>Ga0302195_10000026_pt1 | contig 109108 bp, 102 predicted proteins | sample II_Bog_N1_2_FD_198778 | JGI IMG/M metagenome (GOLD analysis project Ga0302195, IMG submission 198778) | Peat permafrost microbial communities from Stordalen Mire near Abisko, Sweden - II_Bog_N1_2 | ecosystem: Environmental > Terrestrial > Soil > Wetlands > Peat | place: Sweden: Abisko...
CGGGAGTCTCCAGCCTGGGCATCAAGATCGACGGCAGCGCGCTGACAGCCGGATCGCAGTACAAGCTCACCTACTGGTGTGGAGGCTTTTAGAGCGGAACCAGAGTCAGATAGCCCGTGCAGCGGGAGACCAAGGTGGCTTTTTCTTAAGGAGGAAGCCACTCGAGCTCTCGATTGCCGCGAGCAGTCACTCTGGTTCCGCTGTGAGGTCTCAGACCTTGGAGGAGGCTCAATGAGCTTGACCGCAGCAAAACCAGAGCGTGACTACGCGAGCCGATGGTGGATTCTGCGCCCCGTTGACCTGACGCGGAGTGAGCTGGAGACCTTCGGGAGGCATCTGGATGCGCGGCCCAGGAGCCTGAAAGGGCAGTCGGTGACAATGGCCTTTGCCGAGCAGTTTCTGGTAGTCAGGTCGAAGGATGGCAGCCCCGCGAAGCTCAAGGCCAACGCGGTGCAGAAGGCCTTTGAAATCGGGCGCGGAGAATGCAACATCGTGCTCAAGGCGCGGCAGATGGGGCTGACGACGTGGGCGGCGGCGCGTTTTTTTATCAGGACAATCACGCAGCCGGGTTCGCTTACGCTGGAGGTGGCGCACACACGGGAGTCGGCCGAGGAGATCTTTCGCATCGTTCACCGGTTTCTGGACGGGATGCCGGACCAGTGGCGCAATGGGCCGTTGAAGACCTCGAGGGCCAATGCGCGACAGATTGTGTTTCCGGAGATCGACTCGCAGTATCGCGTAGTGTCGGCGGGAGAGCGCAATGCGGGGCGCGGGCTGACGGTTCAGAATCTGCACTGTTCAGAGCTGGCGCGCTGGCCTGGCGATCCGGCGGAAACGCTGGCGGGACTGCGGGCGGCTATGACGCCGGGCGCGGAGATGATTCTGGAGTCGACGCCGGAGGGCGCAGGAGGATGTTTTTACGAGGAGTGGCAGAAGGCCGGCGAGACGGGGATGGTGCGGCATTTCTTTCCCTGGTGGATGGAGCGCCGCTACCGCGTGGGGGCTGTGCCGGAGGGTAGCCTGAGTGCGGAAGAGCGGGCGTTGATGCAGCGGCACGGGTTGGATCTGGAACAGATCGGATACCGGCGGCAGATTCGTGCGAATTTTCGCGGGCTGGCGCGGCAGGAGTATGCCGAAGACGATGAGAGTTGCTTCCTGTCGAGCGGCGACTCGGTGTTTGAGATGGACCGGATTGAGGAGCGGATCAAAGAGCTATCGGAGCCGGCGGAGCGCAGACGCAATGGGGAGCTTGAGGTGTGGCTGCCGCCGGCGAAGGGCAGGCGGTACCTGGTCTCGGTTGATCCGTCGGGTGGTGGCAGTGAAGGAGATTACTCGGCCGCGGAGGTGCTGGACCTGGAAACCGGTCTGCAGTGTGCGGAGTTTGCCGGGCATGTGGGAGGGCTGGAGCTGGCGGAACTGGTGACGAAGCTGGCGACCGAGTACAACGGCGCCACGCTGGTGGTGGAGCGAAACAATCACGGGAGCGCGGTGCTGGCACTGGCGGAGACGGTTTGCGGGTATGGAAAGCTCTATCGGCAGAACGGGCAGGCGGGATGGCTGACGACGTCGGTAAGCCGGCCGGCGGTGCTGGGACGGCTGGGCGCGGCGCTGGTGGAGGAGCCGAAGTGCTTTTTGAGCAGGAAGCTGCTGGCCGAATGCAGGACATTTGTGCGGCTGGCGAATGGAAACACGGGCGCGCGGGCGGGGACGCACGATGACAGGGTGATGGCCATGGCGATCGGGCTGGCGGCGCGGGATGAGCTGTTGGGGAAACACAGCTCCTAGCTTTCAGCTCTCAGGCTTCAACTTGCTTGTTGCAGAGATCGGGGCTGGAGTCTGCCCCTGGTGCGGAGGATGGAGGGTTAAGGGCTGAGAAGATGCAAGCTCGAAGCTGGAAGCTGAAGCCTTCCTCACGCATCTTCTTCCGGCCCGGGCGTTTAAAATGCGAGTGACTCCGGAAGAGGCGAAGGAGCGGGCTTGGCAGTTCTGGTGGTGCAGCACATCCGGCGGATGCGGGGCGGAGCGCAGGGCCAGCTGATGCTTGGCGCCGACGGGCACTTCTACGTGGTGAAGTTCCAGAACAATCCGCAGCATACGCGGGTGCTGGCTAACGAGTTTCTGGCCTCGCGGCTGGCCTCGGCGGTGGGCCTGACGGCGCCCCAGGTTGAGCTTGTGGAGGTGTCGAGCTGGCTGGTTGAGAACACGCCAGAGCTGGAGATGGACCTGGGCAAGACGCGGGTGCGATGCCAGCCGGGACTGCAGTTCGGTTCGCGTTTTGTGGGGGGGCTGATGCCGGGGCAGGTGGTGGACTACCTGCCCGAGGAACAACTGGCAGAGGTGCGCAACCTGGGTGAATTTGCCGGGATTCTGGCACTGGACAAGTGGACGGCGAATGCGAATGGACGACAGGCGGTGTTTGCGCGGAAACAGCGGGAGCGCCGATACAAGGCCGTGTTTATCGACTTTGGGTACTGCTTCAATGCCGGGGAGTGGCGCTTCGAGGATTCGCCACTGCGGGGAGTCTATTACCGCAACGACGTATATCGAGAGGTAAGCGGCTGGGAATCCTTTGAGCCCTGGCTGACGCGGCTGGAGACGCTGCCCGCGGAGACGGTGTGGGAGGCAGCCAGTGTGATCCCGCCGGAGTGGTATGGCGGCGACCTGGGTGCGATGGAGGCGCTGGTGGAGAAGCTGTTGGCGCGACGGAGCAGGATCCGGGAGCTGATTGAAGGATTTGGGAAGTCGGAGAGGGGGCCATTTCCAAGATGGGTGGGGATGGGGGAAAAAGTGGAAGGGGAGTGGAAAGAGGGGAAGTGGACGACTAGCATGATAGGGAGAGTGCAGTAGAGGAATGACAGAAGAGAAGCGGCGGCGTGCATGCGAGTTTCAACTGCTCCGGTATGTGCCGGATGCGGTGCGGAACGAGTATGTGCATATCGGGGTGATCCTGCGCGATCAGGGCGGCCCGACGGGGCGCGGCCCGGGACCGAGTGTGGAGGTGCGCTTCACGCGAGACTGGCGACGGGTGCGTTGTCTTGATCCAGATGCGGACACTGCGGTGTTGGAGGGGATGGAGAGCGAGTTAAAGGCGCGGTTGGCGAGCGAGGCGGAGGAGGGGACAGGACGGCTGATGAAGCTTCTCGGCGAGTCGCTGTCGCTGGGCGTACAGATGACCGAGCCGAAGGCGTACCTGGCCGAAAGCCTGCCGGCGGGGATGGAAGAGTTGATGCGGTTGTATGTGGAGCCGCCGCCGCGGGAGAAGGTTAACCGGCTTACCGGGCGGGCGGCGATTCACAACAGGATGCGCGCGGAGTTTGAACGCGCCGGCGTGTGGGAGTTGATGCGCAAGCGCATCGCGGCGTCGGATTACACCAAGCCCGGTGATCCACTCAAGATCGATGTGGGATACAGGCCGAACGGCGTGATCCGCATGTTCCATGCGGTGAGCCTGGATCCGGGCGTGGAGATGGCCAAGGTGCTGGCGTTCTCCGCGGCGGGACTGCGCACAGGAGTTCAACGCGTGGAGAAGGCGGAGCTTGAGCTGACGGCGGTGATTGAGCCGGCGTTGCGGCTGGGGGCGACAGCCGAGGAGCCGGAGAGGCTGGAGATGTACCGTTTTGGTGTAGAGACGATGGAAGAGCACAGCATCCGCGTGATGACCACCGCGGATCTGGGGCGGATGGCGGAGACGGCGCGGCGGGAGCTGCGAGTCTGAGCAGCCACGCGAGCGCGGAGCGGGCACTTTGGGGCGCATAGAATGAGCCGCGAGAAAGGCATTTTCTCTGTTGAAGAAAAAATGTTTCAAGTTTGCGCATAATTAAATGGTTTCGTTGTAGGATCAGTTTTGTTCAGTTGGACTCCGCAAGAGAGCGGCGCTGAGAAGCGCGGATTACGCGCCGGCGAAGCGGCTTCGGAGAGTAGAAGAGAGATTGAAGTGAAGGCATGGTCCTCAATGAGGGCTGTGCCTTTTGTCTTTTGGGGAAGTGCTTGAAAGAAGGAAGGTGCGCGTGAAGGTAGCGGAGCAGTTGCGGGAGATGTGGCGCCAGGCGACACGGCCGGCAGGCAGGGTTGGGAACCGCCATGGCGTTGCCGCCGGGGCCGTGGACGCCGAGGCGGAGCGCAGGACTCTGGCGCTGCCTTCGATCCTGAGTCCGATGGCGAGCCCGGGCCAGTTTCCTGGGCGGCTCTTGCCCAAGCCGACGCCGATGAACCTGCGCCGGTTTGCGGAGACACCTGTTGTGCGGCGGGCGATCAACGTGATCAAGGACCGGGTCGCGGCGATGGACTGGCAGGTGCGGGTGCGGCGGGGGGCTGAGGGGGTGGATGCGGCGGCTGCGGCCAGGAAAGCGGCCGCTCTGCGGCGGGTTCTTGAAGAGCCGAATGCCATGGACAGCTTTCGGACACTTCTGGAGCAGGTGATTGAAGACGCGCTCACCGGCGGTTTTGGGGCGATGGAGATGGAGCCGACGGGTGAGCCGGAGCGGCCGGCGATGTTTTGGGCTGTGGATGGGGCGTCGATTCGCATCAACGCGAAGTGGGACAGCGATGCGGATACACCCCGGTACGCGCAGGTGATGCCCGGGCAGATGGAGTCGAATGCGATTGAGTTGCTCGACAGTCAGTTGATGTACGTGCGCATGAATCCGCGCAGTTTTACTCCGTTTGGCCTGGGGCCGCTGGAAGTGGCATTCGAGACGGTGAACCAGTTTCTGAGCGCGCACAAGTTTGCGGGCAAGCTGGCAGCCAATGCCGTGGCGCAGTATGCGTTATGGATCAACGAAGCTACGCCGGCGCAGCATGACCGGCTCATACGGTGGTGGCAGGACGAGATCGAAGGCACGGGGCGCGTGCCACTGATCTCAACTGAGCAAAAGCCGGAGGTGTTGCGCTTTGCGCAGGGAACCGATGCGGACCTGCGTCTGGCCTGGCAGGAGTTCTTGATCCGCATGATTGCCAATGCCTTTGGCCTGCCGGCACTGATGCTGGGGCTGGAGAGCGACGTGAATCGCTCGACGGCCGCGGAGCTGAACGACGAGGCATTTCGGGGGGCGATCTCGCCGCTGGCGATGCTGCTGGCGGGGCACATAACTCGCGATCTGTTTGGGAAGTGCATCGGCTGGCGGGAGTTTGAGTTTGTGTTCAACGAGCTGAGCGCACGCGACGAGGAGACGGAGTTGGCCGTGCAGGTTCAACTGCTGCAGGCGGGAGTGCTGACGGTGGACGAGGTGCGCGCAATGCGCGGGCTTGGGCCCATGGCGAAGCCGGGTGTCCAGGCCGTGGGCGGGCTTGCCGGGTAGTGTTTGTTGAGTTTGAGTGCGGCGGTGGATTCAAAACTGGAGTAGAGAAGGGCGAGAAGCGCATGCGACTGGAAGCGATGGCAGTAACGATTCCCCATGTGGATGGGCATCCAAACCGGGTGGCCTTTGAAGGGGTTTTGACGGTGGTGAACACGCCGAGCGACAAGGCTCCCGCGGGAGCGCGGGGGCACAAGGTGACGTTGACGCTCGAGGCGGCGGAGAAGGCGCTGCCTTCGCTGCTGGGCATGGCAGTGGACTATCGGCCGGGCTGGGACGGGCACGATGCTCGGCGCAAGATTGGCATCCTGACGGAAGCTGACGTGGTTGGGAAGCGGCTCAGGGTGCGCGGCTATCTGTATGCGCGCGACTTTCCGGAGGTGGCAAGTGCAATTGAGGCGCAGTCGCCGGAGGCCCTGGGCATGAGCTACGAGCTGGCCGATGCGCGCGTGGAAGACCTGCGGGCGGATATTTGGAAGCTGACCCGCGTGACATTTACCGGGGCGGCGATCTTGCTCAGGGACAAAGCGGCCTATCGGGCAACAAGTTTTCGCATGACGAAGTAGCGGGAGTAGTGGACGAAGTGGATGTGCAGAAAGGCTCCGCGCTGCGGGGCATTTTTTGTTCAGGGCTGTGCAAGAGGGAGCGGTAGAACGACAAGTGGAAGGCAACAGGAAAGGACAGACATGGAAAAAGACGGGAAAGAGATTGGGGAACGGCTGGAAGCCGCAACCACGCTGCTTGAAAAGACGCTGAGCTGGCTTGAGGAGCGGCAAGGAGTTCTTTCGGGTGAGGTGGAGCGGATCTCAGCAACCGTGGAACCGAGTCGGCGCGAGGCAGAGCTGGAAGAGAAGCTGGCAGCGGTGGAGCGCGAGCTTGCTGACCTGAAGGCGAGCGCGGCAGCAACAATTTCGAATCCGTTGCGCAGGACGCTGCCGGCATCCACAACGGAGATGCTGGCCAAGCACGGCATCGGCGAGGGACCTGTGGATGTGCGCACGCTGGACGCGGCTCTCAGCGGGCTGAGCCTGGAACAGCGCATTGCGGTGAAGAGCCAACTGCTGCGGGCAGGTGCAATCGCGTAGAAGCAGCTCCTAGCTTCTAGCTACTAGCTTCTAGCTAAAAGCCTATGGAGACATGTGGGATGACAGCTCGGAATGGAAATCTAACAGCTAGAAGCTAGCGGCTGGAGACAGTTTTTCGAGCAACGACTTGCCCCAATGGAGGGGGCGGAGAAACCTATGAACGCAACCTTTGCAGATATTCATGCGGCAGCAGACTTCATTGGGCCGGGCGCAATTGAAGTTCCTTTGTACCAGACCGAGATCTTTGACATCTGCCGCCGTTCGAGCCCGTTTGGGCAGCGCATCAAGCAGGTTCCGGCAACCGGACACCCGTCGCGGTTCTTCGAAGAGACGGCGATCCCGAATCCCGGTTCAGCCGGCTTTGTGAATCCGCGTGCCATTGCAGCTCCGGTGGTTAGCCCGACGCGCGTGGAGCGGAGCGTACCCCTGAAGGCGATCGTTTCGCAGATCAACTACAACCTGTTCGACATCGAGCTGGGCGAACAGCAGAAGCAATTTGCCTATTTGCAGGCCAAGGACCTGGTGGACACCGTCTCCGGCGTGATGGTGACGCACGATGTTGCGCTGTGGAACGGCAACGACACGAGCCTGGCGACTCCGACAACCACGCAGTACATGGGCGTCATTCCGCAGATCGTTGCCGGCGGTAACACGGTCTCGATTGCTGTAGGCGCATCGATCGTGGACGGCATCAAGTCGGCGGTGGCGCAGATGGTGGCCAACAATGGCTACTATGTTCGGCCCACGGCGATCTATGCCAATCCTGTGCTGCTGGACCTGATTGACCGCGAGATGAAGACGGAGTTCAACGTGGTGTTGAATACCGACAACATCACCGGTGGCGTCCGGGTGAAGATGCTATCCACTCAGGCAGGCGATTTGCCATTGATTCCTGACTGGAGCCTCGGTTACACCGGCGTTCCCGGATCGGGCACTGCGGTGCTTCCGGCTTACATCGTCACCGAGGATTTGATCGAGTACCACTGGTTGGGCGATCCGACACCTCGCATCTTCCAGCTCGGGCTGCCGAACTCGCTGGCTCACCAGTACGTGGCGGTGAAGTTTGGCGCGCCGGTGGTGAAGGGCGCGAACTATGCCCATTACCAGGTGCTGGTCGACCGGTAAGGAAGGCGGCAACAGATCAATCGAAGGCAAAGTGCGCGGCGGCAGCGGGGAAGGCGGGCTTGCCGCCGCAAACGGAGCACAGGTTGACCACGGCTGGGGCGGGCTTACGGGAGCGAAGAAACCGTCGCTCCCGCGCCCATTCAAAAAGAGAGAAGGGTGGGGTATGGCATATCTGCAGCCAGCGGATTACCCGAACTATGGATTGCCGGCCGGAACGACGGCGGACTGGATTACAGCCGCCACGGCATTGATCAACAGCTACTGCAGGCGGCCTGACCTGAACGTGATCCAGTATACGGAGCGGTTGCGGCTGACCGCGGGATCACAGACGGTGTTGTTGAGTTACCTGCCGCTGGCGCCGCTGGGAGCAGCGACGACTCCGATCGTGAGCATCGAGGGCAGATACGCGCGGTCTCGCAGAGGCGAAGCGCTGAACGAGACCTTGTTCGAGGCGGTTTGGGCTTTCTCACTGCCTGGGCAATGGACGGCGATCGATCCGAATTCAGTGGATTTCGATCCGAGCACAGGTGAGCTTACGTTGCCGTGGAACGTGCTGGGATTGCCCTACAACGAAGTCTCGGTGACTTACACGGCGGGGCTGGGGACCATCGGCGATGACATCAAGACGGCGTGCGCACAGATTGTTCGCAATGCGCAGTCGACGCCGGCGCTGAACGCGAGCAAGGCCAGGATTGACACGATGCAGATGCAGTATTTCTCTAGTTCGCTGGTAGACGAGACAGTGCAGGCATGGCTGCGCCCTTACGTCGCGAACAGGCTGGGGTGAGCGATGAGCGATACAGCCCCGCGGAACCCGGTGGGAGCGCCGCAGATGCTGGCCGATGCGCTGCTGCGCAGTGTGGCGGGCACTACGGCGCTGCTGCGCGTTACGGGCACGAATACTGATACAAGCCAGTCGGAAGTAGGACTGGTGGCGACTACCTTTGCCGATGTTGTGGTGGCCCCTGTGGTGATGCGCAAGCTGCGTCCATCGTGGAAGGAAGGCGGCGAATCAAAGTACGAGCTGCTGGTTTCGGCCACAAGTATTGAGGGCCAGGTGAACGCACTGGATGTTGGCTCAGCACAGGCGCTCTTCTCGCTGACGCTGGCGGTGACCGTGGACGGGAAGGATTACCTGATCGAGTCGATCGCCTCCAATGAAGCGTTCGGCACGCCCTACCTTTATCGGCTGCTGTTGCGTGAAACCGGCCAACAGGCTATTTAGCGGCCTTGGCGTGTTTGCCTGAGGCAATTGATTTGGAGAACCAGGAGCTGACCTTCATGCAAAATGCGAAGGATTCGTTTTATCTGGCGCTGCGGACGCGCCTCACCACCATTAATCCGGAGCGGACGATTCTAGTCCGGGGCGCACTCCGGCCTGGAATTCTGGTGGAGGAGGCCGAAGGTCCACTCAGTCAGATTCCCAGCGACGTGTTTGTGCTGCGCTGGCAGGGGCTGGGGGTGGATGTGGACCTGGACTCCACGCTGGTGGCGGAAGAGTGCGAGATTCTCTACCAGACGCTTGGAACGCAGAGCTTTGGAGGGCTGGATCGGGGCCGGATGCTGAGCGCGATGGACGAAGAGTTGTTGGCGATGGTGCAGCCTTTCTACACGCCCAAACTGAATTACTCGGCAACGCCGCCGGCCACGATGTTGACGCAGGTGTTCTGGGACGAGCCCAGCTTTACGCCAGCAGTGACGATGCGTGATCGGCTGAGCCGGTCGGCGAAGGTGCTGGTTTACAGCTACCAGGAGCAGGGGGAGTAAATGGCGGCCAATTGGTATTCAGCTCCCGCGCCGGTGGCGAGGCGCGTGCGAGGTTTCTTTGCGCCGGTAAATCGCGGTGCGCAGTCTCCGGTGGTTTTTGACCCGGTCCAACAGGGCCGATTCAGCATGGATACTCCGCCGGCTCCATGGGTGAACCTGGGCTGGATACAGGATTTTGCGCGCAAGTCCAGCAGCAAGACGGCATCCGTGATGGCGGGCATTCCGGCTTCAGCGCTGGAGCAGGTGCGCGAGACGCTTGCGGCCGAGGTGAGTTTTCAGTTTCTGAGTTGGACCAAGCTGACCATGGCGCTTGCCACGGGCTCGCAGCACATGAATCTGCTTGCTTCCGCGAGTGGACTGACGGTCGCTGCGGATGGGCCGCAGGCGATAGCCGCCGTTACGCCACAGAGCGGGTCTACAGCAAACTCGATCCTGCTGACCGCAGTGGATGCGGCGAAGTTTTCGCCAGGGTCGCTTGCGGCGGTGGATACGGATTATTCAGGGCAGACTGGCTATGTTGGTTCGCCTGTTGCGGGGGCCTTTCTGCGGCAACCTCTCACCGATGTCGATTACATCCGTCGCGTCACTTTCAACGTGGGGTTGGTGACCGCGGTGAACCCCACGGGTATCACGCTTGCAGAGCCGCTCTTAGGCGGAGCTCCCGGGGCGGGAGCGAAAGTGCAGGCGGTTACGGGCTTTGTCGATCGCGAAGGCGGCAGCTTCTACCAGGAGTGGTCGGCGCTGTTTGTGATGGAAGGTAGCCAGGGAGAGCGGATTTTCTTCCACTACCCGCGGCTGCAGAGCATGGCTGGCGGGGAGGAAGCTGCTGTTCCACTTGCGGGCAAGCAGAAGACGGGCCATGCGCGCATTCGACTGAAGGGGCAGTTCATGGCACTGCCAGTCACGGACCCGATGGATGGGGAGCGTGTGGTGTGCTATCGCAGCTTTCTGCCCGCAGCCAACGCATTGATTTAGGCAAGGAAGAGCGAGCTATGAAAATAACAATTCAGGGGCAGGACGACACCGCAGCCCTCGATGCGGCGCGCCCGCTGACAATCGACCGCAAGCTCAATGCGCCTTCCGTTTGCCAGCTTTGGTTGAGCCTGCCGGCCAATGGCAGCTTAGCGGCGCCTTCACGCAATCAGTATCTGGCTGTCGTCGGCGATGACGGAACCATTTACTTTACCGGGTACATTGCGGTCTCGCCGTTGCCGGAGTATGCAGGTCTGGCTCTTGAGGGTCCGCGCTATCGCATTGCGATCCAGGCTGTGAGCGACGAGTTGTTGCTCGATCAGTTGCTGATGCCGTCGAGTGTGGGAGTCGCCGGGCAGACAGCCGGGGAACTCATCGCGAGCCTGGTGGCTCACAGCGGATCATCCGCGATCTCTACGCAGGGCGTCGAATTGAATGAGCCTATTGGCAGCTTTGTTCCGGAGCCGGGTGCCTCGTGGAGCAAGAGCGCGGGCCAGGCGGCCACACAGGCGCGTGCTTCCTACCGTGTTGTCAATGGTGCGCTATCGCTTGGCAGCGTACAGAGCATTGTCCATCCACTGAACGAAACCGATGGCTCGTTGAATTTGGCGAGCCTGACGCTCACTGGCAGCGTGAAGCGCGCATTGGCCAATGACGTGACGGTTTGTGGCGATCACGAGCCTGTGGCTTATGTGACGGAATACTTCCTGGGAGACGGCGCGACAACTGAGTTCTATCTGTCTGCCGATCCGTTCTTCCCAGCCTCCGCAAAGACCACGCTGGTTCGCGAGCTCTTCAACGAGGCCTTCATCAACGACTCATTATGGTCCAATCTCAGCTCGTCGGACTGCATCAGTCTGAGCGGGGCTGGATTGAGCATTGAAGGCGGAAACGGCATTGACGGAGAGACTGTTCTCTCCTGGATTGATCCTATTGAGATGGGCGGCACATTGTTGCTGGAGGCGGTAGGCATCAACTTGTCGCCGGGCAGTACGGGCGTACTGGCGGGTTTCTTCACTGGGACCAATACGCAAACGCAATGCACCGCGGGATTTCAGGTGACCGCGGCGCAGGGTACCGGCGCGGTCAGCGTGCAGCCGCTGGTCCAGGGCCATCCGACAGGTTCGAGCTACTCGCTGAATTCGGCAAATCAATACACACTCAGGCTTCGTGTTCATTGTCCGGAGGTAGGGCGAGAGTTGCAGGTCTATCGCTCGTTCGGCGACAGCGGGTCAATTACCCTGGGCGGGCAATCGAACCAGGTTTCAGCGACGATCCAGATGGAGGTTCAGCCGTTTGTAGACGGAGTCGCCGGCATGCCGGTAACGCTTTACGACGGCACGCTGGCCGAACTGCCATTCACATGCACTCTGGTGGCAGCCAGCAGCCTGAACCTCATCGGCAAGATGCGCGCGCTGAATCTGACGAGTCTCGGTTCCGCGTGGGTGGTAAGCATGCCCGCGAGCGGTGGGCCATATACACGCCGGATCGGCACCACGGCTGAGGCCGCCGAGTGTCACGTCGAGCGGACCGGAAAGCTGGTCTTCTACACAGGCTTTCAGCCGGCAGTGGGCGAACAAGTTGCGGTGAGCTATCGGACGATTGGCAGATCGGTCGGGCGCGCGGTAAATGCTGCAAGCCAGCAGGCGCTTGCCCAGGCCGGTGAACCATCGGTGGCCGCGTGGATCGGCACGGTTACGCAACCCGCTCCGCGCAGCTCTGCTGATTGCCGCAATGCAGCGTCGGCAATGGAGCAGGCGGCGGCCGGGATAGCAGCGCTATGGAGCGGCAGGTACAACGGCACGCGGAACAGCTTTGCCACAGATGTGTGGCCGGGAGACGCTTTGCAGTTGAATGCACCCTCAACTAACTTGAATGCGCAGATGGTGGTGCGCAGCGTGAAGGTGAGTTATAGCGCCAGCCTTCCCGATTTGGTGGAGTATGCAATCGAGTTCGCAAATGACTGGGCAGACGACCTGGCCATCAAGACCAGCGAGACCGTACCGGCGGATGCGTGGCTGCCGGCTCCTGTTGCTCCGACGCTGCTTGCAAATCTCAACAGCCTCACGGTGACCGCGCTGAACGGGAGTTCGATCACGATCAATACGGGCGTTACGCCTCCAACGAAAGGCGGCTTTGAGATTCGGCGACGCGACTTTGCTTTCATGGCGGGGCAGGACCCAGACCTGGTGGCGCGAGCCACGGTGCCCAACATTACATTTCTGCGCGAGACCGCCAACGATCGTTTCTACATCAGGATGTATGACGGCTCGACACCGCCCAACTACTCAGAGTTCTCAACGGCGTTGTTCATCAATCTGCCGCTGGGTTCCTGAGCGTGGCTGTCTGGGAGTGAATCGAGATTTGGAGCAAGGCGGATGCGGATGATGAATGAATTCGAAGCGCAGGTGCTGAGCGACCTGAGCGTGCTGAAGACGCAGATCACCGGGCTCGTGGGCGACGGCAACGGCGGCCGCATCGCGGAGCTCGAGCGGCGCATGGACCGTCACGAACAGAACTGGCAGCGCGCCAAAGGCTTTCTGGCCGCGGTCAGCGTAGTCTTCGCGGTGATTGAAGTTGCCGTGCAGGCGTGGTTCCGGCGGTGAGCGCGGGCAGCGGATCGCAAAGAAATTCGGACTGAGTTTGAGAGCGGGCTGGTGCCCTTGCGCCCTTATAATCAGCCCTATGAGCACTCAGCCAATGGTGGGCGTGGTGATGGGCAGCAAGAGCGACTATGAAGTCATGTCTGCTGCAGTGGAGATCCTCGAGGCGCTCCAGATTCCGCATGAGGCGCGAGTCGTCAGCGCGCATCGCACCCCGGACTGGCTTTTTGAATACGCCGAAACGGCCAAGGCCCGCGGCCTGCGGGTGATCATTGCCGGAGCGGGCGGCGCGGCACATTTGCCCGGAATGCTCGCAGCAAAAACGTTGGTGCCCGTGCTTGGGGTACCCGTGGCTGCGACGCAGCTCAACGGCATGGACTCTCTTCTCTCGATCGTGCAGATGCCAAAAGGCGTCCCGGTGGGCACACTCGCAATCGGCAAGCCCGGAGCGGCCAACGCAGCGTTGCTCGCGGCTGAGATCCTCGCCACCAACGATGACGCACTCTACGAGCGGCTCGTTGCATGGCGCGAGAATCGCACCCAGGAAGTGCTCAATCAGACAGTCGGGCAGGAGCCGCAGGGGTGAGCCCCGTTCCCGAAAACACAGCCTCTCTCAACACTGCGCCAGTCATATTGCCCGGAGCGCTGCTCGGCTTTCTGGGCGGCGGGCAACTGGGCCGCATGACCGCTATGGCCGCGCGCACCATGGGATATCGCGTTCGAGTGATGGATCCTGAGCTGGCCTGCCCGGCGAGCTTTGTGGCCGATGAGACGATTGTGGGCCGCTGGGACGATGTGGACGCTGCGCGGCGCCTGGCAACGGGCGTGGACGTGGTGACTCTGGAGATTGAGCAGATCGGCGCGGATGCGCTCTCTGCTGTTGCGCAGATCGTGCCGCTCCGTCCGAGCGTCGAGCCGATTCGGATCATTCAGGACAAGACGCTGCAGAAGACGTGGCTGGCTGAGAACGGGTTTCCTGTTGGGCCGTTTCGCGTGGTGCGGAACGAGGCCGATCTGCGCGAGGCTGTGCCAGCACTTGGCGGGAATGTCTTTCTCAAGGTTGGCCGAGGTGGATACGACGGGCGCGGACAGGCTCGTATAACGCCGGGAGCGACGACGGATCTCGGTCAAGTGTGGCAGGAGCTTGGCGCGACATCAGCGGTTGCCGAGCAGGCGCTTGAGCTTGAGTGCGAGATCAGCGTGATGGCGGCGCGGAATCCTGCGGGTGAGGTGCGAAGTTACCCCGCCGCCAGGAATCATCACGAGAACCAGATTCTTGCGTGGAGCGTGCTGCCTGCGGGCGTGCCGCAGGAGATCGAATCCAGGGCCGAGGCGCTGGCTGCCGAGATCATCGCGAAGATCGGCGTTGAGGGCCTACTCTGCGTGGAGTTCTTCGTCACGCGCTCGGGCGAGCTGCTGGTGAACGAGCTTGCGCCGCGCACACACAACAGCTATCACCAGAGCGAGCGGGGATGCGCTACCAGCCAGTTTGAACAGATGGTCCGGGCCATGTGCAATCTGCCTCTCGGCGACACAAGCATCAATACGCCCTGCGCCATCGCCAACCTGCTGGGCGAGGTGTGGCTCGACGCTGTGAACGGCTCGCCCAACTTTGCCGCAGCGCTTGCAGTACCGGGCGTTCGCCTGCATCTCTACGAAAAGCACACGCCGCGCCGTGGTCGCAAGATGGGGCATTTATCGAGCGTGGGCGCTACGGCGGAAGAGGCGCTGGAGCGGGTGCTGGAAGCGAAGCGGCGGCTGGATCCAATTTACGCGGCCGTTCTAGCCGGCGAGCAGAGCGGGGTTGCCGAGGGCGATGTCTTTGGTGAGATTCGCAGTCGGGTCCGTCAACGCCCCGTCAAAGCGAAACCGCGGCGCTAGATAATTGCCCGGGTCTCAGAATCGAGACCTGGGGCACCGAGCCGAGACGTTGTCCTGATAGCATTTGCTAGGGCCTGGTCCGAGCTTGCCACTCTCCACCCCATTCACGCGAACCCATTGGATCCTCCGAGGCGGCGTCCTCGCTGGCGTTTGCATTTGTGTGCTCACGGTTGCCTACAGCATTCACCAGTATCCCCAACTCGTTCATTCTCGAGGTTTGCCGGTCTTTCTACCGATTTTTCTCTCGGGCGTTCTGGGTTATGGGTTCGCGGCAGTGAGCTGGACGCGCGCAGCGACCGCTGAGGAATGGATGGCCCTTCGTCTTGGCGCCAGATGGGGTGGGCTCACTGGTCTTGCATGGGCGGTGGAAGTGTTCGGCGGCAATGTGATGACTCCGCACGCACTGGGTGCGAGCATCGGAGTCCTTGCAGCAATCATCGCAGCGATTTTGCCATTCGCCGCAGGTGCAATCGGAGCGGCAAGCACTGGACGGATCGGAACCGGAGCGCGCATCGGGTTTTGGACCGGCGTTGTCAGCGGCCTGATTACGTTTATGGTCCTTGCGGGCGTGGGATACCTGGTAGTCAACGTCCCCGGATTTCCTGGTGTGGAGACTCCGCACTCCGCAGCAAAGGTGCTCACACCGAATGATTTGGCGGCCTTTAACATTGGAGATTACCTTGCGGGCGGAGTCAGCCACCTGGTCCTGATTGGCGCTCCGTTTTGCACTGTTGCAGGAGTCCTGGGCGCCCTCATGGGGCGATCGTTTCATCCAGTGTGCGATGTAACGACGCTCCCCGGCGACGATCGATAGGATGACTGGACTGCTTACTCCCCGGTACCCTTCTGCCACCGCTTGGGACGCTGGTTTGCCTGGAGGATCTTCTTCCGCAGGCGGAGCGACTTCGGCGTTACTTCGACCATCTCATCTTCGGCGATGAACTCGATGGCTTGCTCCAGGTTGAGAGCCCGCACCGGCACAAGGCGGATGGCCTCATCGGCGCTTGAGGCGCGCATGTTGGTCATTTTCTTTTCGCGGACTACGTTCACGTCGAGGTCGTTGTCGCGCGAGTGCTCGCCGACGATCATTCCCTCGTAAACCTCAACGCCCGCGCCTGCAAACAACGTGCCGCGCTCCTGAAGGCCGTTGAGTGAGTAGGTCGTGGTGAGGCCCTGGCGGTCGGAGATGAGAGCGCCAGTGGGGCGCTGGGGAATCTCGCCCTGGTAAGGGATGTATCCGTCGAAGAGAGCGTTCATCACGATGGTGCCGCGCGTCTCGGTAAGCATTTCAGAACGCAGGCCGATGAGCCCGCGGCTGGGCACTCGGAACTCGAGGCGTACGCGGCCAGAGCCATGATTGTGCATCTTGGTCATCTCGCCCTTGCGCGGTCCAAGCTTCTCAATCACCGTGCCGGTGTAGGCTTCGGGCACGTCGATGGTCAGGTGCTCCACTGGCTCCATGCGCTGGCCGTCCACGGTCTTGGTGACGATCTCGGGGCGGCCTGCCGAGAGTTCGAATCCCTCGCGGCGCATCATCTCGATCAGGATGGCAAGCTGCAGTTCGCCGCGGCCCAGCACCTTGAAGGTGTCGGGCGAGCCGGTATCTTCAACGCGGATGCTGACGTTGGTGAGCAGCTCTTTTTCGAGGCGCTCGCGCAGGTTGCGGCTGGTGACGTATTGGCCTTCACGACCGGCAAAGGGCGAGTTGTTCACGCTGAACTGAATTGCGATGGTTGGCTCATCAATGACAATGAGTGGCAGCGGCGAGGGGTTTTCGACGCTGGTGATGGTTTCGCCGATGGTGATGCCTTCAACGCCGGCCACAGCGATGATGTCGCCCATGGTGGTCTCGGTGGTCTCGGTCCGCTTGAGGCCATTGAAGGTGAAGAGCTTGGTAATGCGCGTCTTTTGCAGTGTGCCGTCGCGCTTGGAGATGGTCACGTCGTCGCCGGCGTGCAGGGTTCCCTGAAAGACGCGGCAGATGGCGATGCGGCCGAAGTACTCGGAGTAGTCGAGGTTGGTGACCAGAATCTGGAGAGTGCCTTCGGCGTCGCCAGTGGCAGCGGGGATCGTGTTGACGATGGTCTCGAAGAGCGGCTGAAGATCGGTGCCGGGCTTGGTCAGATCGAGCGTGGCTTGGCCATTCTTGGCCACCGCGTAGAGCACGGGAAAATCAAGTTGCGACTCTTCCGCATCGAGATCGATGAAGAGGTCGTAGATCTCGTCCAGCACTTCCTGGGGGCGAGCGTCGGGGCGGTCAATCTTGTTGATTACCACGATGGGCTTGAGCTTGGCTTCCAGAGCCTTGGCAAGCACATAGCGCGTCTGGGGCAGGGGGCCTTCGGCGGCGTCGACCAGCAGCATGACACCGTCGACCATCTTGAGCGCGCGCTCCACCTCGCCGCCAAAGTCGGCGTGGCCGGGGGTGTCGACGATGTTGATTTTGCCGCCGGCAAAGTTGATGGCGGTGTTCTTGGCGAGGATGGTGATGCCACGCTCCCGCTCCAGGTCGTTCGAGTCCATCACGCGATCGGCTACCTGTTCGTTGGCGCGGAAGGTGCCAGATTGCCGCAGCATGGCGTCTACCAGGGTGGTCTTGCCATGATCGACGTGGGCAATGATGGCGATATTTCGTATCGTCTGGGTCACAGGGGAGCTTTTTCCTTTTTGTTCGGGTCCCCGCCGACGGGCGAGGGGACTTGTGAGGTTGGGGGGCGCCACCGGGGCGAATTGCCACACGGTGCGGCAGTCTTCATTCTACCAGCAGCGGGATTCTGGGACTGTTTTCTGCGATTTGGGAGGTCTGGATGGCCTGGGCTATCTGACGGCGGCACGGAGGCGGAGGCTGCAAATGGGTTAACATTCGCAGTGTGAGGTGCGGCGAGACGGTTTGAATCGGAGCCGGGGCGCGTGGAGGCAAGAAGGCCGGAATGAGGAGTAAGTTGCTGAATCGAAGGTGTTTTTGCGTGGCGGCACTGGCTGCGATGGTCCTGTTTGTGTGCCTGCGAGGGACTGCGCAAGCTCCGGCGGGTCAGGTTCCGGCGGGTCATGGCACGGTCGAGGGCGGTGAGTATGTCGATGGCCGTTTCGGACTGCGCTACACATTTCCGCAATCGCTTGAGGTGCAGACCTCGCTGAACGGGATGCCGGTCGGCACTGGGCAGAAGAACGGCGAAAGCGAATTTCTGTTTGCTGCGCTGGAGAAGCCTACTGGACAGGTGCGGAGCGGGGTCTTCATCACGGCTGACCCGGTTGGCTCGCTGGAGGTCACAGACGTCTCGCAGTTCATGCGGTTGATGATCGGGCAATCACCCATTTTCAAGGGCAAGGTCGAACTGGAGCCGGTGTTGATGGCTGGGTGGACCTTCTACAGGGCCAACTCGGGTGGGAGCTCAGGCGGGGACGCGCCGGGCCGGTTTTACGGCGCACAGGTGGGGACATCGTGCAACGGGCAGTTCCTGATCTTCTGGTTTTCAGGGGCATCGAGGTCGGTGATCGACGGGCTGGTCCACTCGATGGACGGCATGAAGCTGGGCTGCGTGGCGGATTGAGCGAGCCAAACGCGGCGCTCTCATGAATACACTTGCGCCTCAAGGCAATCCCTCAGGGGCTAAAGCCCAGTGTCTTTTTCGACCGTTTCGGCACGACTGAAGTCGTGCCCTTTTACAAGGCCTACTCTAGTGCGCGGGCGGTACGAACTCGCTGGGGAGTGCTGAGCCGGTGCCGAAGAAGAACTCTTCCATCTGTTCGACGAGGAACTGCTGGGCCTGGGGTGTCCAGGGCTGGAGCCGGTACTCATTCAGCAGCATCTTCTGGCGGTCGACCCACTCGCCCCATGCGGCCTTGGAGACATTCTTGTAGATCTTCTGGCCAAACTCCGAGTCGAAGGGCGGCTCGTCGAGGCCCTCCATCTCCTTCTTGTTGCGAACGCAAAAAACCATGTGTGCCATGCGCAATACTCTCCAAAATCGTCGTTCCAAGCCTCATTGTATTGGATGAAGCAGGGCCCTAATCGATCCGTTTGGCTGCTTGCGCCGGGCTCGCGGTATTCTGGCTTGTATGTGCGGCCGGTTTGCCCGTAAATCTACGCAGGAGGTTCTCGCCGACTGGTTTGGCGTGGAACTTGAAGATATGCCGTGGTTTGCGCCCACGTATAACGCCGCGCCGCAGAGCACACAGCCGGTGGTGCGGGTGAATCGGGACTCCGGAAGCCGCGAATTCGCTCTCATGCGCTGGGGCCTGGTGCCCTTCTGGGCCAAGGATCCGAAGTTTGGATACTCCACCATCAATGCTCGTGCCGAAGAGGCCGCGTCAAAGCCCGCCTATCGCGAGGCGCTGAAGAAGCGCCGCTGCCTGGTTCCTGCGGACGCCTTCTATGAGTGGCAGCGCACAAGCGAGAAGAACAAGCAGCCTTATGCGATCGCGCTGAAGAGTGGGGAGCCCTGCGCCCTGGCAGGTTTGTGGGAGAGCTGGAAGCCGCAGGAGGGGCCGACGCTGGAGACCTTCACCATCCTGACCACAGACCCCAACGAGTTGATGCAGACGATTCACGACCGGATGCCAGTGATTCTGGCGCAGCGCGATTATGAGCGCTGGCTGGAGCCAGAAGGAGAAAGCGGGGGTGACCCGGCGAGACCGCCCGTCGATCTGCTGCGGCCCTACCCCGCCGAGAGGATGCGGGCGTGGCAGGTGAGCCAGCGGGTGGGCAATGTGCGGAACAATGACCCGGAGCTGCTGGAGCAGGCCGCGCCCGAGCGGCTCTTCTAGGCCTAGCGCAACCAACCTGCGGGAGTTGAACACTCGGGCGTTGCCCTATTCAGGGCACTGTCAATGCACATTCTGTAGCAGGTTCTATAGCACGGATACACCTTGACATCGATTTGGAACAGGGGTTTCCTTGTTGTAACCCAAGCAAGGCCCATTGTTTATGCGCCTGTCGTTGCCCTGCATGGTGCTGAGTTGGGCTCGAATCGAGGGTTTCCGATTCCGCCCACCCCATCTTGACTGCGAAAGGAACCACCCATGTCCGAATTGTCTGAGACTGGCATCAATGAAAACGCCGCGGGCGGAATCGCCTACGTTACTTGCATTCCGGCCATCATCTTTCTGCTGATCGAGCCCTACAAGAACAAGCCGTACGTCCGGTTCCACGCCTTCCAGTCGATCTTTCTCAACATCGCGTGGTTCGTCTTCTGGATTGCACTTTCCTTTGTTGTGGTCTTTGGCACGGTGTTTGGCATTCACATGGCCGGATTCATCACCCGCATCTTCTGGATGGTGTGGATCATCGTCTGGGTACTTTGCGCGGTGAGCGCCCTCAACGGCAAGTACTTCAAGCTGCCGATTATCGGGCCGATCGCCGACCGGCTGGCCAACAAGTAATTCATTGCTTCTTCAGGCGTCCCTGACGCATCGTTGACGAGCGGCCCCGCCCGGTGGCCGCTCTGCCCCTGGCGCATCGGCTGCCCTGTTTCCGCATTTCCTTCGCCCTCCCTGCAAATCCTTCTTGACAATCTTGTAAGCTGCCGGTTCTCTTATCTTGTCCGGCGAGCATCCCCGAGGGCCACATTTCCCAAGCCAGGACACCCAGCGATCTTTCCGCGTCAGGCGATCCCCGCTGCGTCCGCGCGATCCAAGCAAACGCTTCTTCAACCCCTGCCAACGCAATAAAGGAGCTCCGATGACCGAAGCAGCCCCTCAATCCGGCATGAACGAGAACAGCACCTGTGGCCTGGCGTACCTGACCGTAATCCCGGCCATCATCTTTCTGGTTTCCGCACCCTACAACCAGAATGCCAACGTCCGCTTCCACTCCTGGCAGTCCATCTTCTTGTGTGTTGCCTGGTTCGCCCTATGGATCTGCCTGGTCATTATCGGGGTGATCCCGGTGTTGAACTTCCTTGACATCATTCTTTTCCCGGTTTTGGGAATTGGGATGTTCATCCTCTGGCTGATCCTGATGATCAACGCCTTCAACGGCAAGCGAATCAAGATTCCGTTTCTCAGCGACCTGGCGGCAAAGCAGGCAGGCGAAGCTGTAGCCGTCTAGTCTGGGTTGCAAGTCTTAGCAACATTTACGCTTGGCGGCGCTCTGGCCTAAACAGCCTCAGCGCCGCTTTGTGTTTTTACCGCCGCCGGCCTTTCCTGTGGAATTTCTTCTTGACCTTCCCCGCGTTTGTTACGTCCACTTTGCGTTTGCTCTTCGGCTTGCGCGGAGCATTGCCGGCTGGCTTGCCGGTGAGCGGAATCCCCTCTTCCACCAGAGAGAATTGCAGCCTGCGCTCCTGCGCGAGGATGCGATCAAGCACCACCTGGACGCGATCACCGGCCCGGAACCGGCGGCCGTTACGCTCGCCGATGATCTCGTGGGTATTTTCGCGCCAGGTGTAGCGATCATCGCGCAGTGAGTCGATGGGCACCAGGCCCTCGACGAACATATCTGTCAGCTCGACAAACAGCCCGAATTTGGCCGGGTTGAGAACCAGCGCGGCGAACTCCTCGCCCACCCGGTCCTGCATGAACTTCACCTTCTTCCACTCCACCAACTCGCGCTCAGCCTCGGCGGCGCGGCGCTCTGTAAGGCTCGTCTCCTCGGCAATCTGCGCCAGTTCAGCCTCCGGGATCGGCGGCTCACCCTGGTAGGCATACGCCTGATTTGGCGACTTCCCACGATGAATCACAATCCCGCCCAGGCCTTCATTCGGATGCGTCCATGGCGATGCGTGACGCCCATGAGCGACCTCGCCCTGACCCTTCACGCCGGCTCTGAGCAGGGCCTTGGTGATGCGATGAACGATGAGGTCTGGATAGCGGCGGATTGGCGAGGTGAAGTGCGTGTAGGAGGGTGCGGCGAGCGCGAAGTGGCCTTCGTTGATCTCGGAGTAGCGCGCCTGCTTGAGCGAGCGCAGCATCAAGTAGCTGAGAATCCGCTCTTCCGGCTTGCCCTCGATCCGCTTGGCCAGCTTTTGATACATGCGCGGAGTTACCGGGATGTCCTCGGCCACTTCGTGGGTCTTCACGTTGCGTCCCGTGCGCTGTGAGTCGCGCCGGTCGCCGCGGGTCTGGATGCGCTTCACCGGCAATGCGCCCAAGCCAAGCGAGTAGCCAAACGACGCAGCCAGCTCTTCAAACTGGACAACACGGCGTGCTTCGGGCTTCTCGTGGATGCGATAAATGGAAGGCACGCCCAGATCCTCAATCCATGTGGCTACGCACTCGTTGGCTGCCAGCATGAACTCCTCGATTAGCCGGTTTGCCCAGGTTCGCTCGGAGCGTGTGACTCCGCGCATCTGGCCCTGCTCGTCAAATTCGATCACCGGCTCCGGCAGGTCGAAGTCGATGCTGCCGCGCTGCTCGCGCCGCACGTTCATCAGCCCGGCCAGCTTCCGCATCCGCTCGAAGTTGGGCACCAGCTCGGGGTAGCGGGCACGCACGTCTGCATCGCCCTCGCCCGTCTCTCCAGAGATGATCGCGTGCACCTCGTTGTAGGTCATCCTTGCGGCCGAACGAATCACGCCCTCGACGATCTCGTAGCTTTCGATGCGGCCGGTTTCGTCAAGCTGCATGATGCAACTCAGCACCAGGCGGTCTTCGCCGGGACGCAAGCTGCAGATGTCGGTGGAAAGCTCCTGCGGCAGCATGGGAATCGCGCGATCGGGGAAGTAGACGCTGGTTCCGCGGAGGCGAGCTTCGAGGTCGAGGTCCGTCGCCTCGCGCACGTACTCCGCCACATCGGCAATGTGGACCTGTAGCTCATAGCCGCCATCGGCCCGATCGGTCACCAGCACAGCATCGTCAAAATCGCGCGCCGTTTCGCCGTCGATGGTCACAATGGGAAGACCACGGAAGTCCTTTCGAGTTTCGACTTCAGAGAGGTCAAGATGTGCCACGGCGCGCGCTTCGGCCAGCACGTTCTCGGGAAACATGCGTGGAAGCTGGTGCTTGCGGATCATCATCTCCACATCAACGCCAAAGTCATCTGGATCGCCCAGCACCTCAATGACTCGGCCAATGGGCGGACGTGTCGGCGTTGGCCAACTGGTGATCTCAATATCGACAATGAGACCTTCAAGATCGTCGTAGACCGCGCTTTTCGCTGCCTCCGCGCCTAGCACCCGATGTGGCGTTGCGCTCTCGGGTTCCGGCGGGACCTCTGCCCCCGGTGGGATCAGAATCTGCTGCGTCATGCGCTCGTCGAAAGGAACCACGGTGTTCCCCTGCGCGCGATTCGAACGGGCATAGTGAAACGTCCCTACCACCGTCGTGTTGCGCCGCTCCATGATGCGCACGATCCGGCCCATCCGGCGGCCATCGGCCTTTGCCGGTTCCACCTCCACCAGCACCTGGTCGCCCTGCATCGCGCCATTGATCTCGTTCGGCGGAATGAAGATGTCGTCGCTTCCCACGGCCTGGCGCGCGTTGGGCCGGACAAAGCCGTAGCCGTCGCGATGCAGATCGAGCCGCCCGGCAGCCAGGTTGTCCCGCGTTCCTGCCGCGGTTCTGGGAATCCCCCAATGTTCGCGGTCGAGTTTCACCAGCGCGCCGCGCGCGGTCAGCCGGGCAAGCTGCTCCAGCAGCAGACGCCGCTCGCGCCCGCCGCCCAGGCTCAGCTCGCGCACAAGCTGTTTGTATCCGCCCTTCTGGCCCGCCGAACGGGCAATTTTAGCCAGCAACTCCTGATCGGTCATAGCTCAAGCTTAGGGGATCGAGGGCTCAGAATGGCCGCTCACTGGGTCCCGACGGACATTTTTTGGGATTTCGCTCGCCACAGACTGTTCACGATCTTGACCGTGCGATCAGGGCGTGGATTCTCTCGACTGCCTTCGCCAGGCCATCTTCCGTGCGCATCTTTGCGCCGACAGCCGAAGCCCGCTCCCTCATCTCTCTTGTTTGGGCGGCGGTGATCGCGCGAGACAAGGTGGCGGCTTTGACATTCCTGCTATTGCCCGCGTTGGCCGCTATGCCTCGCTGGCGTAGCTGCTCGGCCCAGAAGAACTGATCGGCTCCGAACGGCAGAACGACCGAAGGCACCCCCGCACGGGCTGCGGAATGCGTGGTCCCGCAGCCGCCGTGATGAATCACCAGGGAGGTTCGGAGGAACAGCCAGTCGTGTGGGGTGTCGTCAATAACGCAGAAATTCGGGGGAAGGTCCAGCGAATCCGCGCCGCTCCAGCCCGGATTGAACAGGGTTCGCTGGCCGCCGACTGCGGCAATCACAACATCGAGCAACGGACGCGGATCGAAGCCCAGCATGCTGCCGAATCCCACGTAGATCGGCGCGTCGCCTGCGGACAGAAAGCTCTTGAGCGATGCTGGGGCCTCCCACTCGCGCACCGGGCGCACCCACTGCCCGCACATCCAGGCGTTGTCCGGCCAATCGGCCGGTTGCGAAAGCAGGCTCGGCGAGATTCCGTAAAGCATGGGATGACCAGTCCAGATCTTGCGCCCGGGCGGCAGCCCCACGCTCGTGCGCGCCAAATTGGTGGCTTTGCGAAAGGCGAGCCACACCAGATTGGCGACGAGGTGATAGCTGAAACGGTTGAGCCATCGCGGCATTGAGTGCGGAGGCAGCATCGGCGATGGAAACGCGGAGGTTGGCGTGAGCGGAATCATTCCGGCGCCGATGGCTGGGACGTTCAGCTTCTCAGCCGCGGAGAACCCGATGTACGCAGCGAGCCCGGAAACGATCAGCCCGTCGCTGCCTGCTGCGAGTTCGAGAACCTGGCGCATCCAAGCGTCCGCGTTTTCGTTGGCGAGCCGTACGAGCGCCTTTGCGTTTGCGTTTAGGTTGAACCTCCGCGCGCCGTCTGACGGTGTGCTGCTGATCGCCTGCAATGTTCCGCGAATGTCGCCCGCGAGCGCCGCGTGCGGTACACCGAGATCGCGAGCGCTGCCCAGAGTACTGCGGTCGGCCAGCAAAGTCACGTCGTTACCAGCGTCCATCAAAGCGCGACAGAGCGCCGCGACTGGCCTCGTTTCGCCCTCCGTGCCGTAAGTCAACGCGACCAGCCTCATACCGTGACGGGACCCTTTCCTCTCACTTCAAGAACTGCCTTGAGCACTCGCATCCCACTTTCGCAGAAACTATAGCAGTCAAGCCGGATTCGTTCGAATCGAGGTCAACCCCGTCCGCCCTGTTGTCACATTTGGCTACCGCTCCTGGCTGTTTCATGGCCCATTCGTTTTCCCAAGGTGTGCCGGTCTAAAATAGCCCCATTGGACTGCGCCGGCGAATGCGATGAGAGCGCCGCGCCAAGTCGAACTGTGGTATTTCGGCCGACACCAGGCCCTATGGCAATTCGCACTTTCTTCAAAACTCCGGGTTGAGGGCAGGACCACCGCCCGCCCAGCCCAGTCCACCAAGGACAGAAAAGGACACACACCGTGAGCGCAATGTGGAAACCCAACCAAACCGGCCCTATTACCCCGAACCCCAGCCCGGAACCAGTTCGACCCTCGACCCCTGCGCCAGCTTTTGAGGCTCCAGGACGCTCCGCCCCGCCGGTCGCCGACCAGGCCACCATCGGCAAGGGCCTCTATATCAAGGGCGAGATCAGCGGCTCTGAGTCGTTGTATATCGATGGCAAGGTAGAAGGCAGCATCAATCTCCCCGGCAACCGCGTCACCGTGGGTCGCAACGGACAGGTGGCCGCCAGCATCACTGCACGCGAGATTGTTGTGCTCGGCAAGATTCGCGGCAACGTTGTGGCTTCAGATCGCGTTGACATCCGTGCGGAAGGAGCGCTCACAGGCGACGTAGCCGCTGCCCGCATCAGCATTGAAGACGGCGCCTTCTTCAAGGGCGGTATCGACATTCGCAAGCCCGAGCCCAAGCCTTCATCTCCCGCGACATCAACTATCGCGGAAGCACCCCGGCCAGCCGCAACGACTGTTGAGCAGGCCAAGTTGATCTAGCGGTCTTTCTTGTTCGCACAGAATCCTCCGCACAGCCGGGGGATTTTGTGTTTGTGTCGCAGGCTATCGCAGATGGAGCCGCTTCATGGCTACGCGGGGAAGAGCCGACCCGGTCTTCTCCAGGACAAACACCACGACCAGAGTCCACAGCGCCGAGCCGACAACCAATTCTGCCACATCGTAGGTCCTTGGTTGCAACCGAACATGCGCACTGCCAGCCGGGCCGATCAGCACATGCAGTCCCAGGAGCGCCCCCCACACCGCCGCGCCGGCAGCCACAGCCGCCAACAGGCATCTACCCATCTCGGCGTAGTCGAGGCTAGCAAGCGAAACCATCCGCCGCTGGTGCAGCAGCACGGCAATGGTCACCGTCTGTAGTGCAATCCCGATATTCGAAGCCATGGCCAGCCCCATGGCGCCCTGCCAGTGGTTGAGCGAGGCATAAATCGGCCACGAAACCAGCGTGACGACGGTTCCCGCGGCCATTGGCGCGAAGGTGTTGCCCGCCGCATAAAACGCCCGCGCGTAGATTGCCTGCGCGCACCACAGGAACGTAGCTATGGAGAAGACCGCAAAATACAAGGCACATTCGTGGCTGTCCTTAGCGGAAAACCTTCCGCCAAGAAAGAGCAGTTCCACTAGCGGTCGGGCGAGCGCCACCATCCCCGACGCCACAAGAATTCCCAGCGCCGAAACCCGCGAAACCGAGTCCGCCACGCTCGTGGCAAACTCATACTTCTTCTGCTGCGACCACAGGCTGGCAAAAAACGGCATCGACGCCGCGCCTGCTCCCTGCGCCAGCACTGACATAGGCGCGCCGAAGAGCTGCTTCGCATAGCTCATCAGCGAAACGGCGCCGCTTGTCGCCGAAGCAAAGTGAGCGATGATCCAACTGTCGGCGGTCACCAGCGAAACTCCAACGATCAGCGGCAGCGAAAGCCGCACCCACTCGCGCAACCCCTTATCGTGGAAGTCGAGAATCGGCCGGTAGTGAACACCGGCCCGCCGCGCATAGATGGCGTTCAGCAAAAACGGCCCGAAGAATGCCCCCGCCACAGTGCCGATTGCCAGCGACGAAACACCAATCTCTTTTACCAGAAGCAGGCCGCCGACAATCGTTCCCAGCCCATAGATCAGCGGCGTTACTGCTCCCACACTGAACTGCTTGCGCACCAACTGCACCGCGCCAAACACGCCGCCCGCAAAGAAGAAGAGCTGCGCCGGAAGAAGAATCCGCGTCAACTTCACGCAAAGGGCGGCCTTCTCCGCGTCGAATCCATACTCCCAGCGGTGAATGAACCACGGCGCGAAGATTTCTGCCACCACGAGGGCCGCGCCAAGTACCAGGTACATGGTTGTCAAAATCACTGAGAGCGAGCGATTGCCTTCTTCTTCCCGTCCCTGTTCGCGATAGCGCGTGAGGATGGTGACGAACGTGATGGACGCGGCCCCGCCCACCAGGAAGTACGAGATCATATCCGGCAGCACAAAGGCGGCGTTCAGCGCATCGGCTTGTGTCCCGCTGCCGAAGAGCCAAACGATGTACTTCACCCGCACCAGACCGATGATCCGCGAGAGAAATGTAGAAGCCATCAGCAGTACGGTCGCGGTGAAGGCCGTATGTGCGTGGGTAGGCCGCAGCATTCGCAGGCCACGCGCCCACCGCGAGCCTTGCTTCCCCAAGTCCGGGCTCGCTGTTTCTTTGGTTGGAGTCGTCTCAGCCACTGCAGTTGATTCTATCGGGGTTGCGGCTCTCCGCTGGCAGCCAACCCGGCTTTGACCAGGGTTCGACCCCTGGCCAACGGCAAACCCCAATGGGGCGGAGCACCATCAAACTGGATGCAAACTTCGATCTCTCCGGTTAACCTCTTCGAAGGAGACCTCCAGTGCGGCGTTGCTTGACTTTCCTTCTCGCGTTTCTGGCTTGCCTGTCCGCATCGGCCCAAACCATTCACGGCCGCGATGGCATCGTCTTGCCCAGCCCTCCGCCCACTGAGGCCTCGCCCGTCATCGACAACTACAACGGCATCAAGATCGCCGACAGTTATCGCTGGCTCGAAGAGGCGAAGAGCACGGAAACTCGCTCCTTTATCGATGCGCAGAATGCTTACACCGATCGTTATCTCAAGCAGGCGAAGATTCGTCCCCAGATTGAGGACGACATGGCCGCGCTCGTCGATGTATCCAGCGCGCAACTTCCCATGTATTGTGGCGGAAGCGAATTCTTCATGAAGCGCCTCGAAGGCGAACAACAGTACTCCATCTACGAGCGCCGCAACTGGACGGGCCCAGCAGTTCCAGCCAGGGATGTGCGCCTCCTTGATCCGGCGAAGCTCACGCGCGATCCCAACACATCCATAGCAATCAACGATGTCTCCCGCGACTGCAATCTCATTGCTTACCAGGTGCAAAAGGGCGGCGCCGACGAGGCGGAGGTCCACATCTTCAATGTGAAGAACGGCAAGACCCTCGAGGATGAGCTGCCGACTGCCCGCTACTTTGGCATCAGCTTTGCACCGGACAACAAGAGCTTCTACTACGCGCGCTCCGACAGCAAAGGCACGCTCGTCTATCTGCACCAGCTCGGCACACGCGTCTCACGCGACCAGTTGATCTTTGGGCACGAATTCCGCGGCGAACCTCTCGGCCCGAACGATCTGATCACCGCCCAGGTCTCCGACGATGGTCACTACCTTGTCGTCGAGATCGACCGCGGTGTACCCGCAAGCAGGGTCGATATCGTATTCCGCGACCTCACCAAGCCGGATTCACCCTTTGAGGTACTCGTTTGGGCCATCGAAAACCGCTTCAGCGCGGTCCCCTCCAAGGGCGCATGGTACGTGAAGACCGACTACAAGGCACCCAATGGGACAATCATGCGGGCCGACCCAGGCGTCATGCCCGAAGCATGGAAGACGATCGTCCCTGAGGGGACGGATGTCATCAACGACTGGGCCATCGTCGGCGGCAAGGTCTATGTCGACCGACTGAAGGACGTGAATACCGAGACCGCGGTCTATTCTCTCGATGGAAAGCCGCTGGGTAAGGTCGACCATGGCGGCATCGGGGCCGTCTCCGGCTTCTTCGGCCGCTCCACCGATCGCTATGCGTTCTACGAGTTCTCGTCCTTCATCGTGCCGCCAGTGATCTTCCGGCTCGATACAGTTTCCGGCAAGCGCGATGTTTTCTTCCAGCCAAAGACGCCATTCGACTCGAGCCAGTACGAGCTGAAGCAGGTCTTTTACAAATCGAACGACGGAACCCGCATTCCTATGTTCATCGCCGGCAAGAAGGGCCTGAAGACCGACGGCACGGAACGGCTGCTGATGACCGGGTACGGCGGTTTCGATGTTGCCTACACCCCAGATTGGTATCCACTCGCAGCGGAGTGGCTTGAGCAGGGTGGATGGTTTGCCCTGCCCAACCTGCGCGGCGGTGGCGAATATGGCGAGACCTGGCACCAGCAGGGGATGTTCGAGAAGAAACAGAATGTGTTTGACGACTGGTTTGCAGCCGCCGAATACCTGATTGCCAACAAGTACACTTCGCCGCAGCACTTCGCAATTCTGGGCGCATCCAACGGTGGCCTGCTCATGGGCGCGTCCATCACCCAGCGCCCAGAACTTTTCTCCGCTGTGCTTTGCGGCTACCCGTTGCTCGACATGCTCCGTTTTCAGAAGTTCCTGGTCGGGTCGTTTTGGACTACGGAATACGGTTCGTCGGACAACGAGAAGCAGTTCCCTTACCTGCTCAAGTACTCGCCCTACCAGAACGTGAAGCCGGAGACCGCATACCCCGCGGTCATGTTCTTCACGGGCGACAGCGATACCCGCGTCGACCCGCTCCACGCCCGCAAGATGACTGCGCTGATGCAGGCGGCATCATCCAGCGGGCGACCCATCCTGCTGCATTACAGCGTAGCCGGCGGCCATAATGGCGGAATGAGCGTCGACCAGCAGGTTCAGGACGACGCCGACCAACTCACCTTCCTCTGGACGGAAACGGGACCGGTGGGACGCTCTGTCCCAAAATGAGCAGTGCTGCCCCACTCCGCTGCAACACCTGCATTGAATGGAATCAACTCCCGCGATCTGCCGCGATTGAGTCATTACCTCGCCGCCGGTAAGGTACTCACTTGAATTGGCCTGCCGTAACGTAGTGCGCGCAGCAATCTGACCCGATAAAGAAGACGCGGGCCCCGAGAAGGGTTCGGCCTGGAGCGCTCACACAAGCGCTTCCCGCGAGCACCGGAGCCATGAACTGGCCTGAACGCTGACCCCAGCCTCGATGGGGAGTGGTGAATCAGAAGCCAGCTCTTCCGGCTAATACAACGGGGTCGCGGATTTGGCTGGGCCGGAGTGAAGATGTCCAAAGCGCGGTTGGCGACAGAGATCATCGAGCCCGAGTTGGAAACGATGCGCCTTGCCGCGCTCGCCTCCACCGGCATTCTCGATACCGCTCCGGAGTCCTGTTACGACGCCATCACCCATCTTTGTGCGGTCTACTTCAAAGCGGATGTCGTCCTACTCGGATTTGGCGACGTGAGCCGCGTGTGGGTGAAGTCCTACGTGGGCCACGAAATCCATGAGATTCCCCGGCGCAACTCTCTTTTTGAGATGGTTCTCGCCGCCGACGGACCTGTGGTCGTCTCGGATGTTTCCGCGCTGCCCCATGCTCAGAGGCTGCTTGTTCAATCTCGGCGGCCCGACATAGTCTTCTTTGCCAGCGCTCCTGTCCGCTCCAGCGAAGGATGCATCCTTGGATCGTTGTCCATCTTCTGCAGCGATCCGTATCTCTCCAAGAACCCGGACCAAATCTCCATGTTGGAGAACCTTGCCAACATGGTTGCCAGCCAGTTGGAGTTGCGCCGTATTCAGAACTCGCTCAGCCAGCAATCCGCCCGAGAACCTCGTCCCTCATTGACACTCTCCTCCCAATCGCAGATTTGGCCGCGCGCTCAGGACCTGCGCCGAGCTCTCGAGCAGCGCCAGTTTGTGCTCTATTACCAACCCGAAGTGGAGCTCGCAACCCGCAAGATCATAGGGCTCGAAGCGCTCATTCGCTGGAATCACCCCCAGCGTGGCCTGATTCCGCCGATGGACTTCATACCTCTCGCAGAGGAATCCGGCCTCATCCTCCCCATTGGCGATTGGGGACTCTCTGAAGCGTGCAGCCAGATTCAGCATTGGTGCCGTCAGGATTCCCGGTCCACCACCCTCCGGGTCTGCGTCAACCTCTCCGCCCGCCAGTTCTCGCGCGAAGGCCTTGCCGACCACGTTGAAGCGCTCCTACTGCAAACCGGTCTTTCCAGCCGTCAGCTTGGCCTGGAGATGACCGAGTCAAGCCTCATTCCGAACGTCAAGACCGCGCTCCATGTTCTGGGCAGTCTTCGCCGCCTCGGCGTCTCCCTGCTCATGGACGACTTCGGCACCGGTTACAGCTCGCTCAATCATCTGCACTCGTTCCCTTTTGACGTCCTCAAGATCGATCGTTCCTTCGTCGGCCGCATCACAGAGAGCGAGCAGTCCCTGCAGATCGTTCGCACCATCATCGAACTGGCCCGGGTGCTGGGGATGGATGTGGTTGCCGAAGGGATTGAAACCGTGGAGCAGTACGAGGTGCTGCTTAAGCTCGGCTGTCGCTTTGGCCAGGGCTTCCTCTTCGCCCGGCCCATGACTGCCGAAGCGGTTACGGAGTTGCTGACGCTGCCAGAACGCATTCTTCCCGAACCGCGCAACTGAAGCATACTTCGGCCAACCTGAATCACGGTTCTAGCCGCTCTGCGCCCGATTCAAATGCCAATTCGGGAAGGCTCGAACGGCCGTCCTAACTGGGAAGATCCTTTGGCAGTTCAATGAACAAGACCTCCCGCCCACACCGTTCCCGGAGTATCTTCCAGGGCATGCAGAGCCTAACCCAGCCCGGTTCGTCTCCCTCCAGCTTTGCGGGTTTCCTCGCGGCAATTGCGCATCCAGATCGGACTTCGGTGGATCGCGACCCAAATCAGCCGGCAACCCGGGCCCAAACCTGGAATGACGAGCTCCTCGCCGAGGATGTTGCCACGCTCAGCTATGAGCGGGCGCTGCACACCCACGGCCGCTATCACGCCGATGATCCGGTTGCTGGCCGATTGGAAAGCGCGCCGGATGCCACAGCCGAAACCGTCGATCCTCAGCCGAGCGCTGTCGTCAGCGTCATGACTAGCCCGGCAAAGGTCCTTAAAGAAGCCAGCATCACTATCCGCTTGAGCCGCGAGGAGGATGTCCAACTGCGTAGGCGTGCCGCCGAAGCCGGCCTTACCGTTTCCGCCTATATCCGCTCATGCACCTTTGAAGCCGAATCACTGCGCGCATTGGTCAAGGACACGCTTACCCAGTTCCGCGTTGCCGGCCCACATCCCCCACAGGACACGAATTCCTCGAATAGGCGTCGCCGTTGGTCTGCATTTTTCTGGCCCGGCCGCCGCGCAACCCACATTCACCCGCCCAACGAGGCCTGACTCAGAGTGCTCGGAGAACGAAAGCGGCGCCAGCGTTTCGTTCTTTGCCGGTCCGAATTACTCCACCTCCAGCACCAGGCACTTCAGGTACTCAGACTCCGGCAAAGTAAGGATCACTGGATGGTCCAGCGCCGCGCCCCGCCGCTCGAGCAGGCGCACTCGCCTGCCCGCATCGGCTGCGGCAGAGGCCACCGTGCCCTCAAGCTCGGCCCAGCCCACGTGATGTGAACAGGAGCAGGTCACCAGCAGTCCGCCCGCGCGCAGCATCTTCAACGCACGCAAATTCAGCTCCTTATAGCCGCGCAAGGCTCCCTCAACGGCGCGCTGGCTCTTGGCGAACGCCGGCGGGTCAAGCACGATCGTGTCAAAGCTCTCGTGTGCGTTGGACCAGTCGCGAAGCAGTTCGAAGGCGTCGGCTTCCACCCAATCCACCTCTGCCTTCATCCGCTCGCGATTGGTTTCGAGATTCTTCTCCGCAACCTCAAGCGACGATCGTGAGGCGTCAACCCCGGTTACACGCTGCGCGACCTGAGCAAGGTGCAGGGCAAAACCGCCCTGGTAGCAGCACACATCCAGCGCTCGCCCAGTTGCCCCGAGCTGTTCGGCCCAACGCTGTGTAGCGCGATAGTTTTCCCGCTGATCGAGAAACGCGCCCGTCTTCTGGCCGGAGTTGGAGTCGAATTGAAATCGCAGTCCGTTCAGCCGGAACAGCGTGCTCCCTGCCTCTGTCGCGCCCTTCCTAAGGTAAAGCGGGTCAGCGCTCGGCGCTGCCAGGCCTTCCAACTCCCGCATGCGCGGATCGGGCCGCTCCAGGATCGCTGCCGGTTTCAACTCTTCGCGGAGAACCGAGAAACATGTCTTGCGCACAGCGGCGGAGTCAAGCCCCTTCACCAGGAGCTGAATGACCACCAACTCGCCATATTTGTCCACCACCAGCCCGGGCAGTTCATCCGCCTCGCTGAAGCATAGCCGGCAGGCGTCGGTTTCCTCGCTCAGCATCGGCTTACGGCGCTCCACGGATCGCTTGAGACGCGCAGCCAGCAATTCCAGCCAGCCGGCCTGGTCGAGAGCCTCGCGGCTGACCAATCGCAACGCAATCTGCGACGCCGGGCTATAGAGCCCAGTTCCCAGCAGCAGTCCCCGAGCGTCCGCTATGGGCAACAGAGCCGGCGGGTTTACGTCACCGCCTTTCGGCAACTCAATCGACTCCAGGTCAGAGGTATAGACCCACACCGAGCCCGCACGGAGCCGGTCTGCGGCCCTGCGATTGACGATAGCGCCGAGTTGCCTGTTGGATGGGCTGACTGTTTCGAGATTTGCCTGGCGGCTTGCCGGACGGTTGTGCCCGGCTTTGGTATGAACTCCCCCCCGTGCGGCTGGCGGCTCGTTGTGGCTGCGCCCAGCGTAAGGGTTGCGGGATCGTTCAAAAGGCGCCCTCGGCTTGGCTGCTTTGGGCGCCTCTTGGAGTTTGGCAGGTCCTGCTTCAGCAGGTGCGGGCTTGTTCAGCTTGCGCGGCTTCTTCATAGGCTCCATCTGCCGGGAGCGAATGGGCCGCCGGCCCTTACTTCTCCTGCATCGTGCGCAGGTAGTGACTCAGATTGCTGATTCTGAGGTCTCTGTCCTGCGGGTTCGTAACGTCCATCTTACCAAGAATCGGTCCCCACACCGGCATGGCGGCGGATCCATGCGCCGGGATGTCCACTCCGTTCTGCAGCACTGCCGTCACGTGTGTGGCGGGGAATTTGCCATTGTTGTTCCGGGCCAGCGTGGTCAGGTCGCTGGGCTGGCTCTTCAGCGCGCTCGCAACAGGTCCCTGGCCTTTTCCGTCCTGCCCGTGGCAGGGTGTGCAGTAGTTTGAGTACATCTGTTGTCCGCTTGTCGGCGTCGTCCTGGTTAATGGAATCGTAACTTTGGGGGTGGTTTGATTTGCGCAGTACATGCTTGCCGGAAGAAGGGCAATCATTGCAATAACTGCGAGGTGTTTTAGCATAAGTTCCTCGGTTCTGGACCTCTAGTCCGAAGGGGACTCTACTCCTCCGGGGCAGTTCCCTTGCTGTGATGGCGGGCACACTCATAGAGGCCCGTAAACACTGAAGTACCGGTCCGGGAAGGCCTAAAATTCACTTGCATAAGCAGCAAATCCTTTCTGCTTTCCGGGCCCTGGTTCCTGTGTTCTTTCAGAACTTAGTTTTCTTTAACTAATCGGATTGTTCATATCTATCTAAATGGGCGAATCTACGCTATCTGGAGCTTTGCTCAACTTATTTCAAGAGAACACCAGCAAAGCTACCTTCAACCATCGACGTTTCTTAAGTGACTTCTCTCATGCTTATCCCGCAATTTTTCGCCGGATCGTAACCCAACCAAACCCAGCCGCATTGCTTCCCGGTGGGCCGCGGAGTCTGCGCCATTATGCCAATGGGCCGGATGCGATCTTTGCCTCTATCTAGCTCTTCAATCGCATGCAGCGGCCTTGCCCGTGCATTGATGCGTCAGGAATACAAGCGGCCTATAATGAAGCATGGCAACTGTCCGGCAGGAAATTCCGGCAGATAATTCCAGCCCGCTCCCGCCCTCCCCGGGGGAAGTGGAGAAAACTGCGCCAAAGCCCGATCCCGCGGCTATCCGCGCCGCCATCGATGCGCGCTTTGAGACTCTGCTTCGCCACGTTCAGGCCAACCGTCCCAATGAAGACATCTCCCTCATCCGAAAGGCATGGGAGTTCTGTGTTCAGCACCACGACGGCCAATTGCGCGCTTCGGGCGAGCCCTACATCATTCATCCTCTCGAGGTCGCCGAAGTCCTGGCCGAGATGAAGCTCGACGCCACAGCCATCGCGGCAGGGCTGCTGCACGACTCCGTCGAAGACACCCCCGCCACCAATGAAGAGATCGAATCTTCCTTTGGCGACCAGGTGGCCCACATCGTCGAGGGCGTCACCAAGATCGACAAGATCCAGTTTGCCAACCGTGAGGATCGGCAGGCCGAGAACGTTCGCAAGATGCTTCTGGCCATGGTTTCCGATGTGCGCGTCGTGCTCATCAAGCTGGCCGACCGCCTCCACAATATGCGCACGCTCGAGCACCTTAAGCCCGAACGCCAGGAGGCCATCGCGCGCGAAACTCTCGACATCTACGCCCCCCTGGCTCATCGTCTCGGCATGGGCAAGGTGCGCGGAGAGCTTGAAGACCTCGCCTTCCGCTATACCGATCCCGTCACCTACGAGCAGATCTCAGCAGCCGTCGAAGCCCGCCGCATCGAGGGCGAGCAGTTCCTCCGCGGCGTTGAAGACACGCTGGTCGAGCAACTGCGCGAGAACAACATCGAGGCCCGCGTCGAGTGGCGTATCAAGCGCATCTACTCCATCGCGCAGAAGATCGAGCGCTCAAAAGTCTCTTTCGATCAGGTCTACGATCTGCTTGCCATTCGTGTCATCACCCAGGATGTCTCCGCCTGCTACGCGGTCTTCGGGCTCATCCACACGCTTTGGCGGCCTGTTCCTGGGCGCATTAAAGACTTCATCGCCATTCCCCGCGCCAATCGTTACCAGTCACTGCACACCACTGTGATGGGCACGGGCGGCCATCAGTTCGAAGTCCAGATCCGCACGGAAGAGATGCATCGCATCGCCGAGGAAGGCATCGCGGCCCACTGGAAATACAAGTCCGGCGGCACCGCCGTTACCGCTCGCGACGAGGAGCGGCTCAACTGGATTCGCCAGCTTGTCGAGTGGCAAAAGGAGATGACCGACCCCAACGAGTTCCTCTCCAGCCTGAAGATGGACCTCTATCCCGACGAGGTCTATACCTTCACGCCCAAGGGAAAAGTGGTTGTGGTCCCTGCCGATGGCACTCCGGTCGACTTCGCATACACCATCCACACTGAGGTGGGCCACACCTGCGTTGGCGCCAAGGTCAATAGCCGCATGGTGCCCCTGCGCACCAAGCTGCGTACCGGCGACATCGTCGAGATCGTTACGCAAAAGGATCACAAGCCGAGCCGCGACTGGCTTACTTTCGTCAAGAGTCCCCGCGCCCGCAACAAGATCAAGCACTGGCTCAACGAAGACCAACGCATCCGCGCCGTCGACATCGGCCGCAAGCTGCTGGAGAAGGAAGCTCGCAAGTACAAGGTGCCCATGATCCAGATTTCAGATCAGGACCTGGGCCGCATCGCCAACGAATACGGGGTGGCCACTGCCGTCGATCTGCTCGCTACCATCGGCCAGGGGAAGCACACGGCCCACTCCATTCTGAGGAAGCTGGCGCCCGGCTTTCTTGAAGCAGCCGAGCCGGAGACCGCGCCTGAAGCGCAACCGGGCAGTGAAGGCGCAATGTCCGACGCGGTGCGCAAGCTGCACCTCACTGGCTCTGACTCGCTTCAGGTCGAGGGCCAGAACGACCTGCTCGTCTATCGTGCGCGATGTTGCAATCCCATTCGCGGCGAAGAGATCGTTGGCTACGTCACCCGCGGCAAGGGTGTGGCTGTCCACGCGCGTAGTTGCCCCAACGTGCAGAACCTTCTCTATGAGAGCGACCGCCGCATCGCAGTGGAGTGGTCCCGCGTCGGCGACCAGACAGCCGGCAAGTCGCAGCGCTACCCGGTCAAGATCACCGTCTTCTGCGACGACCGCACCGGCATGCTCAAGGAACTCACAGCCGTCATCTCCGACGACAATACCAACATCCGCGGGGTCGACATCCGTAAATCGGAAAACGACGAAGCCATCGTCGAGTTTGTCGTTGAGGCAGAGGACGTTCACCACCTCAATCGGATGGTCCTTGGCCTGCGCCGCGTAGCTGGCGTACGCGCCGTCCAGCGATCGCAGAAGGCCTAGATCCTCCCAACGGAGCTTATTCGCGCGTTCACACCTGGATACCCCCCTCCCCACCCGCAAGGCTCGCCCATTCTGCACGAGTAGGTCTATAACGCTCAGACATCCTCCCTGCCCTTTGAAATCCTGTGTTTGTAGTGTCGGCCTCTTTAGCCCAGCGGGGGGCGCATTCCACCGCGTGTTCCAGTCATCAGGCTCGACCGCGATCGTTCGATCTCCGAGATGAGGCAGACCCATGCATGAAGATCAAAACAGATCATTCAACACGGCAACATATCTGGCCACCAGTGGACCTGGACGAACCGTCGTTGAAGGCGGCCCACGCGCCATTTTCTATGCGCAGGGCGGCTTTGCAGACTCTGTTTTCTATCTCCGCAGCGGTCGCGCGAAACTTACGGTTGTCTCCAAGAGAGGCAAGGAGGCTACTGTTACGCTCCTTGGCGCCGGGGACTTTTTTGGCGAAGAGTCCATGAGCGCGGAAGATTCCCTTCACACCTCCACTGCCTCAGCAACCACGGCTTGCGAGGCGGTTAAAATCGCTCTCAGCGAAATGCGCCGCGTACTCCACAAAGAACCCACATTCTCTGAATTCTTCATGAAGTTCATCGTCATGCGTGGCATTCGCACCCAGGCCGACCTCGTCGATCAGCTGTTCAACTCCAGCGAGCGACGCCTCGCGCGCACCTTGCTGCTCATGGCGGACTACGGCACCCCCGGTGAGCCCGTGGCACTCATCCCCATCGTCACCCAGGAGACTCTGGCTGAGATGATCGGCACCACCCGCTCCCGCGTCAGCTTCTTCATGAACCGCTTCCGCAAGCTCGGCTACATCGAGTACAACGGCCGCATCCACGTCCACAGGTCCCTGCTCAACGTCGTCCTGCACGACGAGCTACCCGAGGAAAACGCCTCTCGGCCCAAACTTCTTGACCCGGCGCCAACCTTTGCCCGAGCCGCCAAGCGGGCGAAACTGGTTTAGCCAGCGGGCGAAAACGGATATTGGGATCCGCCAGCCCGTCTGCAAACATCACGTCACCGTAATTTGCTCAAGCGCCAGGGAGAGAACATGTCGTTCGGAATCTATGCTGTCGGTTTCGCCATCCTCATTGCCGGACTCGCTTATATCGCGCATCTCATGCGGTTGCCTCCGCATTGGATCGCAGCAGGCGCCATCGTCATGGTGGGCCTGGGCATCCTTTCCGCTGTCAAAGCCACACGGCAGAAAGACTCCGTCAACTAGAGCTGTTTCGCCTCTGCCCCTGGCACGCTCCCTCGCAGATCGCGCTACCATTTCTCTATGTCAGGGCTTCTCAAAGGTATCCACGTTCTCGATGGCGGCATGGCCACAGAGCTTGAGCAGTTGGGCGCAAGCATTGATGGCCCGCTCTGGTCGGCGCATGTTCTCGAAGACGCGCCGGAAAAGATCATCGCCGTCCATCGCGCTTACATTGCTGCCGGTGCAGACGTGATTGAGACGGCGAGCTACCAGGTTTCGCGCATGGGCTACGCCGAGTTTGGCCTAGCTCGTGAGCGCGCCGATGCAGCCCTGCTCCAGTCTGTTCAATTGGCGAGGACCGCCGCCGCCGAAGCCCTACCGCGCCGAGTTCTGGTTGCAGCATCGCTTGGACCGTATGGCGCTGCCCTGCACAACGGCGCGGAGTACCGCGGAAACTACGCCTGCCCGCATGCCGATCTCGTTGGCTTCCACCAGGAGCGGATCGCTGTCCTCGCCGCCGCGCCGGCTGAGCAGGCCCAGGATGTGCTCGCCTTTGAGACCATTCCTTCGCTCGACGAGGCAGTCGCCATTGGCGAAGCGCTCGCCCCATGGCCAAATCTTCAAGCATGGTTTAGCTTCACCTGCCGCGACTCCACCCACGTTGCTCATGGCGAACTGCTCGCCGATTGCGCCCGCGCTGTTGGTGCCTTCCCCCAGACCGTCGCCATTGGCGTCAACTGCACACGGCCTTCGCTGATTGTCGATTTGATTGCCGAGATGCGCAGCGTCACCAGCAAGCCGATCCTCGTCTATCCCAACTCCGGCGAAGATTGGAATGCGCAGACTCGCTCCTGGACCGGCACGAGCGACCCCGCGGACTTTGGCCAGGCCGCTTCGGACTGGTTTGCCGCCGGCGCACAGATCATTGGCGGTTGCTGCAGGACGCGGCCTGAGCACATTATGCAGGTGGCCGCCGCAGTTGCGAGCTAATGTCGATACTCGATTCGCCGGCAGACAATGGCCTCAGGAAGACCAAGTAGAATTGCTTCCGATGAAAGAGCTCTGGAATAGATCGTTCGAGCTGTTTAGAAGGCACCTCGTGCTTTGGGTGCCGTGCACGATAGCTGGAATCCTGATGCTTGCCTTGGGCTGGTTGCAGAAGGCCGAGATTCACTGGCTCATGAACTTTTTCTCTACCAAGCATTCGGCATTGGGTGGTGATTTTCCCTCTCCGGACCTGGCCCTGGCGCAACATAAGACCCAGACGATCGCTTTTCCGCTGGGAATACTAAAGCAGTTTCTAGAGGTCTGCTTTTTTGTGATTGCGCTTGCAACCACCAGCAACCTGGTACTTAAGATCGTCGAGGAACAGGGTCCGAACATAGTAGCTGCTTTGCGGGGGATTCTGCCGCGTTCCCGGGAGGTCCTTCTCCTTACGGTCAAGTACATGGCTGTGATGGCGGCGTTTGGCGGGGTCCTGATATCCCTGAGTTTTTTGCTAACGCAAGAGCACTTTCGCCAGTTTGCATTATCAAAGGTATTTGTTTACATATACGGTCTAGTGGGGGAGGGTTGCCTCGCATGGCTGTTGATGCCGTCTGCAATTCGATTGCTGAGACCGCCCGACAGTTCGGCCTTATCGAAACAAGGCAGGAAATCTGGAGTACTTCTTGCAGTCGCTACTTCCGCAGCCTCTCTTGTGGTGCAATATCTGGTCGGAAGGGCGGAGGTCACCGTAATGGTCGAACACCAATGGGAGGGCGAGGCGATTGCTGTCATAAACACAGTCATCGTTAACGCGCCGCAGATATTTCTCTTTATCGCGTTGGCGGTTCTTGCCCTTCAAGGGTTGGGGGAAGAGACGGAATTTGAGGCGAGGGCAGAAGCTCCTTTGGGGAGTCGGCTTTCCGACTGGTTTCGAAGAGCCCGCGAGTGGAGGGGTGATTCTTTCTGAATTGTCTCCGCAATCTGACAACTGACAACTGACAACTTCGTTAAAGCACCTGTTTCGCGATCGTCATCAGCTGCATGTTCGACGTTCCCTCGTAGATCTTCCCGACCTTCGCGTCGCGATAGTACTTTTCCGCCGGATAGTCCCGCACAAAGCCATTGCCACCGAAGATCTCAACGCACTGGCTCGCCACCCGTTCCGCCACGCCGGAGGCAAAGAGCTTGGCCATCGCCGCTTCTTTCACATAGGGCCGCCCTGCATCCTTGAGCCGCGCCGCGTTGTAGACCATCAGCCGCGCCGCCTCAATCTCCGTCGCCATCTCTGCCAGCGCAAACTGCACCGCCTGGAACTCCGCGATCGGCTTTCCAAACTGCTTGCGCTGCTTGGCGTAACGCGCCGCATGGCCCCACGCGCCCTCGGCCAGCCCGAGCATCTGCGCCCCGATGCCGATGCGACCTTCATTCAGCGTCTCAATGGCAATCTTGTAGCCCTTGCCAGGCTCGCCCAGCACGCACTCGGCCCCCACCTCGCACCCGTCTAGAATCAGCTCGCAGGTGCTGCTGGCGCGGATACCCAACTTGTCCTCTTTGCGACCCACGTCCAGCCCGGGCGTGCCCTTCTCCACCAGGAAGGCCGTAATGCCCTTGTACCCCGCGCCGCGATCAACCGTGGCAAAAACGATAAACAGCCCTGCTTCACGCGCATTGCTGATCCATAGCTTGCGCCCGCTCAAACGAAATCCCGCCGCGCCATTTACCGAGCAGGCCTCTGCCTGCGTTTGCAGCGCAAAGGCATCCGAACCCGAGCCCGCTTCGCTCAGCGCATACGCGCCAACCGTTCCCGAAGCCAGCTTCGGCAGCCACAGCTTCTTCTGCTCGTCCGTGCCCCATCGCCGCAGCGCGTTCACCACCAGCGTGTTGTGCACGTCCACCAGCACGGCCACCGCAGGGTCCACGGTCGAGATGGCTTCGATGGCCAGCACCGCGTCAAAGAAGCTGCCACCTGCGCCGCCCAGATCCTCGGGAACCTCAATTCCCATCAGGCCCAGCTCAAACAGCCGGTCAACAAGCCCGGCTGCATACTGTTGCTGCTCGTCCATTGCGTTCACCTGGGTCGCAATGGTCTCCTCGGCAAACTGACGCACTGTGGAATAGAACAGGCACTCCTCTTCAGAGAGCTGCGTGAGAGGGGCAGGGAATTTGTGAGCCAAGCGAGGTTCGCCTCCGGCCTCGGAGTGTATCAAAATGAGGCACGGGTGTGCCGGAGCTGAAGCCACGGGAAGCAAACGCAACAAGATGCCAAAGTGGCGCCTCATTGCGTTTTGCTTCAGAATTGGAATCCGGCGTTAGCGGTGTCCGCGGAAGCCAGCCCGTGCACCGGGCAGAGCATGCTCTCTGCTTGCGTCATGACCGGCATTCCCTACGTGGCCTTGCCCGTCGCGTGCCTCATTGCCGTGAAAGTGGTTGAACGGCTGCTCGCCTCTCTGCGGCAACGGCCCACGATAGCCATTGTGCGGGTCAAAGCGGTTGTCCACGTGTCCATAGAAACCGTGGTGGCCGTGGAACCATGGACCAGCTCCAATGAAAAAGCCGCCATCGAACCAGTCGGGCCCATAGTAGCCGTAGGGCGCGCAGTCATAGGGTGGATAGTCGAAGTACCCATAGGGGCAGACGGGCTCAACGCCAACACTGATGCCGATCTGGGCCTGCCCGACAGATGCTCTGCAGAGGAGTGCAATTGCGAGAGCTGCGAACGCTAAGACTTTTCCGTGGATCATAGTCTCTCCTTCCTTCGCTTAGAGATTGAATGGAGGCGGAGAGTTGCCCAGTTGTAGTTCGCTCGGTGTAGGAATTGGGATTGGCAAACGACCGTGGTTGTTTAGCCAAACGCAAGGCCCATGGCGCTAATAGCTGGATTTACAGGAACTTGCAAACGGCCTCTGGCAACTGTGGCGTTCAGAGTTGTACTTCAGATTATTGTTTTTTATTTAACCAGTTTCAGCGCCGCCATCCCCGTGCGCGGAGGCAGGAACCGCTCAGTCCGCGTCGCAATCGCCAGCTTTTCCTGGCCCAGGTGCTTGCGAATCTGGCCGCGGGCGTGTTCCGCCCAGGGGCCTCGATTGTCCAGCTTCAAGTACGCCTGCCAATAGCGCAGCGACTGCCGCTTCATTCCCTTGCGCTCGAAGGCCAGCGCCAGGTTGTAGTGGGCATCGGCAAAGCGGGGCGCCAGAGCAATGGCACGGCGGTAGGCAACTATCGACTCATCCTGCCGTTGCAGCTCATCGAGCACGTTGCCCAGATCAAAGAACGCCAGCACATACCCTGGATCGACTTCCGTAGCCTGCCGGTAGAGCTCCTCGGCGCGCGCAAACTGGCGAAGGTGAAAGTGGATCGTTCCCAGGTTGATGTACGCCGGGGCGTACTCGGGGTCGATGCTCAGAATCTCCTCGTAGAGCTGAATCGCGTTCTGCTTTTCGCCGCTCTCTTCGGCCTGCACCGCGGCGAGGAATCTATCCTGAATGCCGCGTGTGCCCTCGTTGCCGGTCTTGCGCAGCGGAGAGATATCGGACGACGGCGACGGCCGATCCAGCCGGCCCATCCTGTCCAGGCGGTCCGACCGCTCAAAATCAAAAAGCAGTTGACGCCGGATGGGGTCCACCATCGAGCCCATGTGGCGAAAGGCCAGCCGCGTTCCTGTTCTCACCACGCAGGCCTCGAGCAGAGGATTTGTCATCCCCGCCACGGCTTTCATGGCAACCACCGATTGGCGGATCGAGGCCGCGGACACGCTCTCTTCGCGCAGCGAGCGGAGGGTCCGCAACTGGCCAAGGTCCTGGAAGGAGTATGTCTGTTGTTGGGGAATGAGGTCTGCTCGCTCCCACCCCTGCAACTGGTGAGAACTGATTTGCAAGATCCGCAACACATCCTGACGGCTATAGCTGGTCACTCTTGAGTGCTCCCACCGGGTAACGGCTCTGCCTCGGGGCTTGAACTCGAGCCCAGCACTCGATCCCTCTTGCGGCCTCCGCTGAACGGCCCGGCTTCCGCCTTTTAGGTCTTGCTTCGAGTGGCTGGAACAGAAACTGAGAAACCGCTCTTGCTGCGATTATGCCAAGAGTATGCGTGGATATATGGTCCGCAACTATCACTAGAACAAAAAATTACGTGGATAACACGTGCCTGAGTTGGTTCACCCGGCATTAAATTGGGCTTCAGGCGCGGGAAAGTTGGGCTCCAGCGCTGTGGAAAATGAGGCATTCAGGGATGATTCCCGCTGCATTCCGGAAGGAAGCCGGGAAATCTCGGAGCGGCTGTTTGAAGTTTTTAAGGGAAGAGGATGATTGGAGCCGACGGTCAGACTTGAACTGACGACCTGCTGATTACGAATCCGTTTTGAGGCGTTTTGCCATTCGCTGCATAGTGTCGCAGAATGCCGTATAAGCCTATTATTTGCGTCACATACGTCTGTCTTGACCTTTGCATTGTGTCGCATTGAAAAGCGCCAAAGTCAAAACGTAACAGCCACCAAAACAGCCACCAGGATCCGCGATTATATGCGTTCACTCTCTGCTCTTGCGATCTTGCCCGCTTTTGTGGCTTCTGTGGCTAGGCCCAACAGCTCAACCGCTAGATCGTGTCGTGGTCCAGCAAGGGCACGTGCGGCCTCAATCGTGTAGACAAGGGCAATGTCCGTACTCCAATCGGGAGGGCCGATGTCAAAATGCGAGTTCTCCTGCCTCAGGAATTCGTCCGCGTATTTGGCGGCCTCATCAGAAAGCCGTGCGGGGTCCCGGAGTTCTTCTTCCGTTAGGGTCACGCCTCCCATGCCGTCGCCGGGAGCAAACGGGCGGTAGAGTCTTAGTCTTTTGACATGCCCCCGGCGACTTGGTAGCCTCTAAAAGGGCGCCTGCGGCCAATTCAAGTCCAGCTCACCCTATTCATCGCGTCCCCGTCGTCTAGCCCGGCCTAGGACACCGCCCTTTCACGGCGATAACACGGGTTCAAATCCCGTCGGGGACGCCAATCAAATCCACAATTCACGCAGCGGATTTCTTCAATCAAGGGCCGCCTTGCGTCCAGTCGGGGACTAAGCCGTACTCCGCCACCCCGACGCGGTCCCCACAAGCCCGCATTTCCTGATCTCTCGGGATCTTTTTTACAGTGGAAGTTCGTCAGCTCTTCCCAAAGAAAACCAGTGTCACCCCGATCGTCACCAGCGCCACGCCAATCCATCGCCGTGCCGTCACCCGCTCCCCCAGGAACGCCGCTCCTCCAAACGCCCCCGCAACATAGCTCAACGCCGTCACCGGAACAACAAAGCTCACGTTGTACATCGAGAGCGCGCCGAGCAGCGCAAAGAAAGCAGACGCCATCATCGCCACGCCCGCCCACATCCACGGCTCGCGGATCGCGCGCAGCACTACCGTGGCAATCTCCGCCGGGTGAAAGCTCTTCGCCTCCCCCACGTTCTTCATCGCTCGCGAAACGCACAGCTCGCCGCCCGTTCCCGCCGCAACAATCGTCGTAAACAAAATAAAATTCAGCATGCTATCCGTTCCCACCAGTCGGTCGGCTTGTCGCTTGGGCGCCTGTTGTCTGGGCGCCCGTCCGGCTCACCACAAACACGCCCAGGCAGATAACAGCGATCCCAGCCCAGCGCAATGCGGAAACCTTCTCGCCCAGAACCAGCCACCCGAGAAGCGCCACCACGCCATAAGCCACCGACGATACAGGCTGCACAAAGCTGTAGTCGGCCCATGACAACACCAGCATGTAAGCCACAAAGAACGTGATCAGCGACAGAATCCCCAGCCAGATCGGCAGGCTGACGAACACCCTCATGCCGGAATGAATCAATTGCGCAGGCGGCCAAAAGGTTACCGGGCTCACCGACTTCATTCCCATGCCAAGGAAAATATTGCCGACCGGGCCGGCCAGCACCATCACCAGTATCATCAGATAGGTCTTCAGGTGAAGCGGCTGGTGCGCCGGCCTATCCGGTTCAGGTCCTTTATCAACGAGGGGCTCTATAGACACCTCTCGATTGTATAGAATCAGCTTCTTTGGGATTCGTCTCTGGATTTGCCGGGTCACGAAGGCCGCGGGAAATGACAAGCATTCGATCGCGCCTGTAGTATCTGCTGGTCGCAAGAGCCGAATGCAGGCCGTATCCTGATTGAGGTGTTTCCCTGTTGACCTGGCCCACAATCCGAACGGTGCTCCTCGCGATATCTGCGATCCCGTTCGTTTACTACTGCATTGCCATCTTCAGCAGCCTTCGCTATTTTCGTGTGTCCCGCCTCAAGCCGTCAGGCTTTCTACCCCCCATCAGCAATATCAAGCCCGTATTCGGCCTTGACCCGGAGGCCTATGAGAACTTTGCCAGCTTCTGCCGCCAGGACTATCCGAACTACGAAATTCTCTTTTGTATCGACGCCAACGATCCCGCTCTGCCCGTACTCCAGCGGTTGAAAAACGACTTTCCCAATACGCGAATTCGAATCGTGATCGGTTCCGGACGCAACGGAACAAACGACAAGGTCTGCAGGCTTGCGCGACTCGTGGAAGAGGCCTCATACAATCATCTCGTCATCAGCGACAGCGATGTGCGGGTTCAGCCGGATTACCTCCGCCGTCTCGTTGCGCCGCTCCAAGATCCGAAAGTCGGCGCTGTCACCTGCTTCTACGTACCGTCAAGCGAGACCACCTTCATTCAGCGCCTCCAGGAAGTCGGCATGTTGTCCGACTTCTACCCAGGGGTTCTGGTTGACTGGCAACTTGAAGGAATCAAGTTTGCCTTGGGGCCCACCATCTGCACCACGCGGGAGAGGCTACAGGAATGGGGAGGCTATCCCGCGCTTGAGAACCAGCCAGCCGACGATTTGCAGGTTGGCCGCCGCATCGCCGAGCAAGGATACGAAGTCGTCCTCCTCAACTACGCCGTCTCCACCGTTCCCGATTACAACTCCCTGCGCGAACTCTTCTTCAAGCGGCTGCGATGGATTACAGTCATGCGCCAGATGAGGCCATGGGGACATGCGGGCCTGGTGTTTACCCTGGGCCTGCCCTGGTGTCTTCTCGCTGTTGCGTTGCAGCCCACCGCCGCTGTTGCTGCCTGGTATCTCAGCGGATACTTCGTCTTCCGCTCGGTACTCACGCTTCTGGTCGGTTCCGCTGGCCTTAAGCAGCGCGGCGTTTGGGCAAAACTGCTTCTGATTCCAGCCTGGGACGCTCTTGCAACTTCCATTTGGCTGACCAGCTTCACGCGCAGGTCAATCCGCTGGCGAGGTCAGGACTATCGGATCGTGAATGGAAACCTGGTTCCGGTTCGGGCGGCTGCATCGGAAACGGCCGTGAACGTGTAAAAGCGCAGGCCTCCTTTCGGCAGCCCGCGCGGCCCCTTACCTCAATTCTGCATGGATTTCCTTCAACGCTGCTGGGGATTCCTGATGCCTCCCGCGACCCACGCGCGAGAGGCCCCAACTCCGCCGTTTCCGCCTATCCCCGCACCTTCTCAGACAGCAACTCCGGACGGAGAGCGTTCACAATGCGCCGCTCGTTGTTCGCAACCCGCCAGTTCACTTGCGGAGCAAACATCGAAGGATCGATGCGATCTCGGTAACGAATCGCAACATTGATCAGCGAATTTACCAGGCCGTCTGAAAGCAGGTGAGGCTCGAGTCCAAGGTCCTCAAGCTTTGAATGTTTGGCGTTGTAGTAATGAGATTCGGCCTCCACCCGCGGATCGGGCAGATGATCGATCTGGACCTTGAGGCCAAGGTCGCCGCCGACCGCTTTGATCAACTGCGCAAGCTCCAGCACCGAGAACTGCTCCGTGAATTGATTGAAAACACGGAACTCGCCCCGGTCAGCGGGGTTGTTGCAGACAATCTCAATACACCGCACGGTGTCGCGGATATCCAGAAATCCCCGCGTCTGCCCGCCCTTTCCATACACGGTCAGCGGAACTCCGATCGCCGCCTGCGCGCAGAATCGGTTCAGCACCGTCCCGAAAACGTCGTCGTAGTCGAAGCGGTTGATCAACCCTTCGTCCATCGTCACCTCGTCCGTCACTGTGCCGTAAACCACCCCTTGATTTAGATCCGTGGCGCGCAGCCCCCAGATCTTGCAGGCAAACGTGATGTTGTGGCTGTCATGGACCTTCGACAGGTGATAGAACGAGCCCGGCTGCTTGGGAAAAGGCAGCCTGTCTTTGCGGCCATTGTGCTCGATGGTGATGAAACCCTCTTCGATGTCGATGTTCGGTGTCCCGTACTCTCCCATCGTTCCCAACTTCACCAGGTGGCAATCCGGAGCAAGCTCACGGATGGCAAAGAGCAGATTCAGAGTGCCAACTACGTTGTTCACCTGAGTGAAAACGGCGTGCTTCCGGTCGATCATCGAATAGGGAGCCGAGCGCTGCTCTGCAAAGTGCACGATCGCATCCGGCTGGAACCCGCTGATCGTCGCGGCAAGGAAATCGTAGTCGGTAATGTCGCCCACGAAGGTCTCAATCGTTCGGCCGGTCAATTCCTGCCACACCAACAGCCGCTCGGGCAGAGTCCGGATCGGGGTTAGCGTTTGCACTCCAAGTTCAAAGTCCCACTGGCGACGTACAAAGTTGTCAATAATCGCTATCGTGTGCCCTTTGCTCGAAAGGTAAAGGGCTGTGGCCCAACCGCAGTAACCATCGCCACCGAGAATGGCAATTCTCATGTCTTCTCCCAGGAAATTCAAATTGACCGAACGAGGAACATTGAAAGCTTAGACGCTATTTTCGTCGATCGTGGCCAACCTAAACCAACAATTTCATCAGTTTTAGATTAAGTCACTTTTATTCATATAGTTAAGTTGTATCGAAATATGCCCGATCAACAGGTTGGGAGTGCGAAGAAATTGAGGCAGTGAAGGTTGATTCAAGAGCAGGCGTGATCCCGCTTTCCCCTATTTGCTCAGAATTCGGCGTTTTCCCCCATCATCTGCATCTGCTCTCAAGGCCGAGCAGCGCCTCCGGCAGGGTCTCTCGCGCACCACATCGTGGTGTTCCCTCGAACCTTGAACCAAAATGCGATATTCCTCGATGCAATGCGGCCGAGCGTTCACCGAAATCCCCTCGCTGCGCTTACCCCCGCAGCCCCATATCAACCATTATAGAATCGCCTCAATGGTACCCGCCCAGGGCGACAAACTGTGTGCGCGGAAATGAGAATGCTATGCCGGATGTAGAAGTCCCGCCGCGGCGTCCCGCGCCCCCGCCCACCATCAAGCCCAACCGCAAATGGATCATCTGGGCGGTCGTCTTCCTCTCTCTCCCCGCTCTCCTTCCCCTGGCCGGCGCAATCATTGTTCCATTGCTTCACAACCAGGTTCCCACTGGCTTTATCGAGTACGATTTGCCCTCCTATTACGCTGAAGGCAGAGCCTACTTCGACCGCGGCTTCCATATCCTCTATGCAAATCCCTACGCCGGATACAACTCCCCGGCTATCTACTTCCAGCCCCACACCTTCCTGCTCGGCCTGCTCCAGCAATTCCGCCTCGATCCCGGCGTCACGTTCAACTTCTTTGGCCTGCTCACTCTCGTCTTCGCCGCCACCGCCGCCATTCTCTTCTTCATCGAAGTCGTCGGCGTAGAAACCCGCGCAAAAAAGCTCGCCCTCCTCTGCTTCTTTTGGGGTGGCGGCATCTTCACCCTCTGGGGCGTCGCGCGAGCACTGTTCAGGATGCACCGCTTCTCCGCCATCTTCGAGGTCGAGCCCACCTATGGCTGGTGGATGCTCAACTTCGGCCGCAACCTCGTCTACCCCACCGAGGCCTTCTATCACGGCTTGTTCCTGTTTGCCCTTTTGGCGCTCGTTCGCCGTCGTTTGGTCCTCTCCCTCGCCCTCGCCGCAGTTGCTTGCCTCAGTCACCCGTTTACGGGTGTCACCCTGATCCTCATCCTCATCGCATACGCCGGCGTCGAGCTGGTCTTGCGCAGCGGCGTCGTCAACCTCAAGTTCCTCATCGGGGCCATGGTCGTCGGCGCTCTCCATCTCGGCTATTACATGGTCTGGCTCAATCGCTTCGCTGAACATCGCTCCGTGCAGCAAAACTTTCAAAAAGCCTGGCTCTATCCGCCCAAGGTCTTCATCGGCGCGCTCATTCTCGTCGGCTGCCTGGCAATCTGGCCCCTCGCGGGTTCGAGATTCCGGCCCCTGCGCGATCCCCGCGTACGCCTCTTTGCAGTCTGGTTCGTGGTCGTCTTCGCTCTCACCCAGCACAACCTCGTCATGCGCCACCCTCTCCAGCCCATCCACTTCGCGCACGGCTACGATTGGATGGCTCTCTTCTTCCTCGGCGCACCCCTGCTCATCGCAATCCTCGACCGCATCCTCATGATGCCCAGACCGCTTGCCCGGAACGCTGCCCTCGCTATGGTGCTTGGCCTGTTCCTGCTCGACAATGCCGCATGGCTCGTCAAAATTGCTGTGAACAACGAATTCCTTGTATCCCTCACCACGAACCAAAACGGAGCACTCACCTGGCTCGGCCACAATGTAAAACCGGGAGACCTGGTCGTCTGTCAGGATCAACTGGTCAGCTATCTCGTCAGCACCTATTCACCAGCGCTCAGTTGGCAGGGACACGAGCACAATACCCCCTGGATGGACCAGCGCCACGATGAAGTAGAACGGCTGTTCAGTAACGGCCAGACGCTGCCCGACTGGAAGCGTCACGGCGTCTTCTATGTCTCCCCGGCCGCCTGGGTGCCACCTCCAACCCTCACCCTCACCGAGCGTTACTCAAACAGCGACCTTGCCATCTGGACCACGCACTAACTCACCTTCACAAGCCCGGACTCGGCAAGTTCCCGCGCCACTGCCGGGAACATCCTATCCCTGAAGTGCAGCGCCGGAATCTCAATGGCTTTCGCCGCCACAATCCCGAACACAATGGCCCCGCCAATTGTCGCCCAATACAGCACCATCGGCCTCGCAATGTGAAAGTGTGGCAGCACCTTCCACACGTAGAACATGTGCCAAAGGTAGATCGAGTACGAGTACACGCCCATTCGAGCCAGCACGAAGCTTATCCCCCGAATCGGCAGTGGTCCTTCAAAGGCCACAGCCTTTGCCACCAGGAATCCCGCACCCACATAGAGCAGCGTGAATCCCCACGTATGCATCTGGCGGCTCTCCACTGGGATTGTCGAGAGCACGGCAACCGCGGCCCCAATGACCACCCAACCGCCCTTCCACGTCGCCATCCAGTCGAACACACGCGGCTGGTGCCGTTTGAAGTAGCAGATCAGCACCCCAAACATCAGCCCATCGATCCTCAAGTGGGTCGGAAACACGCAGCTGTAATAGTTGATCGTCCCGTCCTGGTTCCAGCCAATCCAAAACCGGCATGCGAGGCAGAACACCGCAATCATCCCAAAGACCCAGGGCAGGGAAGCAAACGGCTTCTCCGGTTTGCGCTTGATCAGGAACAGTAGCAGCAGCGGCAGGCAAATATAAAAATGCTCTTCCACCGCAAGCGACCACGTAATGCCCCAGATGCCAAAGAAATAATCCTGGAAAAATGTCAGCTCCGGCAGCAGCCCCTTGGCCGTTAGATGATGCCCCGGCATCACAGCGTCAATCAGCAGCCCCACTGCAATCAGCGTATAGAATGCTGGCCAGATCTTGAATCCACGCCGAATGTAAAACCGCTTGAGATGAATCCGTCCCCACCGCTCATAGTCGGAAAACAGCAACCCCGAAATCAGAAATCCCGAAAGCACAAAAAACAGGTCCACCCCTGCCCAACCAATCCTCATCGTGTAGAAGGTGAATCGATTCGTCGCGTGAACATAGTCAACCGCCAGTCCCGCATGCCGCCCAAGCACCATGAGAATGGCGATGCCGCGAAGAGCATCAAGATTCGTGTTGCGCCTCGCCGGTGCAATGTTTTGAAGCGCCGGTGCAAGGTTTGCCGAGGAGCCCATCGATACCTCTCAGTCTCCCATTTGCCATTTTCGCTGTCAAAGAATCTTGCTTTGTATCAGGGCACGACTTTAGTCGTGCCGATGAAGCCGGCTTAACGGGCGGGCTCCAGCCCTGCAAATCTTCGCCCAACGAGACCCGCTACGGCTCCTTCAGCCAGAACTTCCTCCGAGCCCTCAGCCCGCTCTCCCGCCGCGCAAACACTACATCCGTCTGAAAAAGTGCGTGATCGGTCTCCCGCCTGTTCTGCCCGCAGAAATCGTAAACCTCAAAGCCCTCTTGACGCATGAACGCCACCACGTCGGCAAACAGCGGCGCACCCTCGTTGTACTCGAGCAGCGAGGCCTCCATGATCACCACCTCACTGGCTCCCAGCGCCTTCTTCCCGCCCTTCAGTATCTCCAGCTCAAACCCCTGCACATCCAGCTTCATCAGCAGCGGAGTCCCAAGCCCGCCACTCCCGGCATTCTCTGTCAGGCTGTCCAGTGTATCCATCCTCAGCCTGATCGCCTCCTTGTCATACGAGGTCATCTCCGGCAGAACTGACGATCCCGTCGTCCCCGCCTCCGGCCGGTAAAACGTCACCGCATCCTTCTTCTCCGCTCCCAGCAGGCAAAGAACGTAGCTCGACCGTGCCCCAATCTCGCGCACGGCGTTGTGCAGAGCAGGTTCGTTCTCCGGGTCTCCATCAAACATCAAAATCCGCGCCGACGCGAATATGCCCGCAGCAACCCGGCTCCACTCGCCCGCATTCGCGCCAATATCCAGAATCGCCGCCGGCGAAAATCCGTTCGCTCGAAGCTGCTCCAGCAGCCCCGGCAAACTGGGCATCCCCGCGCGAAACTTGCCCGTCTCTGTGTTCAAAACCCCCGCGGACGCCTGCGTCACAGCTCCCGCTCCGCGTAAAGCCCTGCGCAATCCAATCAATCGGCTCTGAACCCCAACCGGCAGCACCTTCCAAGGCTCACTCAGGAGCTTGCTCATCTGCAATCCCATCCTCTTGAGATCATCCCATGCTCCATATCACTTGTTCACGGCTGGCCCCCGCTCATCCTGCCACGTTTCGCCCCATCACCGCCCGTGCGGCAATACCTGCCGCTCCCACCACCCCAAACGGCTTCGCCGGTTCCGTTCGAATCTCCTCCACCCCGCCCGCCGCCACCGCCGGCCTGCCAGCATCAAGCTCCGCCTTCAGCATATTCCGCGTTGGAGTCACATAGTGCACGCCCACCAGCCTCTCGTTCCGGCCGGCCTCCGCGCTCGCGGTTCCAAACTGTTCCGGGTCAAAGAGCATGCAGCGTGTCCGCCATGCGTGGTCGGCCCACACCGTCTGCTCAAACCACCCGTGATACTTCTTGATCCGCGCAGGTCCCCACCGCTTGAAGAGATACTCCATCCGCTCATAGTCGATTCGATCGCGCTTTACCCAGAACAGCCCCGAGTTCAGTTGTCTCGCTACCCGCAGCGGCCCAAAAGGCCAAAAGTCCCCCGGATGCGCCCCAAAACTGTTCGTGTGATCCATCATGAAGGCTCCCGCGCCCGCCTCCGCCAAACCGCCCGCCTTCCCCTCACCCGGAAACAACCCCCGAAATCGCCTCTGAAACAGAACATCCGTATCCACGTAACAGATAATCGGCTCCGGATGCGTCATCGTGGTGTCGAACAACTTCAGCACATGCGGAAGATGTCCCCGCGCCCGCGCCATATACGGAAACTGCCCCAGCGCCTCGGCAAATTGCTCATCCGCTCCTCGCCGCCTCACCAGCACCGCATCCGGAAACGCCGCTGCAAACCGCGCCAGCGACTCCTCCGTCAGCGATCCGTCATCGTGAATCACCAGCCGCATCGGCTCTTCGCTGCACGCCAGCAGCGATTTGAGACAGGGAATCGCAAACCACAGATGCGCCTCACAGGCTAGAGTGTGCACGAGCATGTATGAACCTTATATAGCAGAATCAAGATTGGTCTAACCGACGTCAAGTTTGCAATGTCCACACGACCACGAAACCGCAGACCCTCTCATTACCCTTCCGGTAGTATCCTGCCATGGCCGACCCTATTCGGCCCCCCGGAGGCCTCGTGCTCCGCATTCACGCTACCGCTCTAGCCGACCTTCGCGCCCACGCCGAAGAAGCCTATCCACACGAGTCCTGCGGCGTCCTCCTCGGCACGCCTGTTGTGCATGGTGGCGCTCCTCAGGGCTGGTTCGTCCGCGCCGCCCTCCGCACCACCAACATCCGCATTGACTCACCCCGGAATCGCTATGAGATCGCCCCCGCCGAGCTGGTCCGCATTCTGCGCAGCCCCAGCAACCAGGGCCTTGAGATCGCCGGCTTCTACCACTCTCACCCCGACCACCCCGCCGAGCCCTCTGCAATCGACCTGGCCGAGGCCCACTGGCTCCACTGCTCCTACGTCATCACCGAAGTAGCGCAAGGCCGCGCCGCTCGCACAGCCTCATTCCTTCTCGCCGGCACCACCGAAGACGACAAGCGCTTCGCCCCCGAGCCTATCGAGCCTCTATCGCCCGCCTAAACCCCGCAGAGAAGCAGGGTGGGAGACCACGAAGCCCAAAGCCCGAAGCCCGAAGCCAACCGGGCAGCGCTCTACACCCCGCACAAATGCACCTGCACGCCAAGTTCGGCAAACATAGCCGCCTTCGCGGCCAGTGCATGGTCCGCCTTCTCCGCCGTCCCCGCATACGCCACATTCACATGGTTCGCGTGGTGCCGTGCCATGAACTGGTCTCGCGTAATCCCGTGCAGCAGCGTATGCATGATCGGCCACTGCGAAGTCGTCGCCTGCCAGCGCCGCTCCGTCTCCTCGGCCGGCAACTCCACCGCCGTCGCCCGCCCCATGTCCACATGCACCGCGCCGCCCTCCACAAACACCCTGCTCCACACCACGTGCCCCGCCTTGCAAATGCCCTTCAGCGTCCCGCCGCCCAACCTGAAATACATCGCCGGTTGCCGCTCGCTTATCGCCTTCGCATAGCCCCCGTGAATGTGCGACGCCGGAACCGCCCCCGATATCTGAAACACCCAAACAAAGTCGTCGATCCCTTCGCCCGTGTAATGCTCGCCCCAGCGCACGTCGTGCAGCGTCGTCGCCGGATCCATGTGCATCGCATTCCAAACCCGATTCGTCACCAGCGCATCCAGTCCCGCGCACTCGTCCACTTCATTAAAGTGCGGCAGCGGCATCTCCGCGTACAACTCGCGCCCGTCCTTCGCAAACACCGGCGGCCGCTCCACGTTGTTCAGCAGCCCCTCCACCAGGTCCGACGCTGGCGTCATATCCTTCAGCCCCTGCTGATACTGGATCCCGATCGCGTCGCACCCAAACTCCGCCGCAATCCGCATTGCCGCAATGTACATCTTGCATTGCGTCAATATCTGCGCATCCGTCAGGTCCGTCTCCTCCACTGGCCCAGTCCTGAAAGTCATGCCCCGCCCATCCAGCCAGCTCCGCACCTTCTGCGCCTCTTCGTCCGTCACCTCGCGCATCCCCGCCACCAGCGCACTCTGGCTCAGCCGCTCCTTGTACACCCCAAGCGGGTTCAGTAGGTTGTCTTCGATGATGGCGTTATACATCCCCATGCACCCTTCATCAAATACCCCCATAATCGCCTTCCGCGTCAACATCACCCGTGCCAATTGCGTGCCCAGCGCGCGCTCGGTTTGCGGAAGCGCACTCAAGTCCAGATCCCGCACATGGCTCTGATCGTGCGTCACCCGGTGCACCGTCAGCCACTGCCGCAGCCCGCGCCGGAACATGTCGTCCTCAAACTCCTTGCTCCATAGCGTGCTGAACTTCACGCCCGCCTTCCATAGGCTGCCGTTTAAGTTCAGCATCCCCACCAGCCCCGGCCATTGCCCGCTCCAGTTCGCCACCGTCAAAATCGGCCCCTTATGGCTCGCCAGTCCTGCCAGCACGTGATTGCTGTATTGCCACACCGCCTCGGCCACCACAATCGGCGCGTGGCTGTCGATCCCGGAAAACACGTCCATCCCCATCCGCTGGTTGTAGATGAACCCGTGCTTCAGCTTCTCGTTGTAGGCATGGGCCCGCCGCAGCGTGAACCCCTCAGCCTTGAAGGCCTCCGTCAGCTTGGCCTCCATCTCCGCCTGCGCCGGCCAGCACTTCTCGTTGGCACTCTGCCGCAGGTCGCCGCTTGCCACCAGCAAAACCTCATTCGCCGCTACCGGCGTAGTTGCTTCCAGCTCTGGAACGGAATAAGACGACATTGACGTGCTCCTTTTACCTTTGCCTTTAGACGCCTACGAATCCTACAACCACCGCCCTCCCGTGCGAAAGTCAGCCGCACACCTATTACCCCCGGTCGCGATCACGCCGCTCATGGAAAACAGAAATCAGGAATCGCAAAATTCCCACTTGACATTGAAAAATAATCCACTACCATATGGTTGTGGATCGACTGGACACAACATTTGCGGCTTTGTCTGATCCAACTCGGCGGGCAATGATCGAACGACTCTCACATGGGCCTGCGTCTGTGCATGGATTGACGGAACCGTTTGCACTCTCGCAGCAGATGATTTCAAAACATATTGCCTGCCTGGTGCGAGCGCGGATCGTGATCAAGAGGAAGTGTGGACGAGAGAGTGTCTGCACGCTTAGGCCGGAAGCTATAAAAACCGTCAGCGAATGGGCGTTCAGTTATCGCCGATTCTGGGAAGAGAGTTTCGACAGACTTGAAGTGGTCGTGAATCAAATGAAAAAAGAGGAGGTCAGAGATGACAAAAAGCGCGGTTAACGAAATTGAGCGGATGGTTGTCACAAGAGTTTTTGATGCCCCACGCGAATTGGTTTGGAAGGCGTGGACCGACCCGAAATATGTGATGCGGTGGTGGGGGCCGAAGGGCTTTACCGCGCCTGTTTGCAAGATGGATTTTCGCGTTGGCGGAAAATTCATCTGCTGCATGAGATCGCCCGATGGCCAGGAGTTCTGGAATGCCGCTGAATACCACGAGATCGTTCCGTACGAGAAGATTGTTTCATTGATGTATTTTTCTGACCCAGAGGGAAACAGGATTGACCCCGCGCAACTTGGCATCGAACACGAGGCCATAGAAGATGCGTACGACGTGACCCTGTTTGAAGATCTTGGCAACGGCCAGACGAGGCTCACCTTCATTGGAAATGAACCCGCGGAGAGCGCAAAGAACAGCGGCCAACTCGAGGGCTGGAACCAGATCCTCGATAAGATTGCCGCAGTTCTTGCGGAACTGACGCAGGCAAAGTAAGAAGTTGAGATCCGGCCTATGGCCCATCCTAAGCAGATGTGGGTCACCATCAACCCCAACTTACCGTCCCTCAACCAACCACAATGTGGGTGCCCCGTCCTAGCTTTGCTAGGGCGGGAACCGCACCACGGGTCCCACTCGCACCACCGGCCGCACTCCCAACCGTTCGCGCTTCCACGACGCCCAACTTGACTCATCATTCTCCGGAACGACGCACACACAGCGCACGCATGCTGTAGTTGAAGCCGCCGAGAGGAAAGGATTCCGGCTCCTCCTTCTCCATTTCGGCGAAATCGAAAACCCGAGCTACCGGCCATGTACTGTCCGAATGATGTTCTTGAGAACTGCTCCAGTTCGATCCGGTGAGCTTGAGATTTCCCTTTACGTGCACGCGAAGGACCCAATCAATATCAAACAAAGCTGCGTCAACACTGACGCTGGAATCATAGATCCCTTGCAACTCCTCTATGGTGGGCAGACGCCAGTCCTTGTAGCCCGCTAGCTCTGATTTGGCGCAATAGTCGCTGGCCTGCTCCCAACTCACATCCGAGCCGTTGTCCGTCTTGGCCCACATCAGCCCGGTGGTGGGGTCGGTCCAGGTGGGATGCAGCGCGGCCTCGGCCTCAGCCTGTTTCCTGATTGTCTCGACTTGTCGCCTCATCAGTTCCTTATCGTGTTCATCCTTCAGCAGGATCTCGACAAACCTCTGACCCTGATCGACCTCCACGTCGATACGAATTCTGGTCACCCCATCGGGGGTTGCCGCCCGTATGCGATGCTGGCCCGGCGAGACCGCAAACCCCCTGGGCTCCTTGGCCTTGAGCGGCTCCATCGCCTGCCCATCGAGCTTCCAATTGCAGTCCGCGTCGGCTTTCACAAGCAACGTGGTATCCGCTTGCGCTCCTGCGGCTTGTACCCCTGCGACTTGCGCTCCTGCCAGCTCCGGGAGGCAAAGGCCAAGAAAAAGAAGAGTCAGACGACAAACGTTCTTCACGAAAACCCCACATTCTCAACAAAACCGGCCGCCGCAGGCTACCCCAAAAATCAAGCATATAAACCCCGCGTACACCCTCTCGCTCACGGCGTGGGCGGCTTGGCCGGTGTCCCGGCGGCGGGCTTGTCAGCCAGTTGCACCACGAGCCCGGTCTGGTCGCCTTTCACTTTGATCGGGAGCTTAGCGTCCTGGTAGCTCTTCAGGAACGTGGGGTTGAACATCTGCACAACCCCTCCTGGAGCGTCCTTGTCCACGTCGCCTGCGCGCGATATGGCCAACTGGTATTGGCCGACGGGGACGTAGTTGAACCTGAAGCTGCCGTCCTCCTCGAGCTGCGTGTGACGCAGGTTGACTTTGGTTTCAGCGTCGTTCAAATTTACCCAGCCGGAGTTGAGAGGGTGGTTGTCCGATTTGGCCGTGACCGTGCCGGAGACCACGTGCAGGTTGTCGACGGGGAAGACGAGATCCACCCCATCAACGTCCTCTCCGGCGCCGACTTCGACCGGCTTGACATCCTTTTCGCGGAAGACCCCGCCGGAATAAACAACCAGGGCATCGCCGTAGTTCGGGTGCATATCGAACGACCCGGAACCCAGGCCGTTGGTCGATTGATTCGTTGGCAGTTCGGCGCTGACGGCGTACTTGCCCTTGGGCAGGCCGCTGATTCGATAGCGGCCGCGATCGTCGGTCTCTGGCGCGGGCATAGAAGGATTGAAGGTGTCAACCATCCATTTGCCATCCTCCTGCATGACCATTCGGACGGCCTTCACGTCGGGGGAGGGGTTGCCATCGTCGTAGCGAATCACCCCGCTGATCGAGCCGCCGCGCTCCAGCCGTACATCCACACGCACCGGAGCATCCTGCACCACGATCTTCTCGGCCTGGGCCTGGATCTTTTTGACCGCATCGTCTCCGCCAGACATCCTCTCTCCAGACGAGAGCGCTGAGAGCGGCGAGAGATAGCCTTTCAGCTCGGCGACCACGTAGTAGGTTCCGGCCGGAACCTTGGGCATCTCGAAGCTGCCGTCGATTGCGCTGACGGCGGATAGCCCTGTGCCCTTCCGCGTCTGAGCCATATTCTTGGCGAGGAGCTTTGCCATGTCCTTCTCGTTCTTCACGTTCGCCCAATCGGCAGTTTGGGTGGGCTGCGGCTTTTCGGGGATCAGCAGCACGGCGGCAAAGCGGGCCGGATGGTTGGTATCGCCGCATGTCACGTGGCCGCTGACGGTGGTATATGCGGGTGGAGCGGTTTGGGGTGCTGCCTGCTCCTGCGCCGCGTCGGGCAAACAGGAAAACGCAAGCACAGCAGTGGAAAGAACGAAAATTAGACGCTGCATGACTCCCCCTCAAAACTATGTACCAGACGGCGCAAATTGGAGATCCGCTCAAAAGAATGCGACGAAATCGCGGCTCTCGCTCCGATGGGAGCCATCCTACATTGGACAAACCCAAAAGACTGTGACGACTCTACTTGCTTCTTCTCGGTGGACGTCGGCAATCCGGAAGTAACGCAGTTGCTCAAAGCCGCGCATTCCGACTTGCTGTCAAAATGGTCAGCCCCGGCAGGGAGGTTTTCCCGGCCGGGGCTGTCGATTGTTCCTGGTGCGAGCGAACTCGACCAGGATCGGGAGAAATCGGCAAAAGGACCTGTAAGCCGAATTCTGTCGTGTGCGGTCATTCCTCTAGACGCCGCGTCGCCGCGGACGTTCATCAGCGACCTACCCGGAGGTTTCGGCGATTGCATCGATCAGCCTGAGAGAGCGCCGCGCTATGCAAGGAGCAGCCTTACGGCGCCGGGCCGGCACCGGGCGGCAGCCTTGCTCCTGGCTGCCACTTCCCTCCCTATTTGGTCTTGCTCCGTGTGGGGTTTACCCTGCCCCCGGCATTACTGCCGGAGCGGTGCGCTCTTGCCGCACCTTTTCACCCTTACCCCGGCGCTGGAGATTCCGCAACGACGGTTGTACCCGGCAAGCCGGGGCAACACGGGTATTGCGGTTCCAGGGTGGCCCTCCAGCCGGATCCGAAGAAACGGGGAGGGGTAGCCGAGGCGGTTTGTTTTCTGTGGCACTGGCCGTCCACGGGCCTTGAAGCCCGCGTCCCGGACGTTATCCGGCACACTGCCCTGCGGAGTTCGGACTTTCCTCCCCCGGAAGGCGGCTTGCGCCAACTCCCGGCAGCGACCGCCCGGTCCTCCTGCCAGACTTTAGTTTAGCGCGAATCTGGTTTAGCCGCCGGATTCGAACCTTCGATCACGTCGGAGTCGAATGGTTTGAATCGGCGCGACATCACTGGCCATCTATCTGATGCAGACGGGTTGCCATCCTTCGACAGAACCGGCCCAGTCGATCCCCCTTCGATGAACTCCAAACCCCAATTCCAAGGAGAGACTCTATGAAGATTGTTACGATGATTGCCCGGTACTTGCTGGGCCTGATGTTTCTGGTCTTCGGGCTCAACAATTTCTTCAACTTCATCCCCATGGGGCCGCTGCCCACGGGCCTGCCTGGAGACTTTTTCCGGGTTCTCTTCACATCCCACTATGCCTACTTCATTGGCGCGGTCATGATTGTCTCCGGGTTGCTGTTTCTGGTGAACCGTTACGTAGGGTTGGGGCTTACGCTGCTTGGTCCCGTGCTGTTCAACATCCTCGTCTTTCACATTACGATGAACCCACGCGGGATTGGGTTGGGGTTGTTTGCCACGTTTTTGTGGGCGCTGGTGGCCTGGGAACATCGGATCGTGTTCGCAAAGCTGTTTGCGGCGCGGCTTGAGGAATAGAGACTGCCGGGATGTGGATTGCCGCAAAAAGGGCTGCGCAGCCGGCTGAGGAAAGCCGGCAGACGCAGGTTGGGCTTCAGAGGTTGCGGAAGAACCCGAAATACGGGTTGAAACGGACGAGAAGCGTACCTCAGTGGCTAAAGCCACCGGTGATTCTGCGGGCTTTGTGCCGGGGATAAATCCCCGGCCTACCGTCCGGCGAGCTTTTCAGAAAGCTGTTTTAATCCGCTCTACTGTTCGCCGGGTAGAACTGCTTACCTTCTCGACGACTGTGTGCGATGATTTCCCTTCACTTGAAGGGACCTGAAAATGAAGCGCGTAATTCTGTTTCTTCTTGCCCTCGCCGCGATTCTATCCGCGATTCCTCTGTCCGCACAGACCTACCAGCCCACATGGGACTCGATTGACAAGCGGCCCACGCCGAGCTGGTTTGGGGACGCCAAGTTCGGCATCTTTATTCACTGGGGCGTGTACTCAGTGCCGGCGTACGCTCCGGTGATTCCCGGCAAACTGGCCTATGCGGAGTGGTACTGGCACCAGATGGTCGAGGGCCGGGACAACCCCAAGGCAAATCCTGTTGAGACCGGAACCTGGGCCTACCACCAGAAGGTCTACGGCGCCGACTACGAATACAAGAACTTCGCACCGCAGTTCCGGGCGCAGTTGTTCGATCCGGACCAGTGGGCTGACTTGTTTGTGCGTTCAGGCGCCAAGTATGTGGTGCTGACTTCGAAGCATCATGAGGGATTCGCGCTTTGGCCCAGCAAGGAAGCCTCGGCAACCTGGGGCAGGCCGTGGAATGCCGTTGAAGTCGGTCCGAAGCGCGATCTGTTGGGCGACCTGAGCGACGCGGTGCGCAAGAAAGGCCTGCGCATGGGCATCTACTTCTCGCTCTACGAGTGGTACAACCCGCTGTGGCTCACCGATAAGCCGCGCTACGTGAGCGAACACATGATGCCGCAGTTCAAAGATGTGGTCACCCGCTACAAGCCGTCCATCATCTTCAGCGATGGGGAGTGGGAACAGACATCCGCTTTTTGGCGGAGTCCGGAGCTGCTGGCGTGGCTGCTGAATGAATCCCCAGTGAAGGACGAAGTGGTGATCAACGACCGGTGGGGGTCTGACACGCGCCACAAGCACGGCGGCTACTGGACCACGGAGTACACACCGGGAATGAGCGGGATGGACCATCCCTGGGAAGAGAGCCGTGGCATGGGGTTCAGCTACGGCTACAACCGCGCCGAGCGGCTTGAGGACTACCACACGGGGCGCGAGCTTGTGACGATGCTGGTAGACATTGTGAGCAGGGGCGGCAACCTGCTGCTCGACATTGGGCCAAACGCTGACGGCACGATTCCGGTGATCATGCAGGAGCGGCTGGAGCAGATGGGCACCTGGCTCAAGGTGAACGGCGACGCGATTTATGGAACACGGCCCTGGAAATTGACGCGGCAATGGAGCGCGGGTGCGGTTCCCAAGGTTGGGTACAACGCGGAATTTCAGGCTGAGTATGACGTTACGAAGCTGACGGAGAAGCAACAACCGGGCAAAGCATCCATTGAGGCGTTCTTCACAACCAAAGGCGACGACCTGTTTGCCATTCTGCCGCGCTGGCCGGGGGGCAGCTTTCTGCTCAAGGACGTGACGGGCGTGAAGGCGGTCACGCTGCTTGGCTCCGATGTGCCGTTGAAGTTCAAGGGCTCGAAAGATGGAGTGACGGTGCAGCTTCCCGATTTGCCGGAGGAACTGCGAGCTCAGCCGGCATGGGTGTTGCGGGTAAGCCGCAAGTAAGGGCTGGAGGGGATTCGTTAAGCCGTGGTTGAGCCGAGGTGTGGGCGCCGGCCTTCACTACAATTGAGGAAGATGATTCAGACTCTCTATCTTGGCCGGGTTGGATACGCGGAAGGGCTGCGGCTGCAGGAAGAGATCGCTGCACTTGTGGGCGCGGGGCGACTCAAGAACACCTTGCTGCTGCTGGAGCATCCGCCTGTCTTGACGCTGGGGCGGAACGCGAGTCGGGTAAATGTGCTGGCTTCGGAAGAGCTACTGTCGAGGCGCGGCATCACGCTGCACTCCATCAATCGCGGCGGCGACGTGACCTACCACGGGCCGGGGCAGTTGGTTGGCTACCCGATCTTTGATCTGCGGACGCTCAGGAATCCGAACGGCCCGCGCATGGGGCCGGTGGACTTTGTGCGGGGAATGGAAGAGGCGCTTATAAGGGTGTGCCTGACCTATGGCGTGCGGGCTGGGCGGGTTGAGGGGTTGACGGGGGTGTGGTGCCGAGAGACAGGGTTCAGGGTTCAGGGTTCAGGGTTCAGGGTCCAGGGGTCAGAAGACGAGGGACCGGGGACTGACAGGGCGACGGGGCCGGAGCGAAAGATTGCCGCGATCGGGATCCATGTGGCGCGGGGGATCACGTCGCATGGGTTTGCGTTCAACCTGATGACGGATCTGCGCGACTTTGGCCTGATTATTCCCTGCGGCATTCCCGATCATCCTGTGACCAGTCTGGAGGTGGAGCGCGCGAGTGCGGGCCTGCCGAGCGCGGAGATGCCAACGCTGGAGGCCGCTGCGTATGAGGCGGCACGTCAGTTTGGGCAGGTTTTCGACGAGCAGGTGCTGGCGGTAGAGAGTTTGGATTCGCTGCGGAGCCTGGCCGGTCCGGCGGCTGTTGAGTTTCCGGCGGAAGACACGCCGCTGCAGATTCCCGAAGAGGTAACCCGACTGATGGGGATTCCCGATCGACCGAGGCGAGCCTGAGATGCAGAAGCGCCATCGGCGCAGACGCCGTTCTATGGGCCGCGATTTATAATCCGGCAGGGCGAGAGCCCGGAGTTTGGCGTGGTGTCATGCGCTGAACGGCCAAGAAAGGGACCGAGCACCTATGGCAACCGAAGTGGTGATGCCGCAGATGGGCGAGTCGATCTTCGAGGGCACCATAACCAAATGGCTGAAGAAGGCCGGGGACACGGTGCAGAAGGACGAGCCGCTTTTTGAGATATCGACCGACAAGGTGGATGCGGAGATTCCTTCGCCGGTGGCGGGTGTGCTGAGCGAGATCAAGGTTGCCGAGGGCGCGACGGTCGGAATCAACACTGTGGTTGCGGTGGTGGAAGAACAGGGAACAGGGAACAGGGAACAGGGAACAGAGGTCAGGGATCAGGGATCAGACGTGAAGCCCGAGGCTGGGACCGCCGGGACTGATGTGGTGATGCCGCAGATGGGCGAGTCGATCTTCGAGGGCACCATTACCAAGTGGCTGAAAAAGGCCGGGGAAGCTGTGCAGAAAGACGAGCCGCTGTTTGAGATCTCCACTGACAAAGTGGATGCGGAGATTCCCTCGCCGGTTGCCGGGGTGCTGACGGAGATCAAGGTTGGGGAAGGCGCGACGGTGGAGATCAACACGGTTGTGGCGGTGATAGGAGGACAGGGTTCAGGGTTCAGGGTTCAGGGTTCCGTTCAAAAGCCTGATGAGGGCTCTACCGGGGGGGGCTTGGCGATGCCACAGCCGGAGAATATTGCGCCGTCTGCACGCGCTGCGGGGGAACGGTTGCGCTCTTCGCCGCTGGTCAAGCGGATCGCGAAAGAGAACCAGCTCGATCTCAACCAGATTCCGGGAACAGGGTCAGAAGGCCGCATCACCAAGGAAGACGTGTTGAGGTGGCTTAGCCAGCACGGCCCCGGCAGTGCCAAAGTGCCGGCTCCGTCAGTGTCCGCGCAGCAAGCCCAGCCGTCTGCTGCAGCGCTGATGGGCCAGAGCGTGCCGATGAGCAAGATGCGGGCCATCATTGCGCAGCGGATGGTGGAGAGCGTGAGGACCAGCCCGCATGTTTACTCCGTCTACAAGGTGGACATGACGCGGATCGCGCGCCTTCGTGAACGGGAACGGGTGCCGTTTGAGCAGAAGCACGGCGTCAAGCTGACGCTCATGCCGTTTATTGCGGCGGCGGCGATTGACGCGCTCAAGAAGTATCCGATCGTGAATGCATCGGTTGAAGGCAACACGATCCACTATCACGACCACGTCCATCTGGGCATAGCGGTGGCGCTCGAGTGGGGACTGATTGTGCCGGTGGTGACGGAGGCCGAAGGGCGCAGCTTTGCGCAACTGGCACAGTCGATTGCCGACCTGGCGGAACGGGCGCGGGCCAAGAGGCTGAAGCCGGAGGAGGCCAGCGGTTCGACATTCACGCTGACCAACTCAGGCGTGTTTGGCGGAGAGTTTGGGACGCCGATTCTCAATCAGCCCGAATCGGCGATCCTGGCCATTGGCGGCCTTAAGAAAGAGCCGGTGGTGATGACCGACGCGCAAGGGAATGACTCCATTGCGATCAGGTGGATGCAGAACTTCTGCCTGGGCTTCGATCACCGGACGATTGATGGGGCCGACTCCGGCAAGTTCATGAGCGAGTTCAAGAAGGCGCTGGAGAACTGGGAGCGGCCGATCCACTAAGCCGCACTATTCGACGCATCCCATTGCCAACCGAACCAGCTCGGCAAGCCGACAAATCTGCCTTGAAGTCAATGCCCGATGGCCAAGGACAGGCTCGTCCAGATCTGCTCGCCTCACAGTGCAGATGTTGTCTGCCTGCGCGACTGAATCTTCGCGGAGACCAGTCTCACCCGATCGCAGCAAAAGGTCGGCGGGGCGGGATTTGTGGATTGAAGTAGAAAGGGGAATTACCAGTACGGTGTTCGATCTTGGATGACAGTTGCGGCCGTCCGCTGACACGATGACGACCGGACGCCGCCCTTTCTCGGGTGGGTCTGTCGGGAAGTGTGTCCACCATATCTCGCCTCGAAGCGGATAGCGCGCCAATGACGTGCTCACAGCTGAGCTTCTGGGGAGTCCATTTCAGCAAGAACGCTCGGCCCAGCCATCTTCGCCCACTCCAGTTGCTCAGCAAGGTCTTCGTCTGAGGCAGTGTCGTAATAATCCTTGTAAGCTGCGTCGATTTGCTGGCGCTTCGCTTCCAGCATCGCCTCGCGCAGCAGCAGGTCAAGCGCTTCAGAGTCCGATCCGGCTCCGCGCTTCTGGCGCATCTCCCCGACGAAGGCCACGACCTCCGGTGTCAAAGTGAAGCTCCGTTTCATCTTCCGAGATGCCGCCTGCATTGTCATACTATGTATCTTACCATAAGCATCCCAGAACGGTGACGTGCTAGTGCCCAGTCGCCCAGGCCAGCCCGTCCGTCCCCTTTCCGGTGGCGAAGAGGCGAGAGACCTTCATTGTCCCCAGGTCGATTTCGGCCACCTGATCGCTTCCCACGCAGGAGACATAGCCGACCTTGCCATCTGGGCGAACGAGCGTCTCCTGGGGATCGGCGCAGACGGGGATGGACTGCGCCAGCTTCATCGCCTTCATATCGATGACGTCGACGTTGTTTTTGGAGGGGACGGCGATGAGCAGCCAGTGGCCATCGGGAGTGATGGCGCTGCCATAGCCCAGGCCGCTGAGCGGAATCCAGTTGGCCACTTTGTTGGTGGACGTATCGATCGCGGCCAACTGCGGCTTGGTCTGATCGGCGGTGAAGACCCAGTGGTCGTCGTTGGAGATGGAGATCCTCTGGGTATTGGTGGAGATAGGGATGATGGTGAGGACTTTGCGCGCCTCAATGTCGAGCACGGAGACGGTGCCGGGCCCGACGTTGGCGGTGTAGCCGCGGCGGCCATCGTGAGAGAGGGCAAGCATGTGGCTCTGGGGCTGGCCGGTCGGAACATGGCCGACGATCTTCAAGGTTGCGGGATCGATGAGCGCGATGGCCTGGTCAAGCTCGGTGGTCACGTAGAGCAGCCCGTCTTTTGGCCCGAAGAGAGGCATGTGCGGGCGGACGCCATGGCCGAAATCAAGGCTGCCGACGACCTTGTGCGCGGCGATGTCGATGACGACGAGATTGGCGCCGTCTGTGCCGGGCATGCCAACGCCGGAATTGCCGTAGATGGGCACATAGGCAAAGCGGCCGTCGGGCGAGGCGATTACTTCGTGGCCGGTAACGCCGCCCTCAGGAACCGAAGCAATCACGTTGCCGGATGCGGGGTCGACGATGGCGAGGCTCTGGTCGCCCTTTTGCGCAACGAGGAGGCGACCGTTTTGGGCGTGTGCAGCGGTGAGAGCAAGGGCAAGTGAAAGAGCAGCAATGAAGTGATTCGAACGCAATCGGAGCCTCCGGGGATTTACCCAACGAGTCTACCGGAATGGGTCAAGCGGAGGCGCGGGGCTACGCCTGGGGCACCCATGGATCGTAGGTGCCGACGCTCCATGAGTGGCCTTCGGGGTCTCGGAGCGCGAACTCGCGGCTGCCGTAGGGCGTGTCCTGGAGTGGGCGAATGATCTCTGCTCCGGCGCCTACGGCGCGTGCGTGCACCGCATCGGCATCCGGCACGAAGATGTAGGCGCTGCGGGTCTCCATCCCGCCAACTTCAGCTGGAGACTTGAATCTGCGCCCGTACTCGTCGTCCTTCGCGGAGCCGAGCATGATCATGCCGTTGCCCAACGAGAGCTCGGCGTGGGCGATGGTTCCGTTCTCGCCTTCAAAGACTGTGTGGCGGGTGAAGCCGAGCACATCGCACAGCCAGCTAATGGCAGCGGGAGCGTTGTTGTAGCGGAGAGCGGGGATGACGGCGCCTGGGGATGCGGGCATGGGGACCTCCGCAGAAAGACTAGTCCTGGCGGCGATCTGGATCAAGGGATTCTGTTGGGAGGCTCGGGCTGGGCAGACAGATCCTCGGTTGCCCTTCCGGAGGCGCTATGCTTGCCGTGATGAAGCTTCCATTCGGTGACTCTGAACTCGTGCAGATTATGGATGCGGCGCTGGGCGATGTGGCCCGTCGCGCCGGCGCATGGCTGGTTTGCCGGGAGAGTTGCACGCAGTGCTGCTTTGGGGCGTTTCGCATCAATGAGTTGGATGCGCTTCGGTTGGAGGCGGGGATGGAGGCGCTGCGGAGTTCTGACCCGAAGCTTGCGACGGAGTTGGAGAGGCGAGCGCGGGCGTGGATTGCCGAGCACGGGGAGGCGTTTCCGGGAGATGTGCGGACCGGGATGCTGGGGGAGAGTGAAGCAGAGATCGAGGAATTTGAGGAGTTTGCGAATGACGCGGCCTGCCCGGCACTCGATCCCGAGACCGGGCGGTGCGACGTGTACGCGTGGAGGCCGATGACTTGCAGGGTGTTTGGACCGCCGGTACGGATGGGCGAAGGAGACGAACTTGGCCACTGCGAGCTTTGCTTTGACGGCGCAAGCCAGGAGGACGTGAAGGCTTGCGAGATGGAGGTTCCGCACGCGCTGGAATCGAAGATCGTGGGGGAGCTTGGCACTAGCGGTGAAACCTTGGTGGCGTTTGCGCTGGTGCGATGAGTGCCGGGTGATGTTCGGGTGAACGGATTTGAAGATCGCATCCCGGAATAGCACCACCGGTGGGCGCGATAAACTGACGTTTGGACGCACTGATGCCAAACCGCCCTTGCTGGGTTGAGATCTCGACCCGATCCCTAGAAGAGAACTTCCGACTCCTCGGAGGCCTGACCGGTCAAGACGCCGATCTGCTGGCGATAGTGAAGGCCGATGCCTATGGCCACTCAGTTGCGTTGTGCGCTCCGGCTGCGGTGCGGGCAGGAGCAAAGTGGCTGGGAGTAACCAGCGTTGAAGAAGGAATTGCTGCGCGCGCGCTTTGCCCCGATGTGCACATTCTGGTGATTGCCGGAGTTTTTCCCGGGCAGGGAGCGGCGCTTGTGGCGGGCAGACTGACCGCGGTGGTGTGGGAGCCGTGGCAGCTCGACGAGATTGCAAGGGCAGCGATTGAAAGCGCGGCACGATCGGCGGCGGCTGGGGCGGGATCGGTTCCGGTGCATCTGGAGATCGATACGGGCATGAGCCGGCAGGGCGCGTCGCTTGATGGGTTGAAAGAACTTCTGGGCCGCTTTGGCACCGGATCTGCGCTGCGGCTTGAAGGCGTGATGACCCATCTCTATGCTGCGGACGAGGGGGATGGCGTCCTCAACCGGGAGCAACTGGAGCGGCTGCATGTGGCGTTAGAGCGGATTCATGCAGCCGGGCTTCGACCGGAGATTTTGAATGTGGGGAACTCAGCCGCGGTTTTGAGCGGCCTTGCGCAGGCGATTGGAAAGATCGCCAATGAGCACTCAATGCGGGCGCTGATGAGGCCGGGGCTGGCGCTCTATGGGCTCGCACCCCAGTTCGAACCGGAAGAACCTGCAGGAGTGGCGAAGGCCCGCGCTCAATTGAAACCAGTGTTGGTTTGGAAGAGCCGGGTGGTGAGTGTGCGCGAGGTTCAGGCAGGCACGACGGTGGGCTACAACGGGACGTTTGTGGCTACCGAGCCGATGCAGCTGGCGCTGGTGGCGGCGGGCTATGGCGACGGGCTCGACCGCAGGCTGGGCAATCGATTTAGCCTGCTGGTGAGGGGCGAGAGAGCGCCGCTGGTGGGACGTATCAGCATGGACCAGAGCGTGCTCGATGTGACGGAGATACCGGGCGTTGAGGTGGGCGATGAGGTGGTAATCATTGGTGCGCAGGGCGGCGAATCGATCACAGCTTTCGATCATGCCGAGGCCGCGGGGACGATTCCGTGGGAGATCTTCACGCGGATTGCGCCTCGCGTAGAACGCGAGGTGATCGAGTAGCGCCGACCTCCAGGTCGGCTGTCTTGCGGGCCTCCTGGCCCGCAAACCGATTCCGTCGGCGTGGACGCCGCCGGTACAGCCGCTCTGGAGAGCGGCGCTACTCCGCTTCGCAGTTTACGGATGAAGTCTCAAAACAAAACAGCCGTGGAGGATTGAACCTTCCACGGCTGTTTTGTTTGCGGAGCGAGTGAGTTTTACTGCGTGACCGGCTGTTGATCTGTCTTTGGCGCCTTCAGGTGAGGCGCGGCCGGAGCCATTGGCGATCCAGGAGCCTTGGGCGCCGCGCCAACCGAGGGGGGCGGCGGCGGGGCTGTCGATCCCTTCTTGATGTGCAGATCCCCGTTGTCAGTTGTGAGCGAGATCTTCGCAGAGCCGCTGCCGATAGTGAAGGCAGCCGACTTGCTCTCGCCCTCAGTTGAAGGCATTGGATAGTCGGAGACGATGTCGCCGTTCCGCGTGTGCAGGCTGACAGAAGCCGATGCGTTGGGGGGCAGTGTCACTTCGACATCGCCCTTGCTATTGCGCGCATCGATGGAGAAGTTGCCGGCGGGCTCGATGGAGATGCGGCCGTCGCGGTCTTCCACGTAGGTGTCGCCGTAGATCTCGCTCAGGTCAACGTCCTTGGAGTGAGTGGTCACGCGCACCTGGCCCTTTGCTTCGGTGACGCGCAGATCATCGGAGTTGAGGGTAAGGTCGCCGGGCAGCTCAGCCACCTGGAGTTCGGTCACGGAGGTGTGCAGGTGGATCGGCCCCGCCGCGCTCTCGATGTGAACGTCGCCGAGGATCTCGCCGTTCTGCGTAATCTTTCCCTTGATTTCAGAGAGGGTAAGGTCATTGCAGTCGCCGTCGGCGGTGACATCGCCGCTCACATCGTGGGCGGAGAAGTCGTGACGGCCATTGGCGAAGTGGACCTGTACAGAGCCGGTGATGGCGCTCAGGTGAATGTCGCCGTGGGCTGCGGTAACGTTGATGCCACCGCCCAGGCCGGCCGCAGTCACGTCGCCCCTTCCCGCATCCACGGTGACTCTTGCGGATTTGGGAACGGAGACGGTGAGGTTGAGGCGCCCGCTGTTGTTGCTGTCGGACTTGACCAGCACGGCGTTGCCGCTGACTTTGACGTTTGCGGCTTCAGAGTCGAAGATCTTCTTCGCTTCGCTGTCAGAGCCGGCATAGGCCACTTCGTGGGCTTGCACTTCGACGTTCGAACCGTCCGAGGAGGTAATGCTGATATCTCCGCGCGGGTTCTGAATCTCGATGCTGGCGTTGGCCGGAACCTGGGTGTTCAGCACCTGCTGGTCGAAATCGTGCTCAGGCTGCCCGAACGAGTTGAAGAAGTCGTCACCGTTGTCGCCGAACTGCGCGCGGAAGGGGCCCCAGAAGTGATTCCATCCGGCTGCGCTGACGCCGATGAGGGCCAGCAGGATGATGATGCCGACAAAACCGCCGCCGCGGCGGACGGGCGTTTTGCTGCGTAGATCGAGGGCCCATTCGCCGAGCAGCGCAAGGCCGGCAAGGATCAGCAGTACTGGCCACCAATGGCCATACCAGGTCCAGAAATCAACGGCCACCAGGCGGCCCGTGGCGATGAGCAAGGCAATGATGCCGACGCCGATGAGGAGGATGGGCCCAACGATCGACGGAACGCGGGGAACGTAAGCACCGGCAACGTATCCGGCCCTGGCTGCGTAGCGTTGGGCTTTCCATGCGTCGCGCTGGGCGCGCCAGGCAGCTCGCTGCTGCTCACGATAGACCCGCCATTGCATCTTCGGGTCATAAGGGGGGTACCCGGGCGGTGTTCCGCCCGGAGGTGTGGAAGGAGGTACGGTGCTCATGATTGTCCTCCGTTGCTGTCTCCGAAGTCGTGAGAAGAGGGGACGATGGATGTGGTTTCAGCCGCAGCGGGCTGTGCGGGCGTGGCGGCAGGTGCGCCGGGGTAGGGCGAGCCTGCGTATGGAGAGCCTGGGTAGCCGGCGGGAAAGTCTCCATCGGCCGTCAGGGACATACGCTCAGCGAGCATAAGCAGGCCCATGATGATGAGGAACAAAGGAACGAACAGGCTCCAGAAATGCTCGATCACTCCGGTCTGCTTGAGCAGGGCCACGCATCCGGCCAGCAGGAGCACCGCGGGCCAGCGAAGCCGGCGAATAAGGAAATATCTGTTCATTTGGGACCTCCTTGCGATTCCCCGATGCGACGAACGACGAGCCAGACACCGATCCCGATGAGGAACAGAGGCCAGGCAAACTCGATGAGGCGGCCGTGGAAGATATCAAGCTGCCCCAGCAGGAAGAGAACACCGAGAGCGATCAGGACGATAGCGCCGATCGGCTCTTTGCGACGCCAGAAGAGCGGCTGGATGATGTCGGGCCCTTGGGGCGCGACACCTGGATTGGCGGGATTCGGATTGACCGGGTCAGTGGCGCCCGCTACCGGCGTGTATCCGGAGGCAGGCGGCGTGTAAGGCGCCTGATACGGCGACTGATATGGGCTCTGGCTGGGTGGCTGGTACGCTCCGCCTGTGTAGGGCGGCTGGTAGGCTCCCGGCGGCGGCGTGTAAGCGCCGGGGCTCGCCGGAGGCTGGCCAGTTGGGGGCACACCTGGATATTGTCCAGGATGTTGCGTACGGCTGCCGAGGTTCAACCAGTTGCCCACTTCGTTCAGACCGAGCGGATCGGGCAGAGGGTGGCCGTCACGCAATGCTCTTGCCGTGTGGTAGGCCTCAAAGGATTGGTAGAGAACCCATGCGCCGATGAAGATTCCGAAGATCCCGTGATACTCCGTAATGCTTACCAGCACGGCGAAGATGACCACGTGGATGAGGCCCTTGAAGAACTGGCCGTTGTACATTGCGCCCACGCCCGGAATGAGGCCGAGGACGGCGGCGGCAGAGGGGTTGGGAGAACCCGGAACAGCCGGAATAAACGGCTGTTGATAGGCTTGCCATGCGTTCATGCATGGTTCGCAGAGAATTTGTCCTCCCGCCGCGGTGCGGATGCAAGGGCCGCAAAGCGCCTTGCCGCAGTTCTGGCAAAAGGAAGTGGCAGTCACACCACTGTGATTTACGCAGTCCATGTTGTGCTCCTTTCCCGTACTTCCTTGTCGGAGCTGCCGGACGGGGTGTGCCGAGCCGGATACACCGGAGAGTGAAATGTGAGGGAAGTTTCCATTAGTTCGTTGGAATCGATGTTTGCCGGGCTTACGGACTGGAGCGGAGGCTCTATGCGAGAGCCCCCATCTTTGTTCGGCGCCTGTCTGGATTCGCCCGGAGTGTTGTCTTTCTGCCTTTGCTGTCCCTCGGAGCCGCCTTCGCTCTCTGTGGTGCGGCGCAGCTCGCGCATTCTCGATTCGACTTCGTAAACAAAGCGAAGGTGGTCGTAATAACGAATGATGGGCGTAGAGGCCATGGTCAGACGGCGTTCCATGAACGAGCGAACCGCTGTAGGACGCAGATCGCTCAGGCGAATGCTGCTCAGGCGAACGTCGGTGAGGTTGAGCGTGAGAGCGATAGAGAAGAAGGCCATGGCGAAGGTCATCAGCAGGCGGGGCTGGGCAAAGCGGCGAATCTGGCCGGCAAAGCCCGGCTGTTGCCAGGGTTGCAGCGTGGGCATGCCTGCGCTGGGCGCGGGTATCAGTCCGTAGCCTTCCACTTGTCCGGGGCCGGTTTGCGCCAGGATCTTATCCAGCAAGCCGGCTGGAACTTCCGGCTCGGTGGAGAGGAAGTCCAGCCACTCGCGACCTCGGCGTGCCTCTTCGAAAAGCTCAGCGCAGGAAGGGCACACCGCCATGTGGGCGGAAAAAGTTGCCTCATCCTCGGGCTTGAGGGTCCCGTCGAGCGCATCGGCCAGCAGTGTCTCCCACTGGCCACAGGCCGCGGAACCCGCTGCCTGATATCTCGGATTGTCATTGCGCTCGGTCATTTCACATCACCTCCCGTTTATTACGTTCCAGCAGGCGCGCCAGTTCCGCACGTCCCCTGCTGATGCGGGACTTAACCGTCCCTTCGGGTATGCCCAATACCTGGGCAATCTCCTTGTAATCCATGTCTTGCAGGTCCCGCAGAATAACCGCTTCGCGGAGTTCTACGGAGACCTTGGCGAGGGCATTTTGCACCATCGCCGCCAATTCCTTTTGCGCAGCCGACTCGTGGGGCGAGGGCCCCTTCTGAACCAGCCGGTCGACGGGAACCATCTCTTCTGACGACTCCCAGCCCTCATCCAGCGAAGACGTAGCCCGCTGGTTGCGGGTGCGGCGGAAGTTGTCGATGAGCAGGTTGCGGGTCATGGTGGTGATCCACACTTGCAGGCTGCCGCGGCCGGTGTCAAAGCTGGAGAGGTTTGAATACACCTTGAGGAAGACGTCCTGGGTCAGGTCCTCGGCGTCGGTGGGGTTGCCTGTAAAGCGATAGCAGATGCCATAGACGCGCCGGTGGTGTGTCTTTACCAGGTCTGCCCATGCGCTGGAGTCTCCATCCATGCAGCGGCGGACGGTGAGAGACCAATCGATCTCCACCGGAACTCCACCTGCGCTGGGCTGCTGGGCGTCTGGCGCCGTCACCTTGCCTCCCCTGCTTATGCTGGAATTGCCGGTTACTGGCGTTTGAGAAACGCCAATCTGCGGCGCCTCTATCGTACGCCGAGAGGGTCTCGGCGGCGATGGCAGTCCCACCATGTTCCAGCTTAATGTGGCCACGCATTGCATATTGCGTTAATACGTGAGGTGGCGGGGGTTGGTTCCCTGAGAGGGCGGTGATTTTCCTGTCAGGCGCATCAGGGCCGGGAGGATACTTGCGGTTCGGCATTCGGCGCGGGCAGAATGCACCAGATCTGTTTCACTCCGTGCCGCGGTCTCTCGTAACGTTTTCGTCCGCGGCGCATCTTAGAGGAGCGGGCCTTCCCCTTTTCACTCGGCCCCGGAGGTTTCAAGTGTCCAGGTTTCTTCCAGTCGCGTTCGTTGTAATTTCAGGCATTCTGGTTTGGAGTTTCTTCTTTCGGACGAATGCCTCTGCATCCGGCAAATTCCCGGTTCCCCCGGCCGTTGTGGATGATTCGTTGGCGAGTTCGCCGGGCAAGGCTACGGCGGTGTTTGCGGGTGGGTGCTTCTGGGGTACGCAGTCGGTGTTTGAGCGCGTGAAGGGCGTGGTGGACACGACAGTTGGCTACGCGGGCGGCTCGGCAGATACGGCTACTTATGACCAGGTGACGACGGAGACTACCGGCCACGCTGAGAGCGTTCGGGTGGTGTACGACCCGGCAAAGATCACGTACGGCCAACTGCTGCGCATCTTCTTCTCAGTGGCGCACGACCCAACGCAGCTCAATCGCCAGGGGCCGGACGTGGGCACGTCGTACCGCTCGGCGATCTTCTACTCGGACAACGACCAACGACGGATCGCAGAGGCCTACATCGCGCAACTCGACGCCGCGCACGTGTATGGGGGCAAGATCGTCACTGAGCTCACGCCGCTGAAGGGCTTCTACGATGCGGAACACTACCACCAGCACTATGCCGATCTGAACCCAACCAACCCGTACATTCTTGTTTGCGACCGGCCAAAGATCGAGGCGCTGAAGGCGCAGTTTCCGGAGCTGTTTGTGGAGTACAAGGGGAAATGAAGCCGGCGGTCAACCGAGCTTCACGAACCGCAAAGACGCCGAGTTCATGCAGTAGCGAAGGCCTGTGGGCGCGGGGCCGTCGTTGAAGACGTGGCCGAGGTGCGCATCGCAGAGGCGGCAGGAGACGGCGGTGCGGACTTCCATCAGGCTGCCGTCTACCTCATCCACGACATTCTCTTGTGCGATGGGCTGCCAGAAGCTTGGCCAGCCGGTGCCTGAGTCGAATTTAGTTTCGGAGCTGAACAGCGCCAGGTCGCAGCAGATGCAACGGAAGAGGCCGCGCTCGTGCTCGTTGAGCAGATCGCCCGTGAAGGCGCGCTCCGTGTCGGCGTGGCGAGTCACCCAGTAGGAAGTTTGCGAGAGTTGGTGCTTCCATTCTTCGTCGGTCTTAATTACGCGTGGAATCGTCGCTGTTCCTGTCCGCTTTCCATCGGCAGAGAAGAGTGCAACCGTGACTTCCTTAGGGCCTTCGTCGGCACCAAGCGGACGGGCAGCGGCGATGGTGCTGCGATGCAGTCCCCAGAAGGCCGCGGCGCTGACGGCTGTTGCCGCACCGATGATGAACGCGCGGCGGCCGAGCGTGCGCGGTTCAGGTTCGGGCTGGATTTTCAGGATTTCGGCGCTCATGGTTCGACCCTCTTGTGAGATGTACGAGCGAGCGAAAGGTTACTGCGGCTTTTGATCACAGAACAAAGCGGCCACCTCCTGTTGAGGAGATGGCCGCCGTTGCGCGAGACTCAAACGAACCTGGAGTCCTGAGTCGAAAGTTCGTTGCATAATTTCGAAGTGCAGTCGCAGATCCTTGGACTCACCACCCCCAAACTCCACCCCAGCGACGAAGACCTGTCGCCGGGGACCCCGGTTCGCTCAGGATGACAGCGCAGTTGTTTAGCGAACTTCAGACTCAGGACACTAGTAGCGCTTTTGGAACTCCGGATCGACGGGGTTCTCGAAGAGCGAAGCGTCGCGGGTGACGATGGTGAGGCCGGAGGGCGTAACGAAGTAGCGCCGTTTGTCCTCGACCGGGTCGTAACCGATGACAGTCCCTTCTGGAATGTGCACATCGCGGTCGATGATCGCTCTGCGAATGCGGCAGTGGCGGCCGATGTTGACGTGAGAAAAGATGATGCTGGCGTCGACGTCGGAGTAGGAGTTGACGCGCACGTCCTGGGAGAGAACGGAGTTCGACACGGACGCGCCGGAGATGATGACGCCGGCGGTGATGACCGAGTTGACGGCGGTGCCGGTACGGCCGGGCTCGCCGAAGACGAACTTGGCCGGAGGATACTGGCGGACGCGGGTGCGGATGGGCCAGCTCTTGTCGTAGAGGTTGAAGGTAGGCGACACAGCGCAAAGGTCCAGGTTGGCATCGTAGTAGGCGTCCAGGGTGCCCACATCGCGCCAGTAGAGCGCCTGCTGCTTGTTCTCGTCTACGAAGGCATAGGCCATCATTCTCTTCTTGCCCAGCATGTTGGGCAGAATGTTGTGGCCGAAGTCGTGCTTGGATGCAGGGTCCTCCGCGTCGGCGATCAGCCCTTTGAGCAGGACTTCTGTATTGAAGATGTAGATGCCCATGGAGGCATCGACGGCATTGGGGTTGAACGGTGAGCGGACGGTGGTGGTGGCCGGCTTCTCCTGGAAGCCGGTTACCTCTCCGGTTTTGGCGACTTCAACCACGCCGAACTGATTCACTTCATCGGGAGAAATGGGCAGCGTCGCAATGGTGATCTCTGCCTTGGTTTGATTGTGATACTCCAACATGCGGCTGTAATCCATTTTGTAGATGTGGTCGCCGCCAAGCACGATCACATGCCTGGGCTGCTCGCTTCCAATGGAGTAGATGTTCTGGTAAACCGCGTCTGCGGTGCCCATGTACCAGTCGGAACCGGTGCGCTTCATGGGAGGGAGGATCTCAAAGAACTCACCCAGCTCCTGGGCCATGATGCCGGTCCATCCTTCGCGGATGTGTCGGTTGAGCGAGAGCGCCTTGTACTGGGTCATAATGTAGACCTTGCGCAGGCCTGAGTTGATGCAGTTGGACAACGTGATGTCGATGATGCGGTAGTGTCCGCCGAAGGGAACTGCCGGCTTGGCCCTATCACGCGTGAGGGGGAAGAGCCGTTCTCCGGCTCCGCCGGCAAGCAGAACACCGAGTGTGTCTCTCATATCCGTAAGCCATTTCCTCCGATGCAGTTGCCGTCAGGACCAGTGCACGATAAAGTCTATTCCGCTATCCGGGACGGCATATTTTCAGGCGACACTTTTACCCAGGCGTCACCGAACGGTGGAGAATACCACACGCAGATGAAGTTGGCAGCCTCTCTCTTTTATTCGCATGTCGAACGCATCGGGAACCGCTCGACGAGAAGCAAAATACACGAGAGCTGAGCAACCCGGAACGGGCAAACCCCCCTGCCGAACTGGATCACCGCAGTGCTGCCTGGGAATGAACCCCGTTTGACCGGTGCCCAGGTCGCTTAGCGCTTCTTGTTGAACTTGTATTCAACGCCGACGGAGATGGCGAAGTTGACATCGTATTGCTTGATGTTGGGCGGATAGTTGATTCCGTAGTGGGTCATCACCGCGTCGGGAGTGATGCGGAACACCCAGTGAGCCGACCTGTTGAGGTCCATATGCCCACCAATGATGGCGGCCAACGCTGTCTGGTCGTTGTAGAAGCCGACACCCTGTGCGTCCTGCGGATAGGTGTGCGAGTCGAAGTGGGCGCCTCCGACAAGCGCATGGGCGATCAGCGCGCCGTGCTTGTTGTGCGGGCCCAGCCATTCGGCGCCACCTGTGAATAGCTCTTCGCTCACGAATGGTCCTTTGACCAGGTTGAGGCCGGAGTTGCTTCCGCCAACACTGGCAACACCGCTGGTTCCGAGGTAGTAGCGGCCAGAACCTTCAACGCCCCAATGTTTTGTGAGCCAGTAGGAGCCCTCAAGATCAAGCCCGCCCAGGTTGGCGCCTTGCAGGGCATTGGGGCCGGCCTTCATGTGGTCATAGGCAAAGCCCAGCGAGAGGTCCAAGCGGTTGTCGTAGGTCACTTTGGCCAATGGATCGATGGCGACATACGTACCGTTCGTGGTAGTGGCGGGAGTTGGACCGGCCTGGGCGCTGGAACTCTGGGCTTGAGCGGAGACACCGCCAGCCAAAGCCAGTCCTGTGAGGGCTACGAAAGAGGCAACCAAACTTACTCGAAAGCGCATTACCACCAGCTTACAGGACCACGCCGAAGGGGTTCAACGCGGCCTTGAGGGTTATTCCGGCTCACAGTGCTCAGACCAGCTGGTCCAGACAAGGTAACGCACGGTCTTCATGGTTTCGACGGTTGAAACAGCAGCTTGGTAAGCCGGGGACGGCAGTGGAGCGAATGGGGCTTCGTGGGTACGCCACTCAAGCGGGAGGCGCTGGAAGATAAGCCCGGCGCGAGGCAGGTGGAAGCCGGTGGAGATCACCTCAGCGGAATGCCAGCCGTGATCCTGCATGATGCGGACGGAGTAGCAGGCGTTCTGGATGGTGTCCATGGCGCGCGGCTCGATGGAGATGGCCGATGCGGGGATTCCCTGCGCTTCTGCCACCCTGGCCATGACCCGTGCCTCGACAAAGCGGTTGTGTGCAGCTCCTCCGGTGAGGATTAGCCGCGGTGCTACGCCGCGCTCATATTCGTGGACCGCCTCGGTCACGCGCGAAAGAATCTCGGGTGTGGGATTGCCGTCTTTGTCTGCCGGGGTGCCGAGGACGATGATGGCGTCAAACCGCGCGAGGGAGGTGTTGCCGGCCGGCGCGTGGGTGCGGGCAACGACGGCCCAACCCGTCAGGATCAGGCCCACGGCAAATAGGGCCAGCGCGGAACAAACCAGCCAAATGGGCCAGGCGTACCGCCGGCGACCGGATCTTGCCCCCGTGATGGCTTTGGGCCGATGGGCGGGACGACGGGATGTTGCCTGGCTTGGCTTGCTTGTTGAAGACTTGCTCGTTGGGGTCAGGGACATTCTCCTGGAGAATCGGAACTAGAACGGCCTGACTCAACTTTAAACCTGCTGCTGGATGCGCTCTTCGACTGGCTGAGTGGCTCCGTGACGCGAAGAGTCAGGAGAAATCAGCAGGCACGTTCCAGGACGAAAAGACGATGTCTTTGGTTGGCTTGCGCTCGCGAGGAGCGACCTCCCGCTCGACCAGCGTAGGTGTCGGGAGTGCAGCGGGTTCGCCCTGGTAGCCGAGAGCGATGACAGAGCCAAGCGCATAATTGTCGGGAATCTCAAGCAGCCGGCGGGCGGTGTCGTGGCTGAACCCGCCCATCTGGTGGGCAACCAGTCCCTGCGAGGCTGCCTGGAGCGTGAGGTACGACGCTGCGGCACCCAGGTCGTAGAGCGCGTAGGCGTTTGGTTTGCCGGAATGGGGGGAGACGGCCAAGGCTGTGCCCAGAATAAGCACGGGCGCGTGGCCGGCCCATTCCTTGTTGAAGTCGACGAGCGCCTCGTAGATCTTGTTGTGGGTCGCTGAGTTGCGCGTCCCCACAAGGAACTTCCAAGGCTGCCCGTTCCCCGAGGAGGCGGCCCAGCGGGCGGCTTCAAACACCTTGGCCAAGTCGGCCGGGCTCACGTCGCGATTATCGAAGGCGCGTGGGCTCCAACGCTCAAGAAAGATCGGGAGAACACCGTCCGCGTCCGGCGCGTGCTTCAGGCGATTGAGTTCAGAGATAGAGAGCGACATGAGGGAAAGGCCTCCTGGGCCAAAAGGAACCTGATGATTCGATTCTCTCCGGCGCAGGAGGATTCGATGTCAAGCTTTCGGTCGCTTGTAGAACGGGAGCGGAACCTGCCTGGCGCGGGCTGTTTGGGTGGGGCGGATCTGGACGAGGACATCTTCATCCGATTGCGCGACCGCTGCCGGGACGAGAGCGAGGGCGATGTTGGTTTTGAGGAAGGGCGCTGGGGAGCCGGAAGTGATGGAGCCGATTGGTTCGCCGGAGAGCGATAGAACGGAGTACCCGTCGCGAGCGATGCCGCGGTCGACCATCTCGAGCGCGATGAGCTTGCGCGTTGGGCCGCCGGCGGACTGAATGTCGAGCAATGCCTGACGGCCGATGAACTCGCCCTTTTCGAGCTTCAGCCAGCGTTCGAGGCCCGCCTCGAAGACATTGATGTTTTCAGAAATCTCGTGGCCGTAGAGGCTCATGCCGGCTTCGAGGCGCAGGGTATTGCGCGCGCCGAGGCCGCAGGGGCGAATGCCGAATTCTTCGCCGGCGGAGAGCAGTTCGTTCCACATCTTCACGGTGGTCGGCTCGTCGGCTGGCAGGTAGAGCTCGAATCCGTCTTCGCCCGAGTAGCCTGTGCGCGCGATCATTACATTTGGAATTCCGGCGACGGTGCCGAAGGTGAACCAGTAGTTCTTGATTGCGCTGAGGTCAGTCTTGGTGAGCTTTTGCAGGGTGGGCAGCGCCTTAGTCCCTTGCAACGCAAGCTGCGAGTAGTAGGGCGAGTAGTCAGAGATGTGGATCGAAGGGAATCGGCCGGCGTTCTGGCGGATCCATGCCATGTCGCTCTGGGTAGTGCCGGCGTTGACCACGAGTAGATAGTCGTTGGGGCTGAGCCGGTGTACGAGGATGTCGTCGACGAAGGTTCCCTGCGGGGTGAGCAGTGCCGAGTATTGAGCTTGCCCGTCTTTCAGGCGGGAAGCGTCGTTCATGGTAATGTGTTGCACGGCGGCGAGCGAGCCCGGTCCGCGAAACTGGATCTCGCCCATGTGGGAGACGTCAAAGAGGCCCACTGCTGTGCGGACGGCCATGTGTTCGGCGATGAGGCCGCCGCCGGGGCATGGGTATTCCACGGGCATGTCCCAGCCGCCAAAGTCGACCATCTTGGCTTTGAGGGCGCGATGGGCGGCGTTCAAAGCGGTCTTCCTGAGCAGGGCGGTTACTGGTGTGGCGGACGTTGACATGGGAAGATCCTCTTCTGGGCTTACAGTGCTTACGATAGGGATGAAGTACTGGCGGGGTCAAACGGACGAAGGCGCTATTTGGGTCACCATTGAAGCCATTCTGTAGATGGCTTGCAAGTTTGTCGACGGGACCAGCGGGTTTGTCCATTAGGGAGAGAAGGCAAGGATGAATCATGTGCGAGGGTTTCTTATGCTGCTGGCTGCGGGCTTCGCGTTCTGGAAGGGATGGCAGATTCACCATGGAACGCACGCATGGATTGCGTACGGGCTGGGTGCAGCGGCGCTGGGGCTGGCGGTTTGGCATCTGACGCGGAAGGCCGATCCGCGCAGAGGTTGAACGATTTGAGCAGTGCTTGAAGGAGGGAAGTGAACGATGACTCTCTACAACAAGATTCAGGGGCGGAGCATGGACCGGCTGGCGGCGCTGAGCGATGGCATCTTTGCCGTGGCCATGACGCTGCTGGTGCTCGATCTGCACCTTCCGTCGGCTGCGGCGGTGCACGCCGAAGGAGAACTCTTGCAGGCGTTGGGCGCACTGGGGCCGCAGTGGGCCACCTACGGCATGAGCTTTCTCACGCTTGGCATCTTCTGGGCGGGCCAGCAAACGCAGCTGAATCACATCGGCGAAGGGACGCGCGATCTGACATGGATCCATCTCACATTTCTTTTCGCAGTTACGCTCCTGCCGCTTTCGACGCGCCTACTGGCAGAGTTCATCACGTATCGATCTGCCCTGCTCATCTACTGGCTCAACCTGCTGGGGATGGGCGCGATGCTCTATTGGAGTTGGAAGGTCGCCACGCATGAAGGCCTCATCAAGTCCGACACACCTGATGAGGTGCGGGCAAGCATCTGCAAGCGCGTCGTCATTGCGCAGAGTCTCTACGCGGTTGGGGCCGCACTTTGCGTTATCAACACCTGGGTCAGTATTTGTGCCATCGTGCTGGTGCAGCTGAACTATGCGATTGCGCCGCGGCTGAGGCACAGGAAGAGGCGGTGACGGCTACTTTTTGCGCGCACGCAGGAACGATGTGACTGAGAGGTAAAGAAAGACGAGGACGACTGCGGCAGAGGTAATGAAGGTGCGGTCGTAGGGTCCGTAGATGCTTACGGGGCGTGATCGCCAGACCATTGGCGCGAAGACCACAACGAACAAGAGAAAGAACACGCCGGTGACTTCAAGCCAGATGATGCCGCCGACGCGGCCGAAGGGGCGAAGAAAGCCTCCCACACCTCGCGCCACGCCACGCGTTACCTGTCCTGCAGCACGACCGGCATCCTTCGTGTGCGGCGGACTTGGCTGCTGGGCCTGGGCTGAGCGGGCTTGGTTGGGACTTCCGGTTTGCGCCTGACCGGCAAGCTTCTCTCCCGCCATGCGTCCGGCAAGGCGAACGCCAATTCCCGCGATGCGGCCTATTTTTTCAGGCTTCATTCCGATTTGATGGTAACAGTGCGGAGCCGGCGGTTTGGTGTGGCCCCGTGGCTACCGCTGGACCCGATTTCGCGCCTCGGTTTGCACAGAATCCCCAATTGGATGAGTTGCCCACCGGGGTGGTTGGCATTAAGGTATATGAATCAGACGGCGCAACCAGCGCTTTCCTTCCGGCGCGATTGGAAGTCTGATGAGTGCGGGGCTGTACTCGTGGAGGTTGGTATGACAAGCCGTTTGCGCGAATTGATTCAGCAGTTGGGCGAGGCGATCCACGAGTCAGTCATTGAGAGCGAACAGATTGCGGGAGTGGTGCAGACGATTCGCGAGCACGGCTTCGATGTGATGCTGATGCTGGAGGCGACAATCGGGCTGAACGAGGTTGCCGGCAAGGAGGGCGATGAGGCCGTGCCTGCCGGCAAGGCTGGAGCAGCGGAAAGCAACGAGGGCTCGGCCTTCACGTCGCACGATCTTTCCTTCCTGCGGTCGTTGCGCATCTCGGTCGAGGGCGAAGAAGAGGGCGCGGCGGAAAATGATACGGAGTAGGGCGGCGGACCAAGGACGGCATTCCGCTGGCGGAGCGGGTGGATTGGGGCGATAATCGGCCTATGAAACTTGAGCTTGCCGAAGATGATCGGCCGCCAGCCGAGCTATCGCTTGACGATTATCTCCATTCAAGCTTCAGGCCCGACTGCGACTTTGTGGATGGGCGCAGCGAGGAGAGAAATGTCGGGATATTCAATCATTCGGCCCTCGTCACTGCCATCATGGTCGCAATGCACCTGAAAAGGGATGAGTGGAACGCGCAAGTGCTGCCAAGCCTTCGCATGAAGGTGTTGCCTACGCGTGTCCGCGTCCCCGATCTTTGTCTGATTAGCCGCTACGCACCGAAGGAACAGGTTCTCACGCATCCGCCGCTTGTTGTGATCGAGGTTCTTGACGTGGAGGACCGCTTCTGCGCGACGATTGAGAAACTGGCGGATTTCGAACGATTTGGCGTTCAAGGCATATGGATTGTCGACTCTGAACGGCGCGTTACATATCGATACGAGAACGGGGGGCTTGTGCGGGTTGTGAACAACGAATTGATCTTGCCGGGGACGCCGATTCGCGTGGCGCTCAGCGAGATGTTTGCGGAGTTGGACCGGTCCTAGGACACAGCTTTCTGAGGCGGAGATCTCGTGTACGCGGGCCTCGAAGTCGAGGCCTATCGAATTCACTAGGCGGTTGGTACCGAATCGCCGAGTTGAATGCATCACGCCACCCTACGGGGCACGCATTCGAGTCCTCCTCCGGCCCCACTCAGCTCTAGAATGGTGGCAACAACCTAGGTTCTTGCAGGACCACTTTCCAATTTGGGCTAAGGCGTGGGTATCGGAATAATGAAACAGCTCTTTGCCATTCTCTTGGCTATATGTTTGCTTGCCTCGCCTATCAAAGGTCGGTGCCAATCGACGGAGGAGTTGGACGTGCATTTGAAGGAGCTTACTCCAACGTCGGTTCGCCTAACCTGGACCTCGCTTGCGCCCGCAAGATGTGGCGAGACGGTTACCTACTCGGTTTACCGTGGAGAGTCGGAAGATTTTGATCCTGCCCCGGACAATCAGATCGCGGAAGGCCTAATTGCGCCAACTTTTATTTCGCGCGAGCCCAAATCTCGCAAAGGTTGGTATTACCGCGTTTTGGCTACGCGAACTCAGGGATATTGCGCACCTCCGGCGCTCGATTCTGGGGTCATCGTTGCTGCGCCACTCGACCTTGGTCGCGAGTACAGAGTCTCCGTCGGGGAAAAGTCCGAGCTCTGCCATGCAAGTTCGACGGCTGAGCTAGAGTGCCCAAGCTTACCCAGTTTTCATGCCGTCATTGCAGGTCAATTGGGGCATGAGTTCTTGATCGGGTGCCTAGCCTCGGACTACGAATATGACAACTGGACCTGCGTGAATCTGTCTCCCGGCGTATACCGGGTCACGGTGCACAGTATGACAGTTACTGTCTGGGACGCAGGTTTCAGGAAGATCAACTCGAGCAGCGCCAAAGAGCTTGGCTCGATCACGCCGGTATTTTCTTTACTAGGCGTCTTGCATTGATCGCAACCGGGTGGTCGACGCGCCAGCGATCGCGAATTGACAAACGAAGGAGCGCGGGCGAGGACGCCCGCGCGACAGCCGGTCCGGAGACCGGCGCTACCCGACTTCTCTAGCTCTTTTGCACCACGCGGATGTGCAGCTCGCGCAACTGTTGCTCGGTAACTGTTGTGGGTGCGTCGGCCATGAGGTCGATGGCTTTGGCGGTCTTGGGGAAGGCGATGACTTCGCGCAGGTTGGCCGCCCCAGCGAGCAGCATGACGATGCGGTCGAGGCCGAGAGCGATGCCGCCATGGGGCGGGGTGCCGTATTCGAGCGCGTCGAGGAAGAAGCCGAAGCGCGATCTCGCTTCTTCGTCTGAAATGCCGAGCGACTGAAAGATTTGTTGCTGAATGTCTTTGCGGTGGATACGGATCGATCCTGAGCCAAGCTCAAGTCCGTTCATCGCGAGGTCGTAGCAGTTGGCGCGTACGCTGGCTGGATCTGAAATCAGATTGGCCATGTCGTGTTCGTGGGGCGAGGTGAACGGGTGATGCGCGGGCATCCACTTCTGGGTGGCGAGATCGTATTCGAACATGGGGAAGTCGACGATCCAGATGGGCTGGAAGGCTTTTGAGCCGTCGATCATTTGATCGGCAGCGCGGCCCTGCGCTTCGGCGACCACCTGCTCGGTAACGTGGAATGCGCCGTGCTTTTCTGCGTACTTCTTGGCCAGTTCCGAGCGGAAGTTGCCCGCGGCGGAGTATACGTTGATCTCGCGCTCTGAGAGGCGGCCTTCAAACTTGGTGTCGCTGGCCTTCACGGGGTGAGTGGGATCGCCGGCAACGATGATGACGAAGTCGGCCTCGGCCGCCGAGCACAGCTCGCGCACCTTGGCGACCGCATCCGGGAAACCCTTGGCCAGGCGCTTAAAGTCGTCGATGAACTTCGCGCCCTTTTTGGTGTCAAAGAGCGGGTGGTTGTCTTCGCGCTCCTTGCGGCTCAACTCGCCGACGGACGGAATGCGGAAGGCGACCACGGGCAGCGCCGGATCGATCTGCAGCGTCGCAAGATCGGCGTCAGAGAATGCCGAGCGCACATCGGTGAGCCCGGGAAGGCGCATATCTGGCTTGTCTGAGCCAAATTGGCGCATCGCGTCGTCGTAGGTGATCTTCGGGAACGGCGTTGGCAGCGTGACGCCCGCGGCGCGAAATGCGGCCGCGAGGAAGTGCTCCACGACGCCAAAGACGGTTTCCTGGCGCGGGAAGCTCATCTCAAGATCGACCTGGGTGAATTCAAGCTGACGGTCGGCGCGGAGATCCTCGTCGCGGAAGCAGCGCGCGATCTGGAAGTAGCGATCGAATCCGGAGATCATGAGAATCTGTTTGAAGATCTGCGGCGATTGCGGCAGGGCGTAGAATTCGCCAGGATGAACGCGGCTTGGGACGAGAAAATCGCGCGCGCCCTCGGGGGTGGACTTGGTGAGGATCGGCGTTTCAATCTCGAGAAAGCCCTGGGAGTTCATGCTCTCGCGAATGGCGAGGGTGATGTCGTGGCGCAGGCGGAAGTTGCGCTGCATTTCGGGGCGGCGCAGGTCGACGTAGCGATACTTGAGGCGGACTTCTTCGTTTTGAATCGCTTCTTCAGAGGGTGAAAACGGCGCCAGGCGGGTGTCGTTGAGGATGAGAAGCTGGGTGGCCTCAATTTCGATTTCGCCGGTGGGCATCTTGGGGTTGATGGCATCCTTGTCGCGCAAGCGAACCTTGCCCACGGCGGCGACAACGTACTCGGGACGGACGGCTTCGCCCTTCAGGTGGCCATCGGGCGTGAGCTCTTTGTCGAGCACCACCTGGGCAATGCCTGAGCGGTCGCGCACGTCGAGAAAGATCAGGTTGCCGTGGTCGCGGCGGCGATTGACCCAACCCATGAGGACAACCGATTGCCCGGCATTTGCCGCGCGCAGATCACCGCAAAGATGGGTGCGTTCCAGACTGCCTAAAAAGTCGAGCACTTCTCGTTTCCTTATTCTGGCGCGGGATTGGCCAGGGAAGAGGCCAGCTCGGCGCGAGGAACCTTGGTTTGTACGCCGGTGGCGAAGGTCTTCACTGTCAGGATACCGGATTTGAGCTCATCCTCGCCCAGGATGACGATGGCGCGGGCGGTTTTGTCGGCGGCTTCGAAGGACTTTTTGAGGCGAAAGCTGCCGTCGCCAAGCTCGATGGTCAGGCCGGCGCGGCGAAGTTCGCGCGCGAGAGCGAGGGCTGGGGCGTTGAGGGACTCGCCGAGCGGCGCGATGAAGGCGTCGGCCTTGACGGTCAGATTCTGGTTGGATTCCTGAGCAAGCAGCGTGAGCACCAGACGATCTTCTCCCATGGCAAAGCCGATGCCCGGGGCTTTGGGGCCGCCGATTGCCTCGCTGAGGCCGTCGTAGCGCCCGCCGCCCAGGAGAGCGTTCTGTGCGCCGAGGCCGCCGTGGGTGAACTCGAAGGTGGTGCGTGTGTAGTAGTCGAGGCCGCGAACAAGGCGGTGATTGCGCGTGTAGGGGACGCCTGCTGCGTCGAGCGCTGCGGTGACGGCTGCAAAGTGAGTCTTCGAGTCGTCGTCGAGCGAGTCGGCGATTACGGGCAGGGTGGCAATGATTGGCTGGTCGGCTGGGACTTTGCAGTCGAGGACGCGGAGGGGATTGGTCTCGGCGCGGCGCTGGCAGTCAACGCACATTTTGGCTTTAACCGGCTCAAGGGCGGCGCGCAGAGTGTCGTTGTAACGGGCGCGGTCGGCAGGCGAGCCGACGGAGTTCAGTTCGAGGGTCCAGCCCGTGATGCCGAGTTCGTCGAGCAGCGAAGCCAACATCTCGAGGACCTCAGCGTCGCGCAGGGGCGATTCGCTGCCGGCTGAGGGCGGTCCGATGACCTCAGCGCCAATCTGGGAGAACTGGCGGTAGCGGCCTTTCTGTGGACGCTCCCGACGGAACTGGGGGCCAATGTAAAAGAGCTTCTGCAATTGGCCAGATTCGCCCAGCTTGTGCTCAATGTAGGCGCGAACCACGCCGGCGGTGTTCTCGGGGCGGAGGGTGAGCATCTGTGGCTTTTCGCTCTGCGCGCGGGCTCGATCCTCCCAGGTGAACATCTCCTTTGAGACGATGTCGGTCTCTTCGCCGACGCCGCGGGCAAAGAGAGAGGTATCTTCGAAGATGGGGGTGCGGATTTCGCCGAAGTTGTAGCGGGCAAAGACGGCGCGGGCGGTGGTTTCGATCCGGTTCCAGAGGGCCGTCTCGGGCGGCAACAGGTCGCGCGTGCCGCGGACGGCTTTGAGGGTGGTCATGGCTTGTCTAGTCTAAATGTTGGCTGGTGTAGGCTGGAATCAGACCATCAAGAGTCGTAGAATCGGTTTTCGGGCGACTTGCGCTTGTTGATGGGCCGCCATGTCAGGTTCCGAGGAGTTTCGCCATGATGTTTCATGTGGTTCTACATCCCGAAGAAGACGGTTGGATCGTAGCTGAATGTCCTGCATTGCCGGGATGCGTGAGCCAGGGCCGGGACGAAAAAGAGGCGCTTGTCAACATTAAGGAAGCGATCACAGGATGGCTTTGGGCGGAAGACCAGAAGGCGGCAGATTCGCTTCCCGATGGGCAAACGCCAGTACTTGTGGCTGTTTAGTCTAGGTCCGCGGAAATCCATTAGGATCAATTTTTGCATGTTATTGATTACACATATGATAGAGGGGGTCAAGACTTGCGCGTTTTCCAAGCCTCAACGACTAGACTCAGTTTAAGAGGTGAGAGATGGGGAAGCTTGGGAACATATCGGGCAAGGAAGCGGCCAAGGCCTTTGAGAAGGCTGGTTGGATGGCTCGCGGCCAGACCGGCAGTCATCTCGTCCTCACAAAGACCGGCGCGCGTGCAAACCTCACGGTCCCGCTTCATTCCGAACTTGCTCCCGGAACCCTTCGCGCGCTGATCAGGGTTTCCGGGCTGACAGTCGACAAGTTCCTAGAGCTTCTTTAGAGCTCTGTCAGCGGGTCGTTCTTGTAGAAATCCACGTAGTCCAGGTAATTCTTCGCGTACTCGAGGATCATCTGGCGGTCTTTGTCGCTGAGGTCGCGGCGCATTTTGGCTGGGACGCCGGCCCATAGCGTGCGCGGTGGCACGACGGTGCCCTCCGGGACAACCGCGCCGGAGGCGATGATTGAACCGGTCCCAATGCGGCAATTGTTGAGAACGCGCGCACCGATTCCGATCAATGCCTCGTCCTCAACCACGCAGCCGTGGACCGTGGCATTGTGGCCGATGGTCACCCAGTCGCCGACAATCACCGGGTAGAGGTTCCGCTGGCCGTGGAGGACGGCACAGTCCTGGACGTTGCTGCACTGGCCCAGCCGAATCGAATTGACGTCGCCGCGGAGGACCGCATTCATCCAAACGGAGGACCGCTCGCCCAGAACGACGTCACCGATGATTTGTGCGCTGAGATCGACGTAGCAAGTTGCTGGGAGGTGGGGTTTGTGGTTCTGATAGCTGCGGATCATAGCTCCGGCCTTCCTTGATGGGGGAGATTCGATGGCTTGAACCCCTAATCTCTGGTCAAAGTGTAAAAGAGTCGGGTGTCTGGCAGGGCACCCGGCGGTCTTTGGCTCGGCAGCGCCAAGAAACTGGGCTGAAATGAACCGAAAGTGGTGCGTTTTGCGAAGCTTGACGAGGCGTATGTGACGGAGAAGCTCGATTTCGAGTATCCTGAATGGAGCCACATGGCAGGTTTGGAGGTGTTTTGCATTGGCAGAGGTTCGCGTACAGGAAGGCGAGCCGCTCGAAAACGCGCTGCGCCGCTTTAAGCGGAAGGTTCAGCAGGAGGACATCATCAAGGAAGTCAAGCGTCACTCCTACTACCTGAAGCCCGGCGAAAAGAAGCGCGTAAAGGCCGCACTGGCCCGCAAGCGGAATCGCAAGAAAGCTCGCAAAGAAGCAGACTAGTTGTCAGGTTGTTTGTAACAAGCGCCACTCCGGCAATCGAAGCGTAATGCAAGCGGACGCTGAAGAAAACTCCAGCGGATGCCGGAGCGGCGAGTTACATAGGATTGTTTAACTCGACGTGCTGCAAGTTGCACAAATCAATTTGGTGTAAATCGTGTAACTTGAGTAGTATTGGAACGTAGATGGTATAGCCGCTGATCTTTTGTGCGGTCCGGGCCCTTGTTGTGAAAGCAAGTAAGAAGACAGGGAAACGGGAACGGCAAGCTCTTCTGGATTCCAGCCGGTTTCAGTAAGTTTCCCCTATTTTGGGAAGCCGGCCATGGAGTTCGTAGATCGAGTATTGAAGTGCATAGATTGCGGCGCCGAGTTTGTATTCACGGCCGGCGAGCAACTTTTCTTCCACGACAAGCAATTTACAAACGACCCCAAGCACTGCAAGCAGTGCAAGGCGAAGCGCGCGCGCGGCGGTCCGAGAGTTCGATCTGAGACACGCACAACGTGCTCGGAGTGCGCAGCAGAAACGACGGTCCCGTTCAAGCCCACTCAGGGCCGCCCGGTGTTGTGCCGCTCGTGCTTTCAAAAGCAACAGCAGAAGCCGGCCGCGGACTGAGCACTGGTTGGAGTTGAAGGTCATTCAAGCCCGGAACTGAACAGCAAATCGCCTTTGAAGCTGGAGGGGAAGCCGGCGACCCGGACGAGCGTTCCAGGCGAGCAGCTCTTCGATGGAAACGGCGTGAGTCATATGCACCTCACTCCCACCTAACTCTTCATGCTATTTCTTCAGGGCGCGATGGCCGATGTCACGGCGATAGTACATTCCCTCAAACTGGATCTCATCCAACGCCTGATAGGCACGCGCCAGAGCTTCTTCAAGGGACTCTGCCACGGCAGTAACTCCGAGCACGCGGCCGGCCGCAGTTACAATCCGATCTCCCTGCGCGGCAGAGCCGGAGTGAAACACCTGGACCCCGGGAACGCGCGCAGCAGAGTCCAGGCCGGAGATAGGAAAGCCGGCCTTGTAACTGCCTGGATAACCGGAAGAACTGGCGACAACGCAGGCTGATGCTCCGGGGGCCCATTGGAGCGAGGTCTCGGCCAGGCGGCCGTCGATGCACGCCTCGAGCGCGTCCACCAGCGGGGACTCAAGACGCATGAGAATGGCCTGGGTCTCCGGGTCGCCAAAACGGGCGTTGAACTCCAGCACCTGAGGGCCGCGCGCCGTCATCATGAGGCCGATATAAAGTACGCCGACAAACGAGTTGCCCTCGTAGGCCATTCCCTGGATGGTGGGCTCGGCAATGTGGCGCAGGATCCACTCGGTCATCGCCGGCTCGAGGAGGGTGTCGGTGGAGTAGACCCCCATGCCGCCGGTGTTGGGCCCGGTGTCGCCCTCGCCGATCCGTTTGTGGTCCTGGGCGGGCGCAAGCGGGGCAACATGTGTGCCGTCCGAGAGGCAGAGAAAGCTGATTTCGTCCCCTTCAAGGAATTCCTCAATTACTACCTGCTGCTCAGCTGCGCCGAGAAGTTTGCCACTGAAGAGCCCCCCAGCCGCTTCGACGGCAATACGCCGCGAGTCGCAAATGATCACGCCTTTGCCGGCGGCGAGGCCATCGGCTTTCACCACAATGGGCGGATGGAACTTTTCGATAGCTTTTTCGAGTTCGGCGGGACTGTCGCATACGGCGTACTTGGCGGTGGGAATGTTGTGGCGCTGGAGAAAGCGCTTGGCGAAGCCTTTGCTGGTCTCGAGCATTGCAGCGGCGCGGCTGGGGCCGAAAACCCGCAGGCCCTCCTGTTGCAGCGCGTCCACAAGCCCAAGCGAAAGAGGCAGTTCCGGGCCAACAATGGTGAGGGAAGGCTGTTCGGCGAGCGCGATCCGGACCATCTCGTCCAGGTCTTTCAGGTCCACGGGCACACACCGTGCTACCGCAGCCATGCCGCCGTTGCCCGGCGCGCAAACCACTTCCGTTACCCGGTCGCTGCGCTTTACCGACCAGGCCAAAGCGTGCTCGCGCCCGCCGGACCCAAAGATCAATACCTTCATGATTACTTCCTAATCTTCCAGATGTTACCTGTCAGGTGTTCCCTGAGCCTGAAAGGTTATCTCAGCAAACGTGAGAGGGGAAGTCAAACCGCCGCAGAGTTGCTGAGGCAATCTCTATACTGAGGCATGACAGGGGCGGGCTGCAGTTGCCAGCGTCACCGAGCTTTACACCCTGGGAGAATTGCCAACTGGTCGACACGCGCACCAAGCCGTACCTCGCACAACTTGACGCCGCCGCGCGTCGCGAAGGGCAGCGGAAACGGTACAAGCGCAACCAGGTCTTTGGCTTGATGATTGTTGCGGCGGTAATTCTGGTTTGGTGGCTGTTCCATACCAACCCGGGATGGATCTTTCCGCCGGGATGGTGGCGACTGTGAGCCGCGATGCAAGTTCGGGAAATGCGGGCCGCGAGCCACTTGTTGTGGTGATTCTGGGGCCGACGGGGAGTGGAAAGACAGCTCTTTCGCTTTTTCTGGGGCAGGAATTCGGCGGCGAGATCGTCAGCTGCGATTCGGTTGCTGTCTACCTCGGGATGGATCTGGGGACCGCCAAGCCTTCGGTGGAAGAGCGTGCCGGCGCGGCTCATCACCTCATTGACATAGCCGACCCTGATGAGCCGTTCACCGCTGGGAAGTACAGCCGCCGGGCACGTGCGGCGCTGGGTGAGATTACGGCCCGCGGGAACTTGCCAATTGTGACCGGAGGAACGGGCCTTTATCTGCGTGCGTTGATCGATGGGATATTTGCAGGGCCGGGAAGGCAGGAGGATTTACGTGCTCGGCTGCAGAAGGGTCACGCGCGGCATGGCGCCGGCTGGCTGCACCGCATGCTCGGCCGGCTGGACCCGGTTTCCGCCGAGCGCATCCACGCGAACGACACCGCCAAGCTGATCCGGGCCATCGAAGTGTGCGTTGCCGCGGGGAAGCCAATGTCCGATGTGCAAACGCGCGATCCGCTCCAGGGTTTCAGAATCCTGCGGATCGGGCTGAATCCCAAGCGCGAGGCGCTCTACGAACGGCTCAACCGGCGGGCCGAAGCCATGTTTGAGGCCGGTCTGGTCGAGGAGACGCGCGGACTGCTTGCTCGATACGGGCCGGTGAAGGCACTCGACTCGCTCGGGTACCGGCAGGCACTGGCGGTGTTGGCCGGGAGCATGAGCGAACCTTTAGCGATTGCTGCCGCGCAGCAGGGTCATCGCAACTATGCCAAGCGGCAGTTGACCTGGTTCCGGCGCGAGCCAGAGGTTCATTGGTTTCATTCGTTTGGCGATGAAGCGGGCGTCCAGCGCATGGCCCGCGAACTGGTTGCTCTCAGGGTCTGAGGCTCGAGCCGCAACGCAGCCCCATGCATCCATTAGACTGAACGATGGAATGGGCTGCTCCTGAGCGGTTAAGGGAGCGCCGGGATTGGAGCACCGTTGTCAGAGACAAACCCAATGGCAGACATAATTTACGATGTGGCGATCGTTGGCAGTGGGCCGGGCGGGTATAGCGCGGCCTTTCGCGCGGCAGAGCTTGGTTTAACGGTGGCGTTGATTGAGAAAGAGCAGAAGCTGGGCGGAACCTGCCTGCACGTAGGCTGCATTCCCACTAAAGCGCTGCTTTTCAACGCCGAGGTCTGGGATCACGTGCAGCATGGCGCGGAGTTTGGGTTGAACTTTGCCGGGGGTGCCGCGCCAACGTTGGATTGGGCAGCGGTGCAGGCGCGCAAGAACGCGATCATTACGAAGCATGTAAAAGGCCTCGACTTCCTGGTGAAGAAGCACAAGGTGACGCGCGTATCGGGCTACGGGCGGCTCACCGGGCCTGCAAAGGATGGCGTCCACACCGTTGCTGTGACTGGGGCCGCAGGCGATTCCGGCGAGGTGAAGGCAAAGAACGTGATTCTCGCTTCGGGCTCTGAGGCCAAGATGCTCCCCGGCCTGGCAGCCGACGATCGCATCCTGACCAACATCGAGATTCTGGCGATGGAAGCGGTGCCGAAATCGCTGATCGTGATCGGCGCGGGGGCGGTCGGAGTGGAATTCGCTTCGATCTTCCGCACCTTTGGCGCGGAGATCACGATCCTCGAGTTCCTGCCGCGGGTTGTTGCAGTTGAAGACGAAGAGATTTCGAAGGAGCTAGCGCGCCTCTTCAAGAAGCGGGGCATCGACGTGAACACGGGCGCGAAGGTGGAGAAGGTGGAGCGCACCGACACTGGGGTCCGGGTGAGCTATACCGATCAGAACGGCAAGCCGCAGGTGAAAGAAGCAGAGAAGGTTCTGGTTGCGGTGGGGCGCTCTCCTCGAACGGCTGATCTTGGCCTCGACAAGACGCGCGTGGAGCTGGAGCGCGGTTTTGTGAAGGTGAACGAGGCGCAGGAGACGGCCGAGCCCGGAGTGTTTGCCATCGGCGACATTGTGGCAGGACTGCCGCAACTGGCGCATGTAGGCTCGATGAGCGGCATGATCGCAGCAGCAAAAATCGCCGGCTTTCCGTTCAAGCCGGTGAGAAAAGATCGCATCCCCGGATGCACCTACTGCGAGCCGCAGGTTGGCAGTGTGGGGTTGACCGAAGCGCAGGCCCGAGAAAAGGGCTTCGACGTCAAGGTGGGCAAGTTCCCCTTTGCAGGCAACTCGAAGGCTACCATTCTTGGTTCGCACGACGGGTTTGTGAAGGTTGTCGCTGAGGCAAAGTACGGCGAGATTCTCGGCGTGCACATCATCGGCCCTCAGGCGACGGAATTGGTTGCCGAGGCGGTCGCGGTGCTCGAGCTCGAAGGGACTGTGGATGAGATGATGTACACGATTCACGCGCATCCGACGCTGTCTGAAGCGATGCTCGACGGCTATGGCGCAGTGAAGGGGATGGCGATTAACGCGTAAGAACAGCAGGCCAGCAGGTCGGCGAGTCAGCCGGTCAGCCCTTGAGAATCGGATGCAAGCTCGTCTGCGGAGCGAAATGAGGGAGTGGAATTCGGTTTGAAAGCGAAGAGTCTGTCGAAGTCAGAACGGAAGCAGCATCGGGGCGAGAGCTACGGTTTGACACCGGCTGAGCTCAGGACGTTGCGCTCACTGAAGACGCCTGTACGAGTTCAAAAGTTCGTCGATGCAATTGAGTATCAGTACTCGGACACGGCGGGGTCTCCTCGGCGCGTTCTTCGCGAGCGCAAGGGGCACTGCATGGAGGGCGCGATGCTGGCCGCAGCGGCGCTACGCGTCAACGGCTATCCGCCGCTGCTGATGGACCTTGAAGCCGTGCACGACGACGACCACGTGCTGGCCCTCTATCGCGAACATGGGCTTTGGGGCGCGGTTGCAAAATCCAATTTTGCTGGACTGCGGTTTCGAGCGCCGGTGTATCGCACGGTGCGCGAGTTGGCGCTCAGCTATGTGGAGCACTACTACAACTTGCGCGGGGAGCGCACACTGCGCGCGTACTCCGTGCCGGTGAACCTGGCATCGCTCGACAGCAAAGGTTGGATGACGTCGGAGGAAGATGTCTGGTGCGTCGTGGACAAGCTGATCGCGGCAAAGCACTATCCGCTCTATCCCGACAAGGTGGCGCGTTCGCTGCCGAGGCTCGATCGACGCAGCTTTGAGGCCGGCATGCACGGGAGGGTGAAACACTAAAGAACGTTGCAGGCGATATTGAATAGCTAAGGCGTCGTGGGAAGCGCGGCGATCAATGCGTATTAGATTGTTCGGGGAAAATCAATCGTCTTCCGCGGCTTCTTCTTCAAGCAGCGGGTTAATGTCCCGTTTGCCGTGGAGCACACGGATGATTTTCAGATCGTCTCCGGAATGGATGTAGTAGATACGCATAGCGGGAAACCCGCTAACCGGCCAGGAACGAAGCCCCGAAAGCGACGGATTGTCGAGTGTCTTTGGAGCACCCATGCTGGGCATTCGGCAAAGTTTCTCTGTTGCCGCCTGCACTGCGTCAAGGAAGCGCTCTGCGGCGCGAACGGCGTCCTTTTCGATCAAGTAGTAAAGATATTGGCGAAGGATGTCTTCCCGGGCGGCTGTTCGAACAAAGACGTTCACGGTGCGCGTTACTTCCTTCCAGGCTATTTGCGCCTGGCAAGAATCTTAGCCGCATCCTGCTTGAGTTCACTCCAGAAGTCCGGGGAAAGGGGAATATCTTCTCCCTTTGACAGGCCTTCGATGAGCAATGCCTCCAGGCGCGCGTCCGCCTCTTTGGCTTGCGCATCGCGCAGCAGCCCGCGAACATACTCGCTCACGTTCCCGTAGCCCTTGGTCTGGACTTCGCGCTCGATGAACTCTTTCAGGGAATCGGGCAGGGAAATGGTCAACGTGGTCATGGCTCGCCTCTAAGGCAATTGTAGCAATAGTTCTTATTTAATAGGAAATCGTGGAGACGGACCTATCCAGAGTGGCGCGGCTTTTGGGAAACGCCGACCGTCATGCATATGAGCGCCTACTAAACGAACTAAACTACAAATCCACCGACTGGCCCGCCACCAGCTCCTTGCACTTCGCGATGAAGTCGGCGAGCGGGATGGAACCTTGGTCGCCCTTTGCGCGCGTACGGACGCTGACTCCGTTCGCTGCTTCTTCCTTGTCGCCGAAGACGAGGATGTACGGCGTCTTCTGGTTGGCGAAGTCGCGAATCTTGCCGTTCATCTTTTCGTTGCGGTCGTCCACTTCAACGCGCAGACCTGCGGCTTTGAGCTCCGCTTCGACCTTCTTCGCATAGGCATGGTGCCGCTCGGCAATGGGAACGAGGCCTACCTGCACGGGTGCAAGCCACAGCGGGAAAGCCCCGCCATAGTGCTCAATCAGCACGCCGAAGAAGCGCTCCACCGAGCCGAAGAGCGCGCGGTGCACCATTACCGGCCGATGCCTTTCGCCATCCTCGCCAACATACTCAAGTTCAAAGCGCTCGGGCAGTGTGAAGTCGAACTGAACTGTGGAGAGCTGCCACAAGCGGCCAAGGACATCGACGATTTTGACATCGATTTTCGGACCGTAGAAGGCGGCTTCGCCGGGGATGATTTTGTAGGCGATGCCCTTGCGATCGAGAGCGTGCTGGAGGCCGCGCACGGCGAGCGCCCAGTTTTCATCGGACCCGGTATAGCTGGCGCGGTCGTTTGGATCCCACGTCGAGAGCTCGACCTTGAACTCAGAGAAGCCGAAGGTGTTGAGCACTGCCTGCGCGAATTCGATGCATGCGACAACTTCGTCTTCAATCTGGTCCGGGGTGCAGAAGATGTGCGCATCGTCCTGGGTAAAGCCGCGGACGCGCAGCAGGCCGTGCATCGTTCCCGAGCGCTCATAACGGTAGACATTGCCCAGTTCGGCATAGCGCTGAGGCAAATCGCGGTAGCTGCGCGGCGAGCTCTTGTAGATGAGGATGTGTCCTGGGCAGTTCATCGGCTTCAGCCGGTATTCCGCGTCGTCCAGCTCCATGGGGGAGTACATGTTTCCGGCGTAATGACCTTCATGGCCGCTGACTTTCCATAGTTCGCGGCGCATCACGTGGGGAGTGAAGACCATCAGATAGCCTCGGCGGAGACACTCGTCGCGCATCCAGTCTTCCATGACCTTGCGCACGATGCCGCCCTTGGGGTGCCAGAACACCAGGCCCGGCCCGGCCAGTTCCTGAATGCTGAACAGGTCGAGTTGCTTGCCGAGCAAACGATGATCGCGTTTGGCTGCTTCTTCAAGGCGCGCAAAGTGCTCGTCCATGGCCTTCTGCGAAAAGAAAGCTGTGCCGTAAACACGCTGCAACTGGGGATTCTTTTCGTCGCCCAGCCAGTAAGCGCCGGCCAGCGAGAGCACCTTGAAAGCTTTCACGCGGCCGGTTGAAGGCACGTGGGGTCCACGGCAAAAGTCCACGAATTTGCCGTTGCGATAGAAGCTGACCTCAGAGCCGGGCTCGGTGAATTTAGTCACGAAGTGCGTCTTCATAAAGTCGCCGTCGCGCTCGAACTCCGCCAGAGCCTGTTCGCGCGGCTCATGAATGCGAGCAAACGGTTCATCGCGCTCGACCACTTCCTTCATCTTCTTTTCGATTGCGACAAGGTCTTCGGGAGTGAAGGGCGTGGGCCGATAGAAGTCATAGAAGAAGCCGGCATCCGTAGCGGGCCCGTGGCCGAGTTTGGTCTCAGGAAAGAGCTCGAGCACAGCCGTGGCGAGCACGTGCGCAGCCGAGTGGCGAACCACCTTGAGCGCTTCAGGATCTGACTCCTTGATGAGTTCAAGGCGCGTGTCCTCAGTGAGCGGTGCGGAGAGATCGACAAGGCGCGGGCCTACTGCGCTCTCGGCCGCATACATCGCAGCTTCCGCGCCTTCGGGCTCGGAACCAGCGGCAAGCGCAGTGGTGGCCGTCAGCGGAGTGAGGCGCGCGACTACAGATGCGGCGGCGAGGCGGGGAGAGATGGCGTTGGCGATTTCAAATGGCGTCGTTCCGGCGGGCACTTCGCGAACGGCTCCATCGGGCAGATGTACGGCGATTGTCTTCGAACTCATAGCAGGTAGCATTCCAGGGGCCGCAGATCAACCAACGCGGCCATCTCATTGAGAATAGATGGACGATGGTGGCCAAGTCGAACGCTACGTGGCGTTGGCGACAGAACATGAGCTTCTTCCGCGTCTGGATTTTCTTCCCTGTGGGGAGCGAAAGGGGGTGCGCGGACCGAGGTGGATCGTGTCCCACGCGCTGCCGACAGCCCGACAGTTCCCCCGCGGCGCCCGTTCTTGACAGCCTTTGAAAGAGCAAAAGATACTGAAATCAGGGCACTTTGCTCTCGGATTGAGCGCTCTTTCGGTTAACCCACCGTATACAATTCATGAATTCAACAGAACACGCCCATTTGACTGTTCCCGCCTGAATTCTCCGCGCACTGAGAAACCCGCCAACCGGTTAGTAACAGGAGCCTTCCCATGTCGGCGATTGAGAATCTTCCTATCTCTTTCAAAGAGCGCCTGCGAGCGCATTTCTCGATTGCCAGGCTTGACCATTCGCTGAAGAACGTCTTCGTGCTGCCGGGGATCGTCGTTCCTCTGAGTGTTTCCCCCGAATTAGTCACCTGGGGGCTCGCTGGCAGGCTGCTGCTGGCGTTTCTGGCTATCACGCTGATTGCCTGCAGCAACTACGTCCTCAACGAAGTGCTCGATGCGCCATTTGACCGGTTGCATCCCGTCAAGCGCAACCGCCCCGCGGCCCGGGGCCTGGTGCACACCGGATGGGCTTATGTTCAATGGCTGGCCATGATGCTTGCCGGCATTGCAGTGAGCCTCTTCGTGTCCCGTATGTTTACGGTTTTTGCGCTGGCACTTTGGATCATGGGCTGCTTGTACAACATTCCGCCCATCCGCACCAAGGATGTGCCTTACCTGGATGTCCTGACCGAGTCGATCAATAACCCGCTGCGCATGTTGCTGGGCTGGTACGCGGTCACCAGTGTTCTTATTCCGCCCGTGTCGCTTCTGATCGCGTACTGGATGATCGGTTGCTATTTCATGGCTTTGAAGCGATTCAGCGAGCTCTCAGAGATACGCACCAAGACAGATGCGGGCGCTTATCGCGCCTCGTTCAAGCACTACTCGCCGGAGTCGCTGCTCGTGTCTGTGGTGTTCTATGCCTCTACGGCCAGTTTGTTCCTGGGTGCATTTATCATTCGTTACCGCATCGAACTGATTCTTGGATTTCCCCTGGTCGCCTTGACCATGGCAATTTACCTGAAGCTCTCTTTCAAGGCGGGGAGCGCGGTGCAGAACCCCGAGAAGCTCTATCGGGAACCGCTGCTGATGGCTTCATTTTTGGCCACCGTGCTGGTTATGGGCCTGCTGCTTTTCATTCGCATCCCTCAACTGGAGAACTTCTTCATGCCGACACTACCGCAACCGCATGTTGCCTCCGGCTCTTCCTCGAAGACGACTTAGGAGCTTGTTGATAAACAGAATGCATCCTGGGCGAAGGGACAAAGACATCCCGCGGGGGCTGAAGCCCATACGCACTTTCTATCACTTAGCGGCACGACTGAAGTCGTGCCCTTTCAATACCATGTCCCTTGAAGTGTTTTTCAACAAGCTCCTAGCCCAGCGGTTGCGCGATTCAGCCGCGTTATGAGCGACAAACGCGTTGGCCTTTCAATGACTCTGAGTGGGCCGGACCAATGATCGCGGCACGGGACTGACTGGGACTTCAGTTCGTGGCTCAATCGTCTGCCTGTTGGCCGGACGCCGGTGAGCCTATCAGCGACTGGAAATCACTATTGCACCCGCCAGAGGTATTCGTCGTTCCCATTTGAAGCTGGAAAGACGCCAAGGGTCTCCGCGTTGCGGGGTATCAAACCCTCCTGGAAGCACAAGCCATAGTGTTTCTCTCCTGGTTGCCACGCAGAGGATGAGGTCGACAACTGGATGAGCATTTCGGGGGGGGTGTGGTAGTCCGGCGCGTACAGGAAGTGGTACTCAGGCAAATACAGCAAGAATGCTTCGCGGTTGTTCGCTGCCACCACAGTAGCTCCCGCGGGAATAAACCGCCGGATGCCTGAGAAGACATCTCCGAGCCAGGCTCGTGTGCCCCAAGCCTCTGAACGATGCCGGGGACTGCACTCAAGCACAGACCCAACGATAAGCAAAATGCAGACCAGTGCGATGCAGGCCCGCCCCAAGAACGTGCGTGTGCTTGATGGCTGCCCATTTGCTGCTTTGAGCTCCGTGAAAAGATCGCCAAGGATCAATCCAGCCGCGGCCATCAGAATTACAGCAGACTCAAAGAAGAAAGTATTCAGAATGAAGTGATCTGCAACTCCGAGGCCGAAGGCGAACGCGGCGCAAGTGGTAAAGACAACCGAGGGAATAGAGAGCCGCTTCCGGAACAGGAGCCATAGCGCAGCAGCCAGGCCAAGCCCCACGAGAACCCAGACCGAGGCATGCCCGCTGGCTGCGTTGCTGAAAACGCGGGTGGCAAAGTGCTGAGTGTGTTGAGAACCATGGTTTCTCTGCAGCACCGATGCACCCAGGATGCCGTAGCTCTCCAGATATCCGCCGCGGATCCACCCGCCCGGCCAGATTACAAATGTGGTTGCAAGAAAGACGGCGCATGCCTTCAGCGTGGTCTTTACTGCGACCGATCGTTCCGGCAGCAATTCGCGGCGGGTGAACCAAAGTATCGCCAGCGCCACAGGAATGGCAAAGATCAACTCGAGGCTGAACTCGAGCGTGGCCACCGCTAAGGCCAACAGACCAGCGGCAAGGTAAAGGTCGCGAGCGCGATGGCCGGCGAGATAGCGCGAAAAGAAAAAGAGAAACCCGAGGGCAAAGAGGAGGTACCAGGCGTGGGGTGTGGGGTCCACGCTGACCTCGATAAACGAGGCCTGCACGCCTGCGAAGAGCGCGATCAGCGCGGCCACGATAAGCGGCACTGAGAACTCCGCGAGCACAAAGTACAACAGGCCGCAGAGAAGCGCTCCTGCAATTGACCACAGCACACGGGAACATCGGTCGGTTGAAAAGAAGCCGCGAACGATGTGGAGGATAAAAACGGTTATAGGGGTGTGGAAGTGGCGCAACCCGGCATTGTCATCTTCTACGTAAAGCGTGAACCACGGATGCTGTCTGAACTCCGCGTCGGCTCGATGCCGACGGACCAGATCGAGCGGGGTAGCGCTGTTGGTATTGAGCCATGTAGAGACAATGGGAGCCTGCGCGGCTCGCATATAGTCCGCGGCATCGTCAAACAGGATGCTGTCTTGCGTTTGAGGCAGGTGGAAGAAGAAGACAAACAGCGATATGACCAGAGCACCGAGGAGGCTTGAAGTCGTGCTTCTTTTCAAGAGAGCAACCTCCAGGGCATCCACAGATCTTCAACTGCCCGGCTAGCCGGACAATTTTGAGGTCATTCGCGGGGGCAAGACTCAGACACAGCAATATTACTTTGCTGAGTATGGACCTCTCCTGATCGCGGGCTGTATTCACAGCCGGGCAGTATCCATTTCGCCCAATACCGAGTGGCGGATGGCAGGCAGCTGAATGCCCCACCGTAGGGGAGCTTTCTCTGCATCATGCAGAACTGCATAATCGCAGGACCTCAGAACGGCTGGTCAAGACTCAAGCCGACAGTTGTGCCGGAAGCCTATCTCGCCTGATCCTGGGCCGAAAGACAGGAAAGGGATGGGATCTCTCCCATCCCTCTCCATTGTTGCAGGATTCTGCCTGAATCCGGCCAAAGACTAGAGCGGCTGAACGTCAGCAGCTTGCCAGCCCTTGGGCCCCTTCACCACGTTGAACTGCACGGCTTGACCTTCTTGCAGACTCTTGAAACCGCTTGAGTTGATCGCCGAGTAGTGCACGAATACGTCTTCGCCGTTCTGGCGCGAGATAAAGCCGAAGCCCTTCGCGTCATTAAACCACTTCACAGTGCCTTGTTCCATTTTGTTCGTATTTCCTAATCTTTGAATTGCGCTTGATGAATCGGAGCGACCACTGGCAGAATCTAGCTTGGTTGGGCGAGTGCTGCTCAACGCCCGGTTCGGTTCTAACGCTAGAACGAGTGTAGCATGGTCTCTGGAAAATCGGTGCACAAATCGCCGATAGAGGTTTTGACTGGGCGCATTTCAATCCAGAAGCTACTGATTTGAAAACCTTTCCATTCAGTTGATCATTGCGCGAGGCGCTGTGATAGCTTGATAGGTCGCCATGAAATCTGATCCAGTACCCGGCCTGCTTGGCCGCGCAGCCGAAGTGCTCGCAGCGGAGTTTGCGCGATTGCCGGGCTTTGCAGCGGCCACCGAGGCCACCGATGAGGCCATTGCCCTGGTCCTTGACGATGTGGCTCACCGCCTGGGCGACAACTATCCTTACTTTCACCCTTTGTACGCCGGGCAGATGCTCAAGCCGCCTCATCCGGTGGCTCGGGCAGCCTATGCACTCGCGATGAAGGTGAACCCGAATAACCATGCGCGGGATGGCGGACGAGCGAGCTCGGAGATGGAGATCGAGGCGGTGGCCGGGATTGCGGCGATGTTTGGCTGGAAAAGCGGCGAGTTCCTCGGCCATTTGACCTCAAGCGGAACCATAGCCAACCTGGAGGCGCTCTGGGTGGCAGGGCAAATGGCCCCCGGCCAGAGGATCCTTGGCTCAGAGCAGGCGCATTACACTCACAGCCGCATCTCCGGCGTCCTGAAGATTGATTTCAAACAGATTGCCACGGATGACCGCGGGCGGATGAACCTTGAGGCGTTGGAGGCAGAACTCCGCCAAGGCAATGTCGGCAGCGTGGTCGTCACCATGGGCACTACGGCGATTGGAGCCGTTGACCCCTTGGTGGAGATTCTCGCGCTCAGGGAGCGTTATGGGTTCCTGGTACACGTGGATGCGGCCTACGGCGGGTACTTCGGCCTGATAGCCGATGACCTGGAGGAACCGGCCCGCCGGGCATTCGAGGCCATTGGGCGAGCCGACTCGATCGTGATCGATCCGCACAAGCATGGGCTGCAGCCCTATGGCTGTGGTTGCGTCCTCTTCCGCGACCCCGGGGTGGGGCGGTTTTACAAGCATGAATCGCCGTACACGTACTTCACTTCAAGCCAGTTACATCTCGGAGAGATCAGCCTGGAGTGCTCGAGGGCCGGTGCTGCCGCGGTGGCTTTGTGGGCAACGCAACGGTTGTTGCCGCTCGAGCGGGGAGGCGAGTTTGCTCGGGGCCTGGCCAAGGGCAGGCGGGCGGCGCTGGAACTCGACAGGCGGTTGCGACAGGATGGGCGCTTTCAAGCGATGACAGCGGGCAGGCCGGAGCTGGATATTGTGGTCTGGAAGGTTCGGGCTGATGACCCGGCGACAGCGTCAGAGCTCGCCGAGAATGCCTTTTTAGCCTGTAGTAAGAGGGATTTGCACCTTGCGCTTGTACAATTGCCGCTGAGATGGTTTGACCAGCCAGCGTCGCCTCAGGCTCCTCCTGGCCGCAGCGAAATCAATCACACTTCGGTCCGTTGCCTTCGTTCAGTACTGATGAAGCCGGAACACGAGAGATGGCTGGACGAGATCTGGGACCGGCTGGTGGCCGCAAGCAGCGAGACAATTGAGGAATAAGGTGATGGCGCAAGGAAAAATTGTCGGGCTTGAGAATGAAAACGTTGTCTTGAGAGCGGGCAACCTTTCTCTCACCCTCCTGCCTCATCTCGGTGGCAAGATCGCCTCCATCCGGATCGGCGAGACGGAGCTGCTTCAGGCGCCGCTTCTTCCTTATGCTGCCCGCACCCAAACTATGGCCTTTGACGAAGGCGACGCTAGCGGATGGGACGAGTGCCTGCCGTCGGTAGCGGCTTGCTCTGTGCAGCTCGCCGACGGCTCTGCTGCGCAGATTCCCGACCACGGTGACCTTTGGCGTGTTGAGTGGCAGTCGACTGGCGCAATCGAAGGAACCCTCCGTGCCGAGTGTTTTTCGTTGCCCCTCGTTCTGGTTCGAAGGCTCGCGGTCTCGGAGACTGAAGCAGGTCGGGAGCTTCGGCTCAATTACACCGCGACGAATACAGGAAAGAAAGCTATTCCCTGGTCCTGGGCTGCGCATCCTTTGTTTGTGGCCGAAGCGGGCGATCGCATCGTGCTTCCGGACTCCATTCACTGCCTCCGTTTGGAAGGTTCGGGCGGCCAGCGACTTGGCACGGGCGGTGAAACAGTCTCATGGCCAATTGCCCGACTTGCTGCCGGCGGGGAAACGGATCTGAGTCTGGCTCAATCCATCGATTCGGGCATTGGCGACAAGCTTTTCGCAGGTCCCCTGAGCGCGAAAGAGAATTGGTGTGCGCTCGAGCGGCCAGGCGCAGGGGTCACAATCCGTGTGAGTTTCGATCCTGCCGCGACGCCTTATTTGGGCCTTTGGATTTGCTATGGGGGCTGGCCAGATCGACCCGGCGCGAAGCAGGAATGTGTAGCGATGGAGCCTTGCACGGCACCAGTGGATTCGCTTGCTGTGCCAGGGCCGTGGTCGCGCACTCTCGCGGCGGGCGAGTCCTTTTCCTGGCCAATGACAGTTGAGATTCAATCAATAGAAGTTTGAAGGCGTAAGGACACATGCACAATCATCAGGTTCTCAAATCCATGCACCGGGCGCGCTTCAACGCTGAGCCTGCTTTGTTTGTGGCCCCGGGTCGCGTAAACCTCATTGGCGAGCACACCGATTATGCCGAGGGCTTCGTGATGCCTGCGGCCATCGACTTTGCCACGCTGGCCGCCATCTCACCACGTGCCGATGGCAAAATCGCTCTCTACTCTGAGAACTACGGTGAAGAGCGGCACTTCGATGTTTCCGCTGTGCCGACCATGAAGGCCAGCAAGCACTGGACGGACTATCCGCTTGGAGTGGTTTCGATACTTGCCGGTGAGGGACACGCGATTCCGGGGTTCAGCCTGAGTCTCTGGGGAGATGTGCCTCTGGGTTCCGGGCTGTCGAGCTCAGCGGCGTTAGAGGTGGCAACGGCACTGGCGGTGCTATCGGTGATCAAAGCGTCCTATCCCGGCCCCCAGCTCGCGCGGCTGTGCCAGCGGGCAGAGAACGAGTTCGTTGGTTCAAGCTGCGGCATCATGGATCAGTTCATCTCCGCCAACGGCAAAAAAGATCACGCCATGCTGCTCGACTGCCGCGACCTGAGCTTCAAGCTCGCGCCCATTCCGCCCCATGTTGCGCTGGTGATTGCGAACACCATGGTCAAGCACTCGGTGGTGGGAGGCGACTACCCAACCCGCCGTGCCGAGGTGGAAGCGGCATGCGCCGTCATTGCGAGCCACCGGCCAGGGGTCAGTTTCCTGCGCGACGCAACGGTGGACGACCTGGAGCAGTGGGGCAGCGAGATGAGCCATGAGTCGCTCAAGCGCGCGCGTCATGTGATCACAGAAAACCTGCGCACCGTTGCATTTGCCGCCGCGCTCGAAAAGGGCGATATGAATGAGGTTGGGCGGCTGATGGCCGAGGCGCATACCAGCTATAGCCAGGACTTTGAAGGGAGCTGCATGGAAGCCGACGCCATGGTGGAGCTGGCCCAGGAGCTTCCCGGCCTCATCGGTGCGCGGCTCACAGGCGGTGGTTTTGGCGGCTGCACGATCAACCTGGTCGAGCAGTCCCAGGCCAAGGCCTTTGCCCAGGCTCTGGGCGCGCTCTATGCGGGTCAATTTGGCATTGTCCCGCAGATCCACATCTGCCACGCATCGGATGGAGCGCGGGCGTTGAGCTAGAGTGACCCGAAATGGGACCGTGGTGATCTGGAGTGATTCCAGCCGCGAGGAACATAGACGGAAACCCCACCCAGCATTCACCAGACGAAAGTCCGGAACCCCTTCTTTGCGCAGGGTGAATATTTCAGGCAAATCGTTGATAAATGCCCATTTGGCGGTTCATTCCCATCCCAGTTTGGTGTGATCCTTTCGTTCCGTTCCACAGACATACCTTGATAAAATCAGACAAGTTTATGCCGACGAGGACCGGGAGGACACGAACGCCCGGCGCAACGGAGATTTTTATCTATATTTGTCGCCTCCGCGTTTCGATGCGACCCGGAGACCCCCCTGATGCAGTCGACCTCATCCCGACCCTTTTCCTACGAACCATTTCCAACCGCAGGTGTTGTCGCCTACTTCTCCATGGAGATCGCGATCAATCCAGGTATGCCCACCTATTCGGGCGGTCTTGGCGTTCTCGCCGGCGATACGCTGCGTTCCGCCGCCGACCAGGGAGTTCCCCTGGTGGCATTTACGCTGGCTCATCGCAAGGGCTACTTTCAGCAGCACCTCGATAGCCAGGGTGTTCAAAGCGAAGAGGTCCAGCAGTGGAACCCGGCAGACTTCTGCACGGAGGAGCCGGTACGCATCACGGTGAGTGTCGAGGACCGGGTAGTGCAGGTACGCTGTTGGCGCTATGACCTTGTTGGCCGTTACGGCCACGTTGTGCCTATCTACCTGCTCGACACCGATCTCGACGGAAACTCGGGCTGGGATCGCGGCCTGACGGATCACCTCTATGGCGGCGATACCAACTATCGCCTGCAGCAGGAGATTGTTCTCGGCATGGGCGGCGTGCGCATGGTGAACGCGCTCGGCCATCGTGTAAACGTCTATCACATGAACGAAGGGCATGCAGCGCTGCTTACCCTGGCGTTGCTTGAGCACCAGATGGGTGGCGGACCCATTGGCGCGCCCACCGAGGCGGACCTCGCGCTGGTGCGGCAACGTTGCGTCTTTACCACGCATACGCCCGTACCCGCCGGACACGACCGTTTCTCCATCGAGCAGACTATTCGCATTCTGGGCGGCGATCGCACTGCGCGGCTTGAAAAGCTGGGCTGCTATCGCGACGGCATGCTGAACATGACTCTGCTCGCGCTCCGGTTCTCGCGCTACGCCAACGCCGTTGCCATGCAGCATGCCAAGGTGTCGCGGGAGATGTTCCCCGAGTTCCCCATCGATTCCATTACCAACGGCGTTCATGCGCCCACGTGGGTTTCCGATCCGGTGCAGAAGCTGCTGGACACCCATGTTCCGGCGTGGCGGCGCGACAATCTGTATCTCCGCAACGTCATCGATTTGCCGGAAAACGAGATGCTCGCAACGCATGCTCAAGCCAAGAGGGCTCTGCTGAGCGAAGTGGCAACCCGCACCGGTCGCATGTTGAAAGACGATGTGCTCACGATTGGTTTTGCGCGGCGGGTGGCCACCTACAAGCGCGCCACCCTGCTGTTCACCGATCCCGAGCGGCTAGTGGAGATTGCCAACAAGGCCGGCGGACTGCAGATCATTTATGCAGGCAAGGCTCATCCGCAGGACGAGCCAGGCAAGGCGCTCATCCACAAGGTGGTTGAGGACGCTGCCCGGCTCTCGGGCAACCTGCTTCAGATTGTGTATCTCGAGAACTACGACTGGGCTCTCGGCGCAATGATGACGGCCGGCGTCGATGTCTGGCTGAACACGCCCAAGCGACCCTATGAGGCGAGCGGGACGAGCGGCATGAAGGCTGCGCTGAACGGAGTCCCGAGCCTGTCGATTCTGGATGGGTGGTGGATTGAGGGCTGCATCGAGGGGTTCACGGGCTGGGCCATTGAAGACGGCGCCAACGATGCTGAAGAGGCGACGTCGCTTTACCGCAAGCTCGAAGCGGCGGTTGTCCCGCTGTATCTTTCAGACCGGACACATTGGGCACGGCTCATGCGCAACACCATCGCCTTCAACGGCTCCTACTTCAATACCAACCGCATGGTGAAGCAGTACACGCGCAATGCGTACTACCCGGTGCAACTGCTGCAACGGGTCAAGGTAGAGGAAGAGCAACTGGCGGTTTAGGGCGGAGCGGGAGCCTGAAGGTGGGAGCTTATTGAACTACTTCTCGCAGTAAGATCGACTCCTGCTGCCCTTCCATGGCGTGCGTCGCGGGCTCAACTACGTGGAGGCGCCTTGAGCTTGCCGGCGGCGCAACCAACATAAAGGAGGCCCCTCCAGGGCGCATCAGATTCGTGCAATCCGCGGCCGGCAGTGCGGGACTATACAAGTATCCCTGAATCTCAGCGCACATCTGCCTCTGCAAGTATTCGAGTTGCTGCTGCGTTTCCACGCCTTCGCCCACACAGGCAAGCCCCAGGTTACGGGCAAGGCTCAGGATTCCCCGCACCACCGCTTCGGCGGCGGGCTGAGTCATCACATCGCGCATGAAGGATCGATCGATCTTGATGCGGTCCAGCGGGAAGCGGCGCAGATAGGCAAGAGACGACCACCCCGTGCCAAAGTCGTCGAGCGAAAGGCTGACGCCGAGCAGTTTCAGATCGCGCATGATCAGGATGGTATTTTCGGTATCGTCCAGCGTCAGGCTTTCGGTGATCTCGAGCTCAAGCCAGCACGGATCGAGTCCGCTCTTGTCCAGGGCCTCGGTTACGGCCCTAACGATGTCTCCTCGATGGAACTGCTGCGCGGATACGTTTACAGCCATGCGAACAGGAGCCAGACCCGCTTGCTGCCACTCCACATTCTGGCGGCAAGCGGTCATCAGCACCCATTGGCCGACCTTCTTCATCAAACCGAGTTCTTCTAGAACGGGAATGAACTGGTTAGGAAAGACCAGGGCCTCTTCAGGGTGATTCCACCGCAGCAGAGCCTCCATCGCAGTAATCCTGCCAGTGTCGGCTGAGACGATGGGCTGGTAGTGCAGTACGAACTCTTCGCGAGCCACCGCCTTGCGCAGATCTACCTCAAGCTTCTGGCGGCGCTTGGCTTCTGCGTTGAGTCCGGGCGTACAGAAGCAATAGGCGCCGCGCCCTTTGGCCTTGGCCTCATACATTGCCGCGTCCGCAGCCTGCAGCAGGACGCCTGGGTTTTCGCCATCGTTGGGGTAATGGCAGATGCCGATGCTGCCGTTGACATGCAACTCATGGCCCTCAATTTCGAAGGGCTCAACAATGGCAGCGAGAATCTTGCGGGCCACCTGCTCGGTGTCCTGGTCCGACTCCGCCAGGGGAAGCGCAACTACGAACTCGTCGCCGCCCAGGCGCGCCACAATATCGCTCTCCCGCAGACATTCCTTGAGGCGTACTGAGACCGCCTCGAGGAGTCGATCGCCGACATAGTGGCCGAGGGAGTCATTCACAAACTTGAAGCGATCAAGGTCCAGCATCATCACGGCCACGCGCATTTGGTTTCGTGCGGCCAGGGCGATTGCCTGCAACAGGCGATCCTGCAGCAGGGTGCGATTGGGCAGCCCAGTGAGAGAATCGTGGAGCGCCATGTAGCGGATGCGCGCCTCGGCCTGTTTGCGCTCGGTGATGTCGCGAGCTATTCCCATCGTTCCGATGATCTGGCCATGACGGTTGCGCAAGGGGACTTTGGTGGTGAGCACCCAGGTTTCACGGCCGTCGGGCCAGGTTTCTTTCTCTTCGCGACCGATCGCCGGCTGGCCGCTACGCATGATCTCCTGCTCATCGGCATAGGCCTGCTGCGCATGCTCGGTGCTGAACATGTCGGCGTCGGACTTGCCCACGGCCTGTGAGGGACTGGACAGCCCGAAATAGGTGGCCATTTCGTTGTTGATGCGAATGAATCGGCTTTCGCGATCCTTGAAGAACACGTTGTGTGGCAGGTTCTCGAGAAACGCTTCGAGGAGGCTTTGCTCTGTCTGGTAGCGGAAGTCCGCGATGGTCTTGAGGATGATCAGTCCGACGGCAAGAGCACTGACCACCAGGATCTCAAATCCGGTTACGCGCAAATCGGCAAGGCGTGCCGCCCAGATGCCCGCGGGTGCATTTGCATGCACAATTCGGAATTCAAACATGGCGCCGA
>Ga0302195_10000032_pt1 | contig 104489 bp, 98 predicted proteins | sample II_Bog_N1_2_FD_198778 | JGI IMG/M metagenome (GOLD analysis project Ga0302195, IMG submission 198778) | Peat permafrost microbial communities from Stordalen Mire near Abisko, Sweden - II_Bog_N1_2 | ecosystem: Environmental > Terrestrial > Soil > Wetlands > Peat | place: Sweden: Abisko...
AATCTGAATTAGTTAAGCTAATTCTACCTTCGATTTTTTGACGAATTTGAGGAGGGGGGGGTGGGGTCTCAGCGTTTTTGGGGGTTTGAAGGCCGGAAAAACAGGGGCAAAGGCGGGGCGATGGGATTGGCGAGGGCGAGGGTGCGGGTTGCGTTTTGCCGGACGATTTTGGCATGCGAAACACCTCTGCTAGGATTGTGCGCCAAAAGGGGGTAATTGCCTGCACTTGTGGCATGGGTGGAAGTTGTTGGATTTAAGTAGGTTAGCCAAATTCAGTTGGGGGAGGGGCTTGCTTTTTTTTGACGGGGTATGGGGAATCGGGTTGCAGGCCTGCCGGAAGGCGCATTCCGTGGTTCGATCGATTTTCAAAATGCGTTTGCCCTGCGCTGAGACCCCGAACCAAACACGCCCAGTTCAGCGGGCGCCGAAACGGAAAAGTCGGTTGACAAACCGCTCCTTGATGACTTCGACAATTTCCGCCTGCTTCGCGTCTGGATGGTTCGGGTTCAGCAGATAGTTCCAGGTCTTCGGTGCAATCACGCAAGGAACACGAGCAAGGGCAGTTCTCGAGGAAGTCAACCACCCATCGCCCATACTCCGAGTCAATTGAAGGTTCTCGATCCATTGACTCCCTGATGGTGGATCAAGCGAGTCAATGGGAAGGCTGTCAGGAGCCGAAATCCTCAAAAGCGTATAGAAGTCCGGGGTATCTTCTGGATCAATATCGAGGTGTACGAGGGTCTCAACAAGCGCCACCATCGGAGACTCAGCCAAATACACGATGCGTGAGCCCGCAGTGTGCCAGCGCGCGCCAGCCTTTCGGCCGCCTTCACCGCTCAAATCAACGTGATCGCTAATGCGCCATAGATTCATCGATTCCTTCGCCAATCTTGAGCCAAAACAGAAAATGGCCCAGAAGCTTTTCGCCCCTGAGCCATGCTCTTCATCCAGTTGGAGAGAGTCAGAACCTCGATAGCCAACATGACATCCCCAAACCAATACCTCGAACAATTTCCATTCTTCAGGCAAACATTCCTTCATCGATCTGGTAGAGCATCTCTTCCACGCCACTTCCTCCAAGGCTGGTACGCATCATCGTCAAAGGGGTGCGACCGTCGAACCGCTCTTTCGGCTTTGACAGCCACCGGCGCGCCTTGTCAGGGTTTCCAAAAACTTTCACGCCAAGTTGGTAGAGTCGGGCAACTCGCGCCAGCCGATCGGATTCGTCCATGCTGAGCGGTTCGTTTCGCTGCCGGCGATGCTTCAAGGTCCTTGCCGGGATAACCACTTCCAAAAGAATTTTCAGGGGAAAGCCGGAATATGCCGAAAACTCTTCGAGCCTTGAGATTGGGAGACCGCGCTCCACCTCTCTCCAATCGGGCTGGAATTTGCGAGACCTGGCTTCATCCGTATCGCTCACGGCCAAGGTCCCGGCTGCCTCTAATCCTGCCGTGACTGCTGCTTGCGCTATCGCTCCTGCTGCCATAGAGACATTATGCCACAAAACCAGCGGCATAATGTCCAAGGCCATGGAAACGAAAACTTAGTCGAAATACGGGTGCCAATTCTCTTTCGCAATCGTTTAAGGCTGCAGCGCCAGCCAATAATTCGCCCGAGCAACAATCCGCGCCCCATAATCCTGCACCGTCTGCACTCGAATCGTATGTAACCCCGGCGTCGGATCGGAGGGGCTGAAGGTGATCAGGTAGCGGTTGCGCGCGTGTTTGGCCGCGTCCACCACGCGCTGCTCAAAGCCTTTGTCGCCGGTAAACTGCGTGTACTCCCCACCGCTCATGCCAGCCACTTGCCTGGCCACATTCTTCTTGAAGGCCTGCACAATCATGGCCAAAGTCGAGAATGGATTCATCACCCGGTCTTCGCCGGAATCCTTCAAATCATGAAGAAACTCAGCCTTGGCCGGCGAGAATGAAACACTCAGGACTAAGACGTCCGACCGGCCAATCTTCTCCACAAGCTGTGCCGCTCGCGTATGCTTGCTGCCGTGGTCCCGCTCCTCGCTCACCAGCAGCAGCACCCGCCGGCTGTCTTTGGGCGTGTCCTCCAGCAGGTCCACGGCGTAGCTCACGGTGTCCAGAATTGCGTCGCCTCCATCGCCCGGCTGCAAATGTTTGAGTGCGTCGCCAAGCTCGTCGCTCGAATGTGTAAAGTCCGTGATCAGGTGGGGGTGCGCGTCAAAGCCCACCAGCGCCGCCTGGCTTTTCCCATCGGAAAGAAACAGATCCAGCAGCGGTCCCAGCCTGGCCAATTTGTCGAATTCGAGCGCACTCACGCCGCCCTCTTCCACCGCAACCACCAGCGAAACCGGCGCCGTATCCATCTCTTCCTGCACGCGAATCTTCTGCGGAACTCCGTTGTCCTCAAGCCTGAAATCGCCTTGTCTGAGCCCGTAAACGACCTCTCCATCCTGCTTTTCAACCAGCGTCGGCACCAGCACTTCGTTGGTGGTTACTCGCAGCGTTGCAGCGTTTCGAGACTCGCCCGGAAGCGGCTTGGGAGGCTCAATCGGCGGAAGCTGCTGGGCAAACGTGACAGCGCCGCCGGCGGCAATCCCTGCCAGACAAACCAGCCCCAGGCTCCAAGAGGTTGCATATCTCATGCGCAAGTCAGTTTTCACCCATCGGCACTCTGCATCGCATGCATCCTCCGCGAAGGCCGATCCCAACCGTGCCTTGTCAGAGCCGAACAAATGCCGGAGAATCGACTTCATACCCGCTTGTGCACTTCCTTGTCCAACCGACCCGTCCACAGCAGAAAACTCAGCAACTCCCACCGCGAATCCCACATGAACCCGAAGATCTTGCCCGCCGTCAGCGTTTCGGCGCGCTGGCCGGAATAGGTCTCGACGCGCCAGCGCAGGTACTCGCTGCGCCACGGAGACAACCTGTGCCCACGCGTTGCATTCCAGAGAAATCGAAGCGGAGTCAGCACGACTTTCCTCCCCATTGAGTATAGACGCAGCCGGGAAACGAATTCTCTCACCAGCCGTGGCGCCCGCATCCCCGGGAGTAGCCGCTTACAGCTTGCTGAACAGGCTGTTTGACGCCTGATCCATCTGCGCGATCACATCTTCAAGCGCCGTCTGCTGCGTTTCACTGAGGGAAAGCTGCGTCGAAACCTGGGCCACATCGGCCTGCATCAGGTTGGTCTGCGCGGCAGTCAATTGCGTCTGATCGCTGGTCACGGCATCTGAAGCAGCGGTGACCTGGGTGATGGAATTATCGATCCCTACCCGCTGCTGCGACACGTAATTCAACGCCGTGCCGAGCGCCTGGGTATCGGCCACCGCCTGCGTGGTATTTACGGTACCGCTCGAGTAATCCGCAACCAGCGAATTCAACGCCCCAAAGACGCTGTTCGCGCCGCTGCCCTGAAAGATCTGGCTACCCGGCACGTTCAACTGAATCTTCTGTCCGTTGGGTGTCTCAAGGTAGTTCACATCCTGGTCGCCGTTGTAATTGGTCACGGCCGGCGACGTTGTGGTGGATGTCGTGAAAGGCGTGGTCCCGGTCTGCCCGCCGCCAAAGATGTATTGCCCCTGATAGCTGGTGTTGGCCAGCGACTGCACCTCGTTCAGAATGCCGGAAATCTGGCTTCCTATCGCCTTGATGTCGCTCGCATTCAAAGTGCCGTTGTTGGCGCTGGTGGCGAGCGAAATGGCCTGCGTCAGTTGCGCCACCACTGAGCCCAGGGTCGAGTCCGATACCTGCAACTGGCCCGTGACCAGGCTCGAACTCTGCGTAAACGAGTCATCCTGCTGGATCTGATTCAGCAGCAGCACGTTCTCTCCCGAAGCCACCGGATTCTGGCTCAGAGCCGTAATACTTACGCCGCTCGAAAGCTCAGCGGTCAGCTGCTGTTGGTTCGACTGCGCCTGATCAAGCGAGCCCACCAGGTTCGACACATAACTCGGATCCACACGCATCGGAATTTCCCCTTTGCCGCCGTCGTTCGCGTTACTTAGGCGGCCGGCTTGCCCACCGGTTTAAGTGACCGTCGTTTGCTGTCCAAGGTTCAGCGCCGAAGTCAGGATTGTGTTGAGCATGTTGAACACCTGCGCCCCTGCCTGGTAGCTCTGCTCCAGCGTCGACATTGCTGAGGCTTCATCGTTCAGATTTACGGCTGAAAGGGCATTGTTCTGGGTTTCGAGTTGTGTCACCGAGGCGTTTTGCGCGGTGTTTTCAGCCTGCACACCGGAAACCGTTGCGCCCAGCGTAGAAACAAAATTCGAATAATAGTTGGTCGGAGTAGAACCGCCCACGATCGTCTGGTTGCCCAGGTTCGCCATCGCCGTGGCATTCGTGTTGTCGCCGCTGCCCTGGCCCAGGCCGGCCGCCGCTATCTGGCCAGGGTCGGTCATCACGACAGACATCGCAATCGCGCTTCCGGCCGCCTGTGTTGGTTGGCTGAAGATGTTCAGCGGGCTGGCTGCCGTTCCCGTTGCGCCGCTCAGGTCGGTGCCCCCGTTGTTCAGCGCATTCACCTGCGTCGAGATTCCGTAGGCCAGTTGATCGAGTGCGCTCATCGCGCTCGGAATGTCCTGGTCGCGCGCCGTCAGATAGCCGCCCAGCGACCCGCCGCCCGAGGCCAATTGCGCGGTCACATCCGTCGTGCCGACAAAGAAGTGGGTCACGCCGGCCACCGGACCACTGGTCAACTGGTAGCTCGTCGCGCCCGACACCAGCAACTGGCCCGAAGTTGTAGTAATCGCCAGGCCGTTGTTCCCGGTCGAAATCTGGTTGATTCCCACCAACTGCGAAAGTTGGCTCAGGTCTTGCTGGCGCTGGTCTTCCAGCGTACCCGCATCGGCGTTTGGCGAAGTGGTCGTAATCTGCTGGTTCAACTGGGCAATCGCCCCGGTCAACGCGTTCACCTGCGAAGTGACCCCGGCTGCCTCCTGATCCAGTGCCCCACTCTGTTGATTCAGGCTGGCCCCTGCGTTTGATATGTCCCCGGCAAGCGTAGTCGCCGAGGAAAGCACCTCCTGGCGGAGGGCATTATTTGACGGAGAAGCCTCCAGCGACGAAAAAGAGCTGAAGAACGCTGTAATATCGCTGCCAATATCGCCGGCTGTCGCCGTACTCGAACCGGAATCCGGCGTAAACAGCCCCTGCACTGAGTTCAGCGCCGTCAGTCGCGCCGAGGACGAGGAAGCCAGTTGCTGCTGCTGATCGAGCCTCCCCTCAAGCACCCGGTTGCGCAGCGATGTCGCCCCGGTCTCCGTCACCCCGTCGCCGTAAGAGACCCCGCCAATCGTCACTGGCTGGTTTTCCTGCCATGTGGGTACTTCGGTGGTGTAGCCGACGGTGTTTGCATTGGCCACATTGTTGGCGACGATGCTCAGTCCCGCCTGGTCCGCCTCCAGAGCGCCAGAGATCATGCTGAATGCGGAGCTAATTGTCCCCATGATCGCTCCCCGGCGTGGACCATTCTGCTGAGCGCGGCGCGCCATACTCCAGCCGCCCCGCTCGCAGCTCCCGCAGGCGATTCATCACTTCCAGGTTGCCTCGCGTCACCTCCAGCACCCTGGCCAGCACCGCCATTTCCCCAGCCGCCTCACGCGCCTGCCTGGCCAGCCGCGGCCGATCCCGGAAGCCCGGAGCCGCCAGGTCCTGGTTCAATGCCCGGCACGAAAGCGCGAGTTCCTCCAGCCGGCCGGCATCCAGCAAGGCGAGAGCCCGCGATGCCTCTGCGACCAGCTGCTTCAGTTCCGGATGCTCACGCCGTGTTCCATACTCCTGCATTGCACTGTTCCTCTCTCTGGCTGCGACGTCCGCACGCAACCCGGCTCAGCCTTGCTGCCGAACCGCCCGCCCCACACCCCTGCCGAAGCAAGCCGCTACTCGTTGCCTCCCAGCATCGAGTCCACCATCTTTGAAGCAACCGCCGACGCGGGAACGTTGTAGCTGCCCGCGGCCAGCGCCGCCTGAATGCCCGCGACCTTATCCGTCCGCACATCCGAGTCGGCCGCCGTGAGCGCTACTTCGCTGCCCGCGCTGCTGACTGTCGCGCGGTCACTGGTCAGAGCACTTGGTGCTGTCGTGCCGCTGGTCTTCGTCTGCGGAGTCGCAGTCGTTGCCGGAGGCACGCCCAAAAGACTTTTCAAACCTTCAAGACTGTTTCGGATATCCATACGCATTACTCCTTAGGGAAAGTATCGGCACCCTCGCTAATCACTCTAGTCATTTGTTGGGCTTCATCACGGTATTTGTGTGCGTATTTCCAATTACCGGAACTGTCCCATTTTGGTTCGCTGCCGCGGACAACTGCTTGATAATCCCAGCGGCGATCCCAAACCCTCCGCCATCGCTCAACGCCCGGCTCAGGGACTCCGATGCATACTCGCCCAATGCACCACCGGAGCCGGAATCCTCATCCCCGTCCTCGTCGCTCCCGGTCAAGGAACTGCCCCGGTTGAGAGGTTGCATCAGTTCCTTCATCATTTGCGCTTCGAACTCGTGTGCCGCCTTCACCAGGCGTGGTTGCGGAACTGCCGCCGCCGTCGTCCCCGCTGCCGTACTTGCCACTGAGGTCAGATGCATCCCATGCTCCCTTTCTCGTACTCTACGACCGACCGATCAAAGAACCTCGAGGTCGGCCTCCAGCGCGCCGGCTGCCTTCATCGCCTGCAAAATCGAGATCACGTCGCGCGCCCCGGCCCCGGTCCGCTGCAACTCCTGCACCAGGTCTTCCACCGTCGCGCCTTCCTTCAAATCAATCCGGTTCACCGGCTTGTCCTGCGCCTGAATGGTGGTCTGCTGGACCACCTGCGTCGTCCCCGCCGATCCCGGATTGGGCTGCGAGACCATCGGTTCCGAGATCACATTCACGCTCAGCCCGCCATGCAGAATCGATACCGGCTGCAGCCGCACCGTGCCTCCGATCACCACGGTCCCGGTTCGCTCGTTCACCACCACCCGCGCTCTCGGGAAGACCTCGACCTCAACGCCCTCCACCTGGTCCAGCAATTCGGCAACGTCCTCATTGGGCCTTACCTCAATCTCCACCCTGCGGCTGTCCGCAGCGTGGGCCCGAGCCGAACCCAGCGTCAGGTCGATGGCCGCGGCCATTCGCTCCGCGGTATGGAAGTCGGCGTCGTTGAGCACCACGTTGACGGTGTGCATCTGCTTCAGGTCGAACGGCACCGGCCGCTCCACCAGAGCTCCGCCCGGAATCCTTGCCGTAGTGGGATGGTTGACCTGCTTGCTGCTTCCACCGCCCGCGGCCACATAACCACCCAGCACCAGCGCGCCCTGAGCCTCAGCGTACACCTGCCCATCCGGACCGTAGAGCGGGGTCATCAAAAGAATGCCACCCTCCAGAGACCGCGCATCCCCGGCGGAAGATACGGTAATGTCGATCGCATAACCCGGCCTGCTGAAAGGCGGCAAGGTCGCCACCACAAACACCCCGGCCATGTTCTTGACCTGCATGTTGCTGGCCGAGTTGGTCCCGGTCTGCGGAACTGTCACCCCCAGCCGCTCCAGCGCCGAGATCAGTGTCTGCGCCGGAAAGATGGTCTGGGAACTATCCCCCGTCCCGCGCAGTCCCACCACCAGCCCGTAACCGACCAGCTGGTTATCGCGGATTCCTTCGATCGTCGCCACATCCTTCACGCGCGCCTTGCGTGGGCCATCCTCCGCCACGGCAGGCCCAGCAACCGCCAGCAGAGCGGCGACCATCAAAAAGATTGCCCAAACCGTGTTCTCTTGCTGCCGTCCCATCCTGCTACCGCCCAGATTCCGCATCGCTGTCCGTCCCCGTCCCCTGAGTCCCTAGTCCCTGAGTCCCTGAGTCCTTAGTCCCCGCCGTTAGAAGATCAGAATCCTCTCCAGCAGCCGCACCAGCGGATTCTGCCGGTAGGTGGAGTCGTTCACAATTCCCTTGCCCACCACTTCAAGCTCCAGATCGGTCATTGCCGCGGACTGGACCTGATTCTGCGCGCTCACATCTTCAGGCCGCACCAGCCCGCGCAGTTTGATCAGCTGGGTCTGTTGCGAGAACGTCAACTGCCGCGTCGCCTGCACCACCAGCATCCCGTTCGGCAGCACGTCCACCACTTCGCCGCCGAAGGTCGTCGCCAGGCTGGAGTTGGTCGTGCTCTGCCCCTGTGCGGCGAGGCCGGAAGATGCCGACATCCCCACCAGGTTCTGCAGCGCGTTCGATGCCTTGAGGGCGCCAAAAAGCGAGGTCAAAGCCGAGTTGGCATTCGATGCGCGAGAGTTCTTTACCTGTCCGTCGGTCGATGCCGCCAGGCTTTCCGAGACCACAATCGAAACCACATCGTGCAGCCGCGCCGCCTTGGCATCGTTACCCAGCCGCACCAGCGGGCCCTCCGGACTCCAGATTGAGCCCGGCGTCTTGACCTCGGCAGCCTGCTGAGCCTTGACTCGCTCAATATAGGTGCGCAGTGCTTCCTCAGGGGGGGTCGGCTTGGCAGTAGGAATGAATGGGATCTTCTTCTTATCCAATGCCGGCGCCGGGCAAGCTCCCAGCACGCCCAGCAACATGGAAACAACAACCACACCCAGGATTCCCAATTTCATCGAGTTGCCTCCGAAACCGCCGCATGACCGGCGGCGAGAGCCACAACCCGCATCACCTGGCCGCCAATCGTGAGTCGCACGCTGAATGAGGCGCCTGCCATCGCCGGGCCCATCGCTACCGCTTCCAGGCGCGCATCCGCCTGCGCTGAGTGCTCCTCCACAACCACCCGGTCGCCGGAACGAATCACCGGGAGAGCCTGGTCTAGAGCAGCGGCCGGCTGCAAACGCCCCGGCAACACTCTCTGCCCTGCCGAGGCCAATACCAGCCGCCCGGGTCCGCCTGGATGCGCGGGGTCGCGCTCCAGCAGCCAGCAGTCCCCATTGTGGGGGTCGTCGATCTCGCGAAGAATCTCGCCCTTTGTCCCGTTCTGTCCGGATGCGGGCGCCGAGATCACCATCTGAACCCTCATGCCGGAGGCGGCACCGGTCTGGCCCAGAGCCCCGCCTGCGGCCATCAGCAGAACCGCCGTCCATCCTCCGCATCGCCGCGAGCTTCTCATCGCCAGTCCTCTCTCAAACCGCTCAAACCTTTTGCCGAACGCCGAACATGGCACTCTCTTACCGGGTCATGTTATTGACCTGCGAGTACATGTCGTCGGCCGCCTTGATCACTTTCGAGTTGGACTCGTAGGCTCTCTGCGCCAGCACCATCTGCACAAACATGGTCACCACGTCGACATTCGAGTTTTCGAGGTACCCCTGTTGCAGCGTACCCAGGCCCTCGGTGCCTCCCGGGTTGCCGGTCACCGGATTTCCCGAACTGAGCGTGGTCTCCAGCAGGTTCGACCCCATGCTCTCCAATCCCCCCGGGTTGGGAAACGTGGCCAGCTGAATCTGCCCCAGTTGCGAGGGGTTCTGCTGTCCGGGCAGGGTCGCGTTCACCACGCCGTATTGGGTAATCGTCACCGCCGTCGCATTGGCCGGAATGGTGATCGTGGGAATGATCGGGTCGCCGTCGCTGGTCACAATGGTCCCCTGGTTATTCAACTGAAACTGCCCGGCGCGGGTGTAGGCAATGGTGCCGTCCGGTCGCTGCACCTGAAAGAAGCCGCTGCCTTCAATGGCTACGTCCAGCGGGTTCGAAGTCTGGTTCAGCGACCCCTGGGTCATGATCACCTCGGTTGCCGCAGACTTGGTTCCCAGGCCGATCTGCAGCCCGGCCGAAACCGTGGATTGGCTTTCGGCAGCTCCTGGCGTCACCAGGTTCTGGTAGACCATGTCCTGAAACTCAAGTCGCAACTGGCGAAAGCCTGTGGTCGAAGAGTTGGCCAGATTATTGGCGATCGTGTCCAGGTTCAACTGCTGGGCGCTCATGCCGCTCGCGGCGGTGTACAAGGCTCGAATCATGGAACTCCTTTCGTGGATCGGATGACAGATGGCAGGTTATAGACGACAGTGGAGAATCTCACAGGGCAAGGATGCAGACCGCATGTTTGGCAAACTCTCGAAATCTCTACCCCCGAGGGTGAGGTTCGTCGGCCACCAAATTCACTGTCATCTGTAACCTGTTCTCTGTCATCCGCACCTAAACTTTCGGCAGGTCCTCGGTGGCGATCTTGTTGAATTCGGTATGGAAGACGGTCAGCGCCTTCTGCATCATCTCCGCCTGGCGCTGCATGACAATCAGGTCAAGCGATCCCTGAATGACATCTTCATTGGCAGCCTCGATGGCGCCCTGATGGATTTCAGCCTTCTTCGAGATCGATGGCGTAACCCCCTGCGGCGGAACATAACGGTTGGCGCCTTCCGGAGTCAGTTGCACGGAGGATGGAAAGGTAAACACGCCCACCGTGGCCACCGCGCCCCCGGCCACCGACACCACCCCGTCCGCACCCACCGTTACCTCGCCGGGCGGCAGCTGAATCGGCTTGGCGGCAGAGGAGAGCACAGGCTCCCCGGCCTCGGTCACAAGCTGCCCGGTCTGCGAGCGGTGGAAGCCGCCATCGCGGGTAAAGCGCAATCCGTTTGCCGTCTGAACCTGAAAGAAGCCCTCGCCGGAGATAGCCAGATCCAGCGGGTTGCCGGTTGCCGTCAGCGCTCCCTGGGCCATTGAAAGCTGATCGCCGCCCAGCAGCCCAAAGTTGTTCACTGTGCGCCCTAACTGGGAGTCCAGAGCATCCGGCCCCAGCAACGCGGAGCGGAAGAACTCACGCTCGGCCCGGTATCCCGGAGTCTGGGCATTGGCCAGGTTCGCCGCCGCTGTGTCCAGCGCCTGGGTGCGCGCCACCAGCCCGGTCATCGCCGCATAATACCCGCTGTCCATGGGTGTCGTTCCTCCAACTGCAAGCAATATTGCAGCTGGGAGACCGAATAAGCGGAGAATAGATTAGAGGGAATTGAGGAGGCACGGAAAAGAGCAGGAAAAGCGAACTGGACGATTGAATCGCCCAAAAGCCGGCGGCTGAGCCGGATTCAACCCAGCCCGCCCAACGGAAGCCGAACGGTCCCAACATGCGGACATTCGGCTTTCGGCGCGACGCGCCTTATTGCAGACCGTCGCAGACAATTGTCACTTCGAAACTCGACTCTCCGAAGCGATACGAGTGGTGCAGTTGGAATTCGGGCGCCTGAACGTGAAGCTTGTAGTCGCGGCCAGTGATGACCGCCGGCACCGACAGCCCGCAGTTCGCGGCCAGGTCCGGCACTTTCCCCTTCCACGCACCCGCCAGCATGTTGCCGATCTCGCCAATGGCGTCCTTGACCGTGTCATCCACTTCGGAAAACTCCATGCCGGTCATCAGAGCCGCAACCTTGATCGCCGTCGAACTGCCCGAACGAAACACACACGCTCCGCTGAGCAGCCCGCCAAACCCTACCACGGCCGTCACAGACTCCTGCTCGATCCGCATCGGGCCCGGAGCCCGGCCGCAGGCAACGCCGAGCATCAGTTGAAAAACCTCTTCCACACTCGCATCCAGGTTCCGAGGATCGGAGACCAGTTGAACCGATTCACGCAACGAGACCGCCATCGTCTGCTCCAATCCGCTTGTGCCGCCGCCGGACTTTCGCGCCACAGCGGCATTCCGCACACCATTCAACAGCATGTTGTTTCCTTCCGGCTAAGCCGCATCCAGCAACGGCAGTACCCGTTCCTTTACCTGCTCAGCCGTAAACGGCTTGCGAATGTACCCCTGCGCCCCGGACAAAATGGCCTGCCGGACATGCTCCTCGCTGGATTCGGTGGTAATCATCACCACCGGAACGCCCGGAGCCAGGTTCTGCGCCCTTAGTTGCCGCAGAAACTCCAGCCCGTCCATCGACGGCATGTTGATGTCGGAAAGAATCAGGTCCACCTGCTTGGACTTGAGCACTTCAAGCCCCTCGGTGCCACTACCGGCCTCATGCACCACTTTCAGATCGAGCCCCGCCTGGCGCAGAGCCCGCTCCACAATCTTGCGCATTACAGAGGAATCGTCCACAATCAGCGCGCGAATTTCAGTCATGCCTTGCCCCTCTTTCTGCTTTATCGGCGCCGGATGCAAACTCTTCAACGCCAAAGTTGTCTTCATTTCGCCGTTCGATCTCTTTCTCCAACTACGACCCGATCGAGCAGAGCAGATCCTGCACCAGGTCCGCATCCGGAACGGCGCCGTTCTGCGCCCGCATCCACATTCGCAGCCACAGGCAGTCATGCACCCGGACCAGGCGTGAGTCTACCGGCCGCGTCTTTTCGATCGCTTTCGACAAGGCGCGAACCACCGCCGGCTCAGACGAAGCCTCAATCAGCGAGACGGCCGGAAACCGCGCCCCAAGCATGCGGATATGCGCCGGAGCAAACAGCGAATCCCGCACCAGCCCGCTCTCGACCCGCAGCCCGGTCATGCGCTCGACGGCCAGAGCCAGCACCGTATCCAGACGGTCGGCAAATCCCAGGTAAAGCAGCTTGCCCGCCGCCACCCGCAGCGGCAATGCGCCAAAGGCGTCCACAAACAGCCGCGGCAGCAACCCTGTCAGAGCGTCGACGTCGTGAAACTCCAGCGGCAGCACCGGGCAGCTCCACTGCAGGCCGAGGCCGCGCGTAACCAGATTCTCGCTCACCCCCTGCTGGCGAACCAGCCATTGCCCCAGCCGGCCCGCTCCGGCGGACCTCTGCGCCTCCAGAGCACCGCGCAACTGGGTCTGCGTAATCCACCCCTGTTCCAGCATCGTCAACCCCAGAGGAATGCGATGGCGATGGACCTCGGGCGCCGTCAGCCGTCCTTCAAGTTCGCGTCGCACCGCCATTTGAACCCGTGACTGCGTGCACTCCGCCGAGCAGCTCCATCCACCTTCAAACACCGGTGTCGAGCGGCTGCGCCAGAGGTGCAACCATCCCGAGCCGCAGTTGGGATTTGCGCATGTGTCGAGCCATCCCTTGCGGGCCGCGACGCGACCGTCCTCTCCATCGCCGCTCAAGCCCCTGCCGCTCGCTGTCAGGGCTCGATTGCCGTCGAGGGCGTACGTTCGCGGTGCATCCCTGAACCCGCTCGCCGGCTCGGTGCTCCATTGCTTTAGAAAAGGCATCGTATACTCTCCAGACGCTTGCGCGGCGCCGCCACTTCGGTAATCCGCAGCCCAAAGTTGCCGTTGATCAGCACCACTTCCCCTCGTGCCACAATCTTGTCGCCGACGATCAGGTCGACCGGGTCGGCGATATGACGGTCCAGTTGCACCACGTCGCCCGGCCCCAGGTCAAGAATCTCCGCCAGCGGCATCTCCCGGCATCCGAAGCGCAGCGTCGCATCCAGTTCGACATCGAGCAGCAATTCGATCCCGGACCCGATCGGCGGACACGGCGGACACGGAGGACACGGCGGAGGCTGGGGAATGGAGGCGGCGGCAACTGGTGCCGGTTCCGCCCTGACTGCCTGCGGAGCCTTCACCTCATCCCGCACCAGAATCGTCCACGAGCGCTCGCCGGACTTCAACTGAAAGGCGCAGGAAACCTTGCTCTCTCCATCCGTAGGACCCCATTTTTCTATGCGGCACTTGCTGCCCGTCGCGGCCAGCAACTCGCCCACGGCCGACTCGGCCACCTCGCGGAGCAACTCGCTCCACCCAGCCTTCTGGTCCATCCCTTCGCCCACCAGCGGAGAAGCCAGAATCGTGCCGTCGAGCACCACGGCAAAGCGTCCGGCCACATCCCCGGTTATGGTGGCCGCAAAGCCAAACGAATCCGGAGCCAGCGGCTTGGGCAGCGACTCGGACAGTTGCGGCTCTCCGGCCAGGGCCTGCTGAAACAGCAGAGTCGCGGCGCCAGTCCAGCACTCGAGAAAGCTCTTCATAGCCCGGCCTCCTGAATGCCGCGTTCGATGCGCGCCCCGCGGTGCAGGCCCTGGCGAATGGCCGCGGCCTCTTGCAATGGCTGCCCGCCCACCTGCCACACCGGCACGGTGTTGGCCGGCAGATCGAAGCGCAGCACCGACCCCACGTCCAGGTTCTCAATTTCGCTCGCTCTCAGGCGCACCGTCGGCAGTTGCAGGCTTCCCCCGAAACGAATCCGGCGGGCAGCGGCTTCCATCCGCTCCCGGGTCTCCCCGGCATGGCGGCGGCTTCTCCCCCAGTCCGACGTCAGGCGGCGAAGGATGGTATTCGCCACGACCGCCGGAAAGGCCAGGTTGAGCAGCCCGGAGCTATGCGGCATGCGAATCTCGAAACTCAGGCACAAGGTCTTCTCGGTCACCGACATGATGCGCGCCACCTGGGTCTGCATCTGGCGGCGCTCGAAGTTGAAGCTCAAACCCACCGGCTGCCAGGCCGCCGTCAGTTCGCGGCAGATAATCTCCACCACCGATCCCAGGATCGATTCTTCAATGTCGGTCAGCTCGCGCAACGCGCCCTCCTTGCCCTCTCCGCCCAGCAGCAGGTCGATCACCGGCGGAGCCAGGGCCAGGTCCAGTTGCAGGACGGAAAGCGCCCCCAGCGGTTCCAATCGGACGGACGCGACATAACTGATCTCCGGAATGCGCAGCAGGAATTCGTTGAACTGGATCTGCTCGGCGGAAACCAGGTTCACCTGAAACCGCGTGCGCAGCCACGCCGCAAGGTTGTGGGTCAGATTGCGCGCGAACAGATCGTTCAGCATGCTGATGGCGCGCAGTTGCTCGTTCGAGATCTGCCCGGCCGAGGAAAAGTTGTAGGGCACAACCTTGGCCCGCACCTCGGCCGGAGCATCCGGCGTCGAACTGCGAGCGGCCTGGAAGAGTGCGTCGATCTCATTCTGTTTCAGCGTCTTTTCCATCTTTTTCCTCTTGCCTCTCGCCTCTCGGCCCGGGTTTCATCCTGCCCTGGTTTCAGCCTCTGCCCGCGGTGACCTTGCGACCGGGAGTGCCCCGTTGCAATGTGCCGCGAGCCACCAGATCCTTCAGGGCAGCGCGCAGATGCACCACCGCCGAAGCATGAACCTGCGAAACCCGCGACTCAACCACCCCCAGCGCCAGGCCGATCTCGCGCATGGTCATCTCTTCGAAGTAGTAGAGCGTCATCACCAGCCGCTCGCGGTCGGGCAGGTGCGAGATGGCTTCGGAAAGCCGCTCTTCGAGCTCCCCCCGCAGGCAGCGAAACAAAGGGTCTTCTTCGGGACGCCCAGGCACATAGGCCAGTTCCTCTTCGCCCGAATCCTCATTGCGCTCCATGTGCAGCGTGCCGATCTCCAGCCCCTTCAGATCCCCCAGCAACTGCTGGTAGTCGTCCAGGCTGAGCCCCATCTCGGCCGCCACCTCACCCTCGCCCGGCGCCCGGCCCATGCGCGCCGTCACCACACGAATGGCTTCTTCTACCGCCCGGCCCTTGCGCCGCAGCTCCCGCGGACTCCAGTCCAGGGTGCGCAGACTGTCCAGGATCGCCCCGCGGATACGGAACTGCGCGTAGCTGCGAAACTGCACCTTCTTGGCCGGATCGAACTTCGAAAATGCATCCATCAGCCCCACCACCCCGGCCGAGACAAGGTCTTCAATGTCCACGTGCTGGGGTAAGCGCTCGTGGATGCGCCGGGCCAGAAACCGCACGATCGGCAGGTGCTCCAGCAGTACCCGCTCCTGTTCGCTGTTCAAGCTAACCCCTCCGTCGGGATTGGGTGGATACCCATCCTGTGTCATGCCCCGGCGCATGATTCCCCGATTTCCCAGTACCGCCGCTTCGAGTCCCATCTTCCCTCACCCCATGTCCTGCCTGACCGAATTTGCCTGACTGAATCTTCCTGACTGAATCTTCCTGACTGAATCTTCCCCGCTGAATCTTCCCCGCTGGCTGACTCCACCTGCTGGCTTGACCCCTCACCGCACCGTCCCCACCGGCCGCAACCGGATGTCGGCGGGTATCTCCCCTGCCGCCACCACCGAAAGACGGGGCATCACCGGCTCCAGCCAGCGCTTGACGTGATATCGGGCCGGACTTGGGCAAAGAAGCACGGGGAGGGCCGCGGCAGAGGCGCCGCCGATGAGTTGCCTCAAAGAATCGGTAAGCCGGCGCACCACCGGAGTGGCCGGGGCCGTTTGCGCGGCCAGCAGACGCTGCGCCGAGTCGGGAGAGAGCGTGGCCAGAATCTCCTCTTCGAGCGCCGGATCGAGCAGCAGCACCGGCAACTGCCCGTCCTGGTCGAGCAGCGGGCGAATCAGCCGGCGGCCCAGCGCCTGGCGCGAGGCTTCCACCAGCGCCACCAGGCTCTTGTTCACCGGGGCAGCCTCTACCAGAGCCTCAAGAATCGAGCCCAGGTCGCGAATCGACACGCGTTCCCTGAGCAACTGCTCCAGCACCCGGCCCACCTCGCCCAGTTGCAGCAGCTTGGGCACCAGCTCTTCCATCAGCTTGGGGTGGCTTTCATTCAGCGAATCCAGCAGCCGCTTGGTCTCCGCCCTGCCCAGAAGCTCCCAGGCATGACGCCGGATCAGTTCACCCAGATGGGTGGTAATCACCGTCACCGCATCCACCACCGAGTAGCCGGAAGCGATGGCCTGGTCCTCAAGCTGCGGGGCAATCCAGATGGCCGGCACTCCGAAAGCCGGCTCGCGCGCATCCTTGCCCGCCAGCGGACGCCTTCGCGGGTCCCCGGAGACGGCCAGCAACTGCGCTCCCTCGGTCTGCCAGCGGCCAATCTCCATGCCGCGCAGTGAAAACAGATACTCCCGCGGCTTCAGTCGCAGGTTGTCGGAGATGTGCACGGGTGGAACCAGGAAACCCATCTCCGAAGAAAGATGCCGCCGAAGCGATCTCACCCGGTTCAGCAATTGGCCGCCCTGCTTTTCATCCACAAGCGGAATCAGTTGGAAGCCAATCTCCAGCGTCAGCTCTTCCAACTTCAACAACTGGGCCAGGTCGGAACCCTGCGCCTCGGCCGCCTTCTTCTTTTCCCCGACCGCCGGCTCCGGCGGAGGCGCCATGCTGGCCCGCTTGGCCACTGCGCGCCCACCCCAGAACAGCGCCCCGGCCACCGTCAGAAAGGCCAGCTTGGGCAAGCCTGGAATCAGGCACATGGCCCCCGACACCAGGCTGGCAAGATACAGCGTGCCCGGCTTGGCCAGCAGTTGCTGGCGAATCTCCGAGCCCAGCAACCCGGCCGAGTTGGCCCGCGTCAGCGTAATGCCGCCGGCTATGGAAACCAGCAGCGAAGGAATCAGCGTTACCAGCCCGTCGCCCACGGTCAGCACGGTATAGGTGCGCGCGGCCTCGCCCAGCTCCACGCCCTGCTGCAAGGTTCCAATCAACAGCCCGGCAATGATGTTGATTCCGGTAATCAGAATGGTAGCCAGCGAATCGCGCTGGTTGAAGCGGGCCGCGCCGTCCATGGCGCCATAAAACTCGGCTTCCCGCGCAATTGCCTGGCGCCTCCTGCGGGCCTCCTGCTCGTCAATCAGCCCCGCATTCATGTCCGCATCGATGGCCATCTGCTTGCCTGGCAATGCATCCAGGGTGAAACGCGCCGTTACTTCGGCAGTGCGAACCGCTCCATGAGAAACCACCAGGAATTGAATCGCGATCAGGGCCAGAAACAGGACAAAGCCCACGACATAGTTGCCCCCCACCACGAACTGGCCAAAGGCTTCGATCACTTTCCCGGCTGCCGCCGTGCCTTCGGACCCGTGCAGCAGAATGCGGCGGCTGGAAGCGATGTTCAGGGCCAGGCGGAACAGTGTCAGCAGAAGCAGCAGCGTGGGAAAGACGCTCAGTTCGACGGCGCGGCGAATCTGCACAGCGGTAAGAAACACAATGATCGACGCGGCCATCGACAGCGCCAGCAGAAAGTCCAGCGCGGCGGCCGGCAGCGGCACCAGCATCACAAAAACCACGCTGATCGCGGCCAGCGGCAGAACGTACTCGCGCACCCGCTGCCAGATGGATTGAGCCGGGGGTGCACCGGCAACCAGGACTGCTGTACTCATCCCATACCTCCTGTTGCGGGCGGGCTAGGCGGTTCTTGTGTCGGCCGGCCATTGGCCATCGACCGTGCCGCCTCCGCTTGCGTTCTGGCATTCGATTGCGTCCTGGCCTGTGCGCGCGCCGCGGATTCGCGAGCCCGCCGCTCCCGCAGCTCTGACTCCACCCTTTGCCGGTAGAGATAGGCCAGAATCGCCGCCACGGCAGCATACAGATCCACCGGAATCGCCTGCCCCACCTCGACCGACCGGTACAGGGACCGGGCCAGCGGAGGGTTTTCGACAATCGGAACCCCTGCCCAGCGGCCCTCCGCCTTGATCTCTTCGGCCAGCAGGTTCCGCCCCTTGGCTACCAGCCTGGGCGCTTCCATGGTGGTGAAATCAAAAGCCAGCGCCACCGCGAAATGCGTAGGATTGGTCAGGATCACCGCGGCCTTTGAGACATCCTGCTTGACCCGCTTGCGACGCATCTGGCGCTGCAGGTTGCGAATGCGGGCGCGAATCTGCGGATTGCCCTCGGTCTGCTTCATCTCGTCGCGCATGTCCTCGCGGCTCATCTTCAGGCGCGATTCGCGGCTCTGCCATTCCACCAGATAGTCGATCGCCGACCAGCCGAACAGCAGCCATGCGGCCGCCAGCAACAGGCCATAGATATCGCTCCCCAGCATCTCCAGGCGCACCGTCGAAAAAGGCGGCAGAGTTAATTGCCTGGCAATGCGCTGCACCGCGAAGACGGCCAGAAATGCCGCCGGAATCAGGGACTTGGCCAACCGTGCCGCGGCTCGCAGCGAGAACAGGTTGCTGATGTTGGTGATGGGGTTGATTCGGTCGGGTTTGAACCCGATGGCTCCCATGTGGATGTTGACCCCTCCGGTCTGCATCACCCCCAGGCCCAGCGCCGCGGCCGCCACCGCCGCCATGACAATGGCCGAAGGGCCTAGAATGGTCAGCGCAAGCCGCCGCATTGCGTAAAGTGTGGGCTCAACCGTGGCCGGCTCCCAGTGGGACGGCGGACCGAGTTCCAGAAATCCCGTGTATGCGGCCCGCCATGCCGCCAGAATCCGCCCGCCCATCGCTCCCAGCACCATCACCCCGGCCAGCGTTCCGGCCGCTGCCGACAGCTCGCGGCTGTGCAGGATGTCGCCATCCTTGCGCGCCTGATCGCGGCGATGCTGGGTTGCCTGTTCGGTCCGCTCTCCGGCCATGGTCTAGCCCCCCAGCCCGTGCATGCCGCCGCCCGGAGCGGATATCAACCGCTCGGCCAGGTCCAGCAGCCCGGCAAACCGGGCCTCGATGAACCGCGGCCACAAGGCCAGCGAGCCCATCAGAAGCGCAAACCCGGTCATCGTCTTGATGGGCACGGTCAGCGACATGACCGGCAACTGGGGGCTCAGCTTTCCAATCAGCGAAACCGCAACCTCAACCAGCATGGTGGCCGCCAGCACCGGCGCGGCCAACTCCACCGCGGCCAGAAAGATGCCTCCCGCTGCCCGCACAATGGCCAGACCCGTTTCCGGAGCCAAGGCGTAGCTCCCCAGCGGAACCACATGGAAGCTGCGCACCACCGAGGCCAGCATGATGCGGTCGAAGCCGGCCGCGATGATCACCAGAGTGCCCATCAGCGAGAACAAATCGCCCAGCAGCGGTGTCTGGATGTTCGAGGTCGGGTCCATCAGGTTCACCATCGAGAAGCTGAACTGGACTCCGGCAATCTGTCCGGCAAAGATCATCATCTCGTTGAGCAGCGCCAGCGTCAGCCCGTAGACCAGTCCAACCGCCAACTCGCCCAGCAGCCCTGAAAGGCTGATCGTCAACTGAGCCCGCGGCAACTCCGCCACCAGTGGAGCCAGCAGCCAGGCCACCGCACCCACAAACACCGCCTTGGTGCGCAGCGGCAGCGCCGTCGATGAGAAGAACGGAGCGAACGCCACCATCCCGCTCACCCGCACCATGGCCAGCGCCATGGCGGAGAGAAAGCTGGTCCAGTCGAGTTCGGCGGCGTGCGGCATGCTGCTCCTGATTGCGTTGTTGGTGGACAGAGCCCGTTTCTGCCTGGATTTGCTCTACCCCAGGAACCGATGGAAATTGGTCATCAGCAGCACGGTGTAGGCTGCCATTCGGCCCAGAAACCACGGCATCCCGACCAGCAGAATCATGCAGATCACGGCCAGGCGCGGAACCGTGGTCAACGACTGCTCCTGCAGGCTGGTCAGCGTCTGCACCAGGCTCAGCAGGAAGCTCAGCAATGCCGCGGAAATCAGCAGAGGCGCGGCCAGAATCATCGATTCCTTCATCAACTGCCGCAGAAGCTCTGAAACCATGTCAGGGGTCATTGGAATCCTCTTAGAAACTTTTCAAAAGCGAGCTGGCCAGCAGGTTCCAGCCATCCACCATCACAAACAGCAGAATCTTCAGCGGCGTAGAAACCACCACCGGCGGCAGTTGAAACATTCCGATCGAGGTGGTCACCGATGCGGTCACCATGTCGATCAGCAGAAAGGGCAGAAACAGAACCGCGCCGATCGAAAACCCCGCCTTCAGCTCCGAGAGGATATAGGCCGGAACCACCACCCGCATGGGCAGATCGTCGGGCGTATTTGGCCGGGCCACCTGCCCTGCCGCGGCAAACAGTGCCAGGTCCTTTTCGCGTGCGTAGCGCAGCAGGAAGTGCTTCACAGGTTGTGCGCCCAGATCGATGGCCTCCATGCCGGTAATCTGCCCGGCGCGATACGGCTCCACCGCCTGCTGGTCCACCTGCATCAGAACCGGCGTCATCAAAAACCATGTCATCATCAGCGCCAGCCCCATCAGCGTGGGGTTGGAAGGAGCGGTCTGGGTTCCCAGCGCCTGGCGCAGGAAGTGAAACACCACCAGCAGCCGCACCATCGGCGTCATGGCCATCAGAATCGCCGGCAGCAGCGTAACCAGCGTCAGAACCAGCAAAATCGTCCAAGGCGTCGAATCCGAGGGGTGAAGCCGCTGCGAAAGATCGGGCAACAGAGATGTGGGCGCGGCGGCAGTGGCGGCGCGCGCCACCACCCACGCGGTTACCATGAAATCCTCGCTACCCTGGCCGGCAAACTCGCTGCCCGATTTCCGCCCGGCCTCCGCGTGCCATGGTCCAGCGCATAAAAAGCCGGCGTACCCTCCGCCGATGTCGCCACCAGGAATCGCCGTCCTTCGGCCTCCACCAGCGCCAGGGACTGCCGCGGCGCCAGCGAAATCCGCTCCACCACCGCCAGTCTGGCCGTAGAACGCCGCACCCCGCTCAGCCGCTTCAGCAGCCATCCGGCCAACCCGCCCAGCGGCATTCCGGTCTTCTCCGTTCTGTCTCGCGATTCCTGCATCATTTCCACCCGTCTCTCCCGATTTCGTTCCCGTGCCCCTGCCCTCACACTCAAACCAGCCGGGTCAGGCGCACTGCCAGTTGTGTCTCAATCACTTCAAATTCGGCCCATGCCAGTTGCACGTGCCCCGCGGCCAGCGGAACATCCTCCCCGTGCCCCCAGCCGGACTCGATCAGGTGGCTCGGCTCAAGCGCCAGCAGGTTGCGCACCCGAAAGTTCCGCACCGGAACTGAAACGTCCAACTCCACCGGCAGCCGCGCCACCGCCGGGGTCAAGAGGATGGAATTCGCATTTGGACCCGCCGGATGAGAAGGCACCAGAGCCTGCTCCTGCGCAAGCGCGTTCCCGGCCGCGGCAACAGCCGAGGTTTGATTTTGTGTCGGAGCGGGTGGGAGCGCTGTAGCCATGTACCGGGAAGAACTGCAGAACGGTGACCACAAGAGGGGGGAGGATAATTAGAAAGTTCACAGGAAGAATGAGGGAACACCAACGGTTTCGCACCGCGATACCGGGAACCTGCATCGCTGCTACACTGAAAAAGAGCGGTAACCCGCGTTTTCCGCCCCATGCGGCTCGCGCCACGCTCTGAAATCGAGGTCAAAGACTATGTCGGAACAGAATGAAAGCAAGAGCTTTACAGGAACCACCCTGCGCCTGAAGGTGGGCCTCGCCGAGATGCTCAAGGGCGGCGTCATCATGGACGTTATGAACGTCGAACAGGCGCGCATTGCCGAAGAAGCCGGCGCCACTTCGGTCATGGCGCTGGAGCGCGTGCCCGCCATGATCCGCGCCGAGGGCGGTGTGGCCCGCATGGCCAAGCCCAGCCTCATCCGGCAGATCATCCAGGCGGTCTCCATTCCGGTCATGGCCAAAGCCCGCATCGGACACTTTGCCGAAGCCCAGATTCTTCAGGAACTCGGCGTCGACTTCATCGACGAGAGCGAGGTCCTCACCCCTGCCGATGAGGCGCACCACATCGACAAGCACGCTTTCACCACGCCCTTCGTCTGCGGGGCTCGCAACCTGGGCGAGGCCCTGCGCCGCATCGCTGAAGGCGCAGCCATGATCCGCACCAAGGGCGAAGCCGGCACAGGAGACGTGGTCTTCGCGGTCCGGCACATGCGCCAGATCGTCAGCGAGATGCGCGCCCTCACCGTTCTCTCCGAACAAGAACTCTATAGGGCTGCCAAGGATCACCAGGCGCCCTACGAGCTGATTCGCATGGTCGCCAAAACCGGCAAGCTCCCCGTTCCCAACTTCTCCGCCGGCGGCATCGCCACCCCGGCCGACGCTGCGCTGATGATGCAGTTGGGCGCCGAGGCCATCTTCGTCGGGTCAGGTATTTTTATGAAGGAACGCGCCACGCCGCTCGATGTCGAGAACGATCCCAAGGAGCGCGAAGAAGCTGTCAGCCGCGCCAAGGCCATCGTCATGGCGACAACTCACTTCAACGACCCCAAGGTCCTCGCCGAAGTCGCCGAACAGGTCACCGGCACCATGAAGGGCCTTGCCGCGGCAGCATTAGAAGAATCTCAGCTCCTCCAAACCCGCGGCTGGTAACCACCTGCGGTGGGGCAGACGCTCGCTATCCGCTCGCATGAGCCTCCTTGCTTCCTACCCTTGCGCTAGAAAAAAGCGCAAGGCAGTAACGAAATCTGGATTATGCGATGTTGCCCGCTGTGCGTAAGGTTGAAGGCGTTGAACGAATCCGAGATGGCGGCTCGCTTGCTGCCAAATTCTGGAGCGATGGGGGCAACCGCTACATCCTCTTTGTTCCATTCAGACGCGAGGGTCCCACAAGTTACGATCGGCCTGTCCTGATCGACTGCGATCCAGCGAAACGGCCGCAGGATACCGAGCGAGTCCGCTATAGCGAATTGGGCGGCCCTTACGTCTCCATCTCTTGGAGTCAGGCAAGTGGTCTTCTGGATGAGGTATTGAAAGCGATCGGGCCGATGGACAGATTTCAGACGCATGCACTTCAGAAAATGATCGACGTTGTGCACCGCGATGGGGTTGAATCGTAGGGTCCTCTCCCTGGCTTTCATGAGTTTTCGACCGAGAAAGATGCCTGGTTTCCGATCCTTCGCTTTTTCTAGCGAAGGGTGTAAAACCGACACCGTTCGTTCCACGAGCCGAAGGGCGTTGCCTGGACGGCAAGTCCCGCAGGTGCTTGACGGAGTAAACATTTATGTGTATTCTTGACTCATGAACAGCGCCGAGTTCCAGAGGTGGCTGAAGAGCAAGGGCGCCAAGTTCGATCGGTCGCGGGGCAAAGGTTCCCACATGTATGTGACGTTGAATGGGAAGACCACCGTGCTCCCTACACACGTCAAGGATTTGCGCACAGGCACGGTTGAGGGCATCAAGCGCCAGCTCGGTTTGAAGGGAGAAAAGTGATGTTGCAATATGCTGCAAAGTTGACCCCAGGCCTGCCGGAAGAGGGAGGCTATACCGTGACCTTCCGCGATGTTCCCGAGGCGATCACCGAGGGCGACACGCTGGAAGACGCTCTCAAATACGCGGCGGAGGCATTGGAGCTGGCTCTGGAGCACTATCTCGACGAGCGCCGCCCGAGTCCCCCCCCCACCCTCAAGCGGAAGGGAGAATACCTCATCGCCTTGCCGGTGAGCCTCTCGCTCAAGTGCGCCCTGCTCGACGAGATGATTCGCCAGGATGTGCGCCCGGCGGAGTTGGCCAAGCGTCTGAAGACGAGCAAGCAGGAGGTCAATCGTCTCACCACCCTGTCCCACGCGACCAAGGTGGACCGCATCGCCGAAGCCTTCCATGTTCTCGGCAAGGAACTCAACATATCGGTTGCTTAGCGGGCCGGGCACCCAAAGGCAGGAAGCGATGCAGAGAAAGAGTGGATTGCCGCCCATTCACCCGGGCGAGATTCTCAAGGAAGACATTCTGCCGTCCGTCGGCCTGTCCGTAACGGCAGCGGCGAAGGCTCTAGGCGTCTCCCGCCAGATGCTTCACGACATCCTGTCGGAGCGCAAACCTCTTTCCGCCGTCATGTGCCTGAAGCTCTCTCGCCTGTTCGGCAGTTCGCCGGAAGGGTGGATGCGATTGCAGGCAACTAACGACTTGAAGATGGCCGAACAGGACAAGAAGGTCATGGGACGCGTGGTGCGAGTCATGCCTCTTGCGCGAGCCGAAGAAGTTCGAGCCTAAGCCGTTGGCCAATGGCGGAGCATCCAATTGACGAAGACAGAGAAGGAACGGGAGCCAGTCAAGAACCCTCTGCTTGATCCGGACGGCCGGGAGCTCGGCGACGACTTTCTAGCCAATAGCGGCGAGCGGAATCCCCGCCTTGTGGAGCGTTTGAGAGGGGAAGAAGAAGCCGAGCGTCAGGTCGAGGCTGCCCGCCTCCACCGCCAGTCCCACCCCTTGATCGGCGTACTCGCCATCCAGGGCGACTACGCCGCCCACGCTGAAGCGCTGGCCGAGTCCGGAGCCGCCCCTGTCGAGGTCCGCAAACCGGACCAACTCGCCGGCCTCGACGGCCTCATCCTCCCCGGCGGCGAGTCCACCACCATATTGCGCTTTCTTGAGAAGCTCAATTTCTTTGAGGCCCTTCAGGAATTTGGCGCCACGCACCCCCTCTTCGGCACCTGCGCCGGGGCCATCCTGCTGGCCCGTCAGGTCCTGAACCCACCCCAGCGCTCGCTCGGCCTGCTCGATGCAACCGTTGAGCGCAACGCCTATGGCCGGCAGATCGATTCCTCCATTCTCACTGCGGAAACCGCCCTTCCCGGCGGCCCGCTGGAGATGGTCTTTATCCGCGCACCGCGCCTCGTCGAAACCGGTCCTCAGGTGGAAATCCTCGCCCGCCGTGACGGCTCCCCGGTGCTCGTTCGCCAGGGCGGAATCCTGGCCGCTACGTTCCACCCCGAGCTTTCTACCGACCGCCGGGTGCACCAGATGTTCGTCGATACGGTCAAAACGACTCAGAAACAATGACCGGCAACTCCGAAAATCAGCCAACCTGCTTCGATTGTGGGTGCGTCCAAACCAAAGTGAGAGTAATCTGATTTCCACAGAGGCCTGAATGCCGTCCATCTTTACGCCCACCCCAGCGGAAACAGAACGGAAAGAACCGGGAATCGGCGGCAAGCCACCCGTTGACCGGCGACCCACCGGCGGTGGCGGGGGCGGCGGAGACGACGAGTGGCGCAATGAACGCCGCGGCCCGCGCGAACTCCTCAACAAGGTTCGGTTCTTTGTCCTCTCGGCCCTGGCCGCAGACATGCTCTTCTTCGCCGTGCTGGTCCTGTTCTTCTTCGCCCGTCAGGCTGGCATGCGCATGGATCCCCGCACTCATGAATTTGCCGGCGACTGGCGCCCAATCGTACTGCCGCGCATCCTCTACTTCAACACGGTTCTGTTGGTCCTGAGCAGTCTGACCATGGAGCGCGCCCGGCGTTACATCTTTCGTGAAATCGATGTGCTGGAAGAGTGGCTCGGCCTGGGCCGTCCCGCACTGCGCAACACCCTTCCATGGGTAGGAGCCACCCTGACCCTGGGCGTCTTGTTTCTCGCCGGTCAGTGGATCGCCTGGCGCCAACTCACCGCGCAGGGCTTCGCCTTTGATCGCTGGTCGACCCCGGCAAGCTACTTCTTCTATGTCATCACCGGCCTGCACGCCGCCCATCTGCTCCTCGGCATTGCCGCACTCGCACTCTGCCTCAGCGCCCTGGGCTGGTTCAAGCGTGTCGAGTATCGCCAGGTAGCCGTCGATTCAACCGCATGGTTCTGGCACACCATGAGCGTTGCCTGGTTGGTCTTGCTGGCCGTTCTGGCGCTTGGCCAATAAGAAATTCCGCCCCGCATTTCCTACCGCCAAAATACCAGCAGGGCACCCTTTTCGGATGCCCTGCTGGCTTGAAGATAGCGATGTCTGGCGCAAGCCATGCGTTGCGCGTCCGCAAAGAACTCTAGGCTGCGTGCAAATGGAAAGCCGCTCGCAGCCGTTCGCCCAGCGTCGGAATCTCTGGACACTCAAAGTAAACCTGCCGATTGACCGCCATCAGCATCTGCACCGCTTCCAACTGACTGCTTCCGGCGGATAGTCCCGCGCCTTCATGCACAAATTCGTCTGTGAGGTACTCAATTGCGTGGCCAAGAATCTCAAGGGCATGTCCAGCCTGAGGAGTAATGCGGCGGCGACGGTTGGTTTGGATGCGAGGGCCAGTGGTTGCTTGCCCAGAGGGGATCGAGAAACCTGCGGTCATGGAAGATGCCATGTTGTTTATCCTCAACCTGTTCTTCGGCACCATCGGTGTCTTCTTTAAGAAACCTAGGTACTGTGTCCCATCCTGGAACAATGAATTATCGCGTGCCGTTTTTGGGATCGAGGTGACGTAGCTCACACATGCCTTGTCTTCGTCCACAATCATCAAACGCCAAATCCATTCACCCTGGGAAGTATCAAGCGGAGTACCCGCAGGTCCGTCCCCTCACCATTCCCACACTGAAGATAACTCCATGCTACGTAGCCTCGGCAATCACCCATTCCGCATCTCATATCCCACTTTTGTGGGTTCAGCGTCGCCGGCCCTTTCATCCATACCTGTCTGATCACCGGCATATCTGTCAATGCGCCATACCGCAATCCGCAAAATCGCCCGGTGGCAGCCATCTATTCTCAAAAAATCACAACCGCGCCAAATCCACCGCAAACGCCTGTTCCCGCAGCAGTGGCCCGTTTATCCCTGCTTGAACCGTCTCCCAAAGCCGCCCTCAACCGCTCTCCCAGCCTTGACGGGAGCAGGCTGAAAACCTAATCTCAAACCAGCGTCCTGTTTCGACACAAGCTGGGGTTGCTTTGGGCGGCAGGCGCTGTTTTTTGCGGATTCTTCCGTGCCAGGCGGCGCTTATTCCTTACTATTGGCAATATCTCCCGCTCTTCATGCAGGTTCTGGCAGTCATTCTGCTCGGCGTGGGTATGGTGGTCGCCTCCTGGTTTGTCGGGCGCCATCGCAATACCGTCACCAAACTGGCAGCCTACGAGTGCGGCATTGAGGCAGTGGGCGACGCCCGCGGACGATTCAGCGTGCGCTTTTACCTGGTCGCCGTCCTGTTCATCCTGTTCGACGTGGAAGCGGTGTTCATGATGCCCTGGGCCGTCATCTACCGCAAACTTCCCGGAATCACAGGATCCAGGCTCTTCGGTTTCTGGGAAATGCTGGTCTATCTCGGATTTGTGGCCGTCGGCCTCTACTACATCGTGCGCAAAGGAGTCCTGGACTGGAGCCGGGACAGGGCGGATCTCTAGATATGGACGACCAAAAGACATTCATCGGCAAAGGTGCGGTTCTTGTGGGTCTGGCAGACCACCCCGCCGTCAAGGCAATCCTCGCATGGAATGCCGCAGCGCTGGCAGACGCCAAGTTCGACTTTGGCGAGTTGACCCTGACCATCGTGCCGGAAGAGATTGCCGCAGCAGCCGCCGCCATGCAAGCCGCCGGCTACAACTTCTTTGAAGACATGACCGCTGTCGACTGGTTCCCCGCCTCGCCGCGATTTCAACTGAGCTACCACCTGGTTTCGCACGCATTCAAAGAGCGCATCCGCCTTCGTGTGCTGCTTCAGGCCGAAGACCCTGCTGTGGAATCCATCACATCGGTCTGGGCCGGCTCCGACTATTATGAACGCGAAGTCTTTGACCTGTTTGGCATCCGTTTTGAGGGCCATCCCAACCTGCGCCGCATCCTGCTGCCCGAGGATTGGCAAGGCCATCCCCTGCGCAAGGACTATCCAGTAGAGGGGTACCGCTAAATGAGCAACCCGGCAGGCATGCCCGTCCTTGAACCCGCGGAAGGCGCTCGCGATCAGCACATGGTCATCAACATGGGCCCGCAGCACCCGGCCACCCATGGCGTTTTGCGTTTGGTGGTTGAAATCGACGGCGAAATCGTCGTCCGCGTCTATCCTGAAATCGGCTATCTGCACACCGGAATCGAGAAGACCTGCGAAGCCAAGTTCTATCACCAGGTCGTCCCGCTCACTGACCGCATCAACTACCTTGACCCGCTGGCCAACAACCTCTGTTACGCCCTGGCCGTCGAGAAACTGTTGACCCTCGAAATCCCTCCCAAAGCGCAATGGATGCGCGTCCTGCTCGCCGAACTCAGCCGCCTCAATTCGCACCTCATCTGGCTCGGCACCCACGCCATGGACATTGGCGCCCTCACCGTCTTCCTCTACACCTTCCGCGAACGCGAAGACATTCTCCGCCTCTTTGAGGCGGTAGCCGGCCAGCGCATGATGACCAGCTACATCCGCATCGGCGGCCTGGCCATGGAACCACCGCTCGACTTTCTCGACCGCGTTCAGGGTTTCATCCGCACTTTGCCGGAAAAGATCGACGAGTATTCCAACCTGCTCACCGGCAACCCGATCTTCCGCAATCGACTCAAGGGTGTGGGCCACCTTTCCGCCGCGGACGCAATCGCCCTGGGCGTCACCGGCCCTCCATTGCGCGCTTCCGGCGTCGACTTCGACCTGCGCCGCGACATGCCTTACTCCAGCTACGAGAAGTTCCAGTTCAAGGTCCCGGTCTCAAACGACGCCGACTGCTGGGCCCGTTACGAAGTGCGCCTCATCGAGATGCGAGAGAGCGTGAAGATTATTCAGCAGGCTCTCGACGGAATGCCGGAAGGCGCCGTCAAGGCCGATGCACCCAAGATCGTGCTTCCCGACCGCGAGAAGATGAAAACGCAGATGGAAGCGCTCATCCATCACTTCAAAATCGTGACAGAGGGCTTTACCGTACCCGCCGGAGAAGTGTTTCAGGGAATCGAATGCGGTCACGGCCAGATGGGTTACTACATTGTTTCGGACGGCACCGCCAAGCCGTATCGCGTACACATGCGGTATCCATCGTTTCCCATCTTGCAGGCGCTGGAAACGATGTGCAAAGGACGGATGCTGGCCGACGTGGTGGCAGTGATTGGATCCATCGACATTGTGTTAGGTGAGATTGATCGATGAGGGACCAGGGATCAAGAACCGAGCTTTGTATCAGGGTATGACTTCAGTCATGCCGCATCGAGCAAGAAATGAACTGGGCTTTAGCCCCCGAGGGATTTTAAGGTTGGGACCAATAGAAATGATTGCCGATGTCCCATCCGACGAGAAATTGTTCGTCGAGCTTTGGGTATCTCTGGCTTCCCTGCTTCGCAGCTACACCGCGGCGCACGGATTGAACGGCAACCGCCAGGCCACAGTCGAGTTGGGCGAAGAAAATATCCTGGTGCGTCACGGGGATGACTGGCTCGCACTGAAACGCACCGGCGCGGAAGTAAAGTGGCAGCGCGAAGACGGAACCAAACGCACACTCGAATTCACGGAGCACGGAAGACTAAGGGAACCCAACCCAGGGAATTCAGCAGCAGGCGAGGAAGAGATGGATATGGCAGCCGAACGTTGGGCGCGCGAACTGATGCAGGAGCCGAAGCAATGAGCCCAGAGACCATGAGCATCTTTTCGCCCAAACTGGCCGCACGCTTCGATGCGCTGGTTGAAAAATACCCTCTCCGCCGCTCGGCCCTCGTCCCCATGCTCCTCTATGCGCAGGACGAAATCGGCTACCTCTCTGACGCGGTCATCGCCGAAATCGCCGACCGCATCGGCATCACCGAGCTAGACGTTCGCAACGTGGCCACCTACTACTCCATGCTCCGCTTCAAGCCGGCCGGCAAATACAATGTCCAGGTCTGCACCAACATCAGTTGTATGCTGCGCGGCGCATACGATCTCTTTGAGCGTTTTCAGGATGAACTTGGCATCGGCCACAAGGGCGTCACTGCGGACGGACTCTTCTCGCTCGAAGAAGTCGAGTGCATCGGCGCCTGCTGCTGGGCCCCGGCCATTCAGGTCAACTACGACTTCCACGACGACCTCACCCCGCAGCACGTCACCGGTATTCTTGAAACCTATCGCGGCCGAGCGCTGGCGGAAGGAAAAATGTAAAAATGCCCAGGCTCGTCTCACATCCCGATGAAGTCAAGGTGGTCAGCAAGCGCTTCGGTATGGGCGCAGCAAACATCGACCGCTATCTCGAACTCGGTGGCTACGACGCCACAAAGAAGTGCCTCGCCCAGGGACCGGAATGGATCATCGATGAGATGAAGGCCTCCAGTCTTCGCGGACGCGGCGGCGCAGGCTTTCCCACCGGCCTTAAATGGTCGTTCGTCCCCAAGCAGTCGGCCAAGCCCAAATACGTGCTTGTCAACGGCGACGAGAGCGAGCCCGGAACCTGCAAGGATCACCTGATCTTCCTGCACGATCCGCATGCGGTGATTGAAGGCACCATCATTGCCGGCCTCGCCATTGGCGCAAAGACCGGATTCATCTATTTGCGCGGCGAGTATCGCTACCTGCTCGAAATCATGGAGAAAGCGGTTGCCGATGCCTACGCCAAGGGCTTCCTCGGCAAACACATCTTCGGTTCCGATATCGAGTTCCAGATCATCACCCAGAGCGGCGCAGGCGCGTATGAAGTGGGCGAAGAATCCGCTCTGATGGAGTCCCTGGAAGGCAAGCGCGGCGTTCCCCGCATCAAGCCGCCCTTCCCTGCTGTCGTCGGCCTTTACGGCGGACCCACGGTCATCAACAACGCCGAAACCATTGCCACCGTGCCTCACGTCATCGACATGGGCGGAGCGGCCTTCGCAGCCATCGGTTCGCCGCGCAACGGCGGCACCCGGCTGTTTGGTTTAAGCGGCCATGTGGCGCGCCCCGGCGTGTATGAACTGCCGATGGGCTACAACCTCAAGAAGATGATCTACGAAGTCGGCGGCGGCATCCGCGGCGGGCGCAAGCTCAAGGCTGTCGTCCCCGGAGGTTCTTCGACTCCGGTTTTGTTGCCCGAAGAGATCGAGAATCTCGGCATGGACTTCGACCAGGTAGGCAAGGCCGGTTCCATGCTTGGCTCTGGCGGCGTTGTGGTTATTGATGACCAGACCTGCATCGTTGAATTTGCTTTGCGGACCATCAGCTTCTATCAGCACGAGTCCTGCGGCTGGTGCATCCCCTGCCGCGAAGGCACGGACTGGCTCAAGAAGTCCCTCACCCGGTTCCACGCAGGCTATGGCGTAGCCAAGGACATAGACAACATCCAGTACCTTGCGGAAAACATGTTGGGCCGCACCTTCTGCCCGCTTGGCGACGCAGCGGCCATGCCCACGCTGGGCTTCGTGAAGAAGTTCCGCAAAGAGTTTGAGGAGCATTTGAACGGCAAGCCCTGCCCGTTCGCAAAACATGTTGAACTGGCGGTGATTTAAGCGGCGCTGGAAATCGATGTACCGGCTTGCAGGCCGACGAAGAAAGCAAAGGCGAACGCTTGAAAGCCAAAGAAATCATTCGCATCATTGAGCAGGATGGCTGGTATTTTCACTCTCAAAGAGGCAGTCATGCGCAGTACAAGCACCCGGTAAAGCCGGGGCGAGTCACGGTTCCAATGCACGGCAGCAAGGATCTGTCGAAGCCAGACATTCACAGTATTCTCAAACAAGCGGGGTTGAAATGACGAAAAGATATCTGGTTGTTTACGCAAAGTGCCAAGGGAGCAATTTCTCCGGCCATGCGCCCGACGTTCCCGGCTGCGTCTCCGCAGGGGATACCCTGGAAGAAATGGAAGCCATGATGCGCGAGGCGCTCGAGTTCCACCTCTCCGGGATGCTTGAGGACGGCGAGACGATTCCAGAACCCGCAACAACAGACGTCGAGTTGAAGGATGAAGATTTCGAGGGCGTGGAGTATTTCGTTGTCCAAAAACTCGAAGTGAAAGTTCCGAATCAAGAGCAGAACAGCGAATCCGTTCGCGCCGCATAGGAAAACATGCCAGACGTAACCTTCACAGTCGATGGAAAAAAGCTGACAGCTCCCGCAGGGACGCTGCTGATTGAAGCCTGCCGCAAGGCGGGCATCGAGATTCCAGCTTTCTGTTACTACCCCGGACTCAGCCTCCAGGCCGCCTGCCGCATGTGCGTGGTGCGCCAGGAAAAAGTGCCCAAGCTGCAAACCGCCTGCACCACGACGGTTGCCGAAGGCCAGGTGTTTACTACCGAGTCGCCTGAGATCGCCCAGGCCCGCAAGGCCACTATTGAGCTCCTCCTCGGCAACCATCCACTCGACTGCCCCGTCTGCGATGCCGGCGGCGAGTGCGAATTGCAGGACATGACGTTCAAGTACGGCGCGGGCGAGAGCCTCTACGCGGAAGCCAAGCAGCACCGCGAAGAGCAGCAGTGGTCCCCTGCCGTTTACTACGACCGCCCGCGTTGCATTCTCTGCTACCGTTGCGTCCGCATGTGCGGCGAAGGCATGGATGTGTGGGCGCTCGGCGTGCAGAATCGCGGCGTCAACTCCGTCATTTCGCCGAATGGCCTCTCGCCGGACGGCGCATCAGGCCAGCTTGACTGCGAGCAGTGCGGCATGTGCATCGATGTCTGCCCGGTCGGCGCACTGACCAGCGGCAGCTATCGCTACAAAACTCGCCCCTGGGAGATGAAGCACGTCTCCACCGTCTGCACCCACTGTGGCGACGGCTGCAAGGTGACACTCGGCGTCCGCCAGGTCAACGACGGCTCTGAAATCGTCCGCGCCGACAACCGCGACAAGTCCGGCATCAACAACGACTTCCTCTGCGCCAAAGGCCGTTTCGGTTTCGACTTTGTCGAGAGCCCCGAGCGCCTTTCCAAGCCTCTCATCCGCAACGCCGCCGGCAAGCTTGAGCCCGCCACCTGGGAACAGGCCTTGCGCCTGGCCGGGAGCAAGCTCAAGGAAATCCGCGACAGCCGCGGCGGGACAGCCATCGGCGTCCTCGGCTCCAACCAGCTCACAAACGAGGAGAACTACCTCCTCCAGAAATTCGCCCGCACCGTTCTCGGCACCAACAACATCGACCACGAGCGCAGCACAGACTACGCCGCTTTTGCCCGCGCCCTCGCCGGCCACTCTGGCAAGTCCGTCAGCCTGCGCCAGATCGGCGCCGCTCCCGCCATCCTGCTCATCGGCGGCGACCCCACGGAAGAGCACCCGCTGCTGGCCTGGGAGCTCCGCACCAACGTTCGCCTCAACAAGGCGCGTCTCTACATTGCCAACTCCAAATCCATCAAGCTCGAGCGCCAGGCCAAGGCCGTGCAGGGCCTCCCGCCCAACGGCTTCAAAGATCTGACCGCCATCCTCGATCGCCGCGAGTCCGACTTCGCCAAATCTGTCATGGCCGAGGAGTCGCTGGTCGTCATCTTCGGCCAGGAGTATCGTGGCGCAGCCGTCGAAGCCCTCGTGGCCTGGGGACTCAAGCGCGGCAATGTCCGCTTTGCCTACCTCGGTGACCACGTAAACTCCCGCGGCGCTGCCGACATGGGCCTCAACCCTGTCCTGCTTCCCGGCTACATTCCCGTTTCCACCCCAGGCGCGTTTGGCGAATATCCCGGTCTGCCCCAGACGTCCGGCAAATCGCTCAGCGAGATGTTTACCGCTGCCGCCAAAGGCGAATTGGGTGCGCTGCTCATTGCCGGCGCCAACCCAGTGTCTGCGTTGAAACCCGAACCCGCCGCGCTCAACAACACGTTCCTCATCGTCCAGGACCTCTTCCTCACGGAAACCGCGGCCCTGGCCGACGTAGTCTTTCCTGCCGCCAGTCTGTATGAAAAGACCGGCACCGTGACCAACACCTACGGCGATGTGCAAATGGTCAAGAAGGCCGCCGACCGTGCTGGCGTCAAGCCCGACTTCGAAATCCTCGTCCGCCTCGCCGGAGCTATGGGCGTCGACGTCAAGAGCCTTGTTCCCTTCGGCAAAGGCGGCGTCACTGCCGATCTGGGCCAGTCCCGCGGCGCCCAATCCGGCGAAGCCGACCGCCATGCAGTCTGGCTTGAAGCCAATAACCTCGAACCGAAGTTGAGCCCCTTCGACCCACTCGCGGTGCTCGACGAGATCGCCCGCCTGGTCCCCGGCTATCAACTGGACCGCATCAACCTATTCACCGGAAACGACGTGCCGACCGAACCCGGTTTCGTTCCCGTCTCGACCCTCGCCTCCACCGCCGCCGACCTTGTATTGCCGGCTCATGACACCCTTTTCACCTCCGCAACGCTGGGCCGTTATAGCCCCGCGCTCCAGCAACTCCAACAGCATCAAGCTCACGAATTGGCGGAATCCGCCGCCGACTGATTTTCCGAAACAAGAACCAAGAGGCTGAAAGCCAAGTGAATCTTCTTCAGTTTTTCCTGTGGAGCCTGCTCAAAGTAGCCGTAGTGACCGTCGTGCTGCTGGTCGGCGTCGCCTACACGGTCCTGCTTGAGCGCAAGCTCGTCGGTCGCATCCAGAACCGCTGGGGACCCAGCCGCGTCGGCCCCTTTGGCCTGTTGCAGCCGCTCGTCGACGGAGCCAAGTCCTTCCTCAAAGAGGACATCATCCCCTCCGGCGTCTACCGTCCGCTCTACCTGCTCGCGCCCATCATCTCGCTCGGCTGCGCGCTCCTGTCCATTGCGGTTGTTCCTTTCGGAGAGCCGCACATCGGCCCCGGCGGCCTGGACCTGTTTGAAATCTCCAACCTCAACATCGGCCTGCTGGTCATCCTCGGCGTCACCTCAATCGGCGTCTACGGAATCGCCCTCGCCGGCTGGTCGTCCAACAATAAGTACTCCCTGCTCGGTTCGCTGCGCTCTTCCGCCCAGCTCATCAGCTACGAACTCGCCCTCGGTCTCTCCCTCGTAGGAGTAGTCCTTCGCGCCGGCTCGCTCAACCTCCGCGTCATCGTCGAGCAGCAGGCCACCAAGGGCATTGCCACCTGGAACATTTTTGGCGGCTTCCAGTTTGTGGCATTCTTCATCTACCTGATGGCTGCCTATGCTGAAACCAACCGCTCACCCTTCGATCTGCCGGAAGCAGAGAGTGAACTCACCGGCGGCTATCACACCGAGTACAGCTCCATGAAGTTCGCCATGTTCTTCATGGCGGAATACGCCAACATGATCATGGTTGGCTGCGTGGCTACGCTGCTCTTCCTGGGTGGCTGGACAAGCCCCTTCGGCAACCTCATTGACCCGCCGCAGAACATAATTGCCCATGCCCTTTTTCCCATCTTCTGGTTCGTTTTGAAGGTGTTCTGCTTCCTGTTTCTCTATGTTTGGGTACGCGGTACGCTGCCCCGCTTCCGCTATGACCAACTCATGAGCTTCGGCTGGAAATACCTGATGCCGCTGGCCATGTTAAACATTGTGGCGACAAGCCTCTGGCTTGCCTATCACTGATTTACAATCGGGAAGAACACCAGCGAGCCTGATTCACTTGCTCCATCGTCCTTCCCCTTAACCGTCCGGCCCCTTTTCGCCGGCCCGAGTTTGCTCTTCAAGGTACGATGCACCTCATCTTGTTTTTCCTCTTTGCCGGATTCTGCCTGGCCGGGGCCATCAACCTCCTGCTCCAGAGCCATCCCATCAACAGTGCCCTGTCGCTGATTGTGGTAATGACCTCGCTGGCTGTGCTTTACCTGTTGCTTGGGGCCGAGTTCCTGGCCGCCGCGCAGGTCATCGTCTACGCCGGCGCCATCATGGTGCTCTTCACCTTCGTCGTTATGCTGCTCAACGCCGACCGCGAAGAACGCACCATGGGCAGCCGCGTCTGGCGAGCCGTTGGTTTCCCAGCCGCGGTCGTTATCCTCGGCGTCATCGCCACCGCCATTCTCCGTTCCCGCGAATTGGGAGTCGCCGCCCTCAGTGACGGCATCACCACCACGGAAGACCTCAGCCGTGTACTCTTCCATGAGCTTCTGTTGCCCTTTGAGGTCACTTCCATCCTCATCCTCATCGCCATTCTCGGCGCAGTCGCCCTGGCCCGCCACGGCCACGGAGAGCCGGATGGCGAATCGGAACCACACGGGAACCAAGGAAGGACGGGAACCAAGTGAGTTCAATGTTCTCTCAGGAAGTCCCGCTGGAGCTCTACCTGCTGCTGAGCGCCGCTCTCTTTGCGCTGGGCATCGTCGGCTTCCTCATCAAGCGCAACCTCATCACCGTGTTCATGTCCATTGAGCTCATGCTCAACGCCGTCAATCTCTCCTTTGTCACCTTCGCCCACCAGTGGCACCAGGTGCGAGGCCAGATCTTTGTCTTCTTTGTGATGATGGTGGCCGCGGCCGAAGCAGCCGTCGGTCTGGCCATCATTATTGCCGTCTTCCGCGCCCGCGCAACCCTGGCCGTCGACCGCATCGACCTGATGAAACTATGAACGGATCTCTCCATCTCTGGCTCATTCCGCTGTTGCCCTTTGCGGGATTCTTGATCAACGGGCTGCTCGGCCGACGACTGCCCAAGGCTCTGGTCTCGACAATTGCGTTGCTCGCTCCGCTGGCCGCGTTTGGTCTTGTACTCAATGCGGCTTCGAGCGTCTTCGCAATCAGCAGCCCCGCTCTTTCGCTGCCCTATATTGAAACCTGTCCCATCGGCTGGATCAACATCGGCACCCTCCACGTAGACTTCAGCTTCGTCCTCGACCAGCTCTCGCTCATCATGCTGCTCGTGATCACCGGCGTAGGCTTCCTTATTCACGTCTACTCCGTCGGCTACATGAAGGACGACAAAGGCTACGCCCGCTACTTCGCCTACCTGAACCTGTTCCTGTTCTTCATGACCACGCTGGTCCTCGCCGGCAATGCCCTGCTCATGTTCGTCGGCTGGGAAGGCGTCGGTCTGGCCTCCTACCTGCTCATCGGTTTCTGGTTCTCGAAGACCACCGCCGCCGAAGCCGGCAAGAAAGCCTTCATCGTCAACCGCATCGGCGACTTCGGCTTCCTCATCGGCATGTTCCTGCTGCTGGCTAACTTCGGCACGCTCACCTTCACCGAGATCGCCACTAAACTCGGTCAGGACCCCGGCTGGACCGGCGGCGTGGTCACCGTCATCGCCCTCTGCCTGCTGCTCGGCGCAACCGGCAAATCAGCCCAGCTTCCGCTCTACATCTGGCTGCCCGACGCCATGGAAGGCCCCACGCCCGTCTCCGCGCTCATCCACGCCGCCACCATGGTCACGGCCGGTGTTTACATGATCGCTCGCAATCACGTGCTCTTCGACCACTCGCCCTTCGCGCTTTCCGTGGTCGCGGTCGTCGGCGCGGCCACGGCACTCTTCGCAGCCACCATCGCCCTTGTCCAGACCGACATCAAGCGCGTCCTGGCCTACTCCACCATCTCGCAGCTCGGCTACATGTTCCTCGGTTGCGGCGTCGCGGCCTACTCGGCGGCGATCTTTCACCTCATGACCCACGCCTTCTTCAAGGCTCTGCTCTTCCTCGCCGCAGGCTCCGTCATTCACGGTATGGGCGGTGAGCAGGACATGCGCAAGATGGGCGGTCTGCGTACCAAGCTTCCCGTCACCTTCTGGACCATGACAGCCGCGGTTATCGCCATCGCCGGCATCTGGCCCTTCGCCGGCTTTTTCTCGAAAGACGCCATCCTCTACTCGGCCTTCCAGCAAGGTTCGCTCGGTAAAGTCCTCTACTTCGTGGGTCTCATCACCGCTCTCCTCACGGCGTTCTACATGTTCCGCCTTTGGTACCTCACCTTCTTCGGCGAAACCCGCAGCAACGACGCGCACCCGGTCGAAGGCCATTCGGCCGGAGCCCATATTCATGAGAGCCCCTGGTCCATGCTCGGTCCCCTCGTAATCCTGGCGCTGCTTTCCATCTCCGGTGGCTGGATCGGCATCGATCGCTTCGGCAGCTTCCTCTCCGCAGTGACTGGCCCCACAATCGACCCTGCCGCGGCAGTGGGTGGAAAAACGCTCGACCTCGCCCTAAGCGGAATCGCCGTCGCCGTCGCCCTCCTCGGCTGGTATTTCGCCCACACTTTCTACAGCGGCAAATCCGACCGTCCAAAAGAACTCGCCGCAGCCTACCCCGGCGGCTACAAGCTACTCGCCAACAAATACTACGTAGACGAGTTCTACGGCGCCACTGTCGTCAAGCCGCTTCTGGCCTTCTCCACCTACTTCCTAAGCTGGGTGGTCGACAAGGCAATCCTCGGCGGACTCGCCTGGCTTCTCGGCGGCATTGCCGTCTTCTCCGGGGCGTTGCTGCAGCGCTGGCAGTCCGGCAACATCCGCTCCTATGCCGCATGGCTGGCCGCTGGTGCAGCCGCTTTGCTGCTGTTCGTTTTCATTCCCTGGGCCTCGGTCCTGGCAAACTTCGGAATTCATCTCACATTGGCGGGGCGCTGAGCATGAACGACATCAATCACTCCATCCTCACGCTCATCCTGCTGGTGCCGCTCGGTGGCGCAATCCTCGTCACGCTGGTGCCCGACCGCGCCAAGCTGCCCAACTGGATTGCCCTCCTCACCGCCCTCGTCACCTTTGGACTGACGCTCCATCTGCCCTTCCACTACGACCTCACCGCCTCCGGCTTCCAGTTCAGTGTCAACAAGCCCTGGATCGATAGCCCCGCCATCTTCTACCACGTGGGCGTCGACGGCCTCAGCCTCTGGCTCGTCGTCCTGGCCGGCCTGCTCGCTCCCATCGGCGTTCTCGCCAGTTGGAACACCATCCAGACCCGCCGCAAGGTCTTTTTCTCCCTCTTTCTGCTCCAGCAAACCGCCATGTTCGGCGTGTTCATCTCGCTGGACCTGATGCTCTACTACGGTTTCTGGGAACTTTCGCTGGTCCCCATGGCACTGCTCATCGCCATGTATGGCCGCAAAGACGGCCCCAAAGCCGCCCTGAAATTCTTCTTGTTTACCTTCATCCCTTCGGCCCCGCTGCTGGTCGCCATCCTCTGGCTTTACGCCAAGACCAACAGCTTCGACTTCATCACCCTGCAAATCCTCATCACCAACGGCCAGTTCCCCGCCCAGGCGCTTTGCTGGTGCTCCCTCGCATTCCTCTTCGCCTTCGCCGTCAAGGTTCCCGTCTTCCCGCTGCACGGCTGGCTCTCGGACACATATTCCGAGGCCCCTGTCGCCCTGGCCATGGTCGTCGCCGGCAAACTCGGTCTCTACTCCATGCTTCGCTTCCACATCGGACTCTTCCCAGTCCAGGCGCACCAGGCCGCTCCCTATCTGATCGCCCTCGCCGTCATCGGAATCCTCTACGGAGCCTGTCTGGCCCTGGTCCAACGCGATTTCTGGAAGCTCATCGCGTTCGCCGCCGTAAGTCACCTCAGCCTCATCGTGCTCGGCATCTACGGCTTCACGGCCATCGGTTCAGCCGGGGCGGTCTACCAGATTCTTTCTCACGGCGTGGTCGATGGAGCGCTCTTCTTCCTCCTCGGCCTGCTTTACGACCGCTACCAGAACAGCCAGATCAACGTCTATGGTGGACTCGCCAGCAAGTTGCCCAGCACTGCCACCCTGTTCGTCCTGACCACCCTCGCCATGATCGGCCTGCCCATCCTCTCCGGCTTCGTCGGCGAATTCCTCATCCTCTCCAGCACCTTCGGCGGAGTCAGCAAAGGCTGGGCCGTCGCCGCCTCGCTCGGAGTCATTCTCGGCGCGGCTTATATGCTCTGGCTGGTACAGCGCGTCTTCTACGGTCCGCAAAGCGATATGGTCGCTGCCAAGCCACCTCACGATCTCGACTTCCGCGAACTCGTCCTGCTCTGGCCTCTGGCCATTCTCACCCTGGTCATGGGCGTCGCCCCCTCAATCTGGCTCCCCACCATCGAACAAGGCGTTCGCCCAAGACCTGGAATTATGCGAACCGTCGATACCCACTTCATGGCACAGGGAGGCCAGCGGTGAATCCAGTGCCCGACATCTTCCGCATCCTCCCAGAAGTCGTCCTCACCCTGACCGGCGTCGCCGTCATGCTCATTGACGCTTCGCTGCCCCCGCGTATCGGTCGCCGCAACCTGGGCTGGGTCGCCGCCATCGGTACCATGCTCGCCCTCTGGGCCAGCCTCTGGCAGCTTTCGCTCCCGCAGGGCACTGGCTTCTTCGGCACCGTTGAAACCAGCGCCTTCACCATCTTCTTCCACGTCCTCATCTGCGGAATCGTACTGGTCGCCCTGCTGCTCTCGCTCGACACCCTCCCTGAAGACAGCCACCATCAAGGTGAGTACTACGCCCTCATCGTCTTTGGAGCGGTTGGCATGTGCCTGCTCACCGGCGCGGTCGAATTGCTGGTCGTCTTCATCGCCCTGGAAATCTCATCCATCGCCACCTACGTCCTCGCCGGTTACCGCAAAGGCACCGGACGCGGCCCTGAAGCAGCCATCAAGTACTTCCTGCTCGGCTCCTTCGCAACTGCGTTTCTGCTCTACGGAATAGCCCTGGTCTTCGGCGCAACCGGCACCACCCAAATCTACGAAATCGCCCACCTCGGCCCACTGGCCCTCAATCAGCCTCTGCTCCTTGCCGGAATGGCCCTGATGCTGGTCGGCATCCTCTTCAAGGTCTCCGCCGCGCCCTTCCATGTGTGGACACCCGATGTCTATGAAGGTGCCCCCTCCCCGGTCGTCGCGCTCATGTCCACCGCCCCCAAGGCTGCGGCCTTCGCCGTCCTGCTGCGCATCGTCTACGAACTCTTTCCCAACCTCCATGCCATCTGGTCGCCGCTGCTGTGGATCGTCGCCGTGCTTTCCATGACCGTCGGCAACCTCGCGGCCCTGCGCCAGCAGAACGTCAAGCGCATGCTCGCCTACTCGTCCATTGCCCACGCCGGCTACCTGCTGGCCGCCTTTGCCGGACTAGGTAACAGCGGTATCGCAGCCGCCAGCTTTTACATCGCCGCCTACGCCGCCATGAACGTCGGAATCTTCGCTGTCATCACCGTCATCAGCGGATACGACGAAGCCATGCCCATGATCGACGACTACCGCGGCCTCCTCTATCGCTCGCCCATCCTCGGCAGCGTTCTGATCTTTTTCCTGGTCTCTCTCGTCGGGATTCCCTTCACCGGCGGATTCTTCGGCAAGTTCTACTCATTCTCGGCGGCTGTCGATGGCGGAGCAGTTGCCCTGGCGATCATCGGCCTGCTCAACTCCGGGTTGGCCGCGGCCTACTACCTTCGCCTGGCTCTCAGCACGGCGCAACCCCTCGCCGAAGGAAAATCCGAATCCCCGGCACACACCCCCCGGGTCGGCATCGCCGTCACCGTCGCCCTGGCTCTCTCCGTCGCCGCCACACTCATTCTCGGGATCGTGCCCGGCGAAGTCCTCCACGCCGCCGAAGCCGGAGCGCACACCCTCCGCCCCCCTGCCCCTGCCCCTTCCCCTGTTGAAATGGATCAAATGCCGGCCCACTAGAAGATCCGGGCGGCTTCATCTCGAAAGCCGCCTGCTCAGGCTCAGTCCCCGCTGTCCGCCGCACTCAAAGCCCGCTCCGCAGTCACCACCGGCCCCTTCGGCAACAGACCCTGATAGAACGACACAGCCAGCCGCAACACCCGCGTGTCGGAATAGTGTGCGCAAACCCAATTGCGCGCAGCTTCTCCCATCCGCTGCCGCCGCTCTCGGTCTCCCAGCAGCTTCAGCACCGCCTCGCTGATCGCCTCCGGATACCCAGGCGGAATCAGCAGCCCCGTCACCTCGGGCACAACCGAGTCTCGCGACCCCGTGCACAAAGTTGTAATCACCGGAATTCCGCTCGCAGCAGCCTCCAGCACCACGTTAGGAAAACCCTCGCGCCACGTCGGCAGCACCATCAAATCCATCGCCCGAAAATACGGCGCTGTGTCCGCCACAAATCCCACGCTGTGAATCCGTGGATGCCTCGCAATCCGCTCCCGCCACTCCACTCCCAACGCATCCTCTGAAGCGTCAAACCAACCCACCAGCAGCAAATGAGCCCTCGGCTCTGTCTTCAAAATCGTGTCGAACGCCTCAATCAGCTCCGGAACTCCCTTGTCTTCCGTCAGCCGGCCCACAAATCCCACAACGGGCGCATCCGGCGGCAAGTTCAACCGCTCCCGCACATCGCTCGCCCCAGGCGAAAACCGCTCCACATCCACGCCGTTGCTGCTGCCGTCGCCCAGCATGCACATCTTTGCTTCTTCAGCCACGCCCAGCGTCACTGCCTCGCGCCGCATGCTTTGGCTATTGCACAGCACCACCTGCGCACACCCCGCCGCCACCCGCTCCGTCGCCAGCAGAATCCTTCTCTTCAACCCTTTGGATGTCTCGAGCTTGAGTCCACGAAGCATGTAAACCCGCGCCGGAATCCCCGCCATCCAAGCCGCCATGCCGCCCAAAAAGCCCGCTTTCGGCGTGCTGAACTCGCACAAATCCGGATGAAGCCGCAACAAGATCCACCACAACCTCGCCAACGACACCAGGTCGGCCAGCGGAGCCATCCCGCGCTCCATCGGCAGTCCGATCACCTCCACACCTTCGCGCGCAGCCGTCCGGTCCAGCAACTCTCCAGGGCTTGAAATCAACGTCACGCGAAACCCCGCCTCACGCAGCGCGCGCAATCTTCCCGTCAGAGTCAGGCAAGTTTGTGAGTGGGTGATGCCGATGACAATATGGCACTGCCGCTCAGCCAGCCGGCTGAGCCTGAGAGGGGCGAGTTGAATGGCCTTCGAGACTAGCATGTGCCTCGCATGAGTTCCCGCCAAACCATCCAGAACGTCTGGAGTGTGCGGGAATTCCCCATGCAGCTCTGAGAAAAAGACCAATCCGGCTATTTAGCCGCCCGGTTAGAAAGGAAAACTACCCTGTTTGCGGTCCAGGAATGCGGTTCCGCGTCCCCTGCCGTCTCGTTTTGCGGCCCGTCTAAGCCAAAAACAATGTACCACCTCGATACAGGTCGCAGTGAGTGACGGGAAACACAGAAGTACTTTGCGTAATCTTATAGTCAATCTCTCATACAACCATTCGCCCAAATTCGCCCCAAAGTTCTTCTCCTTATCCCCCACCTCGGCGGAGGAGGAGCCGAAAAGGTCTGCGCTCTGTTGGCTCAAAACCTCTGCAGCGAAAAGTACGACCTACACCTGGGCCTGATCACACAATCCAGCGTTCAGCCGGGCAATTTGCCTCCGGCGGTCACCGTTCATTGCCTCGGCGCCACCCGCGTTCGCACCGCGGCCCTCCCCTTGTTCCGACTTATTCGCCGGCTCCGCCCCCAAATCATCCTCTCCGGCATGTTTCACCTCAACTTCCTCGTATTGCTTCTGCGTCCTCTGTTTCCGCGCCCCGTCCAGGTCTTTGTCCGCCAAAACGGAACGGTGTCCGCTTCCTTGTCTTTTGGCGATCTGCCTGCCTACACCCGCCTGCTTTACCGCCTCCTTTATCGCCGCGCTGACCGCATCCTCTGCCAGTCCAACGCCATGGCCACCGACCTCATCCTCCACACCGGCGTCCTCCCCAAGCGGGTCTCCGTCCTGCCCAACCCTGTCGACGTGGAGCAAATCCGCTCTTCTGTCCGTCAGGGCAACAGTCTCTTCGCCGGCCCCGGCCCCCACCTGCTCGCCGTTGGCCGGCTCTCCCCAGAAAAGGGCTTCGACCTCCTGCTCCGTGCGTTTGCAACGCTCCGCCTCCATCTCCCCACCGCCGACCTGGTCATCGCCGGCACCGGCCCGGAAGAATCGCCGCTCAAGAAGCTCTCGCGTGCCCTGAACCTCGAGCCAGCCGTCCTTTTCGCCGGGTACATCCCTGATCCATCCGACTATTTTCCCGGCGCCACGGCTTTCGTCCTCCCCTCTCGTCATGAAGGCCTGCCCAACGCTCTGCTTGAGGCCGCATCGGCAGGATTGCCCATCATCGCCCTTCCCGCCTCCGGTGGCCTCACCGACCTTCTCGCTGACCAGCCCGGTGCATGGTTAGCTCCCGAAATCTGCGCCGAATCCCTGGCCGCCACACTCCTCATCGCCCTCCAACAACTCTCCCCAAATCAAAGATTTGACCACCACTTCATGGCTCCCTTTCAGCTCCAGCGCGCCGTCGGCGCCTATGAAGAACTGATCGATGCCGTGCTTCCAACCCCGCTCCCAAACGCGAATTCCACTCCGCTTCCCTTGAAGCACATCGCCCTGGTCATCCCCAGCCTCGACCGCATCGCCGGAGCCGAGCAGCAGACCATCCTGCTCGCTGCGGGCCTGCAACAGCGCGGATGGCGCGTCAGTGTCGTAGCCCTTTCCGGCCAGGCTGGCCCCGCCGCCGACTCATTGACCGCCCAGGGCGTCCAGTTCCTCACTCTCGGCATGCGCAAGGGCCTGGTTGACCCGCGCGGCTGGATCCGCTTTCACCGCTGGATCAAGCACGAAAAGCCTGACATCGTCCACGCCCATCTGCCTCATGCCGCCTGGTTTGCCCGCTGGTCCCGGCTCGCCTCGCCCCTCCGCGTCCAGCTTGACACCCTCCATTCCTCCTCCACCGGCTCTCTCGGCCGCCATCTCGGCTACCGACTCAGCAACTGGCTCCCCGATCGCGTAACCGCAGTCAGCCAAGCCGTTGCCGACTCGCACCGGGCTGCACGCATGGTCCTCCAGAGAACTCTTGTCGTTCTGCCCAATGGAGTCGAAGTCCACACCCACCAGATCGACGCAGCTTCCCGGTCCGCTCTCCGCCGCGAGGCCGGCCTTGAAGACGTCTTTCTCTGGTTTGCCGCCGGCCGCCTGGAATCCGTAAAGGACTATCCAACGCTCCTGAGCGCGATGCATCGTCTGCCTGAATCAGCCCACCTGGTCATCGCCGGCGCAGGCCCGCTTGAAGCGGAACTCCGCCGCATGGCGCAGCAACTCGGTGTCGATCACCGCATCCGCTTTCTAGGCTTCGAGCCCAATGTCCGCCGCTGGATGCATGCCGCCGACGGCTTTGTTCTTTCTTCCCGTTGGGAGGGACTGCCCATGGCGCTGCTGGAGGCCGCAGCCTGCGCTCTCCCCTCCGTCGCCACCGATGTCCCTGGCACCCGCGAAGTGATCGTCGCCAACCAAACCGGCCTGCTGGCCGCCGCCGGAAACGTGCCCGCCCTGGCGCAAGCCATGACCCGCCTCATGCAAACCCCGCCTGAACAACGCTCCGCCATGGGCAACAGTGCCCGCCAGCACATCACCCAATCCTTCAGCCTGGGCTCGGTCCTCGACCGTTGGGAGTCGCTCTACAACAGTCTGCTCGCCGCCAACCCGGAACCATCACGCTGGCCAAGGCGACAGCCGCGAGCCCCAAACGCCCATTGGCAGCTCTGACTTCCTTGGCGTGCCAGTGTGTACCAAAGTCACATCTGAACATCAATAGCTACATTATGTTTGTTCGATATCTTTAGGATTAATAGACGTTTTCAATCTTCGTCATGCCCGACTCCGCCGCCCCGATCGTCTCTTCGATCGCAAACCACGCGCCCGCCAGAGTGCATACGCCTCATAAAGCCTCTCCCCCACACCAAGGCCACCCGGCTTCAGCTCCGCCATCACGCGCTCAACTGAAGTGAACTGCGCCGCTTGTCTCTGCAAAAAGCCCCGAAGTTGCTGGGGAAGAGACTCCCGCGCCGTGTTTGTATGCACGCAGATGGTCCACAACCCCTGCGTTTTGTATACCGGCCCCCAAAGCTGCTGCGGAATCCACGTCACCCCGCCGCGCGTGAATGGAACCCGGGCAAACCCGTCCGACAGCATCTTGATCCCCGAACTGCGAAGCGCAAGCAGCGTGTTGCGGTCAAATCCATGCCGCGGCGCAATCCACATCCCCGGGTTCAACCCTTCGTTGCGCAGAAGCTCCAGTCCGTGCTCAACCCACCACCGCTGCGTGTCCAAAGGCACCCCGGCGAACTCAGTCTGTCGATGCAGCGGCACCAGGCTCTTCCCTTTGCTATGGCACAAATGCTGGTAGCCATGCACCGCAATCATGGCCCCAGCCGCTTCCAACTCCCGCATCCGCCCCCAGAACTCCGGGTCCGGGTCGGCGCGCAGCAGGTCTGGATCCTTGTTGTCCGGAACAATGGCCAGAATCGGCTTGATTCCAAACTCCTCAATCAAAGGGACAAATCGCTCCCAACGGCTTCGCGAAATGGTGGGGCAAAGGTCATCGAAGCGAAGAAGATATTGCGCCGGTTTTGGAACCAAACTGCCTCCCGTGGGGATTGCTCCCCCATTGCTGAACTCGTTCCGTCGCACTTCGCTCAAGCTGCGCATGCGGGCATCGACTACGCAACTACCCGACTGCCTCCACCGAAGAGAGCAACTTCCCGCTCCAATACCAGAGGAATATGAGCGTACTCACAGTCCACAGCGAGGTCGCCAATGCAATACCGGCAACCCCAAGCCAGCGCATCAGCACCACGTTCAACGCAATATCAAGGATTAGGTTGAGCATACCGCAGTAGAGCGCCAAATCCGTCCGCCTCATGGAGATAATGAACCGATAAAACACCCGGCTGCATACAAAGAACGGAATCTGGATCGCATACATCCCCATCACCGCGGCCACCACCGCTGTATCCCGCGGCCCAAACGCACCCCGCTCAAACGCTATCCGCACCACCACGCGCGATCCCACAATCATCATCGCCGCAATCGGCACCGAGACCGCCGCGGCAACCCCCACCCAGGTGCGCATCGTGTGCCGGCAGCCAGCCCAGTCCCGGAGCGCGATCATCCGCGAAAAGTAAGGCGTCAGCACGGTTGACACCGCACCCGCAAGCAGAGCAATCACGACGCTCACAAACCGGTTTCCGTACACCAGCGCCGACACGCTTCCAGCCGGCAGCATCGCCGCCATCGACTGGTCAACCAACAGACCGCCGGAAGCCACCAGCCCGCTCAGCAACACCGGCCCATACTGCCCCGCCACCTCCCGCGCCGCCTCCGTCATGCCGTGCCAGCGCAGGCGAAAGTCATAGCCGCTCCGCTCCATCATCCAGGCCACCACCCCGGCATGAATCAGCGACCCCGCCACCGTCCCATAAACCAGCGCCCAAACCCCAAGCCGGCCGCCCAGCGTCAGCGCGCACCCCATCACCACCACCGGAATCACCACCGGGGCCAGCGCCGGAAGCGCAAAGCGGTGAAACGTATTCAGAACCGCGGTGCAGTTGGTGGCAACCCCCGTAATCAAAACCACCGGCAACAACCCATAGAACAGCCGAACGGAGAGATCGAGCTTGGCTGCGGGAAAATGCGAACCGATCAAAGGGAAAAAGCCCCGCGCCATCAATGCCATTGACACCGAAACTGCGACCAAAAGCAGGCACATTCCCACCATCGAGCTCGATAAAAGCTCCTGCGCCTGCCTCTTCCCCTGCTGTTCCCTCACCCTTATCAGCGTCGGAACCAGCGCCTGGTTCATCGACTCCGAGATCAAATTGATCAGCAGTCCCGGGATCAGCAGTGCCGCCAGAAACGCATCCATCCCATCCGAGCGGCCAAACACCCCGGCCACCGCGACCTCTTTGCAGGTTGCGACACACTTCACCAGAACCCCAACCGCCGTCACCGACAAAGCCGCGCGAAATATCTGGCGGTTTACGCTCTCCCCTTGAAACAGCCGTCTCACTCCGGCCACGGTCGCCATTCCGCCCTCAACCGCCCGGGCTGTGCGCAGGAGCCGCCGCCAACCCGACGCCTTCCCTGCTGCAATCCACCGAAAAACACCGCTCACATTGCTGCGGCATCTCAAAACCCACGCGCCCCGCCACGGCAATCAGGCCCAGCAGCAGCCAGGTGGCGCGGCTTTCCTCAACCGTCGAAACCAGGGACACAATCCCCCAGACCACCAGCGCGATCAGCAATCCGTCCCTCAGTTGGCTCCGTGTCCCCAACACTGCGCGCAACGCCAGCACGCCAATCGCAACCACCAGCAGCAGCGCAAACAGGCCTCCGCCCACCGCCACAGAAAGCGCCGTATTGTGAGCCGTATCCAGCGGATTCAGCCGCGCCGCGCTCACAAACGAGCCCGCCCCGCTTCCCACCAGCGGCGCGCGCACAAAAGCGCTCCAGCCCGCATGCCAGATATTCCAACGTTGATTCAGGTCCCCGCCTCGCAACTGATCCGGTATTGTGGTCAGCCGCGCCACCGTTTCCCTTGGAATCGCAAACCAGAGCCCTGCCGCAATCGCCGGCAGCGCCAGAATCCCCGCCAGCGCGCCGCGCCCGGAACGACGCACCAGCAGCAGCCCGCATCCAGCCAGCGCAGCCACGCCTGCCAGCAACCCGCCGCGCGAAGCCGTCAGCACAACCGCAACCAGCCCCAGCTGCAAATACCCCAGCCCCAGCAAACGCCGGCCACCTCCACTGCCCACCAGCAACGCCGCGAAAGGGATTCCCAAATCCAGAAACCGTGCCGTGTCATTCGGGTCCTGGCCTTCCGCCGCAAAACGAACCTGACTCGCCCCCAGCGCCTCCGCCGACCCAAAACTCGCCAGGGTCAACACCGCCAGCACTCCCGCCCCCGCCACGTAAGCCGACATCAGGGTGCGCAAGTCCTCCGGGCTCTCCGCAAACTCCCACACCAGCCAGACAATCATCATCTCCTGAAAATAGGCGCGCATCTTGTCCATCGTCGCCAGCGGATCAATCGTCCAGAAATACGAGCAGCAAAACCACAGGTACAGCGCCAGAATCAGCCATTGCATCCCACTCGGCGTCCGCACTCGCCCCGCCTGCAAAACTGCCGGAATCGCCGCAAGCAGCAGCACCATGCTGACAATACGCGCAATATTACCCAGCGGCTCGCCCAGGTCCAGCGAGTATTCCCACGGAATCGCGAAGGCCAGCAACACCACAAGTCCCCAGGCAACTCGTCTCATCCGTCAAAACCTCTGCGAATACACCAGGCCTGCGTAAATGCTCACGCCCACCGCCGATTGAATGGCAGCTTCCACGGTCCTGTTCAACAGGTTCTTGGCCATCGAATCCGGCACAAACAGAATGTCCCGGTCGCGAATCGGCCGGTCAGGGTCCTGCCCATGCATCATCCGCCCCAGGTTCAGCGTGGTCAGCGTCCTGCCGCCTTTTTCCTCGTGAATCAGCAGCGCCTTCCCCGATGCCGCATTCTGGCTCGGCCCCCAGGCCAGGCTCAGCGCCTGCACCACCGTCAGCCCATGCACCGGGTCCACCGGAAATCCCCCCGGCCGAATCACATCGCCAATCACATACACCAGCCCCGCCCGGCTCACCTGCACCGTGTCGCCCGGCATCAACTCAGGATTGTGGTCCGCGGCAATGTCTGTCCCGCCCGCATCAGGCCCGCCCGCATCAAGTCCAACCCCGCCCAGCACCACCGGGTGCGGCGTGTTCGGGTCGCCGCGATGAAATACATTCACCAGCCGCCCGGCATTCTGGCTCAGCCCCTGCGCCGCGGAAATCAGGTCCAACAGCCGATGATGCACCGCATACGGATAAACCCCCGGCCGCGCCACCTCGCCCAGCACGCTCACATCCTGCCCTGCATACACCGTCACCAGCACCGCAACCTGCGGGTGCAGCAACATCCCCTTGGCCACCAGCGCCGCCTCAATTGCCCGCGCCGCACCCTGCTCGTCCAACCCGCCCACCTGCACCTCGTGCACCATGGGCAGCATCACTGTTCCGGCCTCTGAAACACGCACCGCCGCATGAAACTCCGGCGTACTGTATTCGCTCACTTCCAGAAAATCGCCGGGCCCAATCGGAGCCTGCATCACGGCCTGCGTCCCAATTTGCCCTGCCACCCCCGCCTGCCCCGCCAAAGCCGCTCCATTCCACACCGCCGGAGCTTCCTTGGGATTGGGCGCAACCTTCGTGTCCGGCGTAAACGGCAGCCGGGCCACCCCCGTCGGCAGTCCATCAAGCGCCGGCGTAGGAGCCTGCGCCATTCCATTCCCCGGCGCCAACAACCACAGCAGCACTCCGGCAACCACCGCCGCCCGCCCCGCTTTCGCTCCCACAGATTCCACCAACAGCGCCACCCCAACCGCCAGCCAAAGGCCGGCAACAAACGTAATCGCCATGTACAGCGGCAAGTCCGGCGCCACTGGCTTCACCGGCTGCCGCGCGGGGTCCACCACCGCAATCGTCGAGCCCTGAATCCCCGCAGACAGCCCCGCTTCCTCCACCTTCCCCAACACCCTCAGGTAGAGTTCGCTGCTGCGGTCCGCCTCTTGACGCATCACCGCATAGACCATCGCCGCCTGGTTCAGCTTCATCCCCTCGGCCGTGTGCTCCTCAAGGCTGCTGTTCACCATCTGCTCGCGGTCAATCGCCGTCTGCCACGCACTGTGGAAGCGATCCACAAGCTTCGCGTCCTCGGCCTGCTTCTGCGCGTCCAGATCCTGCAGTTGCCTGCGAATCTCCACCACCCGCGGAAAATTCGGCCCATGTTCCGTACTCAGGCGCGCCTGTTCCAGCTCCAATTCGCTCCGGCGCGTATGAATCTGCTCCAACAGCGCCGTCGCAAAGTTCCCATTCTCCGCCTGCAGCCTTGCGTCGGAAGCGATCACCACCTCCGGATCGCCCTGGCTCGCCGACCGGTACTCCGCCTCCCGCAATATGCGGTCCGAAGTCGCGGCCACCAGGTCCCGCCCAAGTTCGTCAATCGCCTCCAGAGTCGTGTTGTGGTCCGCCCCGCCCTGCTGTCCGTTGCTCTGCGTCTGGGGCACATCCAACAGCCCATTCTTCTTCTGGAAATCAATCAGCCGCTGCTGACCCTGATCCACGCGGCCCTTCAGTTCCTTCAACTGCGCCTGCATCCAGTCCGACTGCCGCGCCGTCACCCGCACCCGCGATTCGCTGTCCTGCTCCCCGTATTGCCGGATTAGGTCATTCACCACAGCGGCCGACAACGCCGCATCCCGCGACCGGAACCGAATCTGCACCACCAGCGATCGCGGCAGTGTCTCCACCCTCAGCCGCCGCTCAAACCGATCCAGAAGATACGCCTGCGCCTCCGGCGATCCACCGTCGGCAACGTCCGCCTTCGGCTGGTATCCCGGAAACAACCTCGTAAACCGCCCGTTGAACCCCGCAGCCTGGTAAAGCCTCAAGTCCGTAATCACCCGCCAGGCCAGTTGGTCGCTGCGCAAAAAGTTCGCCAGGGTTTCCAGTTGCAGCGGCCCGGAAAGAATCGCCGCCGCCGACGTGGCTGACTGCCCCGGCTGCTCAAGGCTCAGCGTCGAATCCGGAGAAGTCCGCAGCGCCACCCGTGCGTTCGCCTCATATTGATTCGGTGCAATCAGGCAATAGAGCAGGCAAACCAGCAAAAACCCGCCCTCAATCGCAGCCACAAGCCGTCGGCGCCGCCAAATTACCTGCGCAAACTCACTCAGGGATGTGGCAGAACTGTGACGGCTCAGAACCTCGCGCACGCGCCCATCCCCTCCCAATGGAAGGTCGCCTGGCCCATCAGAGGACAAGCCGCGTGTTGGGTCGGAAGGGACCGCCATCAAATAGGAACCTCAAAGACAGAAAAAGAAGTCTCAAGTTCCTCCACACAGGGGTCTCCCTATTTACTCAAAGGTAATGCCGCTGCCGAGGAAATCCCCGCCAGTGTCCTAGATTCAAACAACTATGTCTATGCGCTGCATCACAGAAGAACCAAACATGTGGAAAACCAGGTGTTCCCGGCTACGCGCCCCGCCGATACCACTCCACCGTCTTCCGCAACCCTTCTTTGAAATCCACCACCGGCCGATAGCCAATCAGCTCTCCAGCCAGCGAGATCTCCGCCAGCGAGTCGCGAATGTCCCCCGCGCGCCCTGCCGCATACGCCGGACTCCCCTCGTAGCCGGTCAGCTCCCGCAGCAGTTCAAAGGTCTGGTTCAGCGTAATGCTCGTCCCGCATGCCGCGTTCATCATCTTCCCTGAAGCCATCTCCGCCGCAGCCGCGGCCGCCAGCAGGTTGGCATGCACCACGTTGTCGATATACGTAAAGTCCCGGCTCTGCTCGCCGTCGCCGTATATCGTCGGCTGCTCCCCGGCCAGCATCTTCCGGCAAAAAATCGCCAGGACGCCTGAATAATGCGAGGTCGGGTCCTGGTACGGCCCAAAGACGTTGAAATAGCGCAGCACCACAGTCTCCAGCCCGTAAACCTTCGCAAACACTCGCATATACTGTTCGCCGGCCAGCTTTGCCACCGCATAGGGAGAGATCGGATTCGGCAGCATGCCTTCGTGTTTCGGCTGCGTCGCAGCATCCCCGTATGCCGAAGACGATCCCGCGTAAATCACCCGCCGCACCCCTGCCGCCCGCGCCGCCACCAGCACATTCAGCGTAGCGGTAACGCAGTGAGCGTTGGTGCTAACCGGGTCCTCCACCGAGCGCGGTACTGAGGCCAGCGCCGCCTCGTGAAACACAATCTCCACGCCCTCGCAGGCCCGTGCGCATGTCGCCGGGTCGGTCAGGTCGCCTTCCACAAACTCCATCGCCTCAAGCCCCACCAGGTTGGCGCGCTTCCCGGTAATAAAGCTGTCGATTCCACGCACCGTATCGCCGCGCCCAAGCAACGCCGCCGCAATCGATCGCCCAATAAAACCCGCTGCCCCAGTCACCAGATAACGTGCCAAATCCATCTCCCCCGTACAAGACTCCCAAATCCATCTTACCCGCCGGCCTGGTCTGCCACTTTCTCGAAGTACTCCGCCACTTCCCGCCAGTTGTTCACCCGCACAAACCCCGTCGCCATCAGGTTGTGCGGAGCGGTATACAGCAGCCCCTGCCCTTCAAAGCGCATCAGGTTTCGCGGCAGGTCGTCGATCAGATAATCCGCCCGCAAAATGCTCTTGTTCCCGCAAAACACATAATGCGTTGGTGGAATGAACGGAAAATGCCGTTGCAGCCAGCGATACTTCGGCCCCAGCGAGTTGGGCACCGTCATGGCCTGCGTGGCAATAAAGACCTCAAATCGCCCGGTCAGCTCCTGGAGCACAGCTTGCGCGTCCGGAATCAGCGCCAGGTCCTCGAAGAAATCTTCCGCATCCAGAAACGCCCGCAGTTGCGCCTGCCGGTCCACGGGAGTCACCTCCCACAGGCCCTTGCCCACCAGGTCTTCCGGCCCGATCTCTTCATCGAATGTCTGGTTGTAGCGGCGCAGGTGTTCGGCCAGGGTATCGGCCATCACCTCATCCATATCCACACAGATACGCTGCACGGATCAATCTCCCGCTAGAGATTTCTTGGCTCTGCTCTTCTTCTGGGGCACCGGCTGCGGCGCCTTGACCGGCGGAGCCAACGACGGGTCCCAGTAGAGCAGCCTGCCGCAACTGTCGCAGGTCAGCAACTCGCCCTCGCGCAGTTGGTTCCATGTCTGCGGACGCACGCCCATGCGGCACCCATTGCATTGCTGATTCTCACACAGCGCCAGCCCTGTGCCGCGCGACCCCGACAGCCGGTCGTAGCGCACCAGGTACTCCGCATCAATACCCACACGCAGCGCCTCGCGCTCCACGTTCTGTGCGGCCAACTCCGCGTTGAACTCCTTCATCCGCGCCTTGCCCCGTGTCCGAACCTTCTCCAGCGCACCGGCCAGCCGCTCCACCTCAGCGCGAGCCGCCGCCAAGGCCGCTTCCTGCCCTTCGGTCCGCTCCAGACTGACTATCTCCTCAGCCTCAAGCCGCTCCGCCTCATCCGTCGCAAACTTGATCTCGTGTTCAATGGCCTCTGCCTGCTCTGGCGTCTTCACCGCATCCAGTTGAACACGGAACCGCGCCAGCTTTTGCCGAAAACCGGCAATCTCCCGCTCCAGCCGTGTCCGCAGAGTCTCCTCGCGAGTCAACGTATCGGAAGCCTCGGCGGCCTGCCGTTCCGCCGCTGCCAGTTCAGCCTGTGCCTGTGCCTGTTCGGTGGGAAGGGCGCGCAAGGCGTTGTTCACCCGGGTCCGTTCCAAATCCACGCTTTGTAACTTTACGAGCTTTTCAATATGAGTTTGCATCTGTAATACAAAGTCTACGCCTTGCGCCGTCCAATCAGAAACAGCAAGCCGCCAGCGCCTGCGAAAATAATGAACAATCAGGAGGTTTTCTGACCGAAGCGCGCACATCGTTCTGGATTCGTCACGGCTGGCTCAAGTGGACCGCCTCCGGCCTGCTGCTCCTGCTGCTGGCCTTCGCAGTCGCCGTCTCCATCGCCCTGCGCCGTGCTGAACCCTTCCTCAGAGCGCGAATCGTCGCCGCCCTCGAACGCCGCTTTCACGCCCGCGTCGAGCTCGACAGCTTCCACATCTCTTTCGTCAAAGGAATCCAGGTCGAAGGCCGGGGACTGCGCATCTGGCCGCCCGCTCAGGTTGAAGGCGTAACCGTTCCGTCCAACTCTCAGGATTCCTCCCAGCCCCTCATCCGCCTCGACGAATTTCGCTTCCACGCACCGCTCCAGTTCCAACCCGCAAAGCCGATCCACATCTCTCTCGTCCAACTCCAGGGTCTCGCCGTCGCGCTGCCCCCACGGTCCCATTTCCTTCACTCCACCAACTCCGGAAAAGACACAACCAGACAGTCCAGCAGCTTCATCGGTTTCACCGTCGACAAAGTTGAATGCACCTCCGCAAATCTTGTCCTGGAAAGCAGCAAACCCGGCAAGTTACCCATGGAAATTGCCATCGCCCATTTCCAGCTCACCGGCAGCGGCTCCGGCCCCATCGGCGCAACCAGCCCCATGAACTTCACTGCCGACCTCACCAGCCCCAAACCCGTCGGCGACGTCCACTCCACTGGAACCTTCGGCCCCTGGCTGGTCAGCGACCCCGGTGAAAGCCCCATTCAAGGCGCCTACACCTTTGACCACGCCGACCTGGCAGCCTTCAAAGGTATCGCCGGAATCCTCTCCTCCACCGGCAGGTATCAGGGCACGCTGCGCAACCTCCTCGTCGACGGAGACTCCGACACACCCGACTTCCGCCTCACCCACTTCGGCAACTCGCTGCCCCTTCACACCCACTTCCACGCCATCGTCGACGCCACCAACGGCGACACGCAACTCGACCCCGTCGCCGCCACGCTCGGCCGCTCCCACTTCACCTGCACGGGGCAAATCGTTCGCGTGCCCGATCCCAATTCGCCCGCCGACCACCCCACCAGCAAAGGCCACAACATCGCACTCAACGTCAACGTTGACGATGGCCGCATCGAGGACTTTCTCCACCTCGCCAGCCACGGCCCCACCCAGTTGCTCACCGGCGCGCTCACCATGAAGACCGCGCTGCACATTCCGCCCGGCTCGGACCCCGTGCACCAGCGCCTCAGCCTCAAAGGCGCCTTCAACCTCGACCAGGCCCGCTTCACCAGCACCAAAATCCAGGACGGAATCACCCAGCTCAGTCTTCGCGGCCAGGGCCTGCCAAAAGAGATCAAGGCCGCCGATCCCTCCACCATCCACTCCGCCATGCAAGGCGATTTTCAAATGGACAACGGCGTCATCACCCTGCCTTCGCTCACCTACTCCGTGCCCGGAGCCGACATCCAGTTACAAGGCACTTATGCAATGGAAGGCGGAGTAATCAACTTTGCAGGAGTCGCAAAGCTCCAGGCAACCGTCTCGAAAATGGTAGGCGGCGTCCTCGGCGTATTGCTCAAACCCGCCGACCGCTACTTCAAAAAAGATGGCGCCGGCACCGAAGTCCCCATCAAAATCTCCGGCACAAGAGAAGATCCGAAGCTCGGCATAGACTTCAAACGAATGGGCAAGAAGTCCGAGCCGCTCCCCGCCCCCTCGCCCCAGGCAGACAATCGCTAAACCGACCAACAAACCTGAAGACAGAAGTGGGCATTTAATACAGCGGAAGAATTCACGGGCGGCGGCAGTTTTCAGAGGTCTTTTAACAGGTCATGACTTCAATAGCCCGCCCTGAGCAGAGCCGAAGGGTGCCGAAAAAACTAATCAAATCAGCGTCGGGCTTCAGCCGCTGTAAAAGCAAACATTGGAACACCCCTCAAATCAACCGTCTTTCCCCACCTCGTCAAGCCGAGGACCGCCAGTCCAACTACCGCTCACTTCGCCAAAGCCACCAGCGGCACAACGGAGCTCAACGCGACCTCCATCGTTCCAACCTTGCGCGACTCCTGGTCATACACTCCCGTACGCAGCCAGTACTGCCCCTTCGGTACCGCGATCTCTGCGTGGAGTTGAATGCCCGTCTGCTGGTAGACCGCATACACATCGGGCTTGATGTTTAACATCACGAGGTGATCCTTGCGGGCGCCGATCTTCCCGTAGCGGTCGTAGGCGATCAGTGAAATATTAACCACACCCTTGTGCATGCCATCTGAATCCTGCTTCAAGCTAACGTCTTTGAGATCGATGGCGAAATCCACCCCATAGCTTTGCCCACCACCCTTGTGTTCTTTCTGCTCCGAAGCCGGATCTTCCTTCGAACCCAGCGGTTGAATCTTCAATTCGTACAGAATCTGTTCGCTCTGCGGCATCCCCAAATCCATGAATGACAGCAACGGGTCAACCGCTCCGGGGTTTTGCGCCGCCAGTTTATGAACCGTCTGGTTGCGCTCGGTCAGCGCCGCCCCTGGCAAATCTATGTCGCGCGCAAAATAACCACGTCGATACGAAAGGCTGTAATTCCCCTCGGCCACCTTCACGTCGATTCTTCGATATCCGCCGTCCATTTTCGTATCCGTGGGCGTGTAGGAAAGCGTGTAGAAATCGGCACTGTCGTTCGTAATCCTCTTCATTACATCGGAGAGCCCATTTGTGTTCATAAAGGCCCTGCCGCCGGTTTCGTCCGCCAACTGCTTCATCATCGACTGCTGGGCATCCCTTGCGGAGGCATCCGCGAGCGGCGCCGTTGATCCCGCACCCAATACCCCGACAATCTGCGACGGCCCGCTCGTCGAAGAAGGCAGAATATTGTCCGCCTGGAAAAACCCGACGGTTGAAACGCCACGCGCGTCCACCGGGTAAAGGGCCACCCGCGCGGCCGCCAGCATGTTCCGAGTCTTCTGCCACTCCTGGTCCGCCTGTGCATCCACTCGCCCGCCAACCATCGGCGATTCTGAAAACCAGATCACATTCTTGCGCCCCGGAAATCCCCCCAGAAACGTGGCCAGCCGCTGCAGGTTCTGCAAGGTAAGAAGCACGCGGTCCGTTTCCTGCGAAGTGTCATTCTCCTGGATAAACTGCTGCAAGTCCGCAATCATCTGAGCCGGAGCGGCTGTGCCCCCATTATTCCCTCCAGGAGAATTCATCATCGCCACCAGATTGGCCTGGGCGTTGTTCTCTTCCTGCCCCTTCAACATGTCAGAGGACTGCAATTCGTTGTTCTTCTTGTTCCCCAGCGCCGCAAACAACAATGCCGGATCGTCGGTAAACCCCTGCACAAAATGCAGCCCCTTGCCCATTGTGAAAATCGCCATCCGCGACCCGGGCTTCAAGTCCTTCAGAAACTTCATCGCCTGTTGGTGCACAACGGCCTGGCTCTCAATGCGCGTGTTCAGCGAGTCCAGCAGCAGCACGTTCACTGCGGCCGGCTGCGGAAACGGCGAGAAGTTGCTGAAAACGTCTGGCGGAAACTTCGGCATCTCCACCTGTGCAGCAGGCCCTTGGGTATGCTCCTCAAAATAACCAATTCCCTGCGGCTTGCCTTGCTCCCTCACCGTGAATGCATCCCGTGTCAGCCCGGTCACCGGGTTCCCTTTCCGATCGCTCACAATCACATCCACCAGTACCGCCCGGCTGTTGATGCGCAGCGTGGACGTGGGAGTGTCGGCTTCCGGCGCCGCAGTCTGCGAAACCAACGGTGCCGAAAGGCCTATCAGTGCGAATGTGCAAGCTAGCGTGCGAAACATAGGTAAAACTCCCTCAAATGGGGAATCTTATCACTTTACTTGGCCTCAATGCCGCTGGCGAACAAGCGCCGTCTGCCGCACCGCAGGCGCCCAAATGTGATAGCTTTTCATGCGATACACTGCTGCCGAATTTACGAGCAGCGGAACAAAAAAACAGGAGAACCGCAATGCAATGGACCCGCACTATCGCAAGCTGCGCCGTAGGTCTGTCTCTCGGACCACTGGCGCTCGCCGCACTGGGCCAAAGCGAGCCCACAAAGCCCGCAGACCAAGCCGCAACCACCGCAACCTTAGCCGCCACGAGCGAACAAACCTGGTGGAAGAACGCAGTCATTTACGAGATCTACCCACGCAGTTTCCAGGATTCAAACGGCGACGGCATCGGAGATCTCAACGGCATCACCGAGCACCTCGATTACCTCAAGGATCTCGGCGTTGACGCCGTCTGGCTCAGCCCTGTCTATCCCTCGCCGCAGGTTGACTTCGGCTACGACATCTCCGACTACAAAAACATCGATCCCCAGTACGGCACCCTCAAGGACTTCGACCACCTGGTCGCCGAGGCTAACAAGCGCCACATCCGCATCCTCATGGATATGGTGATGAACCACACCTCCGACAAGCACCGGTGGTTCCTCCAGTCCCGCTCATCGCGCGCCAATCCCTACCGCGACTGGTATATGTGGCACGACGGCAAGGGTCAAACCGCCACCGACAAGGGCGAAGTGCCGAATAACTGGCAATCGGACTTTGGCGGCTCGGCCTGGGAGTGGGACCAGAAGACTCGCCAGTACTACTACCACAAGTTCTATATCCAGCAGCCCGACGTCAATTGGGACAACCCCAAGATCCACGAGGCTTTTAAAGACATCGTCGGATTCTGGCTCAAGCGCGGTGTTGGCGGATTCCGTTTCGATGCCATTACCACCCTGTTTGAAGACCCCCAGATGCGCGACGAAGACGTGATTGTGGACAAAAACGGAAAGCCCGTCCTCGACCCCGCCGGCAAGCCCGAACTGAACGATACCCGCACCAACAACCTGCCTGGAACCCACGCCGTGATGCAGGAGTTCCGCGCTTACAGCGACACCTTCAACTCCAGCAAGTTCCCTGGCGAACGCGTGCTGATTGGCGAAACCTATCTGCCCAACATCGGCGAACTCGCCAAGCAGTACGGACCTCCCGGTAAACCCGAGTTCCATTTGCCCATGGACACCCAGGTCGGCTTCATCAACAAGCTCGACGTGGACCAGTTCCGCTCCAAAATCAACGACGTTGAGACCGGCATCAACGGCAACATCCCGCTGCTCGTCTTTGACAACCATGACAATCCGCGCCTCGATTCACGCTATGGCGACGGCGTCCACGACACCGACATTCAACGCGTCATCTCCACCCTGCTCTTCGCCAGCCGCGGAACGTCCCTCTTCTATTACGGCGACGAAATCGGCATGAAGACCACCCCGCCCACCCGCAAAGAAGATGTGAAGGACCCCGTTGGCGTCGCCGACTGGCCTTACTTCAAAGGCCGTGACGGTGAGCGCACCCCAATGCAGTGGGATGCCGCACCCAACGCCGGATTCACCAAAGCAGACGTCACCCCCTGGCTACCCGTCCCGCCCACCTTCACCACCGTCAACGTCAAGGCTGAGGAAGGCGATCCCAACTCGCTCTTCACCTGGTACCAAACCCTCATTCACCTCAAGAAGTCCGTTCCGGCTCTCGCGCACGGCGACAACGTCATGCTCGACACCACCAACGCCAGCGTCCTGAGCTGGATGCGCCAGACCGCCGGAGCCCCCGCTGTCGTGGTCTCCGTCAACTTCACCGCAAACCCGCAGACAGTCAACCTCGCCATCCCCGGCCACAGCGGCAACCTCAAGACGCTGCTCAAAACCCCCGGCGCTGCGGACCCGGCCTCTGCAGGCCAAATCCAGCTAGGCCCCTATGGCGTCTACGTCGGCGAACTGCAATAGCCATTCACCTATATCCACCAGCAAAACAGATCCGGCGATTCCCATACCCACGGGAATCGCCGGATTCATTTGAGTTGAACCTCACCCAGGCCTACTGCGCCGGCGTAGTTCCCGTTGTGTCGAATGTTGCTCCCGCGGGAATGATGAATGTGGAAACAACCTTCCCGTCCGCCGACCCGCTGTACACCGAAATCCTTGCCGAATCGATTCCCTTCTCGCTCACCAGGTATGCCTTCGTATTCACCGCGCGTTCCATGGCCAGCTTCGTGCCGCCCTTCTCTCTGCTGCCGGCGTTCCCAACCAGTGCCAGTTTTCCGTCTGCGTTGCTTTGCAGATTCAGAGCCAGTTGATCCAGGCAGGCCTTCGCTTCGTTATCCACACGCGCTGGGCGGCGGGCGTCCCGCGCAAAGCTGACGGCGCACATCTCGCTGACAGCGGGCTTGGCAGGGGCCGCTGGAACTACGATGGTCACGGTTGTGTCGCTTTGCGCAGCCTGGCCCTTGTCATCCACAACCTTGCAGGTCACGCCAATGGCTCCGGCGGCGGCGCCATTGGTCGTCAGCGTCGCAGTGTTTCCCGTTCCACTCACCGAACCTGAGGTTGAGCTATAGCTGTAAGTCAGGGGGCTATCCTCCGGACTTACCCCAATCGCCGTGATCGTCGAAGGATCACCGGGCCTGACAGTGGATGGATCGGCCGTGCAACTCACCGTCGGAGGCTCCAAAGCCTTCACCACAAATCCAGCAACGCAATCCGCATTGTCGTCGGGCTTGTCGCCTTCTGAAACATGTCCCTTCACCGTGTAACTGCCCGCAGCCAGACTCCCGGTGTTGATACTGGCCGTGTTTGATACCCCGGCCACCGTGCCGCCATTCGAAGACCACGTGTAGACCGCGGCCTTTTCGGGGTTCAGATTCAGCGCAGAGCCGGTCACCGTAATTGCTTCGCCGGCAAACACAGAGCTTGGATTCACCACGCAGGAGTAGGCCAACGGCAGCGGTGCGGGCCCGCGCGGAGCGCCACCGAAGCGCAATACAATTCCCGTTGAAAGGCGGATGTCGTTCTGTGCCTGCGTCGATCCAGTACTCAGATTCTCGAAGCGAGTCATCATGTATTCAGCCTGAATCACCCGGATGGCCAGGTGATGATGTAACCGCACATCCAACCCACCGCCAGCCGTCATTGCAAAGCTGCTTTGCGTGGGAAGACTAGGCGCGCAAGCCTGGCAGATTGACTCCTGACTCGCGCGAATGCCGCCAAACAGAACCTGCGCAAAAGGAGTTACTCTGTTGTACTTTCGAAACGACAACCGAGGGCCGCCAAGATAGGTGAAGACAGTACCTGCCTGAACCGCACTGTAAGCTCCCAACGCGGTGGGCGGAATCCCGGTTTGCAGCAAGAGGCGCGTCTCGTTGAAGCCTCCAAAGTCGCCCACCAGCCCGAAGTAGCGATTGAAATTGAAAGCCAGCGACGTGCTGCCGCCGTTAAGCCATACCAGCCGATTACCGGCATCCAGCGACGGCACAGAGCGGAGATAGGTATAACCCATGAATAACTCGGTCCGGGGATAGTACCTATCCACGCCACCTGAACGAGGCATCGCTGTTGTTGCGGAATCCGCTTGCATAGCAGGTTCCGGCGCAACAACCACCGCATCGATCGCGACTGCGCTGGTTGGGTCACTGTTCGCTGCGCTGGTGGGTACGATTGCCGCTTCACTCCCAAAGAGGTTGAACGCAGGTAAAAGAAGAACAGCAAATGCTGCCGTGGCAATTGTTTTTACGCTCAATCTCATTGTTGCCTCCTGAAATGCTCTTATCGATCGCGCTTCCAACTCACCGCCGGATAGAACAATCGCGAATGGAACCTGCCCGGCGCCGCGTTGCATGAAAAAAAGCTGGGACGGCGTGCTGCACGCCGCCCCAGCACGCCTTCATGGCAAATTGATGATGGTGTTTACGATTGTGACCGACGCCGTAAGTGCCAGCAGCCTGCCGTCAACGGTGGATATCATGCCATTGCCCGCAGTCGAAACGGAGATTCCCGCCTGCGATAAGATGGTTCCAACCATCGTCCCGCCGCCTGCGCCATTGATGGTCGCGGCGCTCCCGACTTGCCAGTAAACGTTCTTGGCCTGAGCGCCGCCGGCCAGCACAATGCTCTCTGTCGATGACGGCGACCCTACCGTAAGATAAGTCCCCATCTGGAAGACCCAGGTCGCATTCGGATCTCCCTGCGCGTCCAGAGTGAGAGGCCCGGTCGTGATGTCATAGAACGATGCGGATGTATAGGTTCCCGGAGCCAGCGTCCTGTTGCCAAGTTCATTGGTTGACAAGATGTTTCCCGGAGGCAGGTTCTTGAGTGCCGTGTAGGCCGTCTGTGCCTCCAGCAGCGCCTCGGTCGCAATCGCCATGGTCGGTGCGGTCCCCTCATTCGGGCACCCAACCGTGGGCGGAGGAGCAGCGGTATTGATGGTTCCATTCACCAGCCCCTTGTTGAGCGGAGTTACCGTGTACGAGCATGGGTAGACGCCCGCCACGGCCGCAACGCTCTCATCGTAGAAGCCGGTGATCAGCGTGGAGGCGGCAGTTGTGCCGATGTCCGCATTCACCACAGTCAGAATCCCCTGGTTCGTCATTCCGGAGTCACCGCCAAAACCGCCATACAGTACGATCACAGGTCCAAGAACAACCGGCGGAATCACGACCGTTGTTCCCGTCGTGAATGTCCATGGATTGGGTGCGCCGCTGCTTCCCAAAGCAGTGCCTCCCAGGTTTGTTGCGCCATCGGTAATCGTCGCGGTATAAGTCGTGTTCGCGATCAGCGGAAGGGAAGGCGTAAGCGTCGCGATAAAGTTGACCGCGTCATACGACACGATCCCCACGATCGCCGTTCCGCCAGGCCCCGTAACTTGGAAGGTGCCCGTGGTGATAGTGAGCGGATTCATCGCCTCGCTGAAGGTTGCGCTCACTGCCTGATTCAACGGTACATTCGTGGCCGCGTTCAACGGAACCGTAGAAACCAGTTCCGGCGGGTTCACCACCACCACGGTGCCGGTTGAGAAAGTCCACACATAGTTGCTGGCCAGCGCTGTACCCGCCAGGTCCCTGGCTCCGGTGGTGATCGTGGCGGTATACAAGGTGCTGGGCGCCAGGTTTGCCAACGGCGTAAAGGTCAGCGTGTTTCCCACCGCCGCATAGGCCACCAGCCCAGCCACCGCAGTGGTCCCAGGTCCAGTGAGCGAGAACGTCATAGAGTTGATCGTTGCAGGGTCCATGGCCGTGCTGAAGGTTGCGCTGACCGTCTGATTCAAAGGCACCGTCGTAGCGCCATTCACTGGGATAGTCGAAATCACGGTCGGTGGTGTCAGCACTTGATTGGCCGCGGTTGTGAAAGTCCATACGTAGTTGCTGACAAGTCCCACGCCCGCCAGATCCTCAGCACCGGTGGTGATGGTGGCCGTATAGATCGTATTCGGCGTCAGGTTCGCAGTCGGCAGGAACGTCGCCACCGAGCCCGCTGGAACATAGGTGACTGCTCCCGTGACGGCAACCCCGCCCGGCCCCGCCAATGTGAAGGTCGTCGCATCAATCGTGGCCGGATTCATAGCCACACTGAACGTCGCACTGAGAGCTTGATTGATCGGCACATTTGTTGCCTGATTCACCGGCACGGTTGAGATCACTGTGGGCGGAGTCGCGGCCGGAAGCGTCCTGAAGGTCCACACGTAATTCGCGGCCAGCGGCGTACCTGCCAGATCCTCAGCCCCGGTGGTAATCTCCGCGGTATAAACGGTGTTCACGGCAAAGTCGGACGACGACGTGAAGGTTGCCACCGCTCCTGCGCAACCTACTGTCCCAGCCACAGCAGTCGTACCCGGACCCATCACGATGAAACTTGCCGCCGGCGAGGCCAGCGTGGCGCACATCATCGGTTCGTTGAACGTGGCGCTCAGCACCTCGTTGATCGGCACGCCCGTAGCTCCATTCGCTGGAACCGTGGCAATCACCGTGGGTGGAACTGTTATCGTCGTGAAACTCCACACATAATTCGACACCGGAGGGATTCCTTGCAGAGAGCTTACCCCGGTAGAAATTGTTGCTATGTAGACCGATCCGAGGGCGAGGTTTGCAGTCGGAGTGAACGTCGCCGTTACTCCCGAATACATCACCGTTCCTGGCACTGCAATTCCACCCGGCCCACTTACCGTAAACGTCGCCGCGGTGATCGAAGCCGAATTCATCGCCTCGCTGAACGTCGCGCTGAGTGCCTGACTCACAGCCACATTGGTCGCACCGTTCGCCGGCACTGTCGCGATGACTGTGGGCGCAGGCGGAGGAGCAGCCGTGGAAAATGTCCAAATATAATTCGCTGGCAAAGGCGTACCACCAGCGCCCGTAGCACCCGTGGTGATGGTACCGGTGTAGCTGGCCCCATACGAGAGAGCTGCCGCCGGTGCAAAGGTCGCGGTCAATCCGCTGTAAGAAACTGTTCCTGCTACCGCTGTACCCCCCGGCCCGGAGACCGTAAAGGATGTGCCGGAGATCGACGCGGGATCCATCGTCATGCTGAAAGTCGCGCTGATCGCGGTGTTCACCGCCACAGCGGTTGCGCCATTCGCGGGGATTGTGGACACCACAGAGGGAACAGTGACCGTTTCTTCACCACAGCCGGCGACAAAAACTAACAACAGACCCGCCAACAAAGACCTGATACCCAATCCGCGTTTGCTCATTTTGATCCCTCTCGCCTCAACTGCGGCGCCCCAGTGTTTAAAACGCATAGAACAGCCAGGTTGCGCGGAGCGCTGAAAACTCGCTCCTTGTGGAACCTATAAGGCTGATTGTTCGCAGTCTGTGCGATAAAGCTCACACTCCCGCATAATTCACAAAACGTGAGCGGCCAAACTTGCCCACCCATGCCCTGCCGTGATTGACTGTTCCCCGAAGCCGAGAGGACCAAAATGCCCTACATCCTAGCCCTCGACCAGGGAACCACCAGCTCCCGCGCCATCCTGTTTGACCAATCCGGCGCCATCGTCTCCGTCGCCCAGCACGAGTTTCAGCAGTTCTATCCCCAGCCCGGCTGGGTCGAGCACGACCCCACAGAGATCTTCACCAGCCAGCTCAGTTGCGCCGTCGAGGTCCTGGGCCGGGCCGACGTCCGCCCTCGCGACATTGCCGCCATCGGCATCACCAACCAGCGCGAAACCGTCGTCGTCTGGGACCGCGCCACCGGCCATGCCATCCACCCCGCCATCGTCTGGCAAGATCGCCGCACCGCCTCAGCCTGCCAATCGCTCAAAGATTCCGGTGCGGAAGAAAACGTATCCAGCCGCACCGGCCTGGTCCTCGACCCCTACTTCTCCGCAACCAAAATCGCCTGGATTCTCGACAACGTTCCCGGAGCCCGCGCACGAGCCAGCCGTGGCGAGCTCGCCTTTGGCACCATCGACACCTGGCTCATCTGGAACCTCACCAGCGGCCAGCGCCACGTCACCGACGTCACCAACGCCTCGCGCACCCTGCTCTACAACATCGTCAAGGGTGAGTGGGACCAGGAACTGCTCCGCCTCTTCAACATCCCCGCCTCCATGCTCCCCGAGGTCGTCTGGTCCAGCCAGAAAGTCGGCGAAGTCACCACCACTCTCGGCCTCGGCGGAATCCCCATCGCCGGAATCGCCGGCGACCAGCAAGCCGCCCTCTTTGGCCAACTCTGCTGGGGCCCCGGCGAAGCCAAAAATACCTACGGCACCGGCTGTTTCCTCCTCCAGAACATCGGCACCCAGTTCGCCCGCTCCAAAAACCGCCTCATCACCACCCTCGCCGCCAGCACCCAGCACCGCCTCGAATACGCCTTTGAAGGCTCCATCTTCATCGGCGGCGCCGTCGTCCAATGGCTCCGCGACAACCTCAAGCTCATCGGCTCCTCGGCCGACGTTGAAGCCCTCGCCGCCTCCGTCCCTGACACCGGCGGCGTCACCTTTGTCCCTGCCTTTGTCGGCCTCGGCGCGCCCCATTGGGACCCCCACGCCGCCGGCCTCATCATCGGCCTCCGCCGCGGAACCCTCCCCGGCCACATTGCCCGCGCCGCCCTTGAAAGCATCGCCTTCCAGGTCGCCGACGTGCTTCAAGCCGTCCAGGCCGAGACCTCCCCGCTTGCAGCTCTCCGCGTCGACGGAGGAGCCGCCGTCAACAACCTCCTCATGCAGTTCCAGGCCGACATCCTCGGCGTCCCCGTCGTTCGCCCCCAGGTCACCGAAACCACAGCCCTCGGCGCTGCCTACCTCGCAGGATTGGCTACGAGCTTCTGGGACAGCCCCGACCAACTCGTCACCGTCCGCCAGGGAGATACCCGCTTTGCGCCCGCCATGAGCTCTCACCATCGCGCCGAACGCAGAGCTCTCTGGACCCGTGCCGTCGAACGCGCCAAAGGCTGGGACGCTTAGACAACAATTTCTTGCCAGAAAGGCGAATTCCTCAGGAGCACACTATGAAGCGCGAAGAGATGTTTGAAAACATTTACAGCCGCTCCGAACCCTGGGACATGGTCGTCATCGGCGGCGGAGCCACCGGAATGGGCGTGGCCGTCGACGCTGCCGCCCGCGGCCTGAGTGTCGCCCTGCTGGAAGCGCACGACTTCGGCAAAGGCACCAGCAGCCGCAGCACCAAGCTCGTCCATGGCGGCGTTCGTTACCTTGAACAGGGCAACATCCCTCTCGTCATGTCGGCCTTGAAAGAGCGCGGCCTGATGCGCCGCAACGCCCCTCATCTCGTTCACGATCTGGCCTTCCTTGTTCCCAACTACTCCTGGTGGGAGGCGCCCTTCTACGGCATCGGCCTCAAGCTCTACGACATGCTGGCCGGCAAATACGGCTTCGGCGCCTCCCGCCTGCTTTCCAAAGAAGAAACCCTGGAGCGTCTGCCCGCTCTCGAGCCCGACGAACTTCGCGGCGGTGTCGTCTATTACGATGGCCAGTTTGACGACGCACGCCTGCTCATCCATCTCGCCATGACCGCCGCCGACCACGGCGCAGCGCTCCTCAATTACTGCCCCGTCACCGGCCTTCTGCGCGATGACGAAGGCTACGTCAACGGCGTTTCCGCTCGCGATGCTGAAACAGGAGAGCAGTTCAGTGTCCAAGCCCGAATCGTCATCAACGCGACTGGCGTATTCACTGACTCAATCCGCCGGATGGCCGACCCCAGCGTCGAGCCAATGATGGTCACCAGCCAGGGCATCCATCTCGTCTTCGATCGCAGCTTCCTCAAAGGCGACACCGCCCTCATGGTTCCCAAAACCAGCGATGGCCGCGTCCTCTTCGTCATCCCCTGGCACGGCCACGCCGTCGCCGGAACCACCGACACCCCGGTCGACGCGCCCTGCCTCGAACCACGTCCCCTTCAAGAAGAAATTGAGTTCGTTTTGGACACCGCATCGCGCTTCTTCGTCCGCCCACCCACTCGCGCCGACATTCTCGCCGTGTTCGTCGGCCTCCGCCCGCTGGTTAAAGGCGACGGCAAAACCTCCGCTCTCTCCCGCGATCACGTCATCCATGTCGATACCAACGGCCTGCTCACCATCACCGGCGGCAAGTGGACCACCTATCGCCACATGGCCGAAGACTGCGTCGACCACGCCATTACCCTCGGCAAGCTGCCCGACGCCGAGTGCCCCACCAAGAGCCTGCGCATCCACGGATACATCGAGAACTCCACAACCCTGGGCAGCCTCGAAGTCTACGGCTCCGATGCCGCCAACATCCGCGCGCTGGCCGACGCCGATCCAGCCTTTGCGCAGCAACTTCATCCCGAACTGCCCTACATCGCCGCGGAAGTCGTCTGGGCCGCACGCCAGGAGATGGCCCGCACCATCGAAGATGTGCTCGCCCGCCACACCCGCGCCCTCTTCCTCAACGCCAACGCTGCCATCGCCATGGCCGAACCCGTCGCCGCATTGCTCGCCGCCGAACTGGGCCGCGACCAAGCCTGGGTCTCGGCTCAGGTTATGGAGTTCACTCAACTGGCGCAGCAGTACCGCGTGGTGTAAAAAGGGACACGAGGCACCATTTCCCCGGAGGTCGTCATGGCTGGTAAATGTACGCATGTCGCGGATCATGTCAAGGCAGTCAAACCCCACACCAAAGGCTGCGAAGACTGCCTCAAAACCGGCGACACCTGGGTCCATCTGCGCATGTGCCTGGAGTGCGGACACGTCGGCTGCTGCGACTCGTCAAAGAATCGCCACGCGCGCGCCCACTTCCAATCCACCCAGCATCCCATCATCCAGTCCGCAGAAAAAGGCGAAGACTGGCGCTGGTGCTACCTCGACGACGCCTACCTCTAAACACAAACCGCGCCAACTCCTCAAAATGAAAAGCCGTGTCCAGCGCATACTCCGCGCCGACACGGCTTTTCCTTCAATCTCTTGCGAAACCAGCTTACCGGCTCTCGGGTGCCACACTCCGAGCCGCCAGCGGAGCAGCGCTCTTCGCAGCCGAATTCGAGCTCACCGCCCGAAGCGGCATCGTGTGCACCGGCGGCGCCTGGTGCATCGTCACAATAATCGCGTTTGCCGGCTTCTTCCCCGCGCACTGGTACGAGTGCGGCGTGCTCGCATCAAAGTAAAGAGCATCCCCAGCCTCAAGCGTGCAGGCCTGGTCTCCATGATGGATGTCCAGTTCCCCATCCAGAATGTACAGAAACTCAAATCCCGGATGCATGTGCGCCTTCGGCTCCATTTCCTTGGTCAGTGGAATAAACTCGGCAAAGTAGGGGTCCATATACCGATCGGGAACCATATACCCCAGGCTCTCAAAATAGTAGGTCGGAGCCGTCACCCCAGTTTGAGGCAACCGCACCCGCTCCTTGCGACGATGAATTCGAAACAGCGCATTTGGCTCACTCTCAAAAAAGTAGGAGAGGTCTTTGGAGAAAACCATCGCAATCCGGGAAAGATTGCGCAGCGTCGGCACAACCCGTCCGGTTTCCAACTGCGACAGAAAACTTGCCGACAACCCCGTATGCCTACCCAGTTCAACCAGCCCCATCGATTTTTTCAGCCGCAGCCTCTTGATTCGCTCGCCAATGTGTTTCTCGGCAATAAATCGCTCTGCGGTTTCCGGGTCAACCTGCGTCTTCTGTGTCTCCTCACCTCTTACCACTGCCAATTCAGCCATATCCGCCTCCAGACATCACATCGAATAGAATGCTCCTTTTGTGGATTGTTGTCCAGATCAAAAATATTTCCGATGCTACAAAATCACATCCGCACCCAGGCAAGTATCGTATTCATAGGGGGAACATACAATTCACATCATCAAAATGCACTCGAGCCCAGCCAACATCCTGCTCTCCGGAGCCTCCGGTATGCTCGGCGCCGTTTTGCGCCAGTCTCTCGATGATTGTGGCTTCCCTGTCCTCCAACTCGTCAGGCGCACCCCCCAGGGCCCCAATCAACTGCTGTGGAACCCAGCCGAATCCCCTCTCGACCCCGAGCCGCTTGAAGGCCTCTCCGCCGCCATTCACCTCTCCGGCGCAAACGTCGCCGCCCACCGCTGGACCCCCGAATGGAAGCAGCAGATTCGCTCCAGCCGCGTCGATTCCACCCGCGCCCTCTCCGAAACCCTGGCAAGCCTCAAGAATCCACCGCAAACCCTCCTCGTTGCCTCAGCCACCGGAATCTACGGCGATCGCGGCGACCAAATCCTCGACGAATCCTCCGCTCCGGGCCATGGCTTCCTCGCCCAGGTCTGTCAGGACTGGGAAGCCGCCGTCCAACCCGCCGTCGATGCCGGCATTCGCGTCGTCCACCTCCGCTTCGGAGTAGTCCTCGGCCACGATGCGGGCGCACTCGCCAAACTCGTTCCCCTCTTCCGCCTTGGTCTCGGTGGCCGCCTCGGCTCCGGCCGCCAATGGATGAGCTGGATCAGCCTCACGGACGCCGTCTCGGCCATGCTCTTCGCCCTCGACTCCCCCAGCCTCACCGGCCCGCTCAACCTCACCGCCCCCCAGCCCATCACCAACGCCGAGTTCACCCGAGCCCTCGCTCACGCCGTCCATCGCCCCGCGTTCCTCCCCGCGCCCGCCTTTGCCCTCCGCATCGCCATGGGCCAAATGGCCGACGAAGCCCTGCTCGCCAGCGCCCGCGCCCTCCCCGCCAAGCTCACCTGCACCCAGTTTCCCTTCGCCCACCCCACCATCGAGCAAGCCTTGGCGGCCGCCTTGGCAACTCCTGCGTAACACTCCGTGGAAAGAGTTGTCGCTCCACGTTCCGCCCCCACAATTTATGCTGGAGAGTCCGGCTGGCCGCTCTTTCCACCAGCCGCTATGAGGGACTCATCCATGCCAGAAGAAAATGCAACACCCGTCGAAACCTCCAGCCCCAGCGACGCGCCAAATGCGCCTGCCGTAGCAACGATCGCGTCGTTAGGCCAGCACGAAGGCCAATCCGTCATCCTCAAAGGCTGGCTCTACAACTCGCGAGAGAGCGGCAAGCTCATCTTCCCCATCTTCCGCGACGGCACTGGAACCGTTCAGGGCGTGGCCCACGTCAAGAGTGTCCCCGAACGCGTCTTCACCGCCCTCAAAGGCCTCACCCAGGAGTCCAGCGTCATCGTCACCGGCAAGGTCCGGGCCGACAAGCGCGCCCCCGGCGGCTTCGAGCTCGATGTCGAAGACGTAGAAGTCATCCAGCGCGTTCCCGAGTCCGACCCCTACCCCATCACCCTAAAAGAGCACGGCGTCGACTTCCTCATGGAGCATCGCCATCTCTGGGTCCGCTCCCCGCGCCAGTCCGCCATCCTCCGCATCCGTGCCGAAATCATGCGCGCCGCCGCCGAGTATTTCGACACCAACGGCTTCATCCGCACCGATCCGCCCATCCTCACCCCAGCCGCCTGCGAAGGCACCTCGACCCTCTTCCCCGTCGATTACTTCGGCGAACCGGCCTTCCTCACCCAGTCCGGCCAGCTTTACATCGAGTCCACAGCCCTCGCCCTCGGCAAGGTCTACAGCTTCGGCCCCACCTTCCGTGCGGAAAAGTCCAAAACCCGCCGCCACCTCACCGAGTTCTGGATGATCGAGCCGGAAGTTGCCTACTGCGACCTCGACGGACTGCTCGAACTCGCCGAAACCTTCCTCTCCCACATCGTCCAGTCCGTCCTCAAAAACCGCGGCCCCGAGCTCACCGTCATTGGCCGCGACCGTGCCAAACTCGAAGCCATCCTCCCGCCTTTTCCGCGCCTCCGTTATGACGATGCCGCCGAAATGCTCAACCAGGCCCACCGCGACGGCCACCTTGAAGCCCCCTTCGAGTACGGCAACGACTTCGGCTCGCCCGACGAAACCTGGCTAAGCTCGCAGTTTGACCGCCCCGTCATGGTCAACCGCTACCCCGCCGACGTCAAAGCCTTCTACATGGAGCCCGATCCCAAAGACCCGCGCCTTGCCCTCTGCGTCGACGTACTCGCCCCCGAAGGCTACGGCGAAATCATCGGCGGCTCGCAGCGCGTCTCCAGCTACGAACTCTTGAGCGAGCGCATCGACCACCACAAGCTTCCCCGCGAAGCGTTCGAATGGTATCTCGACCTGCGCCGCTATGGCTCAGTCCCCCACTCCGGCTTCGGCATGGGAATCGAGCGCGCCGTAGCCTGGATCTGCGGCCTCGACCACGTCCGCGAAACCATCCCCTTCGCCCGCACGTTGCACCGGATATACCCGTAGCCGCAACACAGCATTGGAAACGTTGGTGGAAAGAGGTAGACTTCACTTGCCAATGATCGACTCCTTGCACATTGCCGGTTTCAAGCTCTTCCGCGACCTCACCGTGCCAAAGTTGGGGCGGATGAACCTTTTTGTCGGGGAAAACAACACGGGGAAAAGCTGCCTTCTCGAGGCCATAGGCCTTTACGCCGGTGAGAATCCGGTTTCGGATATCCTTCAGGCAGCGTCTTCGCGTTCGCTGGAGCCTCTCCGGCCTTGGCAAGCTGACGGCTGGCATGAGGAGGGCACGCCGCTCAGGCATTCGGTGTTTGACCTATTTCATCGGGAAGATTCAGATGGCGAGGAAATAGAAGTCTCTCCGATTTTGATCGAGAAAATCGGTGATCCAAACCCGCTGTATATACGCTATCAATTTCACGATGTAGTCGCAGATAAAGATGGAGTGCGCAGATACCTTCCAGTCCTTCCGGGACACGTCACAGTCGATCATCTTGAGTTGGCGCTTCCGGTTTTCCGAGCTGGAAAACAAGTTGCTTTGATCACGAGGCGGCATTTGCCTTGGCGCTCAAGGATATTCGACTCCGAGAGAATGCCCTTATTCGATGGTGCATCCACGGTCTCCCACCTTCCTGCGGGCGGCTTCGACGAACAGAAGACCGCGTCCTTATGGGACACCTTGATTCAAGGCCCTGGACAGGAGCGGGTGCTCGACTGGATGCGGATGATCGACGGTCGAATTGAGGATTTGGACTATATTGCCGGACGGCTCAGATCGCGGATAGCGCTTCTCAAAGTGAAGGGCGAGGGCCGTATTCCTTTGCGATCAATGGGAGATGGACTGCGAAGAATGTTCCACATCGGGCTGGCGATGGCCACGGCATCCAAAGGCATCCTGCTAATTGATGAATTCGAAAATGGCCTCCATTGGCGAGTCCAGCGGGAACTTTGGGATGCCCTCGGAAAAGCCGCAAAAGATTTCGACGTCCAGATTTTCGCCACTACCCACAGCCGGGACTGTGTTTCTGGCTTTGTCTCAGCAAGCAAAGAGCAGGATATTACCGATTCAAAGCTCTACCGCTTAGAACGCCAAGAAAACGAAATCTATGCCGTAGATTTAGCCCTCATCAACGTTGAGGCTGCATTGGAGTTGAACGGGGAAGTGCGCTGATGGGCACTCCCCACTCGCTCCTAGCCGCACATGGAAGTGATTCCCTGCTGCTCGTGGAAGGACCGAGCGATCTCCACGCGGTTGTACAACTCGTCCGGCTCGTACACAAGGCGGAGCCGGCTTTTGTAGGTTTCGATTGCAAGAACGATGATGGGGTACTGGATCAGCTGAGTCTCAGACTCGTTCAGCCTGAACCTACCCAGAAGATCGTTGGGCTGATACTCGATGCGGATATTGACGGGTCGACGGAGAAGGACGCTGTTCAACGGCGTTGCGAGCAATTGAAGAATCGCATTGGCGCCGACTACGATTTGCCCGAAAACTTCCCCGAGGAGGGCCTTATCATTGACCCTCGGCCAGGGCGTCGAGCATTAGGGACTCTGCCGCGCATTGGAGTTTGGCTAATGCCAAACAATAAAGCATTCGGGATGTTCGAAGATCTGCTTCTTGAATCACTGGGTGACCACGAAAAGAACTACACGTCGTCTGTCGTAAATCAAGCAAAGACCGACAACGTTGCAACTTTTCATCCGAGCCATCTATCCAAGGCGGTTGTACGCACGTATATGGCGTGGCAAGAACCACCAGATTTACCCCATCTGAGCTTTGCTATTCGAAAAGGCCACTTCCAAAACATTGAGACGGCCTGCGCGGTGTTTCTCGATTGGCTTGGCCGCCTCTTCATCCCTTTGACCCGCTGACCAGCTCAACTCCTCACACCGTCATCACTTCCATTTCCTTCTTCCGCGACAGCTCTTCCATCCGCCGAATCTCTTCGTCCGTCATCTTCTGAATCTCTTCGAGAGCGCGCTTCTCCTCGTCCTCGCTGATCTTCTTGTCTTTCGCCAGCTTCTTCAGCACATCGTTGCCATCGCGGCGCACATTGCGAATCGCCGTCCTGTGCTCTTCCAGCACCTTGTTTAAGTGCTTGCAAACATCGCGCCGCCGCTCCTCGGTCATCGGTGGAACCGGCACGCGAACAACCTTGCCATCGCTCTGCGGATTGAGTCCAAGGTCGGCGCCGCTCAGTGCCTTTTCAATCTCCTTGATGACGGTCGGATCGTACGGAGAAATCAGGATGAGCTGTGCCTCGGGCGTGGAAACCTGCGCCAGTTGATTGATCGGCATGTGCTCGCCGTAGTATTCCACCTTGATCTGGTCGAGCATGTGCACGCTGGCACGGCCCGTGCGCGTGGAAGCCAGGTTGGCCTGGAATGTGGCCACAGCCCCTTCCATGCGCCGCTTCAGATCGTTCGAAAGTTCCTTGAGTGCCGGAATCCCGGCCATTACCGACCCTGCCATTGTCTTCGTCCTCAATACATCTCAGTCCATATATTAACGGAATCGCACGGCCGAATCGTCCCAGGGGGAATCCCCTACGACACCACCGCCAACCCCGTAGAAGCCGCCTGCTCATGCGCATGATAGCTCGACCGCACCAGCGGACCGCTCTCCACATGCCGAAACCCCATCTTCAGCGCCTCCGTCTTCAGTTCCGCAAACTCCCGTGGCGTGTAAAGCCGGGCCATCGGCAAATGGTCCCGCGAAGGCCGCAGATACTGCCCAATGGTCAAAATATCGCAGCCCACAGCCGCCAGGTCGCGGAAAACCTCAAGCAGTTCCACCGTCTCCTCGCCCAGCCCCACCATCACGCCCGACTTGGTAATCCCCGCCGGATTCAGCTCCTTCGCATAGCGCAACAACTCCAGCGTCCGCTCATACCGCGCGCCAGATCGCACCACCCGGTAAAGCCGCGGAACACTTTCCGTGTTGTGATTCAGCACCTCCGGCCGCGCCTCCACCACAACCCCAATCGCCTCGCGATTCCCCTGAAAATCCGGAATCAGCACCTCAACCCGGCATCCCGGCGCCTGCCTGCGAATCTCCTCAATCACCATCGCAAACGCCCGCGCTCCGCCCACCAGGTCATCGTCCCGGTTCACGCTGGTAATCACCGCGTGCTGCAAGCCCAGCGCAGCCACCGCCTCGGCCACGCGTCGCGGCTCGTCAAAATCAATCGGCTCCGGCCGTCCCTTGGGCACCGCGCAAAACCCGCACCGCCGCGTGCAAAGATTTCCCAGCATCATGAACGTCGCCGTCTTGTGGTGCCAGCACTCGCCAATATTCGGGCAATGCGCGCTCTCGCACACCGTATGCAGGTTCAGTGAGCGCGCCAGCCGCTTCAGTTCGTGGAAGTTTTCGCCAACCGGAGCCCGCGCCTTCAACCACTCCGGCTTCGGCGTCGGAGTCTTCTGTGCCGGAGCAATCTGAATAAGGTCCATCACGTCTCCCATTGTACCGGCAGAGTCACCAGCTCCAAATCGGCAATCCCGCAAAAAAGCATCTGTCATCCCGACCCGAGCGGAGAGCCTGCCCTGAGCGTAGTCGAAGGGGATCTGCGGTTGCTTCTGACAAAAGCATGAGTCACGCTAAACTTTCTCTTGATCCCCAAAGGAGGCTTACGCATGAGGATTCCGTTCGCTATTACCCTCGCGATTCTCACAACTTGGACGGCCGCCGCCCAAACTTCCCACGTTCCGTACCCGGTTTCCAAATCCTCCGCCGAAACCTTCGCTGCTCTCCGAGATGCATGGGCTCACAACCTGCATGTCAAGAACATCGATGCCTCGGTCGCTGAATACGCCCCTGATGGCGACTTCATCGACCCAGGCGGCTCCCGCATCAGCGGAACTCAAGGCATCCACCATCTGTTTGATACCGTCACTGCGACCTATGACAGCGATCTCACATTCACTTCCAAGCGCATCGCACAATCAGGCTCTCTCGCATTTGACTCGGGCACCTATGATGAGACGCTGATCGTTCGCGCCACCCAAAAATCTCAACATGCAACCGGCAGCTATCTCACCATCTATCAGCGTGGGCCAAAGAGCCAATGGCTGATAGTCCAGCAAATCTGGACCGGCACCGTGAACTGATCGCCAAATTACTTGCTCCGAGTTATAAAGCAGGCAGCAACTCCAGCGCTCGTGCAATCAACAACACCGCCCGCGAAGGCTGGTTCAGGCTCGTATCAATCGAAAGCTTCGGCTCCGGCATATAACTCACATCGAACGCACCCTTGTCATGCAGTTCTTCAAAAACGTGAACCGAAGTCAGCTTCTTATGCTGGTGCCTCGACCGGCTTCCCATACGGCGCTTCAGTTCCTCCAGCGGAGCAGTCAGCTCAATGAAATCCACCTCGCCGCCCGCCGAAGCCACCACAGCTTTCGTCTTCGCAATAAACTCCGCCCGCACCGTCGATTCCGGGTTGAAAGTGAAAATCATCCCCGCCAAATCGCTTTTACTTGCCTCTTCAAACACCGACAGCCAGAACTGCTCCCGCAGCGCCACAAACTGCGGGCTGCCAAACTCAAACAGCGTGAGCAGCAGATCAACCACCTGGTGATTGTGAAAGAGCTTGTAGCCGGTAATAGCCCCAAGCTGCTGCGCAACCGTAAGTTTGCCCGTCGCAGGCAATCCGTAAATGACTATCAGCTTCATCCGATCCCCCCAAAAAAGGCACTGTCATCCCGACCGAAGTGGAGAGCCTGCCCTGAGCGTAGTCGAAGGGGATCTGCGGCTGCTCCTAAGAAGAAGCAGATAGGGAAATCACCCGCCCCAAAAACACCGGCACGAACTTCAGAACATCGGCTCCGGACGCGTGCACCCAACCCTCGCCACTTCTCAATTGCCCTCTACTTCTTCGCATCCACCGCCGGAGCAGCTGCCGGCGCGGGCTTCAGATACTTATCCCACCACGCCAGCCAGCGTTCATACCGGTCCTTGATATAACTCGGCTTGGTAAATCCATGGAATTGCCCTGGATACACCACTAACTCCGTTGGCCTGCCCAGCGACTTCAACGCCTCATACATCTGCTCTCCGCCCAGCAACGGAACATTCATGTCCGACGTCCCACCCATGAATAACATCGGCGTATGAATCCGCTTGTCGATCTCAAGAAATGGATAACTCATCTTCAGATAGAGCGGCAGGTTCTTCCACGGCGGCCCAAGCTCATTATCGTACTGCAAAATGTACTGGTCCACGCCATAGAACGACATCGGCGCAGCCACGCCTGCCCCGCTGATCGCGCACTTGAAGCGATCCGTACTCGCCGTCGAGTAATCGGTCAGAATTCCGCCATAACTCCACCCCGTCACGCACAGCTTATCCGGGTCGGCAACACCGATCGCCACCGCCTTGTCTACGCCCGCCAGCAGGTCCTCGACCTCCAGGTGTCCCCAATCTCCCGCAATCGCCTTCGAGTAGTCCTGCCCGCGTCCCGACCCGCCGCGATAGTTCACGTTCAACTCCGCAAAGCCCTTGGTCGCTACCCACTGCCGCAGAAAATCGAACGCGTGCTCATCCTGCCCGTTCGGCCCGCCGTGAATGTACAGAATCATCGGCGCCGGCGTTCCCGCTTTGAAGCCCTCCGGCCGGGTAAGCAGCCCATGAACATCCGTCCCGTCCTTGCTCTTGAACTCAACGTCCTCGGTCGGCGCCAGGTTCAGTTCAGCCATCAGCGCGTCGTTATAGGTGGTCAGCTTGCGCAGCGAACCGTTCTCCAGCGCAAAAATCTCCGCAGGGTCGCTATCGTCCGTGAACAGAACCGCCGTATGTCCCTTGGCTGAATCCCAACCCATCACCGCGCCTTGCTTCGCCAGCAGCTTCTTGTCACCATCCCCGGCTAACTCCATCTCCGCCGGGTATTGGTTGCGGTCGTCGGCCACCAAATAACTCAAGTGCCCATCCGGCGAATAAATCGGACTCCGCACACTGCGGTCAATCTTCGCCGCCGGATAACTCACCTTGCCGTCCAGGGTTACAACCGCCGGCTTCTCCTGTGAATACTCCAACAGCTTCAGATCCGCCCCCTGCGCGTACGCAATCGACTTCGAGTCCGGCGCCCACGACAGCCGTCCACTGTCTGGTCCATTCCATGTTGTCAGCTTGCGTGGTGCTGACCCAGCCTTCGGCGCAACCACAAACACATCGGTATTGTTGCTCCTGTCCGGGTCCGCATCCGCGTTCGCGACAAACGCAATCCATGCCCCATCCGGCGACCACTCCGCGTCCTCTTCATCGACATTCTTCAGCGTCGTGAGCTTGTCTGTCTTCTTCGCCGCAATGTCATACAGATAGAGCGCTGAAAACTCATCGTCGTGCAGATATCCGTGCACATCCTGCTTGAAATGGTAGCGATCGATCACAATCGGCTTGGGCGGCGCCGGAGGCTTCCCTTCCTCCGCATCCGGCTCCTCTTTCGGCGCAAGCGTCAGCAGCAGTTGTTTCGAGTCCGGCGACCAGCTATACCCATCGATATCCTTGTCCGTGATCGCCGTAAATTGCTCCGCTTCGCCCCCGCGCCGGTCCATCACCCACACCTGGTTCCCCTTCGCCGGACCAGGCCGCGACGACAGAAAGCTGATGTACTTCCCGTCCGGGCTGAACTTCGGAGAACCAGCGCCTTCCTCGCCAAACGTCAGTTGCAGCCGCTCTGAACCGTCCCACTTCACCATCCACAAGTGGCTCTGGCCCTTGTCCTTTTTCACATCCGTCTGGCTTACCGAATACACAACCCAGTCGCCGTCCGGAGAGACCACGGGCGCGCTCACACGTTGCAATTTCGCAAGATCGTCCAGGTTGATGTCGCGCTTTTTCGGTGCATCCGCGGAAGAACCGGGAACAACGGCGACAAGCGTCAAGGCAACACAAAGGAAGGGGCGAATAAAGAAGCGTGGCATGGGCAAAAGACTACCATTCCCCGCCCCCTGCGCAAACACGGCAACCCTGATTTTTTCCCTTACCGCAGCTTCTCCCGCACTTCCGGTCTCACCAGGTAAAGAAAAAACACCAGGTTCAGCACACCCTGGAAAACGAACGGGGTCTCATGCTGCGTATAGAACCGCCAAAAAAATAGCCCCATCAGGAAGACCACGGCAGCCAGCGCAAGACTCCATGCCCAGCGCAACATGAGCAGCAGCCCCAGCGCCACCGCGAAGAATATCGCCGAGAACACCAGGTACACCGGTCGAATCTGACCGCCCGCCACGCCAACGATATTCACCAAAGCAAGCACAACAAGATAGAGGCCGATGGCCACCACCGCGGGAAATTGAAACACGTTGGAGCGCAGCGCCCTGGGCGGCTTTTTTCCGGTTTCGTTGGTCCTGGCTTCGTCTGTCATAGCGTATGCAGATAAGCCAGCAGGTCGCTCATCTGGTCATCGGTCAGTTGTGTCGCCGGCATGTTGTTGCGCCCATGCACAATCACATAGGTCATCCGCTCATCGGTGGGCGGAGCGCCAGACGGCATTGCCTTCACCTTGGTCAACGCCTGCAACCCAGGCCCGTTCAGCGGCCGCGTCGTGTTCGGATGGTGACACCGTGCGCACTTCTGCTGGTAGACAATCGCCCCGCGACTCTCCTCCATCGTGAACAGCGCTTCCGGCTTTGAAGCAGGTAGGGAACGGCAGCCGGCCAGCACCGCCGCACACGCCAAAAAAGCAAATGAGAGCAATAGCATTCGTGGTCGCATCTGCCAACCATGATACAAGCCACCGCCCCCGGTTCCCACTACTCGGTCGCGGCAATCGCCTCCGCAATGCGGTCAATTCCCTGCAACTCCGCCTCGCTCCCCGGCTGGTGCCCGTTCACCAGAATCGAAAACGCCACCGTCTTCCCGCTCGCCGCGGTCAAATACCCGCTCAGTGTATTCGTCTCGTTCAGCGTCCCCGTCTTTGCCCACAACTTCCCTTTTAGCGGCGAACTCTTGAAGCGGCTTGCAAGCGTCCCATCCACCCCGGCCACCGGAAACGAAGCCTGCCATGCCTTGCCCCAGCCCTGCTTCGATGCGTAGCTCAGCAGTTGCGTATACGCCCGCGGCGCAATCCGATCGTCCGGACTCATCCCCGACCCGTCATACAGAAAAAAGTCCCCGTCATTCACTCCGGCATCCAGCATGAACTGCCGCACAACCCGAGATCCCTGCGCAAAACTCCCGTCCGTGCCAAACTCCTTGCCCAACAGCCGCAGCAGCAGTTCCGCGTGCAGATTCTGGCTCACCTTGTTGGCCACCACAATGTCCTCAGCCGCAGGAACCGATACATGCGTCGCCAGCAACTGCTTGCCGGCCAGCGGCACGGCAATCCGGCTCTCCTGCGATGGCGTCAAGTGCAGCGCCTGCGACCGCTCGTCCGCAAAATCCATCGTCCCCACTGAAAACTTGTGCCGCGAAAGCGCCGACCCCGTAACCTGGATGCCCCGCCCAACCAGCGCCTGCTTGAACGCGGCGGCGGTAAACTCGGCCGGGTCCTCAATCGCCAGGCCCGCATGCAGTCCGTTTGCAGGAATCGTTCCCCACGCCCTCACCAACAACGCCCCCGGCCGCCGGCTCAATCCAGGATGCCCCGCCTGACCCCCCGGCGTCGGCGTCATGTCGTTTTCCAGCGCATAGTAGTCCACATTCGGAGTCCACGTCGCCACCGTTCCGCCCGGCGCGCTGGCATCCGCGCCAATCTCCAGATCCATCGTGTTGTCCGCAAAACTCAGCGCGGAGACCGGCGCGCCATAACTCCATTGCAGATCGTCCCAGCCCCACGACTGCCCATATGGCTCATCCACAAAAAAACTGTCGTCGCCCACCACCTGCCCATCCACCTTGCGCACCCCAGCCTGCTCCACCTGCTGCGCCATCGCATCCAGCACATCCATCGCCGCTGCCTGCTTCTCAGGCTGCGCCGGCGTTGCCGCGGCCGCTGCGGTCTGCGCTGAAACGTACGGATAATGCCGCGCGCTCATCGTCGGATCACCGCTCCCCAGCAGCACAATGTCCCCATGCAATACGCCCTGCGGATCAACCACCCCGTCGGCCACAACATTCGTAGTCCATGTCAGCGTATCCACCGGCAGCAGAGCATACGCCGCCGCGGTAGTCGCCAGTTTGGCGTTCGATGCGGGCGTAAACAACAGCCCCTCATTGAACCCATAAAGGTCCTGACCCTCCAGCGACTTCACGCTGATGCCAAACTCCGCATGGCTCAGTGCCGGCTCGGCCAGAATCGCCTGAACCTTCTGGATGAGCGCCGGATTCGCTGGCGGCCCGGCGTTCTTCTTGTTGTTATGCTCCTTGGCATACATGCTGGTACATACCAGCGCGGCGGCAATCACAAGCATGGGGAATCTGCGTTGGGAATTCATGCTGGGAGTTTACGGCATTTTCCTCGCCTCGCGTGCTATTTTGGTTTTCATTCCTCAATTTCTGGAGAGTAATCATGCCAATCGACATGCGCGGCGCTTGTCCCTACTTCGAAGTCTTCGACATGCCCACCTCGATCCACTTCTACCGCGACATCCTCGGCTTCACCCTCGCCGAACACGCGCCGTTCGGTGCCCCCGACGAGTTTGGCTGGTGCCTGCTCAGGCACGGCGACAACACTGAAATCATGCTCAACACCGCCTACGACGACGGCGAGCGCCCTGAAGCCCCAAACCCAACCCGCATCGCCGCCCACCGCGACACCTGCCTCTACATCGGTTGCCCAGATGTAGACGCCGCCTACCAGTTCCTCATCGAAAAAGGCCTGGCCCTCAACCCGCCGCATGTCGCCTGGTACGGCATGAAGCAGCTCTACCTCACCGACCCCGACGGCTTCGGCATCTGCTTCCAGTGGAAAGCCTGATGGAACGCGATGAATCGACGCCACGTCGCCGTTGGGCGGTACGCAAAACATGGATCACCCTCTTGCGCCAACGACGCTTCCTTTGCCCCTGCCCTGGTATCGTGACAGCAGAGTTGCGAAACGTCCGGATTGTAGCGCGGGTCTCCAGACCCGCGCATGGCACAAATGCAGGCGGCCAAAACACTAGTTACCGAGAATCAGCCACTTTGCGCGCCCAACTGCGCTGTCTTCGTGGGTCTGGTTCGCATCGATTCCGATCCCGTTCACCGGGTCACGAACCAGACGCTGCTGCATCTGGTACCCGCGTCCTGCAAGATTCGGCGTCTGGCTGGCCGCCTGCCAGTAGTGACCAAATGGCAACGCGTAAAGCTGCGCACCGTCCAGAACACAATCGGGACCAACGTAGAGGCCGGGCAGATAGCCAGCGGCCGAAACGCCCTCGAACCAGGCAGTGCAGTAGTCGATCACATCCTGCGCCGCAGTGCCCGCTGCAACGCCCTCCAAGTCACACCACACGCACACCCCGGCAGGAAAACCCACCTCTTGTGCGTTGGCCGCGGCATTCGCGCCAAACTCGTTCCCCAGGGCCAGCGTCGGAGCCCATGGCGACTTCAGAACGTGCTGCACGGGCATCAGCGCCAGACCTGCATTCAAGATGTCCAGAGCCTCGGCAGTGGACAGATCGCCCGCATCCTGCGGAGTGCCGATCGACAGGTAGCGAAGGCAGAACGCGTATCCCTGCGCCCGAAAGAGCGCCGCAACATCCGCCGCAATGACCGTATCGGCGTCGAAGCCGAGCGATCCACCAGAGGTAGAGGACTGAACAACGCCTGGTAGCATAACCCCTCCACTAGGATTCGTTGATGGAACCTTCGCGTCAGTGTACTGCCAATCTGGTTCCGATCCGCAGTTTTTTGCGCGCAGCCCTTAGAACTTATCGGCAAATTGATAGCGCTGACCTCTAGGTCGGCTGTCGTGTGGGCCTCCAGTCCCACGCCGCCTTCCTCTTAAGGTAGACAGATTCAATTCAGGCGCTCAGAGCAGGGGCGCTATCGGATCAGGCTATTTACGGACAAGTTCTCAATCTTGTTCAGGCGAAGAGCCGCATGGGAAACCACGACCCTCAACCAGCCACTTCAACGGGTCCCCAATCCTTCCCCTGCGCCTTCGTTCTGGCCCAGGCAGCAAAGCCGCAAACCTCCTCCGAGCGAATAGCGAGCGTCTGCCCCGCCGCAGGTGGTATCGTTGCCCTGTAAACCGGCTCACTCCTATGCTCTTATCCCTGCCCACCCTGTCCGAACCACTGCACTTCTCCCTCGCTGAGAAGTTGACCTTCGCCGCCATGCTCCTCGCCTCGGCCTACGGCTTCTGGCGTCGCTTCGGCATCGTCCTCAACAAAATCCTCGCCTCCAAAAAAGACCCCAGCTTCCACCTCTTCCCAATAACCAAACGAATAACCGATTTCGTCTCCGAAGTCCTCTTCCAGTCCAAAGTCATCCGCGAGCGCCCACTTCCCGGCCTGGCCCACGCCCTGGTCTTCTGGGCCTTTCTCGCCTTCGCCCTGGTCACGCTCAACCACTGCGCCGTCGGCCTCGGCATCGGATTCCTTTCGCCCACCGGCGCCCTAACCCGCTACTACTTCTACTTCGCCGCCGCCTTTGCCCTGGCCTGCGCCGTCGGCATCGCCGGCCTCTTCCTCCGGCGCTTCTTCGTCCGCCCCCGCTGGCTGGGCGAAAAACTCTCCTGGGAATCCGGCTTCATCGCCTTCCTGATTTTCTCGTTGATGGTCACCTACCTGGCAGCATTCTTCGTCCCGGAAACCTCCCTCTCTGCCCGCATCCTGTGGTGGCTTCACACCCTGTCGCTGCTCATCTTCCTGCCCCTCATCCCCCACACCAAGCACTTGCACCTGGTACTCAGTCCGGCTACCATCTTTCTCTCCCGCGGCACCTTCGCCCAAATCCCTCCGCTTTCCGGCGATGAAGACTTCGGCCTTGTCACCGGCCAGGACCTGACCCAGATCGTCAGCCTCCAGGTCTACTCCTGCGTCGAATGCGGCCGCTGCACCGAACACTGCCCCGCCGCCAACACCGGCAAGCTCCTCAACCCCAAGGAAATCATCCTAGGCGTCCGCGCCTACCTCAACGACCTCGGTCCTGCATCCGACCAGCCCCTTCTTGGCCAAACAAGCAACGGCAAGTACAACTCCCAGGAAGCCATCTTCCAGTGCACCACCTGCGGCGCATGCGAGTTCCAATGCCCGGTCGGCATCGAACACGTCCCCATCATCACCGGCCTGCGCCGCGGCGCGGTCAACACCGGCGAGTGGGAAGACGACCACGGGTCCAAGCTCTTCCGCAACCTCGAACGCGGCAGCAACGCTCTCGGCATCAGCCCGCTCGACCGCGATAAGTTTATTCAAAAACAGGAACTCCCCATCTTCGACGGCACCCAGGAATACTGCCTCTGGCTAGGCTGCATGGGTGGATACGACCCCAAAGGCCGCGAGATCGTCGCCGACTTCGCCCGCGTCATGAACTACCTCGGCGCAAGCTACGGCGTCCTGCGCAAGGAGAAATGCACCGGCGACCCGGCCCGCCGCCTGGGCAACGACCTCGTCTTCCAGCAACTCGCCGAAGCCAACCTGGAAGCCCTGGCCCAACACAAGGTCAAGAAGATCGTCAGCATCTGCCCTCATTGCGTCCGCACCATCCAGGAAGACTGGAAGGAGTACGGGACACCACCTGAAATCGAGCACCACAGCGAGTTCTTAGCCCGCTTCTCCCACAAACTTCCTCAAACCGCAGACTCCGCAAGCTCTGTAACAGGGCCTGACTTTAGTTGGGCCGATAAAGCCTATTCAATTGATGACGGGCTTCAGCCCCTGCAAAAGCCGGCTTCGCACAAATCTCCGGCCTTGCCAATGGACGGAAAATCCCTTGCCGATCCGCCCTCAATCCCACCGCGTCCCGGGATCCCCGCCCCCGCATCCCCCGAGGCAAAGACTGAAGGGTACGGGCTTCAGCCCGTACATCCCATCTCCCAAAAAGAGTCCGGGGCTTTAGCCCCCGAGGGACCGGAAACCATCGTCTTCCACGACCCCTGCTACCTGGGCCGCTACCGCAACGTCTACGACCAACCCCGCACCATAGTCGCCCAATCCGGCCAACTCCTCGAAGCCCCCCGCAACCACGAGCGCTCCTTCTGCTGTGGAGCCGGCGGCGGCCTGGCCTTCCTCGGCGAAGAAACCGGCGAGCGCGTCAGCCACAATCGCGCCGCCGAACTCGTCGCCACCGGTGCCCAAACCATAGCCACCGCCTGCCCCTTCTGCAACACCATGTTCCGCGACGCCCTGGCCGCCACCAGCCAAGCCCCGCCGCAGTTACTAGACATAGCCCAACTAGCCGCCCGCAACCTGCCAGAGAGATACTGAGCCCGACAAGCACTGAATCTGGGTGCCCCATCCATTCCACAGCATCACCGTGGAATGGGTGGGCCGCCACAAATCTCCGTGAAGCTCATGTCCAAGTGCCCCGTAGGGGCAACCCCGACAATAGCCCAGGGCAAGCCGAAGCGCATCCATGCGACACTTCCTAAACCCCCTTAGCAGTCCAGGCGCACACCAGGTTCGGCCCCATCATCGCGTACCCAAAGGCACGCACCTCCGCGCGAATCCGCTCCGCAACGGACGATACATCCAGCCCCGCAGCCCCTGGAATTCCATACTCAATCGCTTTGGGCAACAGATGAGCAGCCGTATCGGCGAGATATTCATACAGGGCAGAATCCTCGCATGGATCGAGAATCGACTCGCTACGCATGTTGGGGAGCGGTAAACCCGCAGCCAGAAATACCCGATGCAAGCGCGGTCCCAAATCGACGTGAGCACCGGAACGCCGGAGTGTTTCCACAATGCATGTGATCGTCGTCTTGATCGTGCTGTCAGGGCCGCCTGGAGATTGAAACCAGGGCTCGATGAATGCGACCACTCCGCCCGGCCGAAGATACTCCGTAAGCTTGCTCAAAGCCGCCGCTGGATCGTCCTGATACATCAGCACCAGTCGCCCCACAATTGCATCGACCGCAGCGGAGGGGACATAGTGCGCGAAGTCGGAATGCACGAACGTGACGTTGGAGATTTCCGCGCTTGCAACGCGTTCTCGCGCATGCGCTATTGCGGCCTCGTCCAGATCCAGACCGATCACGCTCCCGCCCGGGCCCACCATCTCAGAAAGCAGCATGCAGATATCCCCCGCGCCCGAGCCGAGATCAATCACCCGCATTCCGGGCCCAATCCCAGCCTCGGCAAACATTCGTCGCGTCATGGGCTCGAAGATCTCCGCCTGACGGGTTAGCCGCGCGTACTCCTGAGGCGAACGCCCCAGGGCATAATCCTCATGTGAAGCGCTCATGTGTGTTGCTCCGGGAAGCTGGGAATGAAGACAAACATACATAGAGTTCCCGATCTTCGTCCAGCATTCATTACCCAAAAATAAGTTCAAGAACTTTGCAGTTAATTAGCCCCTCCCGGCGCACAATCATCTTATGACTCACACTTTCCAGGACAAGTTCCGCCCAACCGGAAGAGATTCACGGCAATCAAAACCCCACCCCTCCTCCCCTTTTGCTGCAATCCCATAAAAACAAGAGGATTACGCTGAAAAAACCTCGTAAAAACCCGTAAAACCACCGAATCGCGATTACGCCAGGAACCGGATTCCGCCGCCGTTCCCCTCCCCTGCCCAGACCCGCTCAATCGCGTTACTATGGTCGAGGTCCTGAAACCATGAAAATCATCGTAGCCATCAAGCAAGTCCCCGAACGCGATGCACAGTTCCGCATCGACTCTTCGGCCAAGTGGATTGAGGAAGCCGACCTCCAGTTCTCCCTCAACGAGTCCGACGCCTACGCCCTGGAAGAAGCTCTCCAGCTCAAGGAGAAGCACAACGGCGAAGTCATCGTCCTCTCCGCCGGCCCTGAGCGCGTCGGAACCACCATCCGCGAAGCCCTCGCCAAAGGCGCCGACCGCGCCATCAACATTGCCTGCGACGATCTCGGCGCCCGCGACGCACTCGGCGTTGCCCGCCTGCTCGCCGCCGCCATCCAGCAGGAAAGCCCCGACCTCGTCCTCACCGGCCTCCAGTCCGAGGACCTGGGCTTCGGCCAGACCGGCGTCATCCTCGCCGAACTCCTCGGCCTGCCCCACGCCACCCTCATCCTCCACGTCGAAAAAACCGACTCCGGCCTCACCGTAAAGCGCGAGCTCGAAGAGGGCTGGTTCCAGGAAGTCAGCCTGCCCACCCCGGCCGTGCTGACCATTCAGTCCGGCGGCAACAAGCTCCGCTACGCAACCCTCATGGGCATCAAGCGCGCCAAGCTTAAAGAAGTCCGCCAACTCGCCGCCACCGAACTCGGAGAAGCCGCAGCACCCGTTGTGGTGCTCGACCGAGTCAACCTCCCCCAGAAGCAGAAGTCCACCCAAATCCTGCCCGGCACCCCCAAGCAAGCCGCCGCAGCCCTGGTAGAAAAGCTGAAATTCGAGGTGCGCGTACTATGAGCGGAGTTTTGGTCGTACAGGAAGCCGGCCGCAATCGTATTTCCTTTGAAGCCCTTGCCGCGGGACGCGTTCTCGCCAATATCACCGGCCTCTCTCTGGAAACGGCCGCCGTCGGTGACCCGAATGGCAACGTGTTCACAGAAACCTCTGGCCTGCCGCCCGCCACGGCGTATGCGCTGCAACATCCCTTGCTCCAGGACTACACACCCGACGGATATGTCCTGGCTTTCGAGCAGTTGATTCAGAAGCTCCAACCTGCCTACGTCGTCTTTCCCCACACATACCAGGTGCGCGATTATGTTCCGTGCCTCGCAACCAGATTCAGTGAGGTACTCATCAGCGACGTCGTCGCCATCGGGGCCGCAATTGGAGATACGACAGGCCCCGTCTTCACCCGTCAGCTCATGCAGGGCCGTCTCAACGGCAACTACAGACACACCGGCACTGGTCCCTGCTTCCTCTCCGTCCAGGCCGGCGCATTTCGCGCGGACCCGCCGCAAGCCGGCACATTCACCATCCTGCCATTCAACCCACAGATCGAGCCCGCCCAAATCCGCACCGCTCCCGGCGCACCCTTTCGCGGCAGCTCCCAAACCGTAGACCTCGGCTCCGCGCCACTCATCGTCAGCGTAGGCCGCGGCATCAGGGAAGCCGAGAACCTCCCCATCGTGCAAGCCCTCGCCACCGCCCTTGGCGCGGAACTCGCCGCCTCTCGCCCCATCTGCGACAACGGCTGGCTGCCCATGGAGCGCCAGGTCGGAAGCTCCGGCCAAACCGTCGCTCCCAAGCTCTACCTCGCCGTAGGCATCTCCGGCGCAATCCAGCACCTGGTCGGCATGAAAGCCTCCCAATGCATCGTCGCCATCAACAAAGACCCCGACGCCCCCATCTTCGAAGTAGCCGACTACGGCATCGTCGGCGACCTTTTTGAAGTAGTGCCGGCACTGACGGAGGCGGTAAGAGCAGCGAAGGAGTAGAAAGGAAGCGGCAATGACATGACCAGCGATTCATTGCTTCCGAAGCGACGAAAACACACACCAGTGCCACCGATCCCGTAGGCAACTACCGCCTCGATGCTTTATGTTTCCTAGTTCACGCCGTCACCACAAGATCGGGGTCCAAGCATGTTCTTCCCAGAAACTTACACAGTCGCACTGCTGCTCATGTTCCTCACCATGCTCTGCTGGGGTTCATGGGCCAACACGCTCAAGCTCTGCCCCGGTTACCGCTTCCAACTCTTCTATTGGGATTACGCCCTCGGCCTGGCAGGCGGCACCGTGTTCTGGGGACTCACCGCCGGTAGCCACGGCCACTCCGGCACGCCCTTCCTTGCCGACATCGTCCAGGCCCCCGTCGCCTCCATCCTCTTCGCAGCCATTGGCGGCGTCGTCTTCAACATTGCCAACCTGCTGCTGGTCGCGGCAATTGAGGTCGCCGGCCTCGCAGTCGCCTTCCCTGTCGGCATCGGCCTCGCCCTCATCGTCGGCGCCGTTTCCAGCTATCTCGTCCGCCCTCTCGGAAATCCCCTTCTCCTCTTCGGCGGAGTTGCCCTGGTCACCATCGCCATCCTCTTCGACGCCTCCGCCTACCGGCTCCGCGAAGCAAAGAGCAAATCCAAAGAGAAAGTCGCCCCGACGCGCGGAATCGTCCTTTCTCTGGTCGCCGGCGTCCTCATGGGCACGTTCTATCCCCTGGTCGCCGCAGCCCTCCGCGGAGCCAAAGGCGTTCCACCGGTCGGCCCTTATGCCGTCGCCCTCTTCTTCGCCGGCGGCGTGCTCCTGTCCACCATCCCCGCCAATCTTTTCCTGATGTGGAAGCCCCTCGACGGCAAACCGCCCGTAAAGCTCTCCGGATACATGCCCGCGCCAATCACCTGGCACTTAGCCGGCCTGCTCGGCGGAGCCATCTGGGCCACTGGAGCCATCGCCAACTTCGTCGCCTCCGGAGCCAATCTCGTCGGTCCCGCCGTCTCCTACTCCATCGGCCAGGGAGCAACCATGGTCTCCGCCTGCTGGGGAGTGTTCGTCTGGCGCGAGTTCGCCGACGCGCCCAAGGCGGCCAATCGCGCCCTGATCTACATGTTCCTCTTCTTCGCCCTGGGCCTGGTTGCCGTAGCCCTCGCCCCGCTCTACTAGCCCCAGCAGGACCACGACCTCGAAGGGTACGGGCTTTAGCGTGAAGGGTACAGGCTTTAGCGTGAAGGGTACAGGCTTTAGCGTGAATGGTACGGGCTTTACAGGCTGCGGAAAAACTACCAAATGGCCGAAGTTTTGAAAGGGCACGGCTTCAATAGCCTGTCCTGAGCGAAGTCGAAGGGTGCCGCAAGTGGCTGAAAATAAAAGCTGGGCTTTAGCCCCCGAGGGATGTTCTTTGTGAATCTTGACTCAAAACCCGACTTTTTCCGCAGCCTCTTTAGCCCGTACGGAAATTAGCAGCAAAGAAACCCGGGCTTTAGCCCCCGAGGGAACACAAAGTTTTGAGACCCACACCCAAACCCATCGTCGTCGTCGGCAGCATCAACATGGACCTCGTGGCCCACACGCCGCGCATCCCCATCCCCGGCGAAACCATCATCGGCACAGGCTTCACCACCACCCCCGGCGGCAAGGGAGCCAACCAGGCTGTATCCGCCGCTCGCCTCGCCTACCCCACGCACATGATCGGCAAAGTTGGCCGCGATGTCTACGGCCCTGCCCTCATCGACAACCTCGCCCGCGCCGGAGTCAACACCGCATCGATTGAAAAAGTCGACGGGCCCTCCGGAGTAGCCCCCATCCTCGTCGCCGACAGCGGCCAGAATTCGATCGTAGTCGTCCCAGGCGCAAATGGCCTGCTCGACCCGGCCACCATCGACCGTCACACCGACCTCATCCGCTCCGCCGGAATGGTCCTCTGCCAGCTTGAAATCCCCATGGACACCATCAGCCATCTCCTCGCCCTCTGCTCCCAGGCCAACGTCCCCGTAATGCTCGACCCCGCCCCCGCCGCCGCACTCCCCAAAGCCATCTGGACCCAGGTTGCCTGGTTCACCCCCAACGAAACGGAAGCTGCCTTCTACCTCGGCGAATCGCTCAATGTCGAGGACGGCGCGAAGCATCTTCTCGCCCGCGGACTCAAAGGCCTGATTCTCAAGCGCGGCGGCCAAGGCTGCTATGTAGCCGTAGCCGGGGGCGAGGCGGCCTGGGTGCCCCCTTTCAATGGGACCGTCGTCGACACAGTGGGCGCCGGAGACTGCTTCAACGGAGCCTTCGCCGTCGCTTTACTGGAAGGTCTCGACCCCTGGTCTGCCGCACGCTTCGCCAGTGCCGCCGCAGCCATTTCCGTTAGCCGCCACGGCGCACAAGCCTCCATGCCTTCTCGTGCCGAAGTCGATGATTTCCTTGCAAGAAACACGCAATAGCCCGAGCCCAGCGGTCACTAACGGGAAGGGAGAGCTTTGGAAGGGCACGACTTCAGTCGTGCCACAACGGACCTAAAAGGAACACGGGCTTCAGCCCCCGAGGGAATGCTCGAAATGCCAATCAAGCCTTCGAAAACACTCAAGATCATCCTGCAAACTCTCACCCTGGTCCTGCCCCTCGCCGCCCACGCGCAGGACACCGCCTACCCCGCTCGCGGCCAGCAAATCCCCGTCCCCGAATGCATGAATCTCCACAACGCCTGGGAAGGCGCCCTCACCGCCGGCTGCCCTCCCACCGTCCACGACCACTGGCTCGCCGATATCACCCACTGGCGCGACGAGCGCCGCATCCGCATCGCTTACGACCCTTCGCGTTACTCAATCCACGCTCTCCAGTGGACCCAGTCGAGCTTCATGCAACCCCAGATGATGGTCCACGACCGCTACTTTTACGACCCCGTCGCCGGTAAATACACGGTCGACCGCTATCTGGCCGATCTCAACCTGCGCTACGGGGGCATCGATGCCGTGCTCATCTGGGCCACTTACCCCAACATGGGCGTAGACGACCGCAATCAGCTTGAAATGGTCCAGTCCATGCCCGGTGGTATCGAAGGCGTCAAGCAAATGGTCGCCGACTTCCATCGTCACGGTGTCCGCGTCCTCTTCCCCATTATGATGTGGGACCAGGGCACCCACCAACCCAACCAGCCCTGGCCAGACGCCATCGCCGCGCTGATGAAGCAGATAGACGCCGACGGCATCAACGGCGACACCCAGGACGGCGTCCCACTCGGTTTCTCTCTCGCCGCCGAAAAGATCGACCACCCCCTCGCCTTCCAGCCGGAAGTCAGCCCGAGCGACGAAGCGCTCGCCTGGAACATCATGAACTGGGGACAGTACAGCTTCCCATTCATCCCCATGATCGACAAGTACAAGTGGCTTGAGACTCGTCACATGGTCAACATCAGCGACCGATGGAACCCCGACAAGACCGACGACCTGCAATTCGCCTTCTTCAACGGCATCGGCTGGGAGAGTTGGGAGAATGTCTGGGGTATCTGGATCGGTATCAACCCACGAGACGCTGCCGCCACGGCCCAGGTGGCAACCATCGAGCGCGTCGTCGCCCCATTCCTGGTCAGCCCCCAATGGGAGCCGCTCTACCCCATGCACACCTACGGGGTCTACTCCAGCCGCTGGCCTCTCGATCACGAAACCGTCTGGACCATCGTCAACCGTAACCCCTACCAGGTCTCCGGCCACCAGATGGATGTCCCGGCGACTCCCGGAATGCGCTACTTCGATCTCTATCACGGGGTCGAAATCAAGCCCGAGATCACAGGCCAGACCGCCACCCTCAGCTTCGACATGGAAGGCAACGGCTATGGCGCAATCCTCGCTACCCCCGGTCAGCCCAGCGCACCGATGCTGCAACTCATCGACCGCATGGCCCAGCTCACAAAGACTCCCCTCGCTGCGCTCTCCCATCAACCCGTAATCCTCCACCAAACGCTCGTGGAAATCCCGCCCACCCAGCCTGTAACCGACGCCCCAGCCGGAATGGTCAGGATTCCCGGCGTTTCCTTTAACTTCAAGGTACAGGGCGTCGAAATCGAAGGCGATGCCTCCAACATGGTTGACGTGCAATACCCCTGGGAGCCCACTCCGCGCCGTTTCCACGAGCACACCCTCGACATCAAGCCCTTCTTCATTGACAAGTACCCCGTCACCAACGCCCAGTTCAAGCTGTTCCTCGACAAGACCCACTACGCGCCCAAAGACGGTCTCAACTTCCTCCGCGACTGGCCCAAAGACTTGAAGAAAGCCGGCCAGGTTCCGCAAGGTTGGGACAACCGACCCGTCACCTGGGTTTCTCTCGAAGATGCACGAGCCTACGCCAGTTGGGCCGGCAAGCGACTGCCCCACGAGTGGGAGTGGCAACTGGCCGCGCAAGGCACCGATGGTCGCAGTTTTCCGTGGGGCCCCTACTGGCAACCAGCCAACGTTCCCACCGCCGACTATAGCCGCACTATGCGCGGGCCCGACCCCGTCGATGCCCACCCCTCAGGCGCCAGCCCCTACGGCGTAATCGACCTGGTCGGCAACGTCTGGCAGTGGACCGACGAGTACCTGGACGACCACACCCGCTTCGCAATCGTTCGCGGCGGTGACTATTACCAGCCACAAGGTTCCATCTGGTACTTTCCCCAGGCCTATCGCAACCAGGAGCACGGCAAGCTACTGCTGATGGCCCCCAGCTACGACCGCTCCGGCGGCATCGGCTTTCGCTGCGTCAAAGACGCCGAGTAGCATACACAATGAACTCTGTGTCGGACCCTTCAAAACACTGGTTCCCCATCCATTCGCAGCTTCATCGCGAATGGGTGGGAAACATTGAATCACCCCACGCAATTCTCCAACACCCCAATCCCCTCAATCGAAATCCGAATCCAATCCCCGCTCGCCAGCGTAAAGGAGCTGTCCGGCACAATCCCCGTCCCCGTCATCAGAAAGCACCCTTCCGGAAACGAATTATCCCGGAACAGGTACTCCACCAGCGTCTCAGGCTCCCGCTTCAGCTCCGTCAACGCAGTTTTTCCTGAAAACACGACGTTGCCCTCGCGTACAATCTCAATGGATATCCCGGTATTTCGGTCCAGAGGCGACAAAGACACCAGTATCCCTGGCCCCAGCGCACAGCTTCCGCTGTAAACCTTCGCCTGCGGCAGATACAACGGGTTTTCCCCCTCAATATCCCGCGAGCTCATATCGTTGCCAATCGTGTATCCCGAAATCCGCCCGCCCGGGCTCACCACCAGCGTCAACTCCGGCTCCGGCACGTTCCACTTCGAATCCGCGCGAATCCTTACCGTCCCGCCCGTACCCACAGTCCGGCTGGCCGTCGACTTGAAAAACAGCTCCGGCCGCTCCGCCGAATATACCCGATCATAAAAACTTCCCCCACCCGCGTCCTTTGACTCCTCCATGCGGGCCCCGCGGCTGCGGTAATACGTCACCCCTGCCGCCCAAACCTCCTGCCGCGAAATGGGTGCCAGAATCTCGCCAGCATCCAGTTCCAGCCCAGCATCCATCCCCGCAATCAGCGCACCCAGCGCACCCGCCAGATCCTCCGAAGCAAGCAGCCCATCCCAATCCGCCCCATCCACGCGGAAATAAAGCCCATCCCGCTCCACCACGCATCCCGTCTTAGTCCGATATAGCCGCACGCCACCCTCCCCGCTTCCGCCTCCCATCCTACACACTGAAGAGCACGGCCTTCACCCTCAGAGCACGGCCTTCACCCTTAGAGCACAGCCTTCAGCCTGAAGGGTACGGGCTTCAGCGTGAAGAGCACGGCCTTCAGCCTGAAGGGTACGGGCTTCACAGCCTGCGGAAAAACTACCAAATGGCCGAAGTTTTGAAAGGGCACGGCTTCAGCCGTGCCGCAAGTGGCTGAAAATAAACGCTGGGCTTTAGCCCCCGAGGGATGTTCTTTGTGAATCTTGACTCAAAACCCGACTTTTCCCGCAGCCTCTTCAGCCCCCGAGGGAATGAAACGCCAGAGCGGAAATATATACCCACTCTTTTTCCACCTCTTTGACAATCCCACCAAAACAAGTCATTCTATAGCGAAGAAAAGGCGAAATGTCCACTGCCTCTGCCCTCCGCCTCCAAATCGAATCCTCCCTCGAACGCCGCTTCCCTGCCGCGCTATCCCCCCTCCCGCGCACTTACCGCGAAACCGCCCCCACCAGCATCCCCGCCGTCGATCGCCTCCTCGACGGTGGCCTCCCCATCGGCGCCATCAGCGAGATCACCGGCCCCGCTTCCTCCGGCCGCACTAGCCTCGCCCTTGCCTTCCTCGCCGAACGCACCCAGGAAGACCGTGTTTGTGCCTGGGTTGACCTGAGCGACGCCTTCGACTCAGAATCTGCCGCGGCCAGCGGCGTCTCCCTCCGCCAACTCCTCTGGGTCCGCCTCAGCAACCCCACCCCAGCCGCACGTCCAAAATCCATACGCCCAAACTCCCCCAACCCCGTCTTCTCAGCTCTAGACCAGGCCCTCCGCGCCACCGATCTCCTCCTCCAGGCTGGAGGCTTCTGCTCCATCGTCCTGGATCTCGGCTCCATCTCCGCCGACCACGGCAAGCGAATTCCCCTCGCCACATGGTTCCGCTTCCGTCAGGCTGCGGACCGAACCCGTTGCTCCCTGCTCGTCCTTGCCCAGCAGCCGCTCGCTCAGTCAAGCGCCGCGGTTGTGCTGGAATGCACCCCGCTCAACCGCCCTCGCCACCCTCAGCCCAACCAGACAGTCCTCACAGCCTGCACTTTTCAAGCAAGTTCCGGACGCCAGCGCTTCACCCCGTTCCTCTCTGGCCAGCGCAAACCGCCCACATCCACCTGGTGCGCAACGTCCCCTGCACAACGGGAGGCCTTCCTATGACAAACCACCTCTACGCCTGCATCCACGCAGAAGAGTTCCCCGCCCAGGCTCTGCTGCGCTTGCGCACCGACCTGGCCGTGCAACCTGTCGCTATCCTCGATGGCCGCCCGCCTCTCCAGAGCGTCTGTTCCTTCAACCGCCCTGCCCGCCTCAAAGGAGCCGTCGCCGGTCTCACCCGTCTCGAAGCTGAAACCATTCCCGGCCTCCATCTTCTGGCCCGCTGCCCGCAAACCGAAGCCGCCGCCCGCGCCGTGCTTCTGGAATGTGCCGCCCACTTTTCCCCGCGCATCGAGTCCGTCGATCAGCCCGCGTCCATGCAAACCTGCTCCTGCGTCCTCGACATCACCGGCACAGAGCGTCTCTTCGGCCCTCCCCAAACCCTTGCCGAACGCCTCCGAGACGCCCTCGCTGCCGCTGGGCTGCGCACTTCCATCGTCGTGAGCGCCAACTTCCACACCGCCCGCCTCAAAGCCGCCTCCACCCGCGGCATCACCATCATTCCGCCGGGGCAGCAAGCTGCCGCATTGGGCAAACTTCCGCTGGCCGCACTCGATCTTCCCGCAGACCCCGCTGAAGTCTTCGCCCTCTGGGGCATCCGCACTCTCGCCGAACTCGCCGCGCTGCCCGAGTCCGAACTCATCGCTCGCCTCGGCCTTCAGGCTCGTGACTGGCGCACCCTGGCCCGCGGCGAACTCCCACACACCTTCGAACCCATCGAGCCCGAGTTTAGCCTGCGTGAGTTCTGTGCCTTCGAGACCCCCGTCGAGCAAATCGACTCGCTGCTGTTTGTTGGCGCGCGCATGATCGATTGCCTCGCCACCCGCGCTGCCACCCATGCCCTCTCCCTCGCCTCGCTCACCGTTGCGATGCAGCTCGAAGGCGGCCAAACCCTCGAACGCACCATACGCCCCGCCCTCCCCACCACTGACCGCAAATTTCTTCTCAAACTCCTCCAGCTTGAAATCGCCGCCCACTCCCCGCAATCCGCTGTCCTCTCGCTCACCCTCAGCGCCCAGGCAGGTCAGTCCAGCAAAGTGCAACTCGGCCTCTTCGCCCCCCCCACCCCCGAGCCTTCGCGCCTCGACATAACCATCGCCCGACTCAAAGCCATCGCCGGAGAAGACCGCGTGGGCAGCCCTGTACTTGAAGACTCCCACCGCCCCGGCAGTTTCCGCATGGAAAACTTCTCCCTCGCAAATTCCACCAAAGCCAACGCAGTTGTCGATGCCCCTCGCCAACCGCGCATGGCCCTTCGCCGCATCCGCCCGCCCAAACAGGTGCGTGTGCAGCTTGAAGCACTCAAGCCCGCGGCGTTCCGCGATCGCGAGCAAAGCTACAAAGTCGAAGCGGCCTATGGGCCATGGCGAAGCAGCGGTTGCTGGTGGTCGACCGACCCGTGGAGCACCGAAGAGTGGGACGTACTCGCCCAGTCCAGCAGCGGCACATCCCTGGCCTGCCTCCTGGTCCATAACTGCACCCAGAACAACTGGCTGTTAGAAGCCATCTACGACTAACTTGAGTTACATAACGAATAACTGCCGCAGAAGCCTTCTAACTCATAACTACCCACTCATCACTAACCACTACCCACTGCTTTATGACCTACATCGAACTCCATGCCGCCAGTGCCTTCAGCTTCCTCGCCGGAGCCTCGCAGCCCGAAGCCCTCATCGAGCGTGCTGCAGAACTGGGCATGCCGGCACTAGCCCTTTCCGACCGCAACGGCCTCTACGGCGTTGCCCGCTTCCACACCCAGGCAAAAAAGTCCGGCGTACAGGCCCACATCGGCGCGGAGATCGCCGTCAGCACCTTTGGCAACCGCCTCACCCCGCCCGCCTGGCTGCCGCATCAATTCCCGCCAGAACCGCCGCGACTGCTGCTGCTTTGCGCCTCGCAAACCGGCTATCAGAACCTGTGTCAACTCATCACCCGCTTCAAAATGCGCGAAGCCACCAAGGCTGAAGGCGCAGCAACCCTCGAAGACCTCGAAGAGTTCTCCGCCGGCCTCATCTGTCTGACCGGCGGCGACGAAGGCCCGCTCGCGGCAGCACTCGCCCACAATGGCCAGGCCGAAACCAAAAAACTCGCCGACCGCATCGCCAACACCTACGGCAGCGGCAACGTCTATATCGAACTCCAGCGCCACGGCCACCGCGAGCAGGAGTGCCGCAACCAGTCCCTGCTCTCGCTCGCCTCCTCGCTCAACCTGCCGGTCATCGCCACCAACGGCGTCCTCCACGCCACTGAAAACGATCGCGAAATCCTCGACGTCCTCACCACCATCCGCCACCACACCTCGCTCGACAAGGCAGGCCGGCTTTTATCCTGCAACGACTCCCGGCATCTCCGCGCCATGCAATCCTTCGACGACATCCCCGAGGCCCTCGCCAACACTCTGCTCGTCAGCAGCCGCCTTGAGTTCACGCTTGACAATCTCGGCTACCAGTTCCCCCGCTATCCCGTACCTAAGGGCGAAACCATGGACAGTTTCCTCGCCCAGCGCGTCGAAGAAGGCGTCCGAAAGCGTTACGGCTCACCCGACAAGCGTTCGCTCCTCGACAAAGCGCGCGCCCAGGTGGCCCATGAACTCAAGCTCATCGCCAAGCTCGGATTTGCAGGCTACTTCCTCATTGTCTGGGACCTGGTGCGCTACTGCCAGAAGCACGGCATTCTCGCCCAGGGACGAGGCTCAGCAGCCAACTCCGCCGTCTGCTACGCCCTTGAAATCACCGCCGTCGATCCCGTCGGCATGGAGCTCCTCTTTGAGCGATTTCTCAATGAAAATCGCGGCGAGTGGCCAGACATCGACCTCGATCTCCCCTCCGGCGACCAGCGCGAAAAGGTCATCCAATACGTCTACGAGCGCTACGGTCAGCTCGGCGCCGCCATGACCGCCAACGTCATCAGCTATCGCGGCCGTTCCGCGGCGCGCGAGGTTGGCAAGGCCCTCGGATTCACCGAAGATCAACTCGCCCGCCTCTCCTCGCTGGTCGGTCACTGGGAGTGGCGCGGCGCCAACGACACCCTCGCCCACAACTTCCAACAGGCCGGCTTTGACGTCCGCCATCCCCGCATCGCCCGCTATCTCGACCTCTGCCAGCGAATGCAAAACCTGCCTCGCCACCTCGGCCAGCACTCCGGCGGAATGGTCATCTGCGCCGGCATGCTTAACAAAGTCGTGCCCCTTGAGCGCGCCTCCATGCCCGGCCGCTCCGTCATCCAGTGGGACAAGGAAGACTGCGCCGACATGGGCCTGATCAAAGTCGATCTTCTCGGTCTCGGCATGATGGCTGTACTCCAGGACTCGATTGAACTGATCCCCCGCCACTACAACAAGGAAATCGACCTTGCCACCTTGCCTGAAGACCCATTGGTCTACCAAACCCTATGCAAGGCCGACACCGTGGGCATGTTCCAGGTGGAAAGCCGCGCGCAGATGGCTTCCATCCCCCACAACGCGCCGGTACGCTTTTATGACCTCGTAGTCCAGGTAGCCATCATCCGCCCCGGACCCATCGTCGGCAAAATGATGCATCCGTACATGCGTCGCCGCCAGGGAAAGGAAGAAGTCACCTACCCCCATCCGTCGCTCGAACCGGTGCTCAAGCGCACCCTTGGCGTTCCGCTTTTTCAAGAGCAGTTGCTGCGCATGGCCATGACGGTTGCCAGTTTTTCCGGCGCTGAAGCTGAAGAACTCCGCCGCGCCGTTGGCATGCGCCGATCGATGCAGCGCATGAAAGATCTCGAAGGCCGCCTGCGTGCCGGAATGACCCACAACGGCATCGGCCCCGAGGCCCAGGACAACATTGTGCAGGGCATAAGTTCTTTCGCCATGTATGGATTTCCAGAGTCGCACGCCGCCAGCTTCGCGCTCATTGCCTATGCGTCGGCCTACCTGAAAGTCCACTATCTCGCCGCCTTTACCTGCGGCCTGCTCAACAACCAGCCCATGGGCTTTTACTCGCCCGCTGTTCTCATCAAAGACGCCCAGCGACACGGCCTCCGCGTCCGACCCATCGACATTCAACGCTCCCATTGGCTCTGCACCCTGGAGCAGCAGGGGAGCCGACCCACGAGCGATGAAACTGTGCCCCATCCATCGAGCGTCTTTTTGCGCGATGGGTGGGATCGCAAGGACTCACACAGGAGTAGTTTCTTGTTAGGCCATGACTTCAGCGATGCAGCAGACGCCCGGGTGGTAGGCCGGGGATTTATCCCCGGCACAAAGCCAACCAAATCGAAGCGGGCTTTAGCCCCTGAGGTATGCTCTTCGGATGCTCTCGAAACCCCGGAAAAATCCCTAGGCGTCAATGCGCAAAAGCTTTGTAACAAGGGCACGACTTCAGTCGGGCCGATAGAGACAATCGAATTAACGTCGGGCTTTAGCCCCTGCCAAAGCTGGACCCCGAACAATCCCGAGACTCGCCCTTTTCCCACAACCTGTCTAGCCCCCGAGGGAATACCAAACCCAGCCCTCCGTATCGGCCTGAATTATGTCAAAGGCCTCCGCCAATCCTCAGCCGAGGCCATCCTCGAAGCCCGCCAACAAGCCCCCTTCCGCAATGTCGAAGACCTCGCCGCCCGAGTCCCCCAACTCAACCGCAAAGAACTCACCGCCCTGGCCAGCGTCGGCGCACTCAACAAGTTGGGAGAAGTCGATCACCGCCGCGACGCCCTATGGCAAGTCGAGCAAGCCGGACGCCCCGTTGGCCCCCTCCTGCGCACCGCCGCGCCGCCCGCCACCGCCGCCAACCCGCTCCTCAAAATGACCGACGACGAGCGCATCACCGCCGATTACGCCGGAACCGGCATTACCACCGGTCCGCATCCCATGGCCTGGCAGCGCGCAGCACTCAACAAGGATGGCTTTCTATCCGCCTGCGAACTGGAGAATCGCCGCGGGGAGCAGCAGGTCCGTGTCGCCGGACGCGTTATCGCCCGTCAGCGCCCCGGCACTGCCAAAGGATTCGTTTTTCTCTCGCTTGAAGATGAAACCGGCATCGCCAACATCATCGTCGCGCCAGACGTCTTTGAGCAGAACCGCCTCATCGTCACGCGCAGCCGATTTCTCTCCATTGCTGGAAAGCTGCAGAATCAGGACGGCGTCGTCCACGTCAAAGCACACAGAATGGAGCCGTTCACGCTATCGATTGATCAGCCCCGCGGAGACATGGGGCGGAGTTGGCGATGACCTGCTCCATCCGCCCCGGCCCCAGTCTGTACTTACCACCACTCCATCAAGCGACCCGAGGAAACCTTCGCGCTGCTGGCCGGCTTGGGCGTGCGCAGCAGCAATACCGGGCATGCAACCAGCTTCATTACCTTCTCGGCAATCGACCCGAACACCAGCGGATGCCAGCCCGTCAGCCCGTGCGTTGAAATCACAACCAGGTCAACCTTCTCGCGCTCCGCCACTTCCAGAACCGCGCTGGCTACATCGTCGCCCACTTCGACACTCGAAGCAACCTTGATTCCCTTGCTGGTCAAATCAGCGCTGGCTGCCGCAAAATGCCGCTCCGCCTCTTTCCGCGTCTCTTCCAGGAACTTCGCCTCGGGGAAAAAATCAGGAAATGTCGTGGTCGGAAACATCGGAATTACATGGACAAGATGAATTGAGGCGCCAAAATGCTGCGCCAGATCCGCAGCCGACTCCAGGGCTGCATGAGACGAAGGGCTAAAGTCAACTGGAACCAGAATCTTGGTAGGAATTGTGCTGAATACGCTTGCACCGGGCATCACATTCTCCTTGCCGGCCTGTAGATGGGTCCGGCTTCTTGTGGTCGCCCTCAATTCTACCAAGACCAAGCTTCCGCTGCGGTGTGACCACCAACACGCCTAAATTACCCGCTCCCCAACCTTCTTCCCCGGCGCTTCATCCGCCATGGACCGCTTCAGGGGAAACAGCGCCAGCGCCGTCCCTGCCAAAATCCTCAGATCGGCCCACACCGTTGCGCGCTCCATGTACGCGGCAGACAGGCGCAGCTTGTTCGGCGTCAAAACAGCCTTGAAGTAGCCAAGCGGATCAGGAACCAGCGCCAGCAGATCACTCTCGCGGCAATACTTCATCGTAGCCGGGTCGGTCAGCCCCGGACGCACCGCCAGCAACACCGCATAGGCCTCTCGGAACTCGATGGCCAGCGCCGGAATCACCGGCCTGGGACCCACCAGGCTCATATCCCCGCGCACAACGTTCCACAGTTGCGGCAGCTCGTCGAACTTCAACCAGCGCAGCCATCGCCCCACCCGCGTTATGCGCGCATCCTCACCGAGTGTGTACTCCGGGCCTTCACTGCCAGCCAGCATCGTGCGCAGTTTGAAGAGTTGAAACGGCCGAAAGCCGCGCCCCATCCGGTCTTGAAAGAAGAAAACCGACCCTGCGGAATCCATCTTGATCAGGATCCCGGCAACAACCAGGATTGGCGCTGCAACCACCAGCAGCAACAACCCAACGACGATATCCACATTGCGCTTGAGCACGAGCCCCTCTGCCGCTTTCCTCAGTTCCACTTGTCCAACCCGAGCGAAAACGCCAGTGCCGCGCGGTTTTCTGGGATAAATGAGGTTCAGTACCTCTAAGCAGATAGGAGCGACTGTCCCATGTCAATACACAAAGCCCCGCAGAAGACAGAACAACTAATTACCTTAGGCTCTAGTACCAGCCGCACAGGATGGCTTCAGCCAAGAGAGTTTGCAGACTCTTCAGTGGCAAAAACTGCATCATTTTGGTGCGAAATAGCGGTCTTTTGATCAACCCCCTCCCGTAAACCCTTTTTTCAAGGGGCGTTTTTCGACTGCACGCGTAAGTGCTTTTGTGTCAACAACATGGGGAGGGGTGGGGGTAAAACACCAGCCAAGCCAGTCAGCCCCTGGCTTGGCTGGACTAGCGAGCCGGCAAGTCAGCGGGACCTCTGCCAGGTTTGTCTCCGTGGCGGCACAGAGATAGCGCTGCTGGGACGGTATCCGAGCCTGGAATACGCGATATATTGATTGGGCGCGTTTGATGCGAATCAAACTGCAAACTTCCGGGAAAATACTTTCGGACTCCCTGGATCGGATATGCCGGTATTTCCCTTGAGGATTTTGGCCCCGGAACCAACCCTAATGTCGTTCCGCCGCAAAATAGACCACCACGGCTCCCACCACCGCGACCATGGCAAACACCGGAATCAGAATCGCCAGTCCCCCGCCTGAGGCGAGCAACGCCGAGGGGCTCAGCGACTCAACCTGCGGCAGCCCGATCCACGCCAGCCAGGGAAACCCTTGCCGCGCCTGGGACACCACCACCGCAACCGCAACCAGCAGCGTGAATACGAGCGCAAAAACATAGGCGCCAAACAGTGGCTTGCCCACCTGCTCCATTGCCGCGTTACGCCGCCTGAGCTGCGCCCGCCACCAAAGCACTCCCGGAGCCGGGAGCCTCGCCTCATGCGTCGCGGCCGTCCTCGACTGTTGAAATGCCTGCGTGACCATCACCATGTCCGCGCAGGAGCGGCAACCGCTCAGATGTGCCCGTAAGTCCTCAGGGCATGCATCGGGCCAATGTCCACGCGCCAGCATTGCCGTCACTTCGGATTGTCTTGTGCAAGGCCGCAAGGTCATAGCTCACTCCGATAGTTGGCCGAAACCTGCCCCGGTTTTTCCAGGCCGCGCCTCTCCAGCCCAGTCTCCGCCTGCTCCGCCAGAATCCTGGCAATCTTGCGCCGCGCCCGAAACAGCAGGAGCCGAATGCTCGCCCCGCCCAGCCCCGTGATCTGTGCAATCTCCCGGTGCGAATAGCCCTCGGCGTGCGCCAGCCACAGCAGTTGCCGGTCGCGCGGACGCATCCGCGCAAGCGCCGGGCCCAGCACAGCCTGAGAATCCGCCTGCGCCGCATTGGATCTGGCGGCAAACAGTTCTTCAGGGACATCTTCGATTGAGGCTGCGACTGGCTTGCGCCAATGGTCTTTCAAGAGATTGGTGGCAATGCGAAACAGGTATTGCCGCGCTGCCACCTCTCCTTCAGCCAGGGAAAGTTCTGGCCGCGCCGCACACAGGAACCGCACAAAGCTCTCCTGCATCAGGTCATCGGCCAGCGCCGGGTCCGCTGAAACGCGCGCCAGATAAGCCCAGAGCGGCCGCGCCGAACGCGCATAGAAGGCCGCAAACGCCTCGCTATCCATGTGCGTTTCCGCAGCCGTGTCCAGGCTCCGATCGACCGGTCTGGAGGCAATCGGTTTGGGTAGTGCAAACTCCCAGATCATCGGCGCACTCGCTTTCAACGGCCCCATTTGCATTTCGGCTCACTTGGCATCCCTGCCGGCATCCGGGCCATTGGGAATCATCCCCAACCGTCCGGCGAGAAACCAGGTGATTCCTGCCGAAATGATAAACCCAAGCCCAGGCATCAGCGCGATGGTTCCCAGCACCAGCATGGGGTCGTGCATCTCAACGCGCACATTGCGCAGCAGGAAGAACCCCACCCCCAGCAGAGCGAGCACAATTCCAATCTGCAGCGGAGTCAGTACCCGCGCAATCGCATTCGGCATCCGCTGGTCCTGCTCCGATCGCAGCGGAATCGGCGCCGCCTCCAAAAACCTCTTCCCAGCCTCCGTGTCCATATATCCCGCCAGTTCCTGGTTCGATCCGAACTTCTCTATGAGCCGCCCATGCACCTCGCTCTGCAACCGGAAAATCCGCCCCCAGCGCCGCCCGTCGATAAACAGCCGCGTCAAGAACACAACTGCCCCCAGAAAGCATGCAAACGCCAGCATCGCCGCGATAGGGTCGATGACGTCGCTGGCCGACCAGGAGTCTCTCTCCCGAGGCAGAAGCTCAGGCCAAACCGCCCGCTCCAGCGCCTCGTCCGGGGTGCCATCGTCAAGATGCACATGGGTAAACAGATAGAATTCCGGGTTGCGCGCAACCTCAGGATGAGCCGTGAGAAACTCCGCCAGTTGCGGATTGTTGCGGCTCACATACTCCTGGTCGCTCAGCAGCGAAGGATCGCGCGCCACCACCGTGGTCAGGGTCGGGCTCAGTTTCAGCAGACGAATCAATTCCTGCTGAGTGGATGCCAACTCGCGGTCGCTCACCAGTGTCGACCGGTTGGCATCAGGGGATGGTCTGGCGGGAGCAGCAGCGCGCGCAGGCGATGCGGGATGCGCAGGCGCGGCCGGAGCTTGTGCCGCGGCAAGGCCGGCGCAAAGCAGCGCAGCAACTGCCAGAGAACAAACAAGCCAGGACGATTGAGACTTGCGATTCGACATTTTGAGTATTCCTCTTCTTTTGGGAGTCGTTCAGACCCTTCTGCCTACACAACGAATGGCGCCGCGGTTTGGTTAACAGCCGCTGCAAAAAAAATCGAAAAACAGTAGACTTACCCTAATGGGTTGCGGAAGAACTCGTTTCGGCGATTGTTTTCAAAGGCTTTGTAACAGGGCACGACCGGGGTACCGGGGAACCCTCTCGGTCGGGGTCGTGTGCCGATAAAGCCAATCAAATCAACGTTGGGCTTTACAGGCTGCGGAAGAACTACCAATTGGCCGAAGTTTTGAAAGGGCACGGCTTCAATAGCCTGCCCTGAGCGAAGTCGAAGGGTGCCGCAAGTGGCTGAAAATAAAAGCTGGGCTTTACAGGCTGCGGAAAAACTACCAAA
>Ga0302195_10000037_pt1 | contig 99273 bp, 80 predicted proteins | sample II_Bog_N1_2_FD_198778 | JGI IMG/M metagenome (GOLD analysis project Ga0302195, IMG submission 198778) | Peat permafrost microbial communities from Stordalen Mire near Abisko, Sweden - II_Bog_N1_2 | ecosystem: Environmental > Terrestrial > Soil > Wetlands > Peat | place: Sweden: Abisko...
CTGGTGCTTGAAGTGTCCACTTGAAAACAAGTGGACACTTCGTTGTATCTGCAAGAGTCTGCCACACTGCCAGCCACGACGCCAGATGGGAACTTCGGACGCTTACGGCTAATCCCGGCATGAGCGATGAAGACCTCGCCGCGAAATCCGGCTGCGACGTAACCACCGTCCGTCAGGCGAAGGCTCGTTACCTCGACTGGAAGAAGGAGACCGCGTAATGGCGGCAAATGCGCTCACGCTCGATGCAGCCCGTGCGGACGGGTTCCCGGTGTACTCACTGACGATGGAGGTGAAGTGGCACGAGATGCAGCTTCTTCTCCGCTACGACCGCACGCGGCTCATCGAGGACGGCATCGTAGGCCAGACGATGCACGGCCAAGCCTTGTGCTGGCATTTCCATCCACACGCATGGAGCGTGCCGTGTGGCGGGAAGTTGTCGCCGCTCGACACCTTCGCAGATGACGAGAGGCTGCGTAGGGCGCTGCAACGGCGGGAACGGTATGGTTCGCTCAAATCGCAGAGCGACCTGCGTAAAGCTGTCAAAACGGTATCCGGTTCACAGTCGGTCAGCAACTTTCGGGCAACGGCTGCTGTTGTAGTCGTCCAAAATGGAATCGTGTATTTGGCCGAGGCTCACCTGAACCCACCCGAGCAACTTGTCCGGGCTCGTGTAGCGCAGAACGAGTGCCTTGATGAGCGGGTCATCAGTGTGGGGCTGCGAGACACGACAGCCAGCCACGGGGCAGTGAGGGTTAGCCTTTTTCTGAGCCACCTTTCCTTCCTCCCATTAGTCTCTTCAGCTACCTATATTTGCGGCTTCTGAATAACTCTTCTCACCTCTTGCGTTAGGTAAGGTACGGGACGCACACGCCTCGCAGAGATATAGTCTAACCAACCATTAAGATTGGCTGCGCTGTTGTGGTTCCGAATACAAGTGGCAGCGAGAATCGGAGCCGTCAGAATCGCCTTCTGCGAGGTCGGGTCGATGCGCTCCTGCTGCAATGCATAACAGAGGTAGTCGGCTGGCTCTAAGCGAGTCCCTTTACGAAGTGCGCCCCATTCAGCTACTACAGACCAACCGGAGGGAACACGGTGGCGCGTCTTCCAGAATTGCATCGCACGTCTCAATTGCTCGGCATGGGCGTGTTGCTCTTCAAAGAACACCTTTACCCGTTCGCCTGTCTGCAATCTGGCTCCGAGTTCATCGAGGAGAGCAATAGCGGCAAGTACGTACCCCTCCATCAGAATCTCAAGCGCAGTTCCTGAGACACGCGGCAGGTAGTCGTTCCTGCATACGGAACCAGCAATTGAAACGAGACCGCATTCTGATGGAAGCTTGCCGAGCCTTGCCAACAGGTCGCCGTAACGTTTTGGAGCATTTGTAGTCCCCAGCCTCAAACTTGCCATGTGAAGCGAAGAACGCGGAGCAAGTTGAGACCGCCATCGAGTGCAGAACGCCTTCCACTGCTTCTCGTGGCCGATGAAGCCCCCAACGACATACATACCTGTCGGTTCATGCAGCGACTCATCTGCGTAGAGCGATAGCATTTGGTTTCCCAAGTCTAGTCTATTAAGACCAGACAGTAGCCGCCCAACCCATCACCTGCCCGGCAATCTGCCTGACAACTCTGGACGCCACCGCCACCAAGAAAATGGCTCATATATATAGTGGCGTTTTGAGCCGATTTTAGCGACAAGCCGGAAAATATATTTTTGTGGTTGCCCGCGAGGAGCCAACATGCTGCCAAAGGAACGAGTAGATTGAGGCTCTGACGCCTACTTCTTCCCTTTGGGGAAGAACAGGTCTATTTCCTGCCCGGTCGTAGCTCTGAGCCTGATGCGGTCTTGGCCTTCGGGTCTGCCGGGGTACGGGTCTTTTGAATCCCTATCGACTTCGACTATCTGCATTCCTGTTTCCTGACAAGCCTTCGCGAAGCCCTCAAGCGCAATTCCTCCGGGCAAACCCGGAGCCGGGGTCACAACGATGTCAGCATCATTGGCGCTGACCGATTTTTGAGAGAGTGACCCCACAAGCTGAAAGGACATTTTCCCCTTCCACTGCGTATTGAGGATGTCCACGATTTTCTGAAACTGTTCGTGAGTGTGATTCGCCATGTGGCCTCGATTCTCTAAAGCATCTGAGGGTCGAAGAATCGGGCGTGTTGCTTGCCGGTACCGTCCATAGCGCCTTCAAACTTCCAACCCTCGTGATACAAGTCAACCAACTTGGCGTAGAACTTCTGTGATAAGTAATGCAAGTCACCGGAGTCATCCCGCTTGCTCACATCCTCGACGTTGTTCACCCACTGCTCGTACCTGAGCATTAGACCGTTTATGCCGAGGCCGGAGACGACACGCACGATGACCATCAGACGCATGTCACCTTTGCTGTAGTCCCGCTTCGCCACCAAGTCAGTCGTGTCCATGTATCCCCCCTTCACATTTTAGTTCGGAGCCGGTCGAATTGTTCGGCCTCCTCAAAATTAGCTCAGATTCTCTGGCACCTTCCGAAACACCCGATTGAAAATCTCGTAGGCGAGGTCTACTGATTCCTCGATGGCCTTGCCGGTCGGCACCACGCGGACGTTGACCTGCCGCTCACGAGCCAGCCGGATACCGGCTATGAGGCACGCGCCGAGGTAGACCATCCCCCGGTTGATTCTTGGCATGTGAGCGTCAGGGTCGAACATCACCGGCCTCCGACCCGCTGCTGCCGGGTGACGAGGCCGTCAGGCCGACCGAGGAAGGCCTCAGAGGGCAGGTACCGGCGCAACTCACCACACAGGGGGCACTCAACCATGACCGACTGGAAGGGAAACTCCTCCCGGCCAGACGGCACGTCGCGGCGGCACCGCTTGCAGGTGACCACGAAATGTCTCCGCTCGATTGTTGGGAACCCGAATGCCATCTCCCGAGTATAGGCGAAGTAAAAGCGAAAGTAATCCACAGTGCGGCGTTTTGGCTTCCTAGCATTTCCTAGCGTTTTTACTGAAATCGCGTACCCCAAGAATCACAGTGTTGTTGGAAAAACTTCGATGCCGTTCGCTAAACCCATCATTTTGGCTTGCTTCCCGCACGCCCAGTTTTTTACAGTATTGAAGAGAAAACTTCAGGCTGTCCGAGGCAGGTTCCCTTCTTCGGCACCAACTGTCCCATAAAGTATTGATTCAAGTGGGCTTGCAACAGGTTGAGAAGGCTTCCTAACAGTCTTCCTAACATTTTTGCAAAAAGATAGCCTTGAGGTTTCTCCAAACCAAGTATTTGGTTCCAAGAGAAGAAACCTTGGCGAACTGTGCAGTCCAACTTTACAAGTACACTAAGCTGCTGACCAGATGGCGACATCGCAAGGCGGTGTTCTATCCGAACAACCGCATCAAGCCTCATGCCGTGCTAACGGCGGACGGCGAACAAATAATCAAAGAAGGCTACTACTGCCTGTACTACAACCGTGGGTGGGAGCCTGTTGGCAACGACCCGGCTGAGGCCGTGCGTCTGCTGATGAAGAAGCGTGGTGAACTCCTGACGGTTGCCAACGGCAGTAGTGAAGTTCAGGAGCCGGAGGCGGAGCCCAAGGTAACCGATACTCTACATTCCGCCTTTGAAGCTTGGATACCGGTCTCCAGAATAGGTGAGTGTATCAGCGATTTTTAACCTAAACACGGTTGAGACAAAAGTAATAAGACGAGATTAAAGAATTTCTTTCCTCTGCCGAAGAAACGGACAAGGGCATAGATCTTGTTGTGTCGAAGGAGTGGTCCGATGAAAGCTCTCATTCGCTGCGTTGCGCTCGTCTCCGTTCTTCTGATCTTCCACACATTACCAGCCCACTCGCAGCAATCGCGCCAGTCACTTGTCCAGCACGTTCGACCTGCTGTCTCCAGTGGCTTGGCAAAGCCTCTGGGGCAACTCCCCTCGACACAACGCCTGAACTTATCGATTGTGCTGCCGCTCAGAAATCAGAATAAACTCACGAGCCTCTTGAGCAGCATCTACGATCCCTCCAGTCCCGATTACCACCACTTCCTCAGCGTGGCGCAGTTCACCGAGCAATTTGGCCCTACCGCGGAGGACTACAAATCCGTCGTTGATTTCGCCACTGCCAACGGTCTCACTGTGACGGGAGAATCGGCCAACCGCATGGTCGTGCCTGTCAGCGGAACTGTGGAACAGATCCAACAGACATTCAATGTGACGATGAATCTTTATCGGCATCCTACGGAAGAGCGCAACTTCTATTCCACCGATAGAGAGCCCTCGCTTAATCTAGGTGTGCCCGTGGCGCATATTGTGGGTCTGAACAACTACTCGCTGCCACGCTCATCGGCAGTCAGAGAGAGTGCGAATCAAAGCGCCGCAAGCGCAACGGTTCATGGATCGGGCCCATCCGGTTCCTATCTCGGCAGCGATATGCGGGCGGCCTACTATGGCGGCTCCGCGCTGACCGGCAGCGGACAGACGCTCGGACTCGTTCAGTTCGACGGCTATAACATCGGCGATGTTACTTTGGCCTTCGACGGAACTGCAACGGCAACCAAGAATGGCAGCAACTATCTCTTGAAGTACACGCCCACCGCCAGTGGAACGACCTACACGATTCCCATCAACAATGTGCTTATGGATGGCGCCACTGGGGCGCCGCTCTCCGGCGACGATGGTGAACAGGTACTGGACATTGCGCAGGCAGTCGGCATGGCCCCAGGGCTGAGCCAGGTTCGCGTGTACATTGGAAGCTCGGATGCGGATATTTTGAACGCAATCGCCTCAGACACAAAAAATCTAGCCCAGGAAGTGAGCATCTCGTGGACATGGATGCCGGACGATCCTGCAACGGACGATATCTTTTTTGAGGAGATGGCCGCGCAAGGGCAAAGCGTATTTGTTGCCTCTGGCGATTACGGCGCCTATGACGCCGGGATCCCCTATCTTTATCCGGCCGAGGATGATTATGTAGTCGCTGTGGGAGGAACAACTCTGACCACGAATGGAGCAGGCGGAGCGTGGGCCTCTGAAACCGCATGGAATCGAAGCGGCGGCGGCGTTAGTCTGGACGAAATCCCCATTCCGCCCTGGCAGGCGGGCATTGCCAACTCGACGAACCAGGCATCTACTCTCTATCGCAATATTCCCGATGTCGCGATGGAGGCCGATTTCGACAACTACGACTGCGATATGGGAAGTTGTTCCGGAGGCTGGGCGGGCACCAGTTTTGCCTCTCCGCGCTGGGCGGCGTACATGGCCCTGATGAATCAGCAAGCGCTCGCCAATGGCAATCAGCCGATCGGCTTGTTCAATCGGCTGCTCTATCCACTCGCCGATAGCTCCAGTTATTCCAGCTACTTTCACGACATAATATCCGGAACAAACTATTTTTATCCAACCGTCGGCTATAGCGCCGGTCCCGGCTATGACTTGGTAACAGGATGGGGCAGCCCGAATGCCGCTCTTATCACTGCGCTCACTCCCGTGGTTTCCTCCGGCTTTCAATTGACTTCGTCAGTTAGCAGCTTTTCCATCTCTCCGGGCAACTCCGGCACAGCCACGATCACGGTTAAAACACTGGGCGGATTCGCGGAAAGCGTCACCCTGGGCACATCTCCACTGCCTCCCGGCGTCACGGCTTCCTTTGCCGCCAATCCCGCAACCAGCACCAGCCTGCTTACCATTGCGGTAGCGGCTTCCACACCCCGCGGATCCTATCTGCTGTTTATCAACGGCTCAGCCAATGGAGAGACCGCATCCACAAGCATTGCCCTTCAGGTTCAGGCTCCCGGATTTATTGTTTCGCCGGACGATTTCAATCCGGTGGTGCAAGTCAGTCCAGGCTTTGCGAACTCCGACTTGATCGATGTATCCGACCTGGATGGATTCACCGGCAATGTCTCGTTCGCGGTAACCTCTCCGCTGCCCAGCGGCATAACAGCCCTGATTGGGAAAAGCTCGACCTACAAGAAGAATGTGATCACGTTCATTGCCGATAACAACGCCGTCTACACCAACCAGACAGTGACGGTTGCCGCCACTTCGGGCAACGCCTCCACCAACGCCACTTTCTATCTGCAAGTAGGGGAGCCCTTGTTCTACATTGTGATGAATTCGATGCCCCTCTATCTCGCTCCAGGCGCTTCGGTCACGTCCGTTGTTTCCTACGTGCCGCGGGGAAACTATACCGGAAGCGTCGCCCTCTCTTCCTATCAGCTTCCCAGCGGGGTCACGGTCTCCTACAATCCCACTTCGATTGGTCCAGGGCAAACCAGTACGGTGACCATCAGCGCAAGCGCCTCTGCGCCCGCGGGCTCCTCCTATCTCATGCTTTCCGGATTGGGAACAGGCGTAGAATCGATCTTCGGCTACGCGATCACGATCACATCCACGCCTCCGCCGAACTTTGTCGTCGCCATGAGTCCGGCCTATTTCAATCTGGCGCAGGGCGCTTCCGCCACAAACAACATCACCGTGACCGACGAAGATGGATTCAGCGGCAACGTCTATATCCAGCCGGTTGGCCCCGGGGACTCGAGCACCGCATTTACGGTGAATCCCACGGCGAACTCGACGGCTGTGAAGCTGACGGCGGATACCGATGCGGTTCCCACCATGTGGATCGTAAATTCGTATGGCCAATCTGGCTCGCAGCAGTCGCCCATCGCGGATTATGTGATCATTTCTCCAACCTTGCAATTTGTTCTGGGCACACCTACTGCACCACTCGCTCTCGCCCCCGGTGGATCGATCACGGCGCCCATTTCAATCACCATGCAAAATGGTATCTCAGGGGGAGTTAGTTTTTCCGCAATCGGCCTTCCCAGCGGCATCACCGCGCAGTTCAATCAGAATGCAACCGCTGCCGGCAGCACATTGACTTTAAGTGCCAACAACAACGTTGCCGCCGGATCCTATTACGTGAATATCGCCGCGGCCAACAGCGCCCAGACAATCACCAAGACTGTCGCCATTCAAGTCACAGGCTCTACCCCCGCCGCCACGCCCACCTTCAGCGTGGCCGCCGGAACTTACACCAGCACCCAGTCGGTGACCCTCTCTGACTCAACCACCGGCGCTGTCATCTACTACACCACCAACGGAAGCACGCCAACCACTGCCTCCACCGTGTACACGGCGGCAATCCCGGTCGCCGCCTCGGAGACCATCAAAGCCATCGCGACGGCGACAAACGATTCAACCAGCGCCGTCGCCTCCGCTGCGTATGCGCTCAGGAAGCCTTGATTCATCCGTCAACAGGCCCAAGCGAGCAACGGCAGCGTTGAGATTGTGAAAGGCGCCCACCGAAACGCTGCCACCGATGCGAGTTGCATAATAAAAGACTTGATACTTGAGAGTACCGAGTTCCGGCCAGTTAGTTAGCCTTAGGTGCCGCGATTGGCATGGTCCAGTGGTTGCTCTTCCATGCACTCAAGGGGCCGCACAGCACTTCTTGAACTTTTTGCCACTCCCGCAAGGGCAAGGATCATTGCGGCCGATCCTGGGCGCCGCGCGATGAGCCGAGGGCTTCCCGGCGAGGGCGCGCAGGAGAAGATCGATGTCGGAGAGATCTTCGGGTTGGTCCGCCTCGATGCCGACGATTACCTTCCAGTGGTGTTTTTCACAAAGGGCGACGATCTCTTCGCCTTTAGGGAACCTCTGATCTTTTCATCGCTCTCGGGAAAGGAAATGAAATGACCCGGCCTTGTCTGCGATCGCCCTTGCTGAGAACGGCATTCTCGTTGCAGGTGTGCCGGCCCTCAGCTTATGCACGGGCCGTTGGAGTACAATTTACGCTAAGCGCGGAGCGGCCCCGGAGTGAACGGCAAGGGGCTGCCGGACGCAAATTCAACCGATTGAACGCGGAGCAAGGCTTTCCCCAATGGCACGCATCTACCCTTTTCGCGCATGGCGTTATAACCCCGGCGTAGTTCGCCTGGATGACGTGGTCACCCAGCCGTATGACAAGATCAGCCCGGCGATGCAGCAGGCTTATTACCAGCGCAGCCCGTACAATTTGGTGCGCATCATTCTGGGCTTGCCGGAGCTGTTTGACGCCGAGCGTGGTGAGAACGTGTACACGCGCGCCGGGCGCGACTTCCGCTCGTGGCGGGAGCAGGGCGTGCTGACGCAGGAGAAGGAGCCGTGCATCTTCGCCTATGCGCAGCGCTTCAAGGTTCCGGGCACGGAGACGGTGAAGGAGCGGCGGGGCTTTATTGCGCTGGGCAAGCTGCACGAGTACAGCGAGAAGGTGGTCTTCCGCCATGAGCAGACGCTGAGCAAGCCGAAGGGCGACCGTCTGAATCTGCTGAAGGCGACGCGCGCGCACTTTGGACAGATCTTCATGCTCTATTCGGACCCGGCGGGAAGCATCGAGAAGATATTGTACGAGGGCGCGGGCCCGGCAGACGCCGAGGTGACGGACGAATACGGGGTGCTGCACCGGCTGTGGAAGGTGAATGAGCCGGGCGTGATCAACCTGCTGACGACGGCGATGGCCGACAAGAAGCTGATTATCGCCGATGGGCACCACCGCTACGAGACGGCGCTGAATTATTCCAAGGAACACGCGCCGGCCGAGCCGGTGAAGAGCGAGTCGAGCACCAGCCAGGTGCCGCAGCCGGCGTATCCCGAGGCGGCGGTGATGATGAGCTTTGTGAATATGGATTCGGACGGGCTGGTGATTCTGCCGACGCATCGCGTGGTGCACAGCTTGACCGGCTTCGACCCGGCTGCCTTTGCGCTCGCGGCCAAAGAGTTTTTTACGGTGATGGCGCTGCGCACGGCCGAGGCCACGGACTACATCGGCACCCTTAACGCTCAAGAGGGCACGGCCTTTGTGGCGGTGACGCGCGCGGGGGCCTTCCTGCTGAAGGCGAAGCCGGAGACGACAGCGGCGGCGCTGGCCGGGCTGCCGGAGCGGCAACGGCAATTGGATTTGAGCAACCTGCATACGATTGTGCTGGAGCGGCTGCTGGGCCTGGATGCGGAGAAGGTGCGGGAGCAGACGAATCTGCGCTATCTGCGGGATGCGGGCGAGGCGGTGGAGCAGGTGCGGCGAGGCGAGGCGGATGTTGCCTTCCTGACGAATCCGGTAACGATGGAGCAGTTGAGGGAGGTGGCCTTTGCGGGCGAAGTGATGCCGCAGAAATCGACCGACTTCTTTCCCAAGCTGCTGAGCGGACTTGCGATCTATGCGCTGGAGTAAGTTAGGATTCGCGGCCTTTACGATGAGCTGGCTGGGTGGAGCTTCGCTCCTGGCGCAGCAGGCGCCGGCGGCTCCGCAGGCGCGCTTTGTGGTGGTGCTGGATGCGGCGCACGGAGGCGACGACTCGGGCGGACGGCTGTTGAATGGCCAGCCGGAGAAGGCCTTTACGCTGGCGATGAGCGTGCGTTTGCGCTCGCTGCTGGCAGTGCGCGGAATTCAAGTGGTGACCACGCGGGAGTCCGATCAGACAGTAGAAGCGGAGCGGCGGGCGGAGATCACCAACCACGCCGCGGCGCAGGCTTGCCTGAGCTTGCACGCGACCGAGAGCGGATTGGGTATCCATCTGTTTGCCTCGTCGCTGGCGCCCTCGGCGAATGCCGGCGGCGGGGTGCGCTTTCTGGCGTGGAAGACGGCGCAGTCGGCCTGGGTGACACGCTCGGTGGCGCTCGAAGGGGATTTGAACTCGGCGCTGCTGCACGCCGGGATGAGCGTGACGCTGGGACGGAGTTCGTTGCCGGTGCTGGATAGCCTGACCTGCCCGGCGGTGGCCGTGGAGATTGCGCCGGAGATGAGCTCCGACAAAACAGTGGCGGCGGAGCTGGACGATCCCGGCTATCAGGCGCGCGTGGCCGAGGCGCTGGCCGCGGCGATCGTCGAGTGGCGCACGGAAGCCGCTCGCGCGGAGGCTCATCCATGATTCCCCGCCATCAGGCCGTGATCTTCTCGATTCTGCTGCTGGCCTCGCTGGTGATGGGCGTGACGCTGTGGGAGTTACGCGAGCACGCGCATCGCAGGCTGATCGCCGGACAGGATTCAGCGCCGACCAGCGCGCCGCAGGTGGCAGCGGAGTTGCAGGCGACGTTGATGGTGGCCAGCGACAGCGACGGATCAATGCCCGCGCAACTGCACGCACTGCCGCTGCCGACCGATCCGGGAGCGCGCGCGCGGGCCATTTTGGGCAAATTGCTGGATATCTATGCCGCGGCCGACGCCGCGCATCCGGTTCCCGGCGGCGATGGCTCGGTGCTCGAGGTCTTTCTGCTGCCGGCGATCAATAGTGGCGCCGCGGCTGACGCCGCCAATGGTCCGCAACTGGCGGTGGTGAACCTGGCGGGCAGCTTTGCGGCCAACCATCCGTCGGGGATTGAGACGGAGACGCTGACGGTGCTGTCGATCTGCGGCACGCTGCACGCCAACCTGCCGCGCGTCTCGCAGGTGCGCTTCCTGGTGGATGGACAGGTGCGATCGACGCTGGCCGGACACGCCGACCTGACGCGCACCTACCTGACCGGCGAGCCGGTGCTGACCGAGGGACGGCAGCCTTGAGCGCGCTGGCAGGAATACCGCCAACCATTGGCGTCTTCGATTCGGGATTTGGCGGGCTGACGGTGCTGCGGGCGCTGACTGCGCGGCTGCCGCAGGCGCGCTATGCCTTTCTGGGCGACACGGCGCGGCTGCCCTACGGCTCGAAGTCGCGGCGGACAATAGCCCGCTACGCGGCGCAGAGCGCACAGTTTCTGGTGCGCGAACAGCGGGCGGAGTATCTGGTAATTGCCTGCAACACGGCCAGCGCTCTGGCGTTGGATGCAATTCAGGCGGCTGTGACGGTGCCGGTGCTGGGAGTGATCGAGCCGGGGGCCGAGGCCGCTCTAGCCGCTTCGTGCACGGGCGATGTGCTGGTGATGGCGACCGACGCTACCGTGCAGAGCCACGCCTACGCAACCGCCTGTCGCGCGCGGGGGCTGCGGGCTCTGGAAAAGTCCTGCCCGCTGCTGGTGCCGCTGGTGGAGGAGGGTTGGACCGGGCACGCGGTGACGGCCGAGGTGATCCGCATCTATCTGGCGGAGCTGATGGCCGAAGCGGCTGCCGCGGGGATGAAGCCGGATGCGCTGGTGCTGGGCTGCACGCACTATCCGCTGCTGCGGCCACTGATTGAGCGCGCCGTGCCGGAAGGAATGAAGGTGATCGACTCGGCCGAGGCCACAGCGGAGGCGGCTGCGCGCCTGTTCGGGCTGGAGAAAGCGCAGCAAAATCCGCCCGAGACGCGGATCGAGTGCTTTGCCACGGATTCGGTGGAGAAGTTCGAGCGGCTCGGCTCGCGCTTCCTCCAGCAGCCGACGGGCAAGGTGAAGCTGGTGGATATGAGCGGCTGGGTGGACAATATCTTCTTTGTTGCTGATATTCTATAAGGACGGTATCGGTCCGATTTCCCCATCGAGCGGACCCTGGAGGAAAGAAGCAAGAATGATCAATTTGGCGGGTAAGACAGCCGTCGTCTTCGGGCTGGCGAATAAACGTTCCATTGCCTGGGGCATCGCCCAAAAACTTCACGAGGCCGGCGCAACGCTGGCTATCTGCTATCAAAACGAGCGTATGAAGCTGGAGGCGCAGAGCCTCATCGACGAGCTGCCGGGAGCCAGCGGCTACCAGTGCGACGTGGCCAATGACGCGGAGATCGAGGCGGTTTTCGGCGTCTTCAAGGAGAAGTTTGGCAAGCTCGATATTCTGGTCCACGCCATCGCCTACGCGCCCGCCGAGGAGCTGCGCGGCGAGTTTATTGATACCACGCGCGAGGGCTTCCGCATCGCCAACGACGTCAGCGTCTACTCGCTGATCGCCGTCTCGCGCGGGGCGGCGCGGCTGATGACCGAGGGCGGCAGCATTATGACGCTCAGTTATTATGCCGCGGAGAAGGTTGTGCCCAACTACAACGTGATGGCGGTGGCCAAGGCCGGCCTGGAATCGACGGTCCGCTATCTGGCCTACAACCTCGGCGCGAAGAATATTCGCGTGAACGCCATCTCGGCCGGTCCGGTGAAGACGCTGGCCGCGCGCGGCGTGGGCGACCTGAGCGAGATGATGCGCTCGCATGCCGAGCGCGCCCCGCTCCATCGCAACATCGATCAGGCGGAGGTGGGCGGCGCGGCGCTGTTTTTGGCCAGCGATCTATCGAGCGCCATCACCGGCGAGATCATGTACGTCGATTGCGGCTATAACATCATGGGGTTTTAGAGCAAAACCACGATTTCCACGCCCAAGATTGTTGATCAAAGGTGTTGTTTTCTTGAGGAAAACAACACTTGTGAGCCGCTGCGCTGGGTATACCTATCGCGATTTTGCCATAAACGAATCGGAAATCTTATCCGCGAGTGACTTAAGTCGCTGGCATCAGCATTCGCCCCTCTTATGCTCGGGTTGCAGGACAAATCCGGAGTGAGAGGAAATCATCATGTTTTGTTATCAATGCGAGCAGACCTCGAAGGGCGAAGGCTGCCAGACACTGGGCGTATGCGGTAAAGACGAGAGCACGGCGGCGTTGCAGGATCTGCTGCTGCAGGGGGTGAAAGGCATCTCCATCTATGCCCACCGGGCGCGGTTGCTGGGCTCATCCGACGCCGAGATCGACGCTTTCACCATTCAGGCGATCTTCGCCACGCTGACCAATGTGAACTTTGACCCCGAGCGGCTGGTCGATCTGATCCATCAGGCCGTCAAGACGCGCGAGGCGGCGCGCGCACTGTATGAGAGCGCCAGTGTGGCTGCCGGAGTTGTGCCGGCGGAGCTGGGTGGAGCAGCTGCGTGGATGCCCGCCGCCACGCTCGATGGACTGCTGGCGCAGGCACAGCACGCGCTGCTGCCGGTGCGCTTTCTGGCCGAGAGCAAGGAGATTGCGAATCTGCAGGAGCTGGTGCTCTATGGCATCAAGGGCGTTGCCGCCTATGCCGCGCACGCATTGGCGCTGGGCGCGGGCGATCCTGTTTCCTTCGCCAAGATTCATGAAGTGCTCGACTTTCTTACGCATCCGGCGCCGACAGCCGAGGAGCTGCTGGGCATGGCGCTCTCAGTTGGCGAACTGAACTACCGCGTGATGGAGATTCTCGATAGGGCGCACAACGAAACTTTTGGCGCACCGCAGCCGACCAAGGTTCGCCTGGGCGCGCGCAAAGGCAAGGCAATCCTGGTCAGCGGCCACGATCTGCACGACCTCTACGCGCTTCTTGAACAGACCATAGGAACCGGCATCCAGGTTTACACGCATGGCGAGATGCTGCCCGCCCACGGCTATCCCAAGCTGAAGGCCTTTGCGCAATTGGCCGGCAACTACGGCGGCGCGTGGACGGACCAGGCCGATGAGTTCAACGAGTTCCCGGGCGCAATCCTGATGACCTCCAACTGCATTCAGGAGCCGAAGCTCAACTACAAGCAGAGGATCTTCACCTCGGGCATGGTGGCATGGCCGGGCGTGCGGCACATCGCCGATCAGGACTACAGCCCGGTGATTGCCGCGGCTCTGGCCGCTCCAGGCTTTGCCGAGGATGGAGGCGACGAGCAGATCACCGTCGGCTTCGGGCACAATGCCATGCTCAGCGTTGCCGGAGCCGTGATTGACGCAGTGAAAGCCGGGGCCATCCGGCGCTTCTTTCTGATCGGCGGCTGCGATGGAGCGCGCAGCGGGCGCAGCTATTACACAGAGCTGGCCGAATCGATCCCCAGCGACTGCCTGATCATGACGCTGGCCTGCGGAAAGTTCCGCTTCAACAAGCTGGAGTTCGGCATGATCGGCGGGCTGCCGCGGCTGCTGGATATCGGCCAGTGCAACGACACCTACTCCGCGCTGCAGATCGCGCTGGCTCTGGCCAAGGCCTTCGAGTGCGGGGTCAACGATCTGCCGCTCTCGCTGGTGCTCTCCTGGTACGAACAGAAGGCCGTAGCGGTGCTGCTGACGCTGCTGCATCTGGGCGTGAAGAATATCCGCATCGGGCCAACGCTGCCGGCCTTTCTTTCGCCCGCGGTGCTGGCGCTGCTCAAGGAGAAGTTCAACCTGATGGCCATCACCACGGCAGAGGCGGATCTGGCCGCGATGCTGGCCTGATCAGCGCAGCGCGCTGCTTTTGGGCTCCAGCAACGGAGCCTGGAAGCGGCCTGGCAAAGTGCGCGATGAGCGCTTGGTACAATCCGAGGATGAGCGCAACACGCTTTGATATTGCCGCCGTACTGGAGAGTACGGCGCTGTTCTCCAGCCTCTCCGCCGAGGAGTTGCGCATGCTGACCGCACGCACCGTGCGCAAGAGCTTCAAGGCGGGCGAACTGCTCTTTACCGAGGGCGAGCCCTGCCATGGACTGCAGATCATCGCCCGCGGCAGGGTGCGCATCTTCAAGACTTCCGCCAACGGGCGCGAGCAGGTGCTGGCCGTCAATCAGCCCGGCGAGCCGGTGGCCGAGCTGCCGGTCTTCGACGGTGGAGTCTATCCTGCCTCCGGCGCGGCGGTCGAAGAGACGCAGATCGCCTTCATCGCGCAGCGCGACTTCCAGAACTTTTGCCTGGAACATCCCGCTGTGGCGCTGAAGGTGCTATCGGTGGTGGGCGCGCGGCTCAGGAGGCTGGTGGGCATCATCGAGGAGCTATCCTTTACCACGATTCGCCAGCGGCTGGTGGCGCTGCTGCTGAAGCTGGCCCGCGAGGAGGGCGCTCAGAGCGCCGCGGGCATCGAGTTTCTGCTGCCTTCAACCCATCAGGAGCTGGCCAATCAGCTGGGAACCGTGCGCGAACTGATCTCTCGCAACTTGCAGCGCCTGCAAGCCGAAGGACTGCTGGAGGTGGATGGGCGGCGTATTGTGGTGAAAGAGATGAAGGGTCTGAGCGCAATGCTGGAGACCTCTTCCTAGGAATTACACCGCTGTTTCTGCCTGATTCTAATCATGCGGATTGGCAATCGGCTTGAGGTTTACCTATGAAGGATTTATCACTTATGAGATATTTCAAATCCGAAGAAGTCGTCGCACGAATCATCTAAAAAGAAAATCTGCCGATAGATATCTAAAGGCGATCCTCCGATTGCTTGCGCAGTGGCTGCCTGTGTCTCCTTCCGATGAATACACTCATGCATCCGGCAGCGCGGAGGAAGCAAGGACGGTCCCCGCCTGAAGGAGGATAAGTGGCTGAGCAGATTCTTGTTGTGGATGATGAACAGAATGTTCTTGATGGCATTGAGCGGCTGCTGCACGGCGAGTTCATCATCAGCAAGGCTCTGGACGCCACTGAGGGTTTGGCCTCGATCGAGCTGTTCGGTCCCTACGCTGTTGTCATTGCAGATATGCGAATGCCGGGCATCAACGGCGCCCGCTTTCTTGCCCGCGTACACAAACTGGCGCCGAAGACCGTTACGATACTGCTGACGGGATACAGGGATCTCGATACGGCCGTCGTCGCCGTAAACGAGGGCCATATCTTCCGGTACCTGAAGAAGCCATGCAAGAAAGAGGATCTGGTGAAGGCCATCAACCTGGGATTGGCGCAATACCGCACGAACATCGCGCAAACAGATTTACAGCCGCATGGAGTTGTGCTGCATCTCTGATGCGGACGATTCCGATCAATTCGCGGGAAAGAAAAGATATGGCGGGATCATCGCTTACGTTTTCCCCACCTCCCTGTCTGAGATACTAGTTTTCAGAAACCAGTCGATACCCCAGGAACTATCGGAGGAGGAATGCGGAAGCTCGTTTACGCCACACTGCTGCTGACCTGCGGAATCGGTGCATCGCTGCTGCCCGCGCAGACTGCGATGCAAGAGCCGATGGAAATGAGAGTTGTTCTCGGCCCACTGCGAGGAGCGGATGCGGAGCTAGTGAAATCAATCCGGGAAAAGCTGATCGCCGATTTAGAGAAGCACGGCGTCATTATCACCGATGAGCAGGCGGATGCCGACGCAATTCTGACAGGTTCTGGGTTAATGCAGGCAGCGACGAACTTTCGCGGCCGCCCTCAGATTCACCTACTGGCCAGTATGCGATTGGTCAACAAAAATGGTGTAGCGATATGGGCAGGGGATGTTTCAAGCGGATCTCTTGCTTTCAGCCAATCCGCAAGCTTTGTCGAGAAAGTGACGGATAAGGTGGTCGATGCTCTTGCCGAGGAGAGCAAGAGACGAAGCAGCGAACCGACTGCGCCGCGATAATTGACGATGGATAAACGGAGCTATCCCACCCTAGCGGCAAAACAAAGACGCCGCAAGGGTGGGGCAACTGGCTTCCATGATTTGGCTGAGGTATTTGGAATAGTCCTTGGTTAAAAACAAAAGCAGCAAGTCAGCCACCGCTTCGCGGTGATGGCGGGTTCGCAAGTTCGCGGGTTCAATGCCGGTACACCCTATAGCCGTTCTCAGATTTCCAATATGACCGGCATAATCATGGGGCGGCGGCCGGTGGATTTCTGGATGAGGCGCTTCAAGTCGGCGCGGACCTTTTCCTTGACCATGCCATAGTCGGATTTCTGCTCGGCGTTGAGGCCGTCGAGGGTCTTCATGACCAGTTGGCGGGCTTCTTCGGTGATGTCGGCTCCGCCGAAGCCGCGCATGACGACCTCAGGCTGCTGCTCGACCTTGCCGGTGCGCTTGTTGATGGCCAGCACGACCAGGACCACGCCGTCTTCGGAGAGGATGCGGCGATCGCGCAGGACCATATCCTCGACAACATCGTTATTGGAGCCGGAGTCGATCAAGACGCGTCCGGTGGGGACTTTGTCTTTTTTGCGGGCGTCGTTCTTGTCGAGTTCGAGCACGTCGCCGTCCTCGATGACGATGGCGTGTTCGACGGCGCCGGTAGCTAGAGCCAGATTGGCGTGCTTGCGCAGGTTGCCGTAGCTGCCGTGGACGGGGATGAAGAACTTGGGGCGGACGAGGTTGATCATCAGGCGCAGCTCCTCCTGGGAGCCGTGGCCGCTGACGTGGATCAGGCCGTTGTGGCCGTTGTCGTAGATGACGTTAGCCTCGCGGCGGTAGAGATGGTCGATGACGCGGAAGATGGCCTTCTCGTTGCCGGGGATGATGCGCGAGCTGAGCAGGACGGTGTCGCCGGGCTCGATGGAGGCGTGCTTGTGGTTGTCGACGGCGGCGCGGCTGAGGGCGCTCATCGGTTCACCCTGGGTGCCGGAGATAAGGATCATCAACTGCTCGGGAGCGTAGTCGCGCATCTGGCCGGGGTTAATGATGAGCCCCTGGGGTACGTTGATGTAGCCCAGGTCCTGGGCGATCTCAGTGCTTTCCATCATCGAGCGACCGATGAGGGCTACCTTGCGTCCGTGAGCGCGGGCTAGATCAAGGGCGATGCGGATACGGAAGACCGAGGAGGAGAAGCAACTGAAGAAGAGCTTCTTCTTGGTGCGGGCGACGATCTCATCCAGCCGAGGAATGACGGCCGACTCGCTGGGCGTGTATCCGGCGCGATCGACGTTGGTCGAATCCTGTAAAAGGGCCAGGACGCCGCGCTTGCCGTACTCGGCGAAGGTGTGCAGATCAAAGGATTTGCCGTCGAGGGGGGCGAGATCGACCTTGAAATCGCCGGTGTGGATGACGACGCCGACGGGGGTTTCAATGGCCAGCGAGACGGCATCGACGATGGAGTGAGTGACGTGGATCGGCTCGATGGTGAAGGGACCGATCGAGAACTTTTCCCTGGGCGTGATCTCGACCAGATCTGCCTCGTCCAGCAGTCCATGCTCTTCGAGGTTGCCCTCGACGTAAGCGAGGGTGAACTCAGTGGCGTAGACGGGGACGGGAATCTCGCTCAGGATCCAGGGCAGTCCGCCGATGTGGTCCATGTGCCCGTGGGTGAGGATGATGGCGCGGACATGAGCCTTGTTTTCAATGAGGTAGGTGATGTCGGGAACAACGACGTCAACGCCGAGCAACTCCGACTCCGGGAACATGAGGCCGGCGTCGATCACGATAATGTCGTCTTCCCAGCGGATGGCGAGGCAGTTCATGCCAAATTCGCCCAAACCGCCGAGGGGGATGATTTTCAGTTTTTTTGTCTGCATCTGTCAGTCTTGATGCTAACACCTGCGGCAAAAACCCGTTCGGTGCAAGCGAAGCGACATCTCTCACGACTTGTTTTCTGAGAGAAACGGCAGCTTCAACCGAGCCGATTAGTGCATGGAAATCACGGTTTGGCTCTAACAGACCTCTTGCACAATCCGCGCATCGTCCTCGTGAGCGTGAACTTCCGAGATGGGTGAAAACTTGTGCGCGGCCAAAATGGCGTTGGCGCCATGGGATTTGAGATGGGCGGCAAACTCGCGATCGGAGCTTTGGGTGTGTTTGAAGAGCCATTCGCGAAGCTGGTGGACGATCTCCAGTTCATCGGCCAACTGGGTGTTGTTGGCGAAGCGGGCTTGCAGCTCAATCAAGTGGCCCAGCAGGCGGTCATGCTCCTGATGGTGAGCCGCGGCGCCGGGATAGGCGGTCTCAGCCAGGAGCCGGTCTTCGTTGCGATGGTGGACGCAGGCAAATTTGACGAGCGCATCGAAGCTGCTCTTGAGGGAGGATTTGGAGCCGCCAGTGACCAGCTCGTCGTGCAACTGGTTGATGAGCAGCACCAGCATCTTATGGTCGTTATCGAGGAGTTTGACTCCGATAGTCCATGGATTGGTCCAGACAATGAGTGGCATCAGCGGCTTTCCTTTCCAGAACGAGCAAGCGTTCTTTCAGTTGCCCAGGCGAAGCAGAAGCTTTGCCTAGCAGGCCGATGAGTGAGCAGTCCGTGGAGGGGGAGGCGATCTGGCGGCATCCGCGGACGAACAGAGAGTAACGGGCAGTCAAAGCGAACAGAAAATCATTACGGGAAGAAGAGCCGGCCGAAAGCGTGATTCTGTCAGGAAGAACCCGGCCTTTGAGCCGCCAACCCGCGCGAGGTAGAGCTGCGCCGCGCTTCTGGCGCCGAAGTTCGACCGAAAAACGAAGAAGCGGAATGAACTCCGCCTCCCGTTCCGCGACGAACGTACGGACAATATAGCAAAAAAACGGGCGCAGTGCGAGGGGAATTTGCGCAGACGGGAAAAATGGCAGCGGTCCAATTCGAATGCAACATCCGTTGGGGGTTGAAGCCTGCATGATATCGCGAGAGTTATCTACGGGTTAAAGCCCAAACCCTTCCAATCGACCCGCTCCCGAAGGGTTATGGCCTGGGTTTTTTGTTACGTTTTTGTTACACTGAATGGCAGTGAGGGCGGTTGAAGCCGGAGAGGAATTCTCGAATCTTCCGGCGCTCTACCGCTTCCAACGGTAAGAAAGGCTTGCAACAACCCCGAGGATGGGGGCGCGCATGAAGTGGCCGGCATAAGCGCCGGCGAAGTTCAAGGCGGGCAAGTGCATCCTCTGCAAGCAGCGTATTGCTTTCAACATCCCCGTCCGCTGTTCCCCCACTGGGGAGCGAGCTGGACTGAAGGCGGAAGAGAGTGAACCTGATTCTTGAAGATCCAACGGCATCATTGCCGGAGGCTGGCGACCGTTGCAGCCTGGAGAATTATCTTCGGCTGCCCGACCACACGATGGACGAGCGGATTGCCGAGGCGCGCGCCAAGCTGGGAGCGACTACGCTCTTGCTCGGCCACCACTACCAGCGCGACGAGGTGATCCGCTTCGCCGATGCCACGGGCGACAGCTACAAGCTCTCGCGCATTGCCGCCGAAACCGAGGCCAAGTACATTGTCTTCTGCGGCGTACACTTCATGGCCGAGAGCGCGGACGTGCTGGGGCGCGCCGGGCAGCAGGTGATCTTGCCGGATCTGAATGCCGGCTGCTCGATGGCCGATATGGCGGAGATCTCGCAGGTGGAGGCTTGTTGGGAGGCGCTGGAGGAACTGGGGCTGGCCAACGACATTGTTCCGCTGACCTATATGAATTCGACGGCCGCGATCAAGGCCTTCTGCGGCGAACGGGGCGGGCTGGTGTGCACCTCGTCGAATGCGCGCGCGGCCTTTGAGTGGGCCTTCGCGCGCGGCAAACGAATTCTGTTTTTACCGGATCAGCATCTGGGACGCAATACCGGCCATGCGATGGGCGTTCCGCTCAACGAGATGACGGTCTGGGATCCGTGGGGCTTGCAGGGCGGACAGACGAAGCAAAGCCTCACGGCCAGCCGCATTCTGCTCTGGAAGGGGCATTGCGCCGTGCACCAGCGCTTTTTGCCGAGCCATGTGGATGCGGTGCGCGCCAAGTATCCGGGCATTCAGGTGATCGTGCATCCGGAGTGCCGCTTCGAGGTCTGCCAGAAGGCCGACGCGCTGGGCTCTACCGAGCGCCTGATTGCTCTGGTCGAGACCGCACCGAAGGGGTCCATCTTCGCCGTGGGCACGGAGATTCATCTGGTGAACCGCATGGCGCGGCGCTTTGCCGCCGAGCGAAAAAAAGTGATCACCCTGGACGACACCGGCTGCCTGTGCACGACGATGTTCCGCATTACGCCGCAGCATCTGGCCTGGGCGCTGGAGAACCTGGTCGAAGGGCGCGTGGTGAATCGCATCCAGGTGAAACCGGCAGTCAAGCGCTGGGCGCGGGTGGCGCTGGACCGGATGCTGGAAGTGGGGTAGAACAGGGATCAGGGGTCAGGGATCAGTTTCGTTGCAATCGACTGTTCACTGCCCACTGTTCCCTGTAGACTGTAGCCATGAGGACCTTCACTCTCGACGAAGCGCAATCGTTGCTGCCGGTGCTGGAGTCGCTGCTGAAGCGGGCGATCGAAGGCAAGCAGTCGGCGGAGGCGGTGAATGCGAAGCTGGCGGATCTGGCGCGGCGGATCTACGTCTCCGGCGGAATGCGGGTGGATTCGGGCAGCGTGACCAGCCAGAGGGCGGAACTCGAGGCCGAGATGCAGCGGGTGCGAGAGAGCGTCGCCGAGATCGACGCGATCGGCGTGCAGGTGAAGGATCTGGAGACCGGGCTGCTGGATTTTCCCTGCCGCCTGGAGGATGAGATCGTGCTGCTCTGCTGGCAGATGGGCGAGCCGTCGATCGAGTACTGGCACCCGACCGATACGGGCTTCAAGGACCGCCAGCCGGTGGACGAACGCTTCCGCCGCCGCTCGGCCAGCGGCAACCGGCCCAATTAGTGGTCAGGGATCAGCGATCAGGACGGAATCTTTTCCCCATGTACGATCATCTCTTAAGAGGCAAACGGCTCAACTGATTACCCGGCGCGGCATCCATGCCCGCGGTGACGACAACCCCAACAACCTGTAAGGAGCGAATATGCTTTCGGTAGGCGCAAGTTTTCCCAGCTTTGAACTCTCCGCTGTCGTCAACAGCGAGATGAAATTTCCCACCATCACCGATCAGAGCTACGCGGGCAAGTGGAAGGTCTACTTCTTCTGGCCCAAGGACTTTACCTTTGTCTGCCCAACGGAGATCGCGGCCTTCGGCGAGCTGAACTCCGAGTTTGCCTCGCGCGGGGCGCAGGTTCTGGGCGCGAGCATCGACTCCGAGTTTGTTCACTGGGCATGGCGCAACGAGCAGCCCTCATTGAAGAACCTTCCCTTCCCCATGCTCTCGGACATCAAGCGTGAACTTTCGACGGCTCTGGGCATTCTGGACCCGGCGGCAGGCGTCTCGCAGCGCGCCACCTTCATCGTCGATCCGGAGAATAAGATTCGCTTTGTCTATGTGACGGATCTCTCGATCGGCCGCGATCCCAAGGAGGTTCTGCGCGTGCTGGATGCGTTGCAGAACGGCGGACTGACGCCCTGCGGCTGGCACAAGGGCGAGGCAACGATCAAGGTATAAAAAATAAAAACAGAAACAAAATGGCGCGGCATATGCTGCGCCATTTTTTATTCCCTATAATCAGTGAGATTTTACGGTTTTTTATTCAGGGCATCGGGCGGGACCAATGCGACTGGGGCTTCGCCCTCCAAGGAGACGGCTCCCTGTTCAAATGTCTGAAGCGCCGCATCGTCGGCAGTCAATCCAACCCAGCAGACGACTCCTTTTTTGAGAATGCCGCAGACCGTCTCTATTGTCCTTTTGAAATCCGGATTGGCCAACAATGTCCCAGAGGCCCGTTCAATCCAGAGGCTATGAGCGCCACGAGAGTAGGCTCCATAGGTTGGAGCGGAGATCAGAAAGCTCTTCTGAATGCCGGCTGCCACACCTGTTGCGAGCGACGGAAGCTCCTTGTCGGTGAACTGCTGCCCGAAGCAGTCAAAGGGCATTTCTATGACCTCAATGACTGAACCGGGATTACCATGACGAGCGAGCAAAACAACCTGAACACAAGATACGCCTTTCTTTTCGTCCTCACTCGTAGCGTTCATCTCCGCTTGCTGTTTCACCGCGGGGAGCATGGGCTGAGCGTCCACAACATCCCAATCGGAAGGGATGCTATAGCTTATGCCGAGGTCGCTGGTGTGCACCTGCGCTGTCGGCGGAGCAACGGCCGCGGGAGCAGCGGGAGTTTGATTGGCGGGAGCCGTGGGCGTCTGCGCCGCAAGCGAGGCGGCGCAGAGGGATAGCAGCAAGAAAAGAGGCAGGGATTTCATATGCCTGCCAGTCTACCACAGGCTCTGCCGCATCGACGCTTACTTCAGCAGCAGGCCGAAGACCGTGGCGACGATGCCCACGACGGATGCGCCCATGCCGACATACCAGTAGATGCGCTTTTTTGTCAGCAATGTAATGGATGTAATCACCAGGCCGATCTCGAGCAGCGCCTCGCCGAGATCGAAGTGGTCGGCACGCTTCTCGTTCTCCTCCACCTTCTGCTCGAACTCGCGAACTTTACTCTCATCTTCGCGGGCCTTCTCTTCACCATCCTTGAGGTCCGCGGTCCACTTCTGCTCATGATCGGCGTAGCTCTTGGCCTTCTTCTTCGCCTCATCCTTGTTGGCGATCGAGAGAACGCTCATCAGGTCGGCTGTCAGTTCGGTATCGTTGGAGCGAATCTTCTTGGCCTGGTAAAAGGCCCAATCGTCCGCGACAACATTCTGCTGCATCGCGGCTCTGGTCTGGTTCAGGATTGCCTCGGTGTGCGTGCGATGGCCGAGCACCGTGACCACCGCAACCAGTACCGCCAGAATGGTCATGGTGAGCGCCACGGGCATCATCGACGATTCGTGGCTGGCGTCCTCAGCGTGCTCCTGCAACTCCTGGACTTCGTTGGCTTCCATGGGTAATCCTCCTCCATTGATGAGATTGGTGAGCCTACTTTCGTTTCCAGCGGACGCCGTCTTTTGAGTCTTCGATGACGACGCCTTTTTCGGCCAGCTCGTTGCGGATTGTATCCGCGCGGGCGAAGTTGCGCTGCTTTTTGGCCTGCGTCCGCTCGGCGACCAGTGCGTCGATGGCCTCGTCAGTCAGCCCTTGCCGGGCGAGCAGCCCGGGAGCGACATCGTCGAGGCGTCCGGCCTGCTGGGCCCAGTCGAGCGCTTGATTCGTAGCCTCGGCGTCGCGATCGGTGAGCACGTCGAAGACCGCGTCGAAGCTGGCCAGAACAGAGAGAATTGCGTCGCGGTCGGCGGCCTTCAATTCACCCTTGTCCAGCGCAGTATTGGCCACGCGCACCAGGTCGAAGATGGGCGCGCGGGCTTCGGCGGTGTTCAAATCATTGCTCAACGCGGCAAGGTAATCGGCCTGCGCCTTTTTGGCCGCCTCTTGCAGCGCGGGATTTTCTCCGGACGGGAAAAGTCCGTCGCGCAGCCGCTGCACGAAGGTGCGCAGGCGCTCGATGGCGTTGGTGGCCTCGATGAGGCCGTCGAAGGTGAAGTTGAACTGATGGCGATAGGGCACGGAGATGAGCGCGAGACGGATGGCCGAGGCCTTGTAGCCCTTGAGCAGCAGGTCGCGCAGGGTGTAGAAGTTGCCCTCGCTCTTGGACATCTTGCGCCCGTCGACGAGCAGGAAGCGGACGTGCATCCAGTGGCGCGCGAAGGTCTTGTGGGTGACGCTTTCCGACTGCGCGATCTCGTTCTCGTGATGGGGAAAGATCAGGTCCTCGCCGCCGGCGTGCAGATCGAAGCTCTCGCCCAGATACTCCATGGCCATGGTGGAGCACTCGATGTGCCAGCCGGGGCGGCCGCGTCCGATGGGCGTATCCCAGGAGGTCTCGCCGGGCTTGGCGGCCTTCCAGAGAGCGAAGTCGCGGGCCGAGTCCTTTTCATACTCGTCCACATCGACGCGGGCGCCGTCTTCCATGCCGGAGAGATCTTTCTTGCTTAATTTTCCATACTCGGGAAAGGCGGCGAGGCGGAAGTACCAGCTGCCGTCCTCGGCCCTGTAAGCCGCGCCCGCCGCGGCCAGCTTCTGGACCAGCTCGACCATGCGGGGAATGTGCTCAGTGGCGCGGGCGATGACCTCCGGACGCTGGACGCGCAGGGCTTCGAGATCCTCGAAGAAGGCACGCTCGTAGGCGGCGGTGTACTGCGCGATGGGAATGCCGGCTGCGACCGAGTTGCGGATGATCTTGTCGTCGACGTCGGTGATGTTCATGACGTGGCGCACAGGAATGCCTGAAAGCAGGAGGAAGCGGCGCAGGATGTCCACTTGGAGGAAGGTGCGGAAGTTGCCGATATGGCCGTAGTCGTAGACCGTGGGCCCGCAGGCGTACATCCGGAACGGGCCGCCATCGGCAGGCGCGACGAGGTCCATTTGTCCGGAGAGAGTATTGAAAAGCCTGAGCGTCATGGGTGAGCTTCTTGCAAATCTTCCTTGGAGTCGATGGTACCAACGGGCCGGTACAGGGCTTCATCGATTGTAGCAGCGCGCAATTGGTAGAGCGCGCTGCACAGAGATCAGTTGGCCGGCTGCAACTGGCGTTCGAGCTGGATGCGGATGCGGGGCTTGACGCTGCCCGGCTGGGGCGCGGACAACAGCGCCAGGGCTTCGGCGGCGGTGGCTTGACTCTGCTGGGTCTGGCCGGAGGCGCGATAGGCCTGGGCGAGGGTCAGCAGCATCGAAGGCGTCTTATGCTGGGTAAGCGCTACCGCACGCTCGGCGTAGTTGACGGCCAGATACGGATCTTTGAGCGAGGCCGGCTCGGCCAGCAGGAAGTCTTTGGCGGCCATATCGAGAATCAGGGATGAGGCCTCCGGCTTGCGCGCCATCTCATTGAGGCTGGCGAGCCCCTTTTTGGCCAATGCGCCTGAATCTCCCGCGGAGTGCAGGAGCGAATGAATGGCAGCCAGGCGAACCTGCGCATCGGCTCTGGAAACCTGCAAGTCGGAATCTATCGAATCGGATTGAAGAGAACTCTCGATAATCACGAGCTCCTGAGTCCATAATTTTTGCGCCGCCAGGAGGTTGCGCCGCCAGTCGCCCACGCCGTCAACACGGGCAGCATCGGCTGCGGCCTCGAAGCCGAGCGCCTCGAAGTTCAGGGCGACCTTCAGGTCGGCCGAGGCGCGCAGATCCTGCGGATCGGAGGCTACAATCTTGGAATAAAAACCAACCGCCTCCTCATAAAGGCCAGTGGCCGCGGCAAACTCACTCAACTGCACCAGCGCGCCAGCCTCTTTGCGCTCGATGATGGCCCGCATCCGCTGCATGGAGAGGCTGTGCTTTTCCGCATCCGGCAGGGAGTCTACGTGCTGCAGGGCGTCTTGAAAGTCGTTGAGCGCAAGGGCGGGATCGGTATCAATCTCGACGCTGCCGATCTTGCCCTGGTTGGTGGCGAGGCTGCGCAGGGCGCGCTGTGAGCTGCGCTCAACGAGCAGGGCGCGCTCATCGAGCGCAATCGACTGATGGTAGGCAGCCAGGACGGCGGATTTATTGGAGGAGCCGGCCGCGCCGCTCTCGCCCAACTCATCCCCGAGCACGCTGTAGGCGCTGGCGGCATCGCAGAGCAGAGAAACCGGAGCATTGCCGGAGTCGATCAGGCGATCATAGTCGCGGACGGCCTTTCGCATCCCATCGATCGCCTCCTGCGTTCTGCCGGGTCCGAGGCGAATCTCGCTGCGCGACTCTTCGGCAAAGGCGAGCGCGCGCAGAGCCACCGGATCAAATCCATCGCCGGGATTGAGCGGCGCGGCCAGTGCGACGGCCTTATCGATACTGGCAAGCGCGCCCGCCGTATCACCCAGATTCTGGTCATAGTCGTTGCCCTGAATATTGGCAAGCCGGGTGTAGGCGTCGACAAGATCGAGCTGGGTCTGGCGATCACCTTGCGCATCCTGGGCCATGCGGTCCAGGTGTTCGAGCACGCGCGTGACCAGCAGCTTTTGTACGCCGGTGGAACCGGGCAGCTCCTTGATTGCCTCATCCAATTCGGAGAGGAGGCTGTTGCTCAACTGGCGCAGATCGGCGGAACGCGCCTCGGCCTTGCGCCGCTGTTCATTGGCGACTTTGGCCTGCCAGAGCACGCCGACGATGCCGGCGCAGAGCGTGACGGCGAGCACGGCGATGGCCCCCAGGGCGAAGCGATGGCGGCCGACAAACTTGCAGGTCAGATAGCGTATGGTTCCCTGGCGCGCCTTGACGGGCCGGCCCTCCAGATAAGCGCTCAGATCGTCGGCCAACTGCTCGGCGGTCCGATAGCGCTCCTGCGGCTCCTTGCGCAGGGCCTTCTCCAGGATGGCGACCAGGTCCGCATCGAGCCGCTGACCGGAGGTTGAGTCCGTCGAGGGCTTCTGCGGCGCCTGCTGGCAGATGACGCGCAGCATCTCGCCGGTGGTCATCTCCTTGAACTCGTAGGGAGGCTCGCCGGTAAGCAGGAGATAGAGCAGCACGCCCAGCGAATAAGTGTCGGAGGCAGTGGTGATGGGATTGCCCAGAACCTGTTCGGGGCTGGCGTACTGGGGGGTGAAGGATTGGAAGCCTTCGCGGGTCATCTCGCTACCCGGCGCGTCCTGGGCAGGCGAGAGTATCTTGGCGGTGCCGAAGTCCAGCAGGCGGGGCGTACCGTCCTCGGCCACCAGAATATTGTCGGGCTTCAGGTCGCGATGAACGATGAGGTTCTGATGTGCGAACTGCACCGCCTCTGAGACCTTCAGAAATAGCTCGATGCGCTGCGGAATGGAGAGATTCTTCTCCTGGCAATAGCGATGTATGGGCACGCCGTCGACATATTCCATCACCAGGTAGAGATCGCCCGCAGCGGTCACGCCGCCATCCAGCAGGCAGGCGATGTAAGGGTGGTGGAGGACGGCGAGGATCTGGCGCTCCTGGCGAAAACGTTTCTGAAAGAGGCTTGTGGCCAACGGCAGATCGATCAGCTTGATGGCGACCTGCTGTTCGAAGTGGCCGTCGGCGCGATGGGCCAGATAGACGGCGCCCATGCCGCCGCGCCCGATCAGGCGATCCAGCAGATAGTGTCCGATGGGGCGCGCGCCCTCCTGCGCCTCGCGGCCTGTCCCCGGCTCCTGCCGGCTGGAGGCGGCAAGGCGCTCTTCGGCGACGCTGGCATCGAGCAGCGCGTTCACCTCGGCGGCCATCTCCAGGTCGCCCTGGCAGCGGTCGGCGATCAGCACGGCGCGCTCGCCGGCGGGTGCGGCAAAGGCCTCGTTGAAGATCTTCTCGATGCGCAGAAATGATTCCGTCGTTTCGAGCATTGGCGCGGTAACTCCGTGGGTAGCTTTAACTATAGCCTGCGTAAAGCGGAGAAAAACTGCCTCAAATGCCCACTCCATCCTCGACAAGTCCGGTATGCAGGCGGTGGAAGAGCCAACTGCGGATGAACTTCATCTCGCGGTCCACGGTGGATTTGGACAGTTGCATCAGCGCGGCGGTCTCCTCCGAGGTGCAGCCGAGAAAGTAGCGCAGCTCGACCAGTTGCACCTTCTGAGGATCGAGCGCGGCCAGCTCATCGAGCGCGCGATTCAGATCCAGAAGCTCGGCACTGTCGATGTTGATCCAGGCCAGCTCGTCGCTCAAGGGAACGCGCTCGTAGCCGCCGCCACGCATCTGCGCCTGGCTCTCGCGCGCGTGATCGATCAGAATCAGGCGCATCACCTTGGCGGCGAAGGTGAAGAAGTGGCGGCGATCCTCCCATTCGGCCTTGCGCTGATTGAGCAGGCGCAGGTAGAGCTCGTGGACCAGCACCGTGGCCTGCAGAACGTCGGGATTGCGCTCGCGGCGAATATAGGAGGCGGCCACCTCACGCAGATGGGAGTAGACCAGGGGCATCAGCTCCTCGAAGGCCGAGGCTTCGCCATCCCTCCACTTTGCCAGCAGCAAAGTGATCTCTCCTTTGGCAGGTTGCACAATCCCCCTTCGCGCGCAAGGCGCAACGATTGATTATAGACAAGGACGCTGGAACGGGAACAGGAGAGCTATGGCGGCACTCTCATCCCTTGGGGGAGGGGGCAGCGGTAGTTGTCAGCCGCAGGAGAAGAAGGAAGAGCCGCCTTCCAGGATCGTCACTCGTTTGTATTATCCCTTAAAAAGCCTTCCGATGCCAGAAGTTTATCATCTTTCGATTGGAAGTCGCCTCAACTGTTTGCGGCCCCCGTTCAATCGCAGGTCAGAACCACTCCGGTAGACCGGTCTGAACGATCGCCTTGCATCTCTGCCCCGCGCCTTCTGACTTATCCGCAAAATCTTTCATACAATTCATAATTCAATCGCTCCATGCCGCCCGGCATTCCGCCTGTTGCCTCTAGCAACAGCGCTTTTTTGCGACTGAAACGATCCACATTGCATTGCCAATCCGAATAAGCGGTATCTCCGAGTCTTTGCGCTCCGCGGGCAGATGACTCGCTTTCTGCGCACGGATGGAGCTGTCAGAGCCCTTCCGTCGCACGTTGATCATTTCATTCACAAATTCATCTGGGAGAAACCTATCATGCGCATCTTTGTAACTTTATATTGTTGAAATTTAATTACCAACTCTACGCAACTCCCACGCTATTCTCTGCTCTTCCGCATGCCTCGCCCGCGATATGTGCGCTGAGTCGGGGAAGACTGAGGCACTTTCCCTTTGCTTTTCGCTAACTCCAGTGAAGGGTCAGAACGAGATTGCCAACGCATCACCAACGAGATTATTCAAGAGAGGAATGTATGATGATGACGCCCAGCAACGCGAGTGAGAGCAAGCAGAATCCCTTCCATAGAAATCTCCCGCCTCAGGGAATATCCAGTTCGCGTGGCTCCAGAGCGAGCGGGGGCACCTTGGCTCATCGCGCCAAGACGCACTCCAGCCTAAATCCACAGATCGCCCACCCAAAAGCCGGTGTCTTTTCCTGGCTGACCAGTTCGCGCAAAAGGACGACGCGACGAGCGGTCAAGGAGGTCTCGATGTTTCACTCTATTTTTGCCTTGAAAGACAAGAAGATACCCAGGGAAGAGCAACGGCCGCTGCCATTCGCCGTCTGGACCGAGCAGATGAGCGTCTCGGTCAAGCTGCTGGACAACGACCACAAGAAGCTGGCGCTGCTCGTCAGCGATCTGCACGACGGCGTGATGCAGGGTCGGCCCCAACCCATGCTGGAAGGCCACTTCGCAACGCTGGTCCGTCACCTGCGCACGCATATCGCCCACGAAGAGCAGCTCTTTGCCGAAACCGCATATCCGGAGGCGGCGATTCACCAGCGCGAGCATGAATTTTTGATGGAGCGGGTTCTGGACCTGCAGATGCGCTTTGGCCGGGAGAACAGCGCGGAAGGCTATCTGGAGCTGGTCAACCTGCTGAAGGGATGGCTCTTCAGCCACTTCCAAAGCTCCGATCAGGAGTATGCGCCGTACTTTAAATCCAAGGGTGTGGATGCCATTATGGCCAAGCGGGAGAGGCAGGCCCCGGTTGCGCGCAAACGCGCCGAGAATAAGGCGCGGGTGATGCAGGCAAGCTGGTAAGAAAGGGAAGCCGGATGCAACCGATAATCTGGACCGAAAGGATGTCCGTTGGCGTGAAGCTGCTGGACAACGACCACAAGAAGCTAATATTGCTGATCAACCATCTGCACGACGGTCTGGTGAGCGAGCGCGCCAAGCCGGAGCTGGACCGGATCTTCCAGCGGCTGATCCGCTCGACCCGCGTTCACTTTGCCCATGAAGAGCATCTGCTGCTTGAAACCGGATATCCCGGCGCGATGGCGCATAAACAGGAGCATGACCGGCTGCTGAAGCAGGTCGATGAGCTGTATCAGCGCTTCCGCGCCGGCGTTCCGCTCAGCATTTATATCGATGGGATGGATATTTTGGAAGACTGGCTCGCCAATCACCTTTTTGGATCCGATCAGAAGTACGGTCCCTTCCTGGAGGCGCGCGGAGTGAACTGGATTCTGACCTCGTGGGAGATCCCGGCCGAGGCGCTGCATCACAAGCCCGACGTTCAAAGCCACGCGTCGCCCGCCGCATCGTAATCGCATTCTCTTCCGCAGCGTGGCAGGCATCAATCCGATTCATCAATTCCCGAGACCGAGCAGATCGGTTGTGAGGGCCATGCGCGGGAAGCTATGATGAATCTTCATGATGATGACGCCGCCAATTGAAGCCGCCAATGTTGGGATGTGGGATTCGCTCTTCCTGATGGTTCTGGCTCTGGTGGTCTTCGGGCCGCGCCGGCTGCCGGAGATCGGCCGCCAGATCGGCCGACTGATGTACGAGGTGCGCAAGGCCTCGAACGACTTCAAATTCCAGATGGAAGAGGAGCTGCGCAAGGCCGAAGAGGCCGACCGGCAGAAGAAGCTGGCGGCGGCAACGCTGGCAACTCCACTGGCGGAGTCACAGGCTGCATTCACAGAAACCGTGAGCCCCGTCGCTTCTCCGTATCCAGGCGAGGGAGTTTATCCGGCAGTCTCACCCGCGGACTTTCATGCTGACGAGCCGTATCCGCGCATTCAGCCGCCCGCGACCGGTGAGCCGGTTGAGGCCGAGCGACCGGGCCGCATGGCTCAGCCGCTTGAGATGCCTGCGGCAGAGACGACGAGCGAGAGCAATCCGGTAGCGACATCAGCAGCTGAGCAGGTCCGCCATGATTGATCCGACAGAGGCGATCGGCAAGGCGCGCGACGCGGTGAGCAAGCGGGCCGAGCTTCCGGGCATGAGCCTGATGGAGCACCTGGACGAACTGCGCAAGCGCATCGTTCGCTCGGCGATCTATCTGGCGCTGGGTTTTGGCGCGGCCTGGGCCTTTCACGACCGCTTCGTCGGCTACATCCAGGCGCCGCTGAACCGCATCGGCAAATCGCTTGTGATGACGCACCCGATGGACGCGCTGAATCTGGATTTGCAGGTATCGCTGGTGGCCGGTGCGATTCTGGCCTCGCCCTTCATTCTCTTCCAGGTCTGGCTCTTCATTGCGCCGGGGCTTTATCAGAAAGAAAAGCGCTTTGTGATTCCCTTCATGGCGGCCACGGTGGGATTGTTTTTGGCCGGTGCGGCCTTCGGCTACTTCTGGGTTCTGCCCGGCGCACTGCAAATCCTGATTGTGCAATTCGGCCATAACTTTACGCCGATGGTCACCATCGAGGAGTACACGGGCTTCTTTCTCTCGATCATTCTGGGCCTGGGCATCAGCTTCGAGCTGCCGATTCTGATCTTCTTTCTGGCTCTGTTTGGCATTGTCAGCCCGCGCTTTCTGTGGCGGAATATGCGCTACGCGATTCTGGCGGTCTTTGTTGTGGCGGCCATCATCTGCCCCAGCCCCGACCCGTGGACGATGTGCATCTACGCGATTCCCATGCTGGTGCTGTACGTGATCGGCATCGGCGTGGCGTGGTGGGTGCATCCGTCGCGGCGGAAGAAGAAGGAGGCGGCGCAATGAGCGATGCCGGATTAAGCTTCGCAGTTTCCCACCCTTCGCAAAGTGCGCGAAGGATGGGGCACCCAGGCAAGGAGGCGGGCGAGTGAAATTTCTTTCGATTGGGAAGAGGGCTGCGGCGGGATTGATTCTGCTGCTGCCGCTGGCCGCGCCGGCGCAGACGCACTTCAATGGGGCTAAAGCGCTGGAGTATGCGCGGCAATTTGTCTCGATCGGGCCGCGCTGGCCGATGAGTCAGGGCCACTCGCAGGCCGAGGCCTTCCTGCGCAGCCACTTCCAGCACGATGCGCTGGAAGAGGACACCTTCATCGCCAATACGCCGATCGGGCCGATCCCGATGCGCAACTTCATCGTGCGCTTTCCGGGGAAAAAAGACGGCGCGATTGTGTTGGCGACGCACTATGAGACCAACTACTGGCTCAAAAACATCAACTTTGTCGGCGCCAACGACGGCGCGGCAACGACCGGCCTGCTGATGGCCATCGCCGACCAGTTGCGCGAGGCCACCGCGGGCGGAAGAAAGCTGGAGGGCTACTCGGTCTGGCTCGTCTTCGACGACGGCGAAGAGTCGATTAACTCCGCCTGGACCGACTCCGACTCGCTCTACGGCACACGTCACCTGGCAGCCAAATGGGCGCGCGACGGAACGCTTCCGAAGATCAAGGCATTCATCGTGGCCGACATGATCGGCGACAAGGATCTGGACATTCAGCGCGAGAGCCGCTCGGCAGCCTGGCTGGTTGCTTTGGTTAAGCAAGCAGCAAAGAAGTACGGCTACGAAGGCTATTTCTTTAAGCAGACGATGACGATCGAGGACGATCATTTGCCGTTTGTGAATCGCGGCGTGCCATCGATCGACATGATCGACCTGAACTACGGTCCGCATAACAGCTATCACCACACCGACAAGGACACGATGGACAAGATCAGCGCGCACAGCCTGACGATCGACGGGGATGTGTTTATGGAGACGATAAGGCTGATTGGGATGAGATAGGGAACTTTCCTATAACATTCAACTTATGCTTGCGGGTGTTCCATGGGTTTGGTGGGTCGGGTTTCATCTGGTGGTGGCGGGGCTGCTTGTGGCCGATGGGCTGCTGGCTGGCTCGCAACGCGCGATGAGACGGCAGCAGAGCTTTGCCTGGCTGTGGACGGCGCTGCTGGTACTGATTGCAACCGGCTTTGCCGCGTGGATCGCGATTGCCAAGGGCCATCAACCGGCGCTGGAGTTCGTTGCCGGATATACGATTGAAGCCTCGCTGAGCGTGGACAATCTCTTTGTCTTCCTGGTGATTTTTCAGGGCTTTCAGATCAGCCCGCGACGGCAGCATACGGCGCTGCTGTGGGGCGTGGCCGGAGCGGTGGTGCTGCGCGCGCTCTTCATCGCCGCGGGGATCACGCTGCTGCAGCGCTTCGCATGGATCAGCTGGCTCTTCGGGCTGATTCTGCTGTATGCGGCCTGGCGCCTGATGCGAGGGGGCTCGGCGAAGACGGTGATTCCTGAATGGATTCGCAAGCTGCAACCGGCGCGCGGCTCTCTGCTGCCGGTGATTCTGGCCGTCGAGCTGACCGATCTGCTCTTTGCGATGGATTCAATCCCCGCCGTGCTGGCCGTCAGTCACAATTTCTTTGTCATCTATACCTCGAATATCGCGGCGATACTGGGCTTGCGTTCGCTCTACATTGCGCTGGCCTCATTCTTGGATCGCTTTCGCGCGCTGCACTACGGGCTGGGAATGCTGCTGGCTTTTGTGGCGCTGAAGATGCTCGCCGGCCGCTGGATCGAGGTGCCGATCACGATCTCGTTGGCGGTGATGGGAGCAATTCTGGCGGTGAGCGCACTGGCGTCGGTAAGGCAGGGAATAGGGAACAGGGAATAGGGAATTTCCGGAGATTGTGGAGGTTCTCTGCCTCAGAGCTAGTCTGGCTGACTTTTTACCGGCACTGCTCCGTTGAGCAAGCGGTTGCGATCGGCATTGGTCGATTTTAGATACTGAAAAAAATCCGGGGAGATCTTGCAGGTTGCAAAATAGTCGGCGTATTTTTTGTCGGTGATATGGATGTGATCGGTCAGCCATTCGTAGATGAATTGCATCAACTCATTGGCGTGCATGGGGCTGCGGCTGCCGCGAAAGGCCTGGGAGATGGCGGAAACCTTTTCGAAGAAAGCACGGTGCAACTGCTTGTGCACTTCGATCTCCGGGTAGGCGATCTTGAGCATGAAGACCTCCTCCTGGATGCAATGGTACTGAAAGTAATTTTCCAGCCGGTGGAGGGCGATTTCGATCTCATCCTCGGCAATCTGGCCGGAGGCGTCCACCCTCAGGATGGCGTCATGCAGTTCATTGATCATGCGGACGATCCGCTTATGGTCTTCGTCGAAGTACTTGATGCCGACGCTCAGATTGTCCGTCCACATCAGAATCATAAGAAGCCTCTCCCTGACAGAGATCGCCGTCGCACCCGCCGCTTTACGCGCGAGACTCTCTCAAGGCATTATCGGCAGCCTGGGGAGAAAGGATGAGAGGCAAATCGAGTGTGGCGGCCGGGCGCGGCAAATTACCATGCTTCGAAGATTACCTGCCCAACTGTGCTGTAGATCGAGTGCTTCTGGAAGCTGGCGTCGTCACGGCGGGGGAAGTCGTTGCGGAAGTGAGCGCCGCGGCTCTCGGTGCGGGCGAGCGCCGAGGCCAGGATGGCGTGGGCGACGCGGCTGATCGCCAGCGCTTCAGAGAGCCGCCGGCTTCCCTTCCCTGCCGCGGCCAACTCGGCCAACTGGGCGGCGCAAGCCAGGTGCGCGGCCAGGCCGAGGCGCAGCGTGCGCTCCTCGCGCAGCAGGCCTGCGTAGGCCCACATGGCGGCTTGCAACCGGCCGATGATCTCGTCCAGTTTTTTCTTTTCATCCTCGGTGAGAGGCGCAGAGAGTTTTGAATCCAAAAGAAGATTTCGCCCCTGCGGCAAGCAGTCGGAGAGCATGGATTGCGCGGCGCGGGCGCCGAAGACCAGGCCTTCAAGCAGCGAATTCGAGGCCAGGCGATTGGCGCCGTGGACGCCGGTGCAGGCGGCCTCGCCGGCGGCGTAGAGCCCTGACAATGTAGTCCGGCCAAAGAGATCGGTCTGGATGCCGCCCATCAGGTAATGCGCGGCGGGGCGGATGGGAATCAGGTCACTCTGGAGATCGAGCGAGTAGCGCGCGAGCATGGCGCTGATGCCGGGAAAGCGATGATGGAGATCGATGCCCTGAACGGCGCGCATATCGAGGTGAACGAGCCGGGACGAGCCGGGGGCCTCGCCGATGCCTTCGCGCGCAATGGCCCGCGCCACCACGTCGCGGGGAGCGAGTTCGGCCAGCGGATGATAGCGCGGCATGAAGCGCTCGCCGCGATCGTTGAGCAGGATGGCTCCCTCGCCGCGCAGCGCCTCCGACAACAGAAAGCGCGGCGCGCCGGGAAGCGAGAGCGCGGTGGGATGGAATTGATAGAACTCCATGTCGGCCAGAGCCGCTCCGGCCTCAGCCGCCAGAGCGATGCCGTCGCCGGTGGCTACGGCCGGGTTGGTGGTCTCCGCGTAGACCTGGCCCGCACCGCCGGCGGCGATGAGCACGGCGCGGGCTGCGACTCGCTCGACCACGCGCGGGCGACGGTCGCAGCCCAGCAGATCGGCTCCGACAACGCGGCCCTCGTCAACAATGAGGCCAGTTACGGTGGTCCACTCGGCGAAGCGGATGCGCTTGTGAACGCGGGCAAAGGCGGCCAGCGAGCGGCTGATCTCCGCGCCGGTGGCGTCGCCATTGGCGTGCAGGATGCGGGGCAGGGAGTGAGCGCCCTCGCGGGTGCGCTGCAGTTGGCCGTTCTCGGCGTCGAAGGCCGCGCCCCACTCGATCAGCTCGGCGACGCGCACCGGCCCCTCGGCCACCAGCGCCTGGGCCGCGGCACGATAGACCAGCCCATCGCCGGCGTTGACCGTATCTTCGAGATGCAGCGCCACATCCGCGTCGCCCTCCATGGCAACGGCGATGCCGCCCTGGGCATAGTGAGTGTTGGATTCGGCGACGGATTCCTTGGTGACGACCAGAACCTCGCCGTGGCGCGCCAGCTCGACCGCCGCGCGCAAGCCCGCAACGCCTGCGCCTATCACCAGAAAATCGACCTGCGAGGATCCCGCCATCAGGGTTAAGGCTATCATCTGGAGGGCGAAGAGCAGGAGGGAAGGAAACGGTATTTCCTTCCCGTTCGCAACTCTTTTCCGGATTCGGTGTTTTATTATTTCAAGGTTGGCAAGTATTTCATCGGAGGAGACATATGCGTGGATTGAAGAAGCTGCTGGGCACTACGGCGTTACTTGCGGGTCTGGCCCTTGTGCCGGCGGCTCGTGCGCAGGTATCTGTTCAAATAGGCGTTCCAGAGGTGGAAATCGGCGTTCCGCCGGTTTGCGCCTGGGGCTATTACGAAGCTCCACCTTACGGCTGCGCCCCTGAGGGGTTTTATGGGCCTGCGTACTTTCACGGCGGCATCTTTTTAGGTGTCGGACCCTGGGCCGGCTGGGGTTATGCCCACGGCTGGGGCGGTTATCGCTTCCACGACGATGGCAGAGGCAGATACCATGGACGGGCCGGATACGAGGCCGAGCATGGCCATTATGCCCACGGCTACGATGATCGCGGCCATGGTGGACCGCATGGCGGACCGGATCATGGTGGACCGCGTGGCGGACCGGAACACGGCGGGCCAGCGCACGGTGGGCCGGAGCGTGGTGGACCTGCGCATGGCGGGCCGTCCCATGGTGGACCTGCGCATGGTGGACCAGCGCATAGCGGGCCAGCACACGGTGCAGTATCCCATGGCGGTGCAGCACACGGCGGTGGCGGTGGCGGGCACCACAGATAAGCTCGAACGCAAGATCAGGCGCGATTGATGCGGGCAGCGGCGGAGCGAAAGGTTCCGCCGCTTTGCTTTTGTGCGGGATCTGGTTGGCTGCCAAATCCGGGGTGAATTCATTCGGTTGCGGGTGAGCATTTACGATAAAGGTATTGTGCAGACGATACGCGTGGATACACCTTCGGCGAAGTATGCGGTGATGGCGGGCAGCGGGCTGATCGAGTCGCTCAGCGTCCGCATCGAGAGAGTCGTGGGCAAGCTGCCGCGGCGGGTTTTTGTGCTGACCTCGGCGCCGATCTGGGCGCTGTGGCACGAGGCCTTCCTGCGTTCCTTTGCCGAGCCGCCGATTGCGCTCTTCCTGGAGCCGGGCGAGCGATACAAGACCCTGGCAAGCGTGGAGAGTCTGCTTCGGCAGATGGCGCGGGCGGGCGGGGATCGCGGTAGCTTGCTGATCGCCTTTGGCGGCGGAATCGTCGGCGATGTGGGCGGCTTTGTGGCCGCGATCTTCATGCGCGGCATTCCCTACATTCAGGTGCCGACAACCTTTCTGGCGCAGGTGGACTCCTCCGTCGGCGGCAAGACCGGCGTCAACCTGCCCGAGGGCAAAAATCTGGTCGGCAGCTTTTATCATCCGCGCGCCGTCTTCGCCGACATCGGTGTACTGGCCACGCTGCCCGACCGCGAACTGCGCGCCGGGCTGATGGAGAGCGTGAAGGCCGGTATCATCCGCGACCGTGCGCTCGCGCGCTTCATGGAAGAGCACGCGGAGGAGGTGCTGGGGCGCGATCCCAAGGCTCTCGAAAAGGTGATCGCCGCCTCGATCCGCATGAAGGCCGGGGTGGTCAATCTGGACGAGCGCGAGAGCGGCCTGCGCATGATTCTGAACCTGGGGCACACGGTCGGCCACGCGCTGGAGCAGGCCACGCACTATAAGCTGCTGCTGCACGGCGAGGCGGTGGGCTGGGGGATGATTGCGGCGCTCTATCTGGCGCGCGACCGAGGAACGATTACCGCCAAGCAATTCGACCGGCTGGAGATTTTGGCTCATCTGTATGGACCGCTGCCAGCACTAAAGCTACGAGTGAGCAGAGTTGTGGCGGTAAGCGGCGGCGACAAGAAGAATGTCGGCGGAGTAAGACGTTTTGTCTTACCGGTGGGCATCGGCGACGCTGGGGTGGTGGAGGATGTGACGGCGGCGGAGCTGGAGGCGGCGGTGGGGTATATGCTGGCGCGGGCGGCGGAGAAATCCGCTTGACCACAACAGGCGCCAAACCGCCCGGAGCGACCGACGAAGCCAGCGCCGCTCTGGCAGTGCGAGAGATGTTTGACGCGATTGCGCCGCGGTATGACCTGCTGAACCATGTGCTCTCGGCCAATGTGGACCGGATCTGGTGGCGGCGGGCGGCGCGGCGCTTTCGCGCGACACTCGCGAATCCCGATGCGGCCATCCTCGACATCTGCTGCGGCACCGGCGACATGACGATGGCGCTGTTGAAGCTGAGTCCGCCCGGTGCGCGACCGATCATTGCCGCTGATTTTTCGCGCGCGATGCTCGAACGGGGCACCAAGAAGTTCGGCGGGCCTAGTGTAGGCGCTCGCAAAGAGGGCCAACCCTATGCTGTGCCTATGGAGGCCGACGCGCTGCATCTGCCGCTGGAATCCGGCTCGATGGATTTGATTGTCTCGGCCTTCGGATTCAGGAATCTGGCCAACTACGAGGCTGGCTTGCGGGAGTTTCATCGCGTACTGAAGCCGGGCGGGCAGTTGGGGATTCTGGAGTTCAGTGAGCCGGGCGGGCTTGTCGGCAAGGCTTACGCGGTTTATTTTCGCCGCGTGCTGCCGGCGATTGGGCGGGCGATCTGCGGCAACAATGGAGCGTACAATTACCTGCCGGCTTCGGTGGGCCGCTTCCCTGCCCCGCCGGAGTTGCTCGGGATGATGTGGGCGGCGGGCTATGAGGAGTGCGCATGGCAGCCCTATACCTTTGGCATCGCCGGGCTGTACACGGCGCGGCGGGCGCGATAGCCTAGGAACTCCATGAGCATTGAATCCTCCAGGATCGCAGGATTTTCCGCCGAGAAGCAGCGGGTGGCGCTGCACTCGATGCTGGCGGCGGCGGCGATGACGCTGCTGAAGCTGGCTGCAGGCCTGTTGTCGGGCTCGTTGGGCGTGCTATCGGATGCGGCGCACTCGGGGCTGGATATGGTGGGCTCGATGCTCACCTACTTTTCCGTGCAGGTGAGCGACCGGCCGGCCGACGAGGATCACACCTACGGGCACGGCAAATTCGAGAATTTTTCCTCCTTCGGTGAAGTGCTGCTGATGGCCGTATCGAGCGGCTGGATTATCTGGGAAGCGATCCGGCGGATCCTTCATCCAACTCATGAGCTGCAGAATCTTGGCTGGCCGATGGCTGTGGTTCTGCTGTCGATAGCCGTGGACTTCTGGCGCTCGCGGCGGCTGCGGGTGGTGGCCGATCGGACCGGCTCGACGGCGCTGGCCACCGATGCCTTTCACTTTGCCTCGGATATCTGGTCGTCGCTGGCGGTGCTGGGCGGGCTGGGAGCGAGCTGGGCGGGAGCGCACTACGGCGTGGCCGCGCTGCGCTTTGCCGATCCGCTGGCGGCGGTGGCGGTCTCGCTGCTGATTCTGCGGCTGACGGTGCGGCTGGGACGCGAGGCGGTCAGCGTGCTGCTGGATGAGATTCCGGCCGAGACGCGGCAACAACTGATCAATGAAGTGGCGCGCGTGCCGGGCGTGCTGAGCGTGGAGCAGGCGCGGGTGCGGCGCGCCGGAGCGGCTTATTTTGTGGATCTGACGCTGGCCATGCCGCGTCGCTTTACCTTCGAGCACACGGGCGAGCTGGTGCAGACGGCCACCGAAGCGGTACACCGCGCGCTGCCCGAGGCGGATGTGGTGATCCACACCGTGCCGCGGCAGGCGCGCGCCGAGAGCATCTTCGACCGCGTGCGGGCCGTGGCCGCGCGCCACAACGTGAGCGTGCATGAGCTGAGCGTGCAATCGCACCAAGGGCGGCTGCGCGTGGTGCAGCATCTGGAGCTGGACGAGTCGATGCCGCTGCTGAAGGCGCACGATTTTGTCTGCGCGCTGGAGGCCGAGATTCTGCGCGAGGCGCCGGAGATCGACGGCGTGCTGACGCACATCGAGAGCGAGCCGGCGACGATCGAGCAGCCGGAGGAGCGGATCGAGGCGGATCGCCGCATGGAAGAGGCGATGCAGCGGGCGGCGTCGGGGCTGACGGATATTGTGGATGTGCATGAGATTCTGGTGGGACGCTCGGCGGAGCACATTCAGGTCTCCTGCCATTGCACGCTGCCGGATGAGCTGACGATGCAGCACGTGCATGAGGCGATCACCGCGCTCGAAGCCCGCTTCAAGCAGGAGTGCCCGGAGGTCTACCGGGTGACGATCCATCCCGAGCCGGTTACAGACAATCTGCGTTAGATGGAGACGATATCTCCATGGACGACCGAGGCGAGCAGCTTGCCTGCCGGATCGAGGGCGACGAAGTTAGCGCTCTGGCCGATGGCGAGCGGATCGCCGAGTCCCATCATCGCCGCCGGATTCACAGTGAGTGAGCGCATGGCCTGGTCAAGCGGCGCGGCAGTAAACTCGATTAGATTGGTGAGCGCGCGGTCGAGGGTGAGCAGGCTTCCGGCCAGAACGCCGCTGGATGTGGCGCGACCGTCGGCGACCTGCACGGTGAATTCGCCCAGCGCATAGTCGCCGTCGGGCATACCGGCGGCGCTGATGGCGTCGGTAACGAGAATGGCGCGCTCCGCGCCCTTGGCTCTCCACCAGAGTTTAACCATCTCCGGAGCGACGTGGATGCCGTCGGCGATCAGCTCGGCGTAGAGCGCGTCGCTCGATAGAACCGCACCGAGAATTCCCGGCTCGCGCGCGACTAGAGAGCGCATCGCATTGAATGTGTGCGTCGCGCCGACTGCGCCGGCTTCAATCGCGGCATGGGTCTCGACGGCGGTGGCGGCGGAGTGGCCGAGCGAGACGCGGACTCCGCGCGCCGTGGCGTGGCGGACCAGATCGATGGCTCCGGGCAGTTCGGGGGCAATTGTCATCAGGCGGATCAGCCCTTCGGCAGCCTCGAAGAGCCGGTCGAAGGTTGCGATCTCCGGGGCGAGCAGATGGGGGGCGGGCTGGACGCCGCGTTTCACGTGCGAGAGGAATGGACCTTCCAGATGAATGCCGACGGGGTGGGCGCGGCCCTCGAGCGGCGGACGGGCGAGCAAGCGGGCCAGCCCGGAGAGCGAGCGCAGCGTGGCATCGAGGGGCGCGGTAACGGTGGTGGCGAGAAAGCTGCCGGTGCCGTGCGCGGCAAGGAAGGCGGCGATGGCATCGAGCGCCTCGGCGCTCGCCTCCATCGCGTCGTGGCCGCTGGCACCGTGAATATGCAGATCGAAGAAGGCCGGTGCGAGCGTCGCGCCGGGAAGATCGAGCAGGCGGGCGTTGCCGGGCTGATCGGAGGCCGCACGCGAGCCGATGGCCGCGATCTGCCCGTCCTCTATCTCGACGATAGGTGAATCGAGGAAGCCTCTGCCGCTCCAAAGCCGCTCCGCTGTGAGCACGGTACGCATACCGTGCATTATTGCAGGCGCGGAGGCTTTGTGATTCGGCACGAATGCATCGCAACAAATACCGAAAAGCAACCGCAGGTCCTTCGACTCCGCTTTGCTCCGCTCAGGATGACAGAGTTATTTGTATAGCACTTGTTTCATGCCGGTCATCAATGGATCAGCGTGGCACGGTCGGGTGCGGCGAGACCTTGATGGACCTGGGTCGCCTGGAGCGTCGCCTGAGTGGCGGCCAACTCCGCGCGGCAGGCCGTCAACTGGGCAGAGAGCGAGGCGAATTGACACTCCAGGTGCATGCGCAACTCCTCGATGGCATTCTCAAGGCGGTCGTTGGCGGCGATCTGTTCGCTCTGGCTCACCTGCACGGTCTTCAGGTTGGGCAGGATCACATCGACAAGAAGGCGAGTAATGGCAAGATTGGGATCGCTCATGAAGAAATACTAAGATGGAATGGGAAAAAGCGCCTGATTACGGCTGCCCGTCCGCGGGTAATCGATTGTCCAGCGCAGAACACCACCAAGGCTCAAGCGGCGATTACCGATCTCCTTAGGTCACATCAGCCGCACGTAATTCTTTCCCGGCAACGAGCGAATGCGGCCAGTGATCTCCAGCTCGAAGAGGGCCATGAAGACCTCCGAGGAGGTCAGTTGGGTCTCCAGCAGTTCGAGGATCTCGTCGATCTGCAGGCTCTCGTCGGTGCGCAGAACCTCGAGGACCATCGCCTCCTCGGGGCGGAGGACGGGATCGGGCAGCAGCGAGTCGGTGGTGGCGGAGCGGGATTCCGGCGGCGCTTCGGCCTCCAGTTCGAGGCGCACCTGAGAGGGCAGGTCCTCCCAGACATCCTCCCATGTGGCCACCAGCTTGGCGCCCTGTTTGATGAGCGTGTTGGGCGTCCAGGAGCCCTTGTTGGTGACGTTGCCGGGGACGGCGTAGAGGTCGCGGTTCTGGTCGGCGGCGCAGCGGGCGGTGACGCGCGTGCCGGAGTTCTCCGCCGCCTCGACGACCAGCACGGCGATGGAGAGGCCGCTTAGGATGCGGTTGCGGCGGGGGAAGTTCTGCGGCGCGGGGAAGGTGCCCATCGGCAACTCACTGACAATGGCGCCGCCCGAGGCCAAGATATCTTCAGCGAGCTTTTTGTTTTCTTTGGGATAGACGACGTCAATGCCCGTGCCCCAGACGGCCACCGTGGGCATGTGCACGGCCAGGGCGCCTTTGTGAGCGCAGGAGTCAATGCCGCGCGCCATGCCGCTGATGATGAGCAGTCGGCGCAGGGCGAGATCGCGGGAGAGCATCTCGGCCATGCCCGTGCCGTAGGGCGAGGGGTGGCGCGTGCCGACGACGGCGATCCCGGGACGGCTGAGCAGACCGGCCGCGCCGCGCACCCAGAGCACCGGCGGTGGATCGTAGATCTCCTTGAGCCGCTCAGGATATTCGGGGCAACTGTAGGTGACCAGCGTCGCACCCTGCGCAGCCACGCGCGCCCACTCCTGCTCGGCCACCTGACGAGCCTTGCCGTCGAAGAGGAACTGCACCGCCTCGGCGGGAAACTTGAGTGCTTCGAGCGCAGTCAGCGGCAGCTCGAAGATCTGGCTGGGCGCCTTCAAATGCTTGACCGCATCGAGAATCCGCTTGGGGCCGAGGCCGGGCGAGAGAACGAGGGCAAGCCAAGCCAGACGATCCTCGTCGAGCGGGGGAGCGGCGATTGCTTCAACGGATTGGGAGATTGTCGACAAAGTGCTACTGTCCGAGAATTGTACAGATTAATTTCCTCACAGGAAACAGAATGCTCCGAACTTTGGTAATAAGTGCCCCTTGCAAATTACCGGGAGACCATCAAAACAGAGTCAGCCGCCCCTCTGGAGCGGAGGCATTCCAGGAGCAAGAGAAAAGTCAAGAGGGCGAAGCGAATCGCGAGAAATCTGGCCAAACAACGGCACTTTTGATGAAGATCGGCCACTTTTCGGCCGAAAAATGGGTCAAAATCGGTGGTTTGATGTTACTTGTTAATTAACAGAAAGAAAAGTGAACTGATTGATAACAGACATGTTACGAGATAAACTATGCATAATACCGGTAGATTTCCACAGGGGGGGGTGGGGGTAAAGCACAGGGACCAAGGGACTGAGGGACTAAGGGACTGAGGGACTGAGGACTGAGGGACTGAGGACTGCTGTCGGATGGAGATGGTGTTCATGGATTGATTGTGCGCTGAAGGGGCGAAATCATCTGCAAAAAAGTGTGCCGATAGAGGAGTTTTGCAAGAGGATCAGCTTGGAGTTTGTCCACTTCGAAAGGTCGGCCGGAGAGAACAATCCAGGGAACCTCCGATCAAGTGCTCGAATTCAAAATCACATTCCCTCGGGGGCTACAGCCCCGGATCATTTGGCGGATTGTATGTACGGGCTAAAGCCCGTACCCTTCACTGGAAAGCCCGTACCCTTCACTGGAAAGCCCGTACCCTTCACTGGAAGGCCCGTACCCTTCACTGGAAAGCCCGTACCCTTCACTGGAAAGCCCGTACCCTTCACTGGAAAGCCCGTACCCTTCACTGGAAGGCCCGTACCCTTCACTGGAAAGCCCGTACCCTTCAAGACCATAACTTAGAACTTATTTGTAAATAGTAGCGCCGACCTCCAGGTCGGCTGTCCTGTGGGTCTGCTGACTCACAGGCGACGTCTGGCGGCGTGGACGCCGCCAGTACAGCCGGTCTGGAGACCGGCGCTACATTCCTTCTTCAATTGAAGGATAAGTTCTTAACCAGAGCTTCCCTATTGATCCGGCAAGAAAACAGTTTGATTCTTTCCCACCCATTCCCGCGGGAATGGATGGGCACCCAAACAGTATCTAGTTGCCGGATCAATAGCGGTTTCTTCCGCGGCGAGATGCGGGGGATTGATACTCTAGGAATCAATGACTTCTTCCCCGCCATCCCGATTGCGCATTGCCGCGATCGACTTTCTGAATCCCGCGCCCCTGATGTGGAACTTCGAGCACCCGCCGCGGATGGCCCAGCTCGCCCTGCGCTACCGGATCGACCGCATGACGCCCTCGGAATGCGCCGCGCGGCTGGCCACGGGCAGGGCGGATATCGGGCTGATTCCGATTGCGGCGCTGGCGACGACTCCGGGGCTGCGGATTCTGCCCGGCTGTGTGATCGCCGCCAAGGGGCGTATCCGCTCGCTGCTGCTGGTGCGCCGCGCCAGCCGTCCGCTGGCAGCCCTGCGCACGGTGGCCGCCGACTCGGCCAGCCTGACCACGATCGCTCATGCGCGCATTCTCTTCCGCCACTGGGGCAATCCGGAGGTGGAGTTTCAGCTCGCCGCGGCCAATCTGGACGCGATGCTGGGGCGGGCAGACGCCGCCATCCTGATCGGCGACCCGGCGCTGCTGGCTCTGGAAGAGCGCGCCGCCCGCTTTGAGCGCACGGGAGTTGAGCTGGTCTACCACGATCTGGCCGAGGAGTGGCACTCGATGACGGACCTGCCCTTTGTCTCCGCCGTCTGGTCGGCTGCGCCGGGCTGCCCTTTGGACGAATGCATTGGAGACGATTTCATCCACTCCCGCGACCAGGGTCTGATAAACATCGACGCACTGGCCAGGGATTGGTCGGCACGCATCCCACTTTCGGAGGCGGCGATCCGCAGCTATCTCTCCACCAACATTCACTACATTCTCGATGAGGAGTGCATCGCAGGCATGAAGGCATTTTTTCGTTTTGCAGCCGAGGCGGGCGTGCTGCCGGAGTATCACTTCTGCTCAGATGGACTGCAAACGAGCCGGTGAACTCCCGCCATTCTACTCATCTGAAAGGAGATTCCCGATGGTCATCCGCGGAAATTTGATTTAAGATGCGAATATCTCTCCGATCTTCGGGGACGACAGAGGATGTGAGAAGCCGTGAAATCAAAAGATCTTTTCTCCCGGATCATGTGTATTTCGTTCTTCTGTGCAATCGCTGTTACGGCGCCGGCACAGGGCTCCAAGCCAACTGTGGTTGCCAAGCCATCTGCCACTGCGCGGACGAAGGAGAGCGACGCGGCCTCGCGCGCGCAGTTTGCAAGCAGTCTGGCGAATTATCAGAGTCATCCTGAGGATGCGGCGTTGCGCGGCAAGGTAGTCGATCTGGCCAAGAGCTTGAATCCGGCTCCCGCAGTTCCCCCGCGCGCACAGGAGGATTTTGCCGCAGCCGTGGCAGAGATGGCATCCGCCTCATCCGCGGAGGCGCTGGAAGCGCTGGCACAGCAGTTGGAGAGGGCCGCCATCGAGGCACCCTGGAACGCCGACGCTTACTATAACGCCGCCTACGCGCACTTCAAGGCCAATCACCTCGACGCTGCCCGGAGCGATCTGGCGCTGTATTTTTCCGCCGTGCGACCCGGGGTTGACACCCAGAAGGCCGGTGAATTGCGCGGCGATATCGACCGCAAGCAAACCGAGCAGTTTCAGCTCGCGCTGCGGCAGTTCACGGCGAATCCCACCGATACGGCGAGGCTGCAAGTTATCCAACTAGTCCAAGCCATGGGAACGCCGCCGGAGATCTCCGAGGAAGCCCACGGGCATTACGTGATGGCCGTCGTCCTGCTGAACTCGGCAGTCGAGATCTCCGACTATGAGCGGGCAATCGCGGAGTTCAAGGCGGCATCGCTGGCGGCTCCCTGGTGGGGCGATGCCTACAAGAAGCTGGCCAGCGCGCAGGCTCTGGCGGGCCTGAACGACGACGCCATCTCCAGTCTGGTCTTTTACCAGGCCGTGACGCCGGCCGATTCCCGCGCCACAAAGGATGAGATCTACAGGCTCAAAGCTCTGGCGCAAAAGATGGCCGACGAGCAGGCGAAGAGCAACAAGGAAGAACAGAAGAACCAACTGCGGATGGAGGAGCAGCAGAAGGAGCGCACCTCAACGGCAGGGATGAACTATACCGTCGAGGGACGATGGTATCCCGCTTCAACCGCCGGCGACTTCTTTGCCGGTGGCGAGTCGAATCCCGATTGCGACTATGAGATCAAGCAGGGCGCGGGACATTGGACGATCAAAAATACCTGCACACCGTCGAAACGGACGATCAGCGATATTGAAGCCCAGCCAAGAGAGATCCGCTTCAAGATCTTGAGCAGGGATCCGGCATTCCCCTTCTCGGAGGTGCATGTGACGCTGGCGCTCTCGAACGATGGGCAGTCCCTGGAGGGAAGAGTGGTCCCGTACGATAAGAACTTCTTCGCTTCGGCTGACTCCTCCATTCGCTGGATACGGAGAAAATGAGAAGCGATTCCGTGGCATAAAAAAGGGCCGATCCTCTGGGTATCGGCCCTTTCTGTTGGTGATTTGCTGCTGTTAAATCTCCCAGCGAAGCAGCACCGCGCCCACGCTGAAGCCCGCGCCGACGGCGGCCATCAGCACCAGGTCGCCTTTTTTGAGCTTGCCTTCCTCGACGGCTGTCTCCATGGCCAGGGGAATCGTTCCGGCCGAGGTGTTGCCGTACTTCTCAATGTTGACGATGACGCGCTCGCGCGCCATGCCCAGCCGGTCGGCGGTGGCGGTGATGATGCGCAGATTGGCCTGATGGGGAATGAAGCAGCCCAGCTCCGCGCCGGTGACGCCATTGCGCTCGAGTACGCGGCTGGTGGCATCGAGCATCTTGCGTACTGCGAATTTGTAGACCTGCTGGCCATCCTGGAAGATGTAGTGCATCTTCTTGTCCACGGTCTCGTGGCTGGCCGGATTCAGGCTGCCGCCGGCCTTCAGGTTCAGCACATTTGCGCCCGAGCCGTCGATCTCGTGCACGTAATCGATGAAGCCAATCTCGCCCTCCGCGCAGGGCTCGAGCAGCACGCAGCCGCCTCCGTCGCCGAAGAGCACGCAGGTGGTGCGGTCGGTGTAGTCGGTCATGCGGGTGTTGGCGTCGGCGCCGCAGACCAGAACCTTCTTGTGTGCGCCGCTCTCGATCATCTTGACGCCCGCTTGCAGCGCGTAGACAAAGCCCGAGCAGCCGGCGGAGACGTCAAAGCCCCATGCGCCCTTGGCCCCGATCTTGTTCTGCACCAGGCAGGCCGTCGCGGGGAACATCATGTCGGGCGTGACCGTGCCGACGATGATCAACTCGATCTCAGTGGCTGGAATGCCGCGCATGGCCAGGCATTTCCTGGCCGCTTCGGTGCAGATGTCGCTGACGCCCAGCCCCTTGGCCAGCACGTGCCGCTCGCGGATGCCGGTGCGCTCCAGAATCCATTCGTCGCTGGTCTCGACCAGCTTTTCCAGGTCTTTGTTGGTGAGTACTTGCGGGGGGACGTAGGTTCCAAAGGCGGTAATCTTGGCGCGACAGCCCACGATGGGACGAACACTGAGGGTCAATGCATCTCTCCTTGCGGCAATAAAAGCGCCGGGTGACCTACTGCGCCCGTACGAGCCCGTTACCGTTGCTTCCTTCCGGACCTGGCGGGGTTGGCGGGATTACGTCGCGTAGGACCCGGCACTTGATGATTTTAGCACCCCGTGGCCGAAGTCACTTTCTTGAAGTAACCGCGGAATACCGCCTCGCGCCTACAGGCGCTGAGTTGCCTCCGCCCTACTTCCCTGCCGCTGCCGCGAGCGGCATCAGCAGGCCGCTGTCGTGCATCCAGTCGGCCAGTTGCTGAGGCCAGTGCATCACGGTGAGCAGGTTGGGGCGCTCGTTCATATTGAAGGCGTGCTTGCCCTGCGAGAGGAAGACGGCCTCGGTCGGCACGCCGGCCGAGCGCAGCTTGTTGAAGATATTCAGCGTGATCTTGTCGCAGCCGAACTCGTCGTCGTTGGCGACGATCAGGAAGGAGGGCGGCGCATCGGCCGGGATCGTCTCGGGCTCGGGTCCGCCGGGAAAGACGAGGATCTGGAAGTCAGGCTTGCCATTCAAACGGTCAATGGGGTCGGGCGCTGAGGGGTCGCCCAAGCCCGGCGCATAGGCCACCAGCGAGACCAGCGCGCCGCCGGCGGAGAAGCCCATCATGCCCACGCGATGCGGATCGATCTGCCACTCGGCCGCGCGACTGCGCACCAGCCGCATGGCGCGATAAGCATCCTGGCGCACGTTCTCCATCGTATAGGGCGAGTTCTCTTCCTTCGGCAGGCGATACTTGAGGACAAAGGCCGCGACACCGATGCCGTTGAAGAATTCAGCCGCGCGCACGCCTTCATTCTCATAGACCAGCTCGCGAAAGCCGCCGCCGGGCGCAACGACGACGGCTGCTCCGGTCGCCTTCTCTTTGGGCGGCAGGAGGACGGTGATTGTGGGATTGTTGATCTGGCGCACCCAATAATCCCGCGACTCTTCGGGAATATTTTTACGGCTCTCGAAGCCGGGAGCGCCCTGGCTCCAGAGAGGAATCACCAGCGGCCTGCTCTGCGCGCCCGCTGCTGTTGTGAATGCAATCGCCGCCGCTATTATTGCCACGAGAGTCTTCATCGGGTTATCGCTCCTCATCAGTGCCTGCTGGAAACAGATTACGCCAACAGGCTGCGCCTCGACGCGCCGGAATTGGAGAGGTCGGCACGGCAAGCCGCACGGTGCGGCGCGGCATAGAATAATAATCCCCGGTAGAATGGAGGAGTGAGCAAAAACTCCCCACCCACTTCCCCTATAGTCGGTTTTATCTCCCTGGGCTGCCCGAAGAACCTCGTCGATTCAGAGGTGATGATGGGCCTGCTGGACCGCGCCGGCGCGCGGCTGACAGCGCATCCGGAGGAGGCCGAGATCCTGGTCGTCAACACGTGCAGCTTTATCGACACGGCCAAACAGGAATCCGTGGATACGATTCTGGAGATGGCCCGCCACAAGACGGAAGGCCGCGCGAAGAAGCTGATCGTCACCGGCTGCCTGGTGGAGCGCTATCGCGATGAGATCCGCAAGAGCATTCCGGAGGTGGACGCGGTCGTCGGCACCGGCGAGCTGGAGGCGATTCTGGAGGCGGCGGGTTTTGAAGCGCCGGTCGCGGCTTCACCCTTCAATATTCTCGGCGGCAAATCCGCGGAGGTTCGTCCGGGGCAGGAAGCGCGCGCAGCGACGCACAAAGCGACTGCGGGAAGGCCAGAGGGCGACCATCGCGAGCGGCAAGGGCGCTTCCGTCGCGACGATTGGCAGGGGGCAACGCACCTTCTGCCCACCTATCTCTATGACGAAAGCACGCCGCGCTATTTGACGACGCCGAAATCTTCGGCCTACATCAAGATCGCCGAGGGCTGCGACCATCCGTGCAGCTTCTGCGTGATTCCCAATCTGCGCGGTAAATTCCGCTCGCGCAGATTCGAATCGGTCGTCGCCGAGGCACGGCAACTCGTCGAGCGCGGGGTACGGGAGATCACGCTGATCGGTCAGGACACGACCTGCTACGGCGAAGACCTGGGCCTGAAGGATGGCCTGGCGCTGCTGCTCGATGCGCTGGCAAGAATCGACGGCCTGCGCTGGCTGCGCTTCCTCTATGCCTATCCGAACCGCATCACGGGCCGTTTGCTCGACACCATTGCGCGTCACGAGAACATCTGCAAGTACCTGGACCTGCCGCTGCAACACGCGTCGCCTGACGTATTGAAGCGCATGAAGCGCGGCGGCGGCGCGGAGATCTTCCTGAAGACGCTGGAAAAAGTTCGCGCAACGGTTCCAGAAATCGCTCTACGCACTTCATTCATTGTGGGATTTCCCGGCGAATCCTCCTCGGATTTTGATCTTTTGGTTGAGTTCATCGAGGAAGCAAGATTCGACTGGCTGGGCGTCTTCAACTATTCGGATGAAGAAGGATCGGGAGCATATTCGCTGAGCGCGAAGCTGCCCAAGCGCACCATCGAAGCACGCCGGCGCAAGCTGATGAAGCTGCAGCAAGCCATCAGCAAGCGCGCCAAGCGGCAGTGGGTGGGCCGCGAGCTGGTGGTGCTGGCCGAGGGCCCCAGCGAGGAGACGCCGCTGCTGTGGGAGGGCCGCACCGAGTTCCACGCGCCGGAGATCGACGGCAAGCTCTACATCAACGACTTCGGCGAGTTGGAGGCTCTGGAGCCGGGGCGCTTCTATCGCGCGCGGATCAGCGAGGCCCACGCGTACGATGTGGTGGCGCAAATCGTTTCCGGCCCACTCTAAGCCAAAATCGAGTTATCATCGGAAGTATGGAGACGATTCACATCCCGGAGGCGGAAGCCGCCCGAAATTTTGCTGCGTTGATGGCCAGCGTTCGCGCCGGCGCGGAGGTGATGATCGAGGACCAAGGCGAGACCATTGCGGTTGTAAGCAGGCCCATGAAGCGTCCTGGCAGGTTGCTCTCCGAAGTCATAGCGCTTCTGGAGGCACAGGGCTCGACAGCTACAGTTGACGAAGGCTTTGCGCGTGATGTCGAAGCTGCAATCGCCGCTCATCGCGAGCCGTTGGAAGCCCCGGCATGGGATTGATTCTCGATTCAAGCGTCATTGTTGCAGCCGAGCGGCGGAAGGATACGCCCGCTCAATTGCTTCGCCACGTCACTTTTCTGGCTGGAAACCAGGAAGTGGCAATTTCAACCATCGGCCTGACGGAGATTGTTCACGGCATCGATCGGACGTCTTCAGTCCCCCTTCAATTGGACCGACAGGCTTACATTCACGATCTTCTCGCCTACGTGGACGTCCTGCCTTATACAAAATCGACGGCATGGCTCGCCGGCAGAATCGACGGCGAACAACGATCTGCCGAATCACCATTCCTTCGATGGACCTTCTCATCGGAGCCACCGCCCTTGAGATCGGGTATGCAGTCGCGACCGGCAATCAGCGTCACTTCGAGCGGATACCCGGCCTGAAAGTTATTGCTCTCTGAGCAATCCAAGTTACAGGAATCCATTGAATGACCGCAAAGAAAAAATCCGTCAAGCTGCTGCGCTGCCCCAGCTGCGGGATGCTGGTGCGCTTCAACGATGAGGACTTTCCTTTTTGCTCGGACCGCTGCCGCAAGATCGACCTGGGCAAGTGGGCGATGGGCGTCTACAAGATCAGCTCGCCGGTGCTCGATCCGGAGGTGCTGGAAGACCTGGGCGAGTTGAGAGGCGGCCAGGGCGGAGATTCGTATGAGCACTGATTCGTCTTCTGTTTCCGAAGGCAGCAAAAACAAGAGCGGAACCAAATGCTGGTGGGCGTGGACGGTGGCGACCTTCTTTGGCGCGGGGCTGGGCAAGCCCGGTCCGGGGACGTGGGGCTCGGTGGCCGCGGTGCTGCTGTGGGCCGGGTACGGCTGGGGCGTCAGTCATACGCCGCTGGCGCTGCTGATTGCGCTGCTCGCCGGCATTGCCTTCACGCTCGTTGTCGGCATTCCAGCCGCGACGATCGTCGCACGCGAGAGCGGCCGCCACGATCCGCAGTTCGTGGTTGTGGACGAGGCAGCCGGCCAATGGATCGCTCTGCTCTTCACTCCATTCGATCTGCGCCACGCGCTGATCGCGCTGGTTCTCTTCCGCCTCTTCGATATGACCAAGCCCTTTCCGCTACGGCGGCTGGAAAAACTTCCCGAGGGCTGGGGCATTGTGCTCGATGATGTGGGCGCGGGGTTGTATGCTTTGGGTATAGCGTCGCTTCTGCGCTTATGGATTTAGCCATGCCGCAAGTGAGCAAACAATCCGCCGCCGAATACGCGCCGCGCGTGGACGACATCCTGCCGGCGGCCGCGCTGTCTGGCGGCGAGATCGAGCTGGTCGGCGCAAACCTGGGCCCCTTCAGCTTTGTTCTGCCGACGGTGCTGATCGACGGCCATCCAGCCCATGTGCTGATGAGCCGACCCGGCTCTCTGATGCTGCGCGTTCCGGAGAAAGCCACGACCGGCATGATTGAGGTGCGCAACCCGGCCGGCGTAAGCAATGCGGCGCCCTTGCGCGTGGCGCGCCAACTGACCCAGGGGCTGCACCCGGTGACCAATCCCGCCGTCAGCGGCTCGGGCATGGTCTACGCCACCATCAGCGGCCAGCGCGGCAAGCAGACCCCCGTCTCGATTGTGCGCATCAGCCCGGACGGGCGCGGAACGCCCTTTGTCACCGGCATCCTGAACCCGACCGGCCTGGCCTTCAATCCCGAGGGCGAGCTCTTTGTGACCTCGCGCGCCGAGGGCAACGTCTACCGCATCGACGAAGGCGGCGAGCCGAGCATCTATGTCGAAGGCATGGGCGTGGCCACGGGGCTGGCCTTCGACACCAATGGCAATCTCTTCGTCGGCGACCGCAGCGGCACCATCTTCAAGATCAACGCCGAGCGCCAGATCTTCGTCCATGCCACGCTGGAGCCGAGCGCGGCGGCCTATCACCTGGCAGTGGACGCAGGCGGCGCGCTGTATGTGACGGCGCCCTCGCTCACCTCGAACGACGTTATCTGGCGGATCGAGCCGAACGGCGACGCGCGCGTCTGGTATCGCGGCCTGGGCCGACCGCAGGGTCTGGCGCTCTCCAAAGAGGGCGATATTTACCTGGCCGCCTGCCTGAGGGGCCAGCGCGGATTGGTGCGCGTGACTGAGCAGCGTGAAGCCTCGCTGGTGCTGGCGGGCGCGAATCTTGTGGGTGTGGCCTTCTCTCCACTCGGCACCACCATCCTCGCCACCAACGACGCCGTTTATGATGTGGACCTGGGAGTTGAAGGACTGAACTTGTTTTGACAGTACTTAGTTATCAGTTCTCAGTTGTCAATTTCGGCGCACTGACGAAGAAGAACGATAAGACTTTGACTGAAAACTGAGAACTTACAACTGGGAACTGCACATATGAAAGCTGAGATCATCGCCGTAGGCTCCGAGATGTTGACGCCTGTCCGCCAGGACACCAACTCTCTCTACCTGACCGACAGGCTCAACGAACTGGGCGTCGCCGTTGCCTTCAAGACGATTGTGGGCGACCGCCAGCGGGATCTGGCCAGCGCGCTGCGCACGGCGCTCACCCGCGCGGACATTGTCGTCCTGATGGGCGGCCTGGGCCCCACCGCGGACGACCTGACCCGCGAGGCTGTGGCCGATGCGCTCGGCATCAAACTGGCGCGCGATCCCGACCAGGTAGTCGCTCTGGCCGCGCGCGCAGCAGGCTGGCGCATTCCCATGCCGGAGAACAACCTGAAGCAGGCCGACGTACTGGAAGGCGCGACAGTACTCTCGAACCCCAACGGCAGCGCGCCGGGTCAGTGGCTGGACATGACCTTTGAAGGCTATCGCAAGCTGCTGATGCTTCTTCCCGGCCCGCCCAACGAGTGCCGTCCGCTCTTCGATACCGAATGTGCGCCCCGACTGCGCGCGATCCTGCCCGCACGAGTGATCGCCAGGCGCACCTTGCGAGCCGCGATGATCCCGGAGTCGCAGGCCGATCAATTGCTCTCACCGATCTACTCCGAGTACAAGGATGTGGAGACGACGATCCTGGCGCACGCCGGCGACATTCAACTGACGCTGCTCTGCGGCAAAACTAAAATCGAGGCCGCCCAGGCGCGCGTCGACGAGCTGGCCACGCGCCTGGAAGAGGCTCTGGAGGACTGGCTCTATTCAAGCGCGGGCGAGAACCTGGAGCAGATCGTTCTCTATTATCTCGGCCTGCGCCAGGCGACACTGGCCGTGGCGGAAAGCTGCACCGGAGGGATGATCGCCGAGCGCATTACGAGCGTGCCCGGCAGTTCGCGCTCGTTTCTGGGCGGCGTCATCGCCTATTCGAACGACTTGAAGACGGCCTTTGCCGGCGTGCCTCCGCAACTGATCTCCGAGTACGGCGCGGTCTCGCCGGAGGTGGCGCAGGCCCTGGCCTACGGCATCCGCCGCCACACCGGGGCAACCCTCGGCCTGGGCGTCACCGGAATCGCCGGTCCCACCGGAGGCACGGAGGAGAAGCCCGTCGGCCTGGTGCACATCGCCATCAGCGATACGCGCAAGACCGAGTCGATCGAGCGCCGCTTCCGCGGCGACCGCGACCGCGTCCGGCAGTGGGCCTCGCAACAGGCGCTGGACTATCTCCGCCGCTGGCTCAGGTAGAATCCGCTGCATGGAACTGCCGCCTTGCGGCGCGCGTATCTTCTTCTTGCTTGTAGATTCGTCTACAGCCGGGAGGCATTGAAATGGCTATCTTCTGCTCACACTGCGGCACCGCACTGCCGCTGGGCACGCGCTTCTGTTCCAGTTGCGGAGCGGCGATTCCCGTTGCGCCCTACATTCCCGGCACTCCGCTGGTGCGCCCCCTTGCAGGACGCAAGATCGCCGGCGTCTGCATCGGCCTGGCGCAGGCCTACGGCTGGGATTTGGCTGTTGTGCGCATCCTCGCGGTTATCGGCCTCTTCTTCTCCTGCGGAGCGGTTGCGGTGGCTTACCTGGCCTGCTGGATCGGCATTCCAGAGGAGCACGCCCCCCTGATTTGAGCGTATGCTGGATGGGTATGAGTGCAAGCTACCAATCCGGCAGCGCGACGCTGGCCTTTCGCGAGTCGGGCGCGGGGCAGCCCGTCGTCTTTCTTCATCCCACGCCGCTCGACGGCGAATACTGGCAGCCGCTGATTGCGAAGCTGGAAGGCGTGCGCGCTCTTGTTCCCGATCTGCGCGGCCACGGCGGCTCGGAGCTGGGCACGCTCTCCGCCGGTGGATTTGCCGGGCTTCCCGATCAGCCTGTGCTGACGATGGCGCGACTGGCCAGTGACGTTCTTGCCCTCCTCGATCATCTGCAAATTCCTGCTGCGCTCTTTGCCGGCTGCTCGATCGGCGGCTACGTGCTGCTGGAGATCTGGCGCCAGGCGCCGGAGCGGGTGCGCGGGCTGGCCTTCATTTGTTCCAAAGCGCAGCCGGATGCGCCGCAGAATCTTCCTCGGCGCGCCTCGACGATTGCCCAGGCTCTCAGCGGCAAGAGCGCGGCGCTGTTTGACGGCATGGCGCAGACGCTGACCGGCGCAACGGCCCGCGAGCGGCGTCCGGAGATCGCGGCCCAGTTACGTGCGCTCATGACTATCACTCCCGAGGCGCTTGCGGCAGTGCAGGCTGGTCTGGCGACGCGCCCCGATTCCGTGCCCACCATCGCGACGATCACCGTGCCCATCCTGGCCATCGCGGGCGGCGAAGACCCCGGCGTGACTCCCGAGGAGATGCAAGCCTTCCACGCAGCTCCCGGCGGCTGCGAATTTCATCTCCTGCTCCAAGCCGGTCACTTCGCCGCATACGAGCAGCCGCAAGAGGTTGCCGCGCTCATGAACGATTGGCTGCGGCACTTTGTGCAACAATCAAAGATTTGCTGAACCCGGGAGGCTCTTTTTGTTCACACCGCAGCCGATTGGATTCGTTCGCTCGCTCTTCAAAGAAATATCCGCGATTCCCAAAGGGCTTGGCGCGCGGCACCCGGAGGAGGGCTGGCTGGAGATTCTGCCGGAGTTTGCGCTGGGCCTTACCGACATCGAGGGCTTTTCGCATCTGTATGTGCTCTGGAGCTTTGATCAATCCACCGGCTTCGATCTTCTGCTGACGCCACCCAGCGATGACCGCCTGCACGGCCTCTTCACCACGCGCGCGCCGCGACGCCCCAATCCCATCGCACTGACTGTCGTCGAGCTGCTCGAACGCGAAGAGAACCGGCTGCGCGTGCGCGGCATCGATATGCTCGACGGCACGCCTATTCTCGACATCAAGCCTTACCTCTCCAACGTCTCCGCGGAGAAGTTGCGCCGCGGCTGGCTGGCCGAGGCCGAGGCGCGCAACAACTGATCGATTCGCATTGGGAATTGCGCACGCTCGATTCCCGATTTCAGCTGACAGCGCCGTTTATCTGTGAAGAATCCAATATTCGCCAATCCTCCGCGGCTATGATGCGGAAGATGAGTAAGCAAATCACGCTGCAAAAAAGCGAGGCCGGAAGCCTGATCGAGTTCAGCAAAGGAGCCGCCATCCTGCTGATCTTCTTTCATCACTTTGCCCGCTCCGCATGGCTTGCGCGCGGCCTGCCAACACCCGCTCTGTTGCAATGGGAGTTCACCGCGCAGGGGCACGATGTCGGCTTGCTTGCCTCCGCCCTGCAAGCGAACCGCTACTCCGAATTGCTTCTGCGCATTTTGGCGCAATATGGCTACGTTGGCGTGCATCTCTTCGTTCTGATGAGTGGCTTGGGCCTAGCCCTGGGAACGGCGGAGGATGTCTCTTTCGGTGCATTTCTTTCGCGACGCACATTCAAACTTGTTCCCCCGTTTTGGCTGGCCGTCGCAGCCTTCTCGCTGACGGCATGGGCCACACGCCACGCGTATTCGATCGGTCAGATCTGTGAGCGGCTCTTCCTGCTGACGAGCTTCGACGAAAAGAACTTTTTTATCATCGATTCGCCTTTGTGGTGCCTGGCAGTATTTTTCCAGCTCTATCTATTGTTTCTTCCGCTGAGACGGTTGATTCTTCGATGGGGAATCCTGTCAATCATTCTGCTGACAATGATCGCCTATCTTGCGCGTCTGGCGACGGAGTTGCCGCGGATTTCCGCATGGAACAAATACTTTGGACACACCTTTGCGCTGAATTGGATCGCAGTCTTCGGTCTGGGAATCTGGGTGGGGAACAAGTTGCGCGGCCAGGGTGTTCTTTGGCTGCCTGTGTGGACGATTGTGGCCGCCCAGCTCGCGACGATTCCGCTGCTGGCGCTCAGCGAGCTTTCTCACGTCTTTTACCCGATTCACGATACGGTGCTCGGCATCTTCATGGGATCTGCTCTGTTGTTGACGTGGACGACGGCCCAGGCAGGTCATGCCGAAGGCCTGCTCTGCGCGACTGGATCGGTGAGCTTTCCCCTCTACCTCTATCACCGGCCCATCGTGGCCTGGATGGTTCAGCTCTGGATGAAACGCTGCGGCTCGAACGCTCTGCCTCCTGTAACTCTGGGCGCGGCTGTTGCGATTCTCTTGATTGTTCTGCTTATGCTTACCCGCAAAGGCCTGCATCGAAGCCCGAGGATTGCCGCATGGATGATGGGAGGATGATGTGATCCAACTGCTCTGCCGCCGCATGGATGAGATCATGACCGCCGGCTTTCTTGTTTTTCTGCTCGTGCTCTCCAGCCTGCGCGGCGCGCCCATCTTCGAACCTGTCCGACAGGGCGGATTGACGATCAGAGCCCTGGAAGGAGCAGCCTGTCTGCTGATCTTGCTGCTGGCTGGCAAGGGATTTGGCTGGCGCGCACTCACGCTGCGTCAGGGCATTCAATCCTTCGCGGAGTATCTTCCCTATCTTGTGGCGCTGATGGTCTATGAGAGCCTGAAGCATCTGCACGCAACCGCACTGACGGTGTGGCTCGGCATTCATCCTAGAGACGCGTGGATGATGGCCGCCGACAACGCTATCTTTGGCAAGACTCCCTATCTGTGGCTGGCCCAGTGGGGAATGGATGGCCCGGCATTCATCTCCGTCATGGGATTTTTTTACAGCTTGTATTACGTGGCTCCAGTTGCCGCCCTGGTCTGGTTCATGATCGCGGGAGATATGGAACGCTTCCGGTTGATCCGCCGCGGTGTGCTGATCGCGCTGTATGGCGGCTACTGTTTCTATATCCTGATTCCGGTTGCCGGCCCACTCCAGGCGTACACCGCGGTCAATCCACTCTTCTTCGATCATTTAAGCAGCTATGGCTATCTGATGGATCATTTCCGCTACAGCTTCGATTGCTTTCCCAGCCTGCACACGGCGATTCCCTGGCTGCTTGTGCTGCTCTGCCACAATAAGCTGCAGCGCTGGCTCTTGGCGATCGCGGTGATCGCCTCTGCCGGCGTTACCCTGTCCACCATCGCGCTGCGCTTCCATTATGGCGTCGATGTGATTGCCGGTCTGGGGTGGGCATGGATGGCGGCAAGGCTTGCCCGTCTCTCTTTTTCGCGCAAGAGCGCTCAACCGGCGATCAACCGTGAGTTGCCGGAAGATGCTTCGCACTCTTTGCCGGAGCAACTCATCGGTACAACACAATAGAGCATTTTCGCTTCACTTGTTGACATTACGAGCGCATCGAAGGTGGCTTTTTCTTGAGGAAAAAGCCACTTTACTGCAAGGATTCTGTATACACCAGAATCGAAAATGCTGTAGCCTTTCCGCGGCGCTGATATATTTATTTGCATGAAGATCCGATCGGTACTGACGGCATTTTTTCTCTTTGCAACCGCCTTTCAACTGCACGGCCAAACCGGCAGCGTGCCTGGAAAAGAGTGGCAGCAACTGGCCTCGCCGCAGAAGGCCGGATGGAGCGCAAAGGATCTCGACAGGATTCAAAGCTACATCGAGCAGATGGGCTCGACCTCGGTGATGATCGTGCAGCATGGCGTGGTGGTGGTTGCCTGGGGCGACGTTGCGCGCAAGTCCAACCTGCACTCCTGCCGCAAGAGCCTGCTCAGCGCGCTCGTCGGGATTGCCGTCTCCGAAGGCAGGATCGACCCCAACGATACGCTCGAGAAACTCGGCATCGACGACACCCGGCCCGCGCTGACCGCCGAGGAGAAGCAGGCTCGCGTACTTGATCTTTTAGAGGCGCGCTCCGGCGTCTACCATCCAACGGTCTATGAGACCAAGGGCATGGCGGATGATCGGCCGCCGCGCGGCTCGCACCCTCCCGGCACATTTTGGTATTACAACAACTGGGACTTCAATACACTCGGCTACATCTATGAGAAGGCCACCGGCGAAAAGATCTTCGACGCCTTCTACCGGCGGATTGCACAGCCGATCGGGATGCAGGACTATACTCCGCGCGACGGCCATTACATTACCGGCGAGGAGACTCGCTACCCGGCCTATCCCTTCGATATGAGCGCCCGCGACTTTGCGCGTTTCGCGCTGCTCTACCTGCATGGCGGCAACTGGAAGGGAACCGAGGTGGTGCCCGCAGCGTGGGTGAAGGCCAGCACTACGCCCTACTCCGACACGCCATCCGGCGGCTACGGCTATCTCTGGTGGACCGGCGCCTCGGCGAGCGGCGCGCGGCAGGAGATTGTATTGCCCAGAAGCAGCTTCTGGGCCGAAGGCCATCTGGGTCAATATGCCGTGGTGGTGCCGTCGCTCGATCTGATCGTCGTCAACCGGCTGGACGAGCGGCTGACCAAGCGCGTGATTCACAAGCGGCAGATGGCCGAGCTGGTGCGCCTGGTAGTGGAGGCCGCGCCGAAGAGCTAGAATCTGGCCGGAATTCCTTCTTTGGCGCGGAATGCTGTAGGCTCAAGAGAGAATCGTTTTTCGGAAAGCGCATCTTGAACTCATCATTGACATCATCTTCGCGTCCCTTTAATCACCCGCAGGCGGGCTCGCCGCTGCACTGCGGCCGCGTCTCGCTGGAGGCGCTTGCCGAGCGCCACGGCACGCCGCTCTACGTCTACTCCGCCGAGAGCATTGTCGAGCATCTCAAGCTCTTTCAGCAGGCCTTCGCGCATCGCGATCACCTGGTCTGCTATGCGATGAAGGCCAACTCCTCGCAGGCGATACTGAAACTGCTCGCCCGCCACGGCGCGGGCTTCGACATCGTCTCGGGCGGCGAGCTGGAGCGTGTGCGCGCCGCCGCGCCCGAGGCTATCAGCCGCGTTGTCTTCTCCGGCACGGGCAAGACTGTGGCGGAGATCGACCTGGCGCTCAGCGCCGGCATTCTGCAATTCAACGTGGAGAGCGCGGCGGAGCTGGAGCTGCTGTCTCAGCGCGCGCAGAAGCTCAGGAAGAAGGCGCGCTTTGCCTTGCGCGTCAACCCGGACGTCTTCGCCGAGACACACCCTTACATCTCGACCGGCCTGCGCGAGCACAAATTCGGCGTTGATATTCGCCAGGCACTCGCGATCTACAAGAGCTTCAAGGGGAATCGCTGGCTGGAGGCGCACAGCGTGAGCGTGCATATCGGCTCGCAGATTCGTGCGGCTGAACCATTCGGTGCGGCCATCGGGCGCATCGTCAAGCTGGCGCGCCAACTGAAGCGAGAGGGCATTGAGTTACAGGCCATCGACGCGGGCGGAGGCCTGGGCATCAACTACAACGCAGGCAAATTCGACGCGGCGGCGATGGTGCGCGCCTATGCGGCGGCCATAGAAGATGCGCTCTCCGGTTATGAATGCAAGCTGGTCTTCGAGCCGGGACGCTTCCTTGTCGCTCAGGCTGGAGCGCTTGTGGCGCGCGTGCTCTATGTGAAGCGCAACGGCAAAAAGACCTTCGTGATTACCGATGCGGCGATGAACGACCTGATCCGCCCCGCGCTCTATCAGGCGCATCACGAGATTGTGCCGGTAAGACCGCGCGCGGGCAAGCCGCGCATCGTCGATGTGGTCGGGCCGATCTGCGAGTCGGGCGACTTCTTTGCCCACGACCGCAAGCTGCCGCCGCTGGAGCCGGGCGATCTGATTGCGATTCTCGACGCGGGAGCCTACGGCATGGCGCAAAGCTCGAATTACAACTCAAGGCTGCGTCCCGCCGAGGTGCTGGTGGAAGGCGCGCGCGCGCGTCTGATTCGCCGCCGCGAGACGATCGCCGATCTGCTCGGGCCGGAGATGGGCTAGAGCATTTTCGCTTCACTTGTTGACATTACGAGCGCATCGAAGGTGGCTTTTTCTTGAGGAAAAAGCCACTTTACTGCAAGGATTCTGTATACACCAGAAGCGAAAATGCTGTAAGGAGAAAGAGTGCGTCAATTCACCCGATGGCTCCGTCCAATAAGCGGATACAATCGTAGAAATTGATTCGGCTCTTTCAAGAAAATCCGGAATATCTCGAATTGAAAGATGATACTGGGAGTTCTCGCATGGCGAAAATCACACTGGTCTTTGCGGTTCTATTGATTGCGCTGGGGCTGATTGGCTTTTTGGGCACTGGCCACACGCACTTCACGGCGCTGATTCCGGCATGGATCGGCCTGGCGCTGGGCGTGGGCGGCGCTCTGGCCATCAGCCCGAATGAGCGCCGGCGCAAGCTCTTCATGCACATCAACGTAACCATCGGCTTGCTGGGCGCCATCGGCGCGGGCGCTGAGCTGATTCGAAGCGCCCACGCCAATCTCGTGGCGCACAGAGGGCCGAATCTCTGGGCAATGTACTCGAAGCTGACACTCGAAGTGCTTCTGTTCCTTTACGTGATGCTATGCGTGCGCTCGTTTATTGCGGCGCGACGCACAGGGAAGGTTTAGCGCATGGGGGCGATGGGACACGGTGGAATGAATATGGGCGCACGCGCGGAACGCACGCCGCACGGGCGCACGGCGCGCGCGGCTGCGGGCGATCTGCCCAAGAAGAAGCCCAGCCTGAAGAAGATCTGGCCACAGATCAAAGCGCTCGTTCGCCCGCGCCTGGGGCTGCTGGCGGCCGGCATGGGACTGATGGTTGTCAACCGAGTGGCTCTGCTGGTCATGCCCTTTCTCTCCAAGCCGCTCATGGACAAGGTGCTCAATCAGAATCACCCGCGTCCCGAGCTCTTGCCGGGCATCATCGCTATGGTCTTCGCCGCGATGGTGGTGCAGGCGATCACTTCGTTTGCGTTGACCCAACTGCTCTCCAAGGCCGGCCAGCGGCTGATCGCCGAGATGCGCCGTCAAGTCCAGCGCCATGTGGGGCTGCTCAGCGTCTCCTACTACGATGAGAACCGCACCGGCACGCTGGTCGCCCGCATCATGACCGATGTCGAGGGTGTACGCAACCTGGTAGGAACAGGACTGGTGGATTTTGTCGGCGGGCTCTTCACAGCGGTTTTGGCCTTTGTCTATCTGCTGCACTTGAGCGCCTCCGTGACATTGACAGCCTTTGCAGTCATGGGAGCTTTCGTCTTCGTCCTGCAATACGCCTTCAGGATGATCCGACCCATCTTCCGCGAGCGCGGCAAGATCAACGCCGAGGTTACCGGCCGCCTGACCGAATCGCTCGGCGGCGTGCGCGTGATCAAGGGCTATCACGCCGAGCAGCGCGAGGCCGGAGTCTTTTCCCAGGGCGTCGATCGCCTGCTGGCCAATGTGATGAAGACACTGACGATGACCAGCGCTCTGTCCGCCACCGCGACCACGGCCGTCGGCCTGCTGACCGCAATTGTGATGAGCATGGGCGGGCATCTCATCATGCAACACCGCTGGACCTTTGGCGATTACCTCAGCTACAACATGTTTCTGGTCTTCATGACTGCGCCGATCTTCCAAGTGGTGAATATCGGCACGCAATTGACCGAGGCCTTCGCGGGACTCGACCGCACCAATGAGATCATGTCCGAACTCGAAGAGAATCAGACACCCGGCCGCACGGAACGGATTCCGCCGATCCAGGGCACGGTGCGCTTTGAGGATGTCAAGTTTGCTTATAACACTGACAAATTGGTGTTGCACGGCATCAGCTTCCTGGCCGAACCGGGAACGGTGACCGCGCTGGTCGGCTCCTCGGGGTCGGGCAAATCCACCATCATCAGTCTCCTCTGCGCCTTCCACACGCCCAACAAAGGCCGCGTGCTGGTGGATGATGTGGACCTGGCGAAGGTGGACTTGAATACCTTTCGCTCGCAGTTGGGCGTGGTGCTGCAGGATTCCTTTCTCTTCGACGGATCGATCAAGGAGAATATTCTTTTTTCAAAGCCGGATGCAACCGAGGAGCAGTTTCTTTTTGCCTGCCGCACGGCGCGCGTCGATGAGTTTGCCGAACGCTTCGACGATGGCTACGATACGATCGTCGGCGAGCGCGGCGTGAAGCTCAGCGGCGGCCAGCGCCAGCGCCTCTCGATCGCCCGCGCCCTGCTGGCCGAGCCGAGAATTCTGATCCTCGACGAGGCCACCAGCTCGCTCGACTCCGAATCTGAGGCGATGATTCAGGCCGGCTTGAATCAGTTGATGCAGGGGCGGACGACCTTCGTCATCGCTCACCGCCTGTCGACGATCCGGCGGGCCGATCAGATTCTCGTCGTCGAGGGCGGGCTGATCGTCGAGCGCGGCAACCACGCCGAGTTGTTCGCGTTGCGCGGCCGCTACTTCGACCTCTACACCCGCCAGCACGGCCTGGAAGCCAATCTCTTTCTCGCCCCCGGCGAAGGAGATAACACAGACGAAGCCAGCGAGTGAGTGGCTGGATCAAAGCGCAAGGCAACTTGCCTTCACGCGATTACCACAAGACTCTCCGCTCCATCCGCGCCGGCCAGCGCTGCCTGATTGAACGGCGGCGCCAGTGCAGGCGCCCACTCGCGCGCCGGCAGCTCCGGCATCGGCTTGGCCTGGAAGAGCTTCTTGCACTGGTGCGCGGTCCACTTGGCCCAGGCCTTGGACTTCTTGCGGCGCGCGCTATCGGTCGAGATTCCCGTGCCCGCATACATCTGACGGTAGAGCTTCGATAAAAACATGAAGGCGATCCGTGAAGTGATCGTCGGGCAGCAGGCCGATCTCTTCCAAATGTCTCCCCAGTTATAGAATTTGTCCCAGACTTTTTGCGTGCGCTCTCTGATCTCGTCCGAACTCATCGTGGGATGCGGCGTGAACATCTTGGGCCGCACCGCCGTCGGAATCAGCCAGTAACGTGTGATCGGCACGTCGCCAACAAGCGTCGGATTCACGGACTGCTCCTTCTCCCAGCGGCCAAAATCCACCGTGCCGGGAAAGGGTGTCATCATCACGAATTGGGCAAAGGTGATGCCCGCCTTCTTGGCCATCGCGACGGTTGCGTCGAAGGTCGAGGGCCGGTCCGTGGGAAGCCCGAAGATGAACGAACCGAGCACATGAACGCCGTGCTCCTTGAAGGTTTGCAGTTGATGCGCCATTGCATCCCCGGCCAGATTCCAGTCCTTGTAGATCGCCTTGAGCCCCTCCGGCGTCACCGCCTCGATGCCCACCAGTGCGCCCTTGATGTTGGCCTTCTTCATCGCATCGAGAAACTCAACGTCCTCGCCCGCCTCCATCGTCATCTGGGTATAGAAGACCATGTCCTTGGGCAGCCGGGCCAGCTCCTCCATCAGCAGGAAGCGTTCGGCGCGCGTCGCCGTCAGCTCCTCGACTTTGGCGGTGTTGCCCTGCTCGCGGGCCAGCCGCAGATCGGTGAAGGTCACCGGATAGAAGTTATCGTCGGCCAGCGCGATAAAGCGGAAACCGATGCGGCGCAGCTCGACAATCTCATCGATCACTCGTTGATGGCTGCGCTGCCGGGGCTTCTGCCCGTCGGTCCGCCAGACGCTGCAAAAGGAGCAGTGCTTGGGGCAGCCGCGAATCGTCTGCACCGAGGCCCACATATACTTTTCCGGGTTCATCAGATCCCAGCGCGCGGCCAGAAACTCCGTGCCGCCGATCCGTCCGCCGTCGTAGATTCGCTCCAGTTTGCCCGCCAGGCAATCGGTGACTGCCCTGCCCCAGGCCACGTCGCCATCGCCGGTGACAACGGCGTGCGCCAGCCCGCGTTCGAAGGCCTCCTCGGGAAAGAGCGTGGCGTGGATGCCGCCGTAGATCACGGTGGCGCCGCGGTCGCGCGCGATCTTGCCGACCTCGTAGCCGCGCAGAGCGTTGCCGGTGTGCACGCTGATGCCCACGATGTCGCCGGGCTGAATCGACTCCGGGAGAATTTGCTCGAGCGATTCATCCACCAGAATTGGATCGCCGACGATGCGCGGCGTGGCCGCCGCCAGCACAAAGAGCCAGCGCGGCGTAATCACCGCCGTGCCAAAAGAATTGTCGCTGGGATTAACCAGATGAACGCTCAATCGATCCAACCTTTCCTCGTGCAGTCAACTTGCGTGCGAGTACGGTGGCCATAGGGAGCGCCGCTGGAATGTACGTGAACAATCGAGGAAGCAGAGCGATAAAAATCCTGCAACGCTCTTCATCCAGAGAACTTCTTTGCTGATCTTACAGGGTTTGCGCGCTTCCTGGTGGTCAATATTGACCACGACAAACAGAAATTGACGAAATGTTGCTCAATACTTCCAATAAACTTCGCCTCTTCAGCGGATCGGCTTGAGCGGAATCGCCACCTGCTCGACGATCTCCAGGCCAAAGCCATCGAGCGCCGGAATGTGCATCGGCGTATTCGAGAGCAGCCGGATGCGCCGGATGCCCAAATCCGAGAGAATCTGCCCGCCCAGTCCGATCGCCCGCAGGTTTCGCCCCGAGCGCGCCTGCGAGCCTTCGCGCGCGCGCAGCTCGCGGTGATGAACCAGCCGCCCGCCTTCCGCGGCGCCGGACGTACCAGCTTTCGAATCAGAGATCTGGTACTTCTTGTCCACCGGCGCGTGGTCAATCTCGAAGCCACGCGAGGTGTTGTGCAGGTAGAGCACCACGCCGCAGCCCTCCTCGGCAATCATGCGCATCGATTCATCCAGCGTCTCGCGGCAGCGGCAGTCGGCGGCAAACAGATCGCCGGCCGTGCAGCGCGTGTGCACGCGCACCAGCACCGCGCGCTCGCAGGGCGGCCTCGTGGCCGCATCGACGAACTCCGCCGGATTCGACTCATCCTTCACAGCCGGCCCGCAGTGGAAGGCCGGGCAATCGGCGCAGAGTTCGCCGCGCACCAGCGCAATGTGGCTCTCGCCGCCATTCACCTGGCTCTCGTAGGCGATCATGCGAAACTCGCCCCAGCGCGTCTGAATAAGGCTCTCGCCCGCGCGCGCAATCGTTCGCTCGTGGCGCAGCCGGTAGCGGATCAGCTCGGCCACGGTCAGTATCCGCAGCCCGTGTTCCCGGCAGAAAGGAATCAGATCGGGAATGCGCGCCATCTCGCCGTCGTCGCGCATGATCTCGCAGATGACGCCCGAGGGATTCAAGCCGGCCAGTCGCGCCAGATCGACCGAAGCTTCGGTCTGCCCCGCCCTGACCAGCACGCCGCCCCGCCGGGCCCTGAGCGGAAAGATATGCCCGGGCCGCGCCAGATCGGCCGCTGTGGAAGCCGCCGCTATCGCCGTCTGAATCGTCTGCGCGCGATCGGCCGCCGAGATGCCGGTCGTCACGCCCTCGCGCGCCTCAATGGTCTCAGTGAAGGCCGTGCCGAAGCGCGAGGAGTTCTGCTGCGTCATGGGAAAGAGGCGCAGATAGTCGGCGCGCTCTTCGGTCAGCGCCAGGCAGATCAGCCCGCGGCCATACTTGGCCATGAAGTTGATCGCCTCCGGCGTCGCAAATTCGGCGGCCAGCGTCAGATCGCCCTCGTTCTCGCGGTCCTCGTCGTCGACAACAACCACCATTCGTCCTGCGCGAATCTCATCGATCGCGCCGGGCACATCGGTAAAGGGAAGCTCGAAGCTACGCGCTGTATCTGGCATCGTCTCTACCATTCTCGCCGATGACAGGCAAGCTGAGCAAAAGCGCGGAGTGCCTGCTGTATACAGTGCACCAAAGGTGCGAACAAATCAGGAGCCGGCTCGCTCTCAATCCTTTGCCGACGGAGCTGCGCGATTAGCCAATGCCGCGAAGTGGTGGTTATCGTGTTTCGCGGCTTATCTTGCATCAACGGAGCGGTCCAGGAAAATGTTGCAAGAGGGATCAGAGATGTTGTGAAATGGCCACTAGAGCATTTTCGCTTCACTTGTTGACATTACGAGCGCATCGAAGGTGGATTTTTCTTGAGGCAAAAGCCATCTTACTGCAAGGATTCTGTATACACCAGAAGCGAAAATGCTGTATCGCGCGCAAAACTCCCACATTATCGGACAGCATTTTACGATTTCACAAGGGTGTCCGCGGCCCCGATGGATGAAACAGTTCGGAGGCCGCTGAACTGAGTACGCGGGTAAATGTCTCGTACGGCGCACTCATTATCGGAGATATGCGTTTTCAGATATTGAATTCGAAGTTGTAATTTACGCCGACCTTCGTGCAGCGATCACTGAAGCAAATCCGCTTCCTGAGGGCCAAGAATGAGAGTCTGCCGAAAGACGCGATTGCTGAGGATTCCTGTCCTGACGCCGTCGATGGGGATTCTCTTCTCTTCCCCGGTGGTGTTCACATAGAAGGTCCGGCCATCGACCACCCTTGCATAGACACCGTCGGGAGTTTTTGGGCCCGGTTGAATGCCGGCAACCGTGGAGAGATAGTTCATCAACGGAGCAACGGCGGAGACGTGCGACTCCGTCGCCAGATAGATTGCATTGCCCTTGCCGAATTTGTTGATCGTGACGGCGGGAGAATGGTCGGCGGTATTGGTGAAGCGCGCGACGACAGCGGCCGTGGAGGGCTCAAGCACTTCGTAGTGATGGACCGCGGTTGAAATCGAGTCGCCACCCAACTGGAATGCGAGTGCTTTCGGGATATCGTAAAAGGCATTCGTCTTCAGCCCGAAGAGATCGCTCAAACGGCCAGGCAGCGGCGTATCGAACCATTGCCCATGCTCGTCGACCTTGGCCGAAAACGCGGTCATCAGAACGGTGCCACCTGCGCTGACGTAGGCGCGAAGAGCTTTAGCGCTTGCCTCGTCCATCACGTAATCGGCGGGCACGACGACCAGTTTGTAAGGCGAGAGGTCGGCGTGTCCGATGTTGATGATGGCCGTGTCGATGTTGGCGCGAAAGAAGGGATCGAAGGCTGCCTGCACCTGATCCGTATACGACGGCCGGAAGAATTGACGCGTGGTGTTGGAGGGAGTGTTGGGATTGGAATCGATGAAGGAATCGAAGGAGTAGGCGATCGCCACCTCGGGATGAGTGATGCGGGGAAAGCCGTATTGCGAAAGCCGCTTGAATTCGGAGGCGATTCGCGCGAACTCATCGACCTTCCAGGAGGGGGTGCCGTCGTGGTCGACCAGGCCGAAGAGCGCCTGCTCCTCGCCGCCAAGATGACTGTTGAAGGTCCATGCGAGAATTCCCTGCGTGCCGATCATCAGCGCGAGATGGGCATACATCCGGCTGCGGCCCGGCGATCCGTAGAAGCCTCCGCCGCCGGCGGTGAACTCATTGAACCAGAGGGGTGTCGGCAGATCTCCCTTGACCGTCATGGCGCCAAAGACGCCGCCCACCGGATCGCCCGGATAGAAGCCTTCGGCGCCGAAGGAGACATAGGATTTATACGTGCTGAGATAGTCGAAGCCGCGCCGGCCCGCTGTGTCCCACAGATTCGAAATTGTAGGAATCCCCGGCATATTGCGCTGGCGGATCGCATCGAGCTCATCGAGCCGCGCGACCGTGACATCGGACCAATAGCGGTGAAGATCGAGATAGCGCTCGAAGGGGCCAGGCCCGTCTCCAAGCGGTAGATCAACATCCTCAAAGCTGTTCAACCGGCGCGACCATCGCTCGGTAGCCCAGGCTTTGTTCAGTGCTTCAATACTTCCGTACTTCTTCTTGAGCCAAGCAATGAAGCGCTGTCGATCAGCCTCCGAATACGACATGAAGCCGTTGCCAATTTCGTTGTTATAGCCAAGGGCGATCAGCGCCGGATGATGGGCATAGCGCTTGGTCATCGCCTCCGCGAGGATACCCAGTTCACGGACGTAATCCGGATCGCCGATGTTGTCCATATAGCGCTCGGCGGGCGGAATGCGCGTGCCGTTCTGGCTGACAAGATCGACACCGGGGTAGGCGCGATGCAGCCAGATGGGCGCGGGCGATCCGGGAATGTCGAGGATCACCCGAATGCCTGCAGCCTGCATCTTGTCCATTACCTTGTCGAACCATTCGAAGGTGAATTGCCCCCGCGAGGGCTCAAAGGAGTCCCACGAAAGATCGCCCATGCGCACGACGTTGAATCCCGCGTTCTTCATGATCGCGATGTCGCGATCAATCTGCTCGGGTGTGCGATCGATGGGTTGATAGCAAGCCCCGACAAAGAGCTGCCCCGGGCCGGGCCAGCCAGGATGCGCGGTAGAGTTCTGCGCCACGGAGGCCGCGCTGAGCGCGATGAAGAAAAAAAGAGGCAGCACTAATTTCCAGAGCGATGAAGCGAATCTTTGATCTATCATTGGCCTTCCTCAGTGCGGATCAGCTTGACGAGCACAACATCGTTGCCGTTCATCGGCACACTCAATTCTATTGTGCCCGTGGGCCCGCTGCGCATCGTCTTGCCGGTCTCCGGCAGATCGCGCGTGAGTTCGTTCAGGTGTGAGATCCGCGCCGCGGTCAACTTCTTGGGAGAGCCCATCTCGATGAAGGCGGAATAGGCATCGTTGGCGTGATAGCCCGTGCGATAGACCTCGAAGCGATAAGAGGCATTCGGCGCAAGATGATTCAACTGCAACTCAACGGGCGCGGTCGCAGTGGCGGGGATCGGCTTTGTGTAGAAGGATCGATTGCTCACCTTCTGCGCAGGCTGCTCGAAGGCCCAGATTACGCCGGTGAAGTTTCCGTCCTTGGTTGACAGAATTGCCTGCGGATCGCTTGTGCTGAGGCTTTCGCCCTCGAGCGCGTGCAGATACTTGTAAGCAAAGTACGCCGGCTTGCGAATCCCCTGCGGATTCAGCAGCCCGAAGCCGCCTTGAAAGGGCGCGGTGGGAGGACCGGGTTCTTCAAAGAGATCGCTATAAGTCCAGTAACTCATTCCTTGCAGAAGTCCCTGGCTGGCTTTGAGCTTGGTCAGGATATACGGCGCGCTGATGTAGGAGTCATGCACTGAATCGCGCGGGGTATAACTGGAACTCCATTCGGTAAAGTAGAGCGGCAGACCGGGATAGGGAGAAGCCGAAATCTGCTCGCGCACGCGCCGCACATCGCCGATGATCGCATCGGGAGAGGGATCGAGCCTGGTATCGCTCTTCCCTTCCTCGTCGAGAAATCCGCCCTGGACGCCATAGGTGTGTGTGGTTACAAAATCGACCGCGGCGCCGCTCCGCCCTACATGAGCGAGAAACTCGGGAACCCATGCGGCTCCAGCGGTACTCGGCCCGCCAACCCGCAAGGCTGGATCGATGGACTTGATCGTCTTTGCAGTCAGATCGTAGAGATCGAAGTAGGCCTTCTGATCGGCTCCTTCCCAAAAGCCGGAGAGGTTGGGCTCATTCCAGACTTCGAAAAACCATGTGCGCACTTCGTCTTTGCCATAGCGCTGCTCGATGTGGCGAACAAATGCATCGACAAGATCGCGCCATGCTTCCGGCCTCGGATGCGAGGTGTTGCCTTTCCAGAAGAAGACGCTGTTCTGCGATGTGGCAAGCGCCTTTGGAGTAAATCCGAGTTCGACAAACGGCCGGATGTGAAGCGCCAGCAAGCCATCATAAAGCCGGTCGATCTTCGACCAGTTGTAGACGGTCTTGCCATCTTTGACGCGCACCGTTCCCAATGCATCGTGAAAGATCGCATGAAAACGAATGTAGCGAAAGCCGAGTTCATCTACTGTGAGCTTGAGCTGGGCCTGGCTTGCGTCGCGCATCAGCGTGCCCGGGTAATCCGATCCTACCGATAGATCGTAGAAATGATCCAAGGGCCCAGTCGAGTCAGCAAGATTCACTGCAATCGTCCTGGGCGGAATCTGTGGCGATTGAGCCGCGGCGGAAGGAAGAAGGGATAAGAGAATAGAGCCGAAGAAAATCGGCAATAGTCGTATTGGAAATGAAAGTTTCATCAGAGATGCGCTCCCCCTTCAATGTACTTTACGCCGTGCATTGAAACAATTGACTGGTCTTCGAGCGGCCGAGGCGGAGTGTCTCCAAATCAGTTTGCTGTCTCCTGGAAGGTCACACTGGCTCCGCCGAGCGCAAACTGATCCTGCGCGGTGACAGTCACGCCTCCTTTGGCCGATGGCAGCGTCAGAGTGACCGAAGCGACTCCGGACGAGTTGGTGGTGGCGATCACGCTGCTTCCGCTGGACGTTCCGTTAGAGAGCGTGCCAGCCGAGGTTGTGAAGAGAATGCCCGCGCCCGAGGCTGCGCCGCCGGATTGGCCCGGAGTGAGCGTGACGGTCAAGGGCTGCGCGAGAGCCGCTCCAGCGCTGCCCGATTGATTGCTGCCCGACTGAGCGAGTGTGGCGGGAGGATTGCCCACGACGATCCATCCGCCCTGCGTCTGGGTCGCTGTGCCATCGCTGCCGGTCACCGTGAAGTGGCAGAAGCCGGAGCTGCTGCCCGCGGTTACGGCGATGGCTGCGGACTGCGAGGAAGTGATGGTGGAGCGAGTGAGCGCCAGAGATCCGCTGCTGCAGGCCGATGCGCCCTCGTAGGCGTCAAAGACGGCCGAAGAGAGCGTGACTGTGGCGCTGCCGCTCGCGATCGCCGGATGCAGCGTTGCCGTGCCCGAGGCGGGAATCATCAGGTCGTCGGGGCTCAGATACCACTCCGTCGCAGGTTTGGCGGCCTCGCTTCCGTCGATCACGAGCAGCGTAATGCTGTACGGCGCGAAGGTTTGCGTTGCGCTCCAGGATTGCAAATGGGAGGCCGAAATCGCGCTGGATGCGGTCGAGGCCAGCGTGTAGGCCGTGTAAGTCGCGGGGGAGAATCCACTGAGGTTGAAGGTGACATTCGCCGAGTTGCTGTCATCCTTGTTCAACACCAGGATGGTCATCACCGTGCCGTTGGAATCGAGCGCGGCGTAGCTGGTAAACAGATTCGCATTGCCGTTGTTCCGGTCGGAGATTGAGAGCGAACCGAACTGGTGATGCGCCCCGTCGTAGTTGGTAAAGATCTTCCAGGCCTGGTATTCGGCAGTACCGGGCGAGGGCCCACCCCAGCGCGAGGCAAAGCTCAAGCCCTCGCGCCCGAAAACGCCCAAGGTGTCGGCATCGGCGATCGCTGTTGAAAAATCCCATGCGCTGTTTGGAGCAAGGCCCGCGCCCCATTCGGTGTAGGAGAGGGGCGTGCCGGGATAGATGGCGTTGATCAGGGCCTTGAAGCGCGGTATGTGGAAGGGGATGCCTGGATTGGGCTCTTCATTCGTCGTATACGTATTGTTTATATCCGGGTTCACCGCGATTGGATCCCAGTAATAACCGGCGATCTTGGCCTCAGCCGCTCTTAACTGCTCGTTGGTGAAATTCGTGGTGGGACCGCCATCCGCATAGGCGTGGATGTCGAAGACATCGAGCGAGCGCGCGCCGTTGATCTGATCCTGCCACTTGATCTGATTCAGCCACCAGGGCAGAAAGTCCACGCCGCCGTGGTTGCCTTTATCGGCTCCGTTGGCGCCGTTCCAGTAGAACCACCAGCAGCAGAAGACCGGACCAAAGCGCACCGCCGATGGATCCCACGTCTTGAGGCTGGCCGCTTCCTGCTCGTAGAGGTTGGCAAGTTCGTCGTAGCCCGAGGCTGCGGGATGCACATCACGGTGGGTGCCATTCCAGATGTCGGGCTCGTTGTCCATGTCGTAGAAGTGGCAGGAGGTGATCGTCGAATTCGGCACGGAGCAGGTGCCGCTTCCGAAGGCGGCAGCCAGCGCTTGCGCCCAGCTTTCACGGTCGACGCAGGTGGCGCCATCCGTGGTCCCCGCCGGGCATTCCGCTGCGGTGTCTACGAGCGGATAGTAGGCCGTGGTCACGGCGTTGGTGGTGACAGGGGTCGAGCAATCGGGCTTCTGTCCATTGCCGGCATCTTTGTTGTTCGGATCAAACGAGCATTGCGCGCCAAAGTGCGCGACAGAATAACTCCAATTGCGATTTGTACTGTTCTCGGCTTCCCCGGCCACCCAGCTCATCATCGGCATGGTTGTCAGCACATGGCTGCCGACACTTTGGATATTGGTAATCATTCCGACCGTGTCGCCAGCATTGCCATAGTCCTCGAAGTACCAGTCTGCGACGGAATTGCGCGTCCGCAGAATCCAGTTGTAATTTGACGCATCGTTGCCGCCCCACCGGGAAAACGTGTAGCCTACGTCGGAGATATCGGAGATCGTTTGGTCATTATTCCCGTATATAAATGGACTGATCGAATGGCGATCGGCCAGCGTGTCAATGTTGACGGCAATGCTGGTGCTGCCGGGCGAGGTCACGGAGATCAAGGCCGTTCCCGTTGCGCTGCTGTAAGTGGAGGCGCTGTTGGAATCTGGAGTGAATTGTGCGCTCAGCGTAGCCGAACCGATCGCCAGGGTCCCGGGCAGAAGATAGAAAGTTGCGGCTCCAGAGCTGAGAGTTGTCGAGACAGACGAATAACCGCCGCTGGATAGCACCACCGAGCCGGTCGGCGTGGGGCCGCTGCCGGCGACAGAAGCGGTGACATCCAGGCTTTGCGCGAAAGGCAGGATCGTCGTGTCGGGCGCAACCGTTACTTGGATGGAGTTGGATGCAGTCACTGTGACGGATGCCGAGCCTGATGCGCTGCTATATGCCGACGAGCTTTCGGAGTCCGGCGTGTAGTTTGCGGTCAGCGTGTCAGTGCCGGCAGAGAGCGATCTCGCCGGAATAATAATCGTCGCCGAGCCGGAGCTGAGCACCGTGGAAGAAGAGAGGTAGCCGCCGCTCGAGAGCAGCACCGATCCGGTTGGCGTATCGCCGGCGCCGGAGACGGCAACTGTGACGCTGAGGCTCTGCGCTGCGGCAATGCTGCGCGACGCGGGTTTGACTGTAACTGCCGGCGTTGCCGGAGCCGAGGATGAGTTATTGCCGCCGCCACAGCCATTCGGCAGGAAGAAAACGCAGAAACATCCAATTAAAGAAATGAAATGCGATTTCATAAGGAGAATGCTCCTGGCTGTACGGCTCGCTTTTGACTGCCGGGAAAAATCGACAGCGATTCACAAGAACGGCAAGTAGTGGAGAGCGACGCAGTCTGCACAAAGATACGGCGCAGCCGGGCAGCATGAGCTGCCCAGCCCGGTTGCCGCTTGAACAACTCAAATCACTTCACCGTGAGAGCAACCTGGAAGCTCTGTTGCGCGCAGGGCGCACTCGCCGGATTGTTCGCTGGGCAGCTTTGAGTTGAAGGCGTTGCGCTGCTTGCCGTGGGCGGAGTGGTAAACGGATCGCTCCACGCGTACACGGTGATAGTACTGTTGCCCGTGGGCGTGACGTAGGCCGGTGGGTTATTGTTGGTGCACGCCACCATACCCGTGGCGGCTATCGCCAGCAGCGCAACTCCAAGCATCGAGCTGATCGCCCTCCAGGAACCGCGCGCAAAGCGCCGCCGGGCGATGAACAGCAGCAGGCCGGTCATTGCTGCAAGCCACCAAACCAAGGTGCTCGCTGTCGGTGTCTGCGGCGGCTGGTCGACGGTGACAGTCATCGTGACGGTTGGATTATTCGCAGGCGTAGTGGGTGTGCTGTACATGGCCTGGATCTGTCCCGGTGAGAAGATGCACCGCGCGTTGGCCGGAAGAGTTGAAGCCTCGCAACCGAATCCGATCAATCCGTTCCAGCTGCCGTAACTGGTGGGGGTGAAGGTGATCGATGTAGTTACACCTGAGCCGCTATAGGTGGTCAACGAGCTTCCGCTGGCGCTGATCGTTACCAGAGGAGTGCTCATGACTGAGATCACCCCTGTGTTTGACGATCCAACATAGTTTGCGTCCCCGCTATAGGTTGCTGTAATCGTATCGGTGCCAACCGGCAACTGAAGATCACTGCTGGGCGTTGGGCAGGCCGGTACGGATGCTGAGACGACGCACGCCGGCCCGGCTGCCTCAACGGTGACGGACGCTTGGAATGTGCCTCCCGCAGCAGGAACCAGGGTAGCCGTGCCCAGCGCCGTGCTGCCAGTAGAAAACGTGACAGTCCCCGTGGGAATGCCGACTCCGGCGAAATGAATTGTAGCGGTGAAGGTAACGAATTCCGGAACCCAAGTGTAAGTCTGAGGGTTTGAATTAGCCACAGGCTCTAATAGATGACCAACTGCGCTGTACGGATTCGTGTACGGCGCGAGAATGGCCAAATCGGATGTGGTGGGCGTCGTGCTGACCGTAATCGACATCACGGGAGAGGAGTTGCCGGCAAAGGAGCTCGTGCCCTGATAGACGGCTTGCAGAGAATGGCCGCCGCCGGTCAGGCCCAGAGGAAGCGAGAATGTGGCCACGCCGCCGCTGCTCAGGGTTGCATTGCCGGAGATGACGCCATCCACCAGCAACTGTACCGTGCCGGTAGGCGTGCCGCCCGAGGCGGTAACGGTTGCGGTCAGCGTAATGGCCTCACCGAAGGAGGGCGTGCCAGCCGGTGAGGTGATGGCAAGGACCGTCGTCGTGGCGGTAGCTGCAGTTCCTGTGCCCGAGAGAACCACCTGCGGCGCGGCTGCATTTTGCGCGTTGGAGCTCAGAGCGAGCGTATCCGTTCTTACTCCGTTGGCACTGGGATCGAAGATGGCATCCAATTCGCAGATGGTGCCAATCGCTACTGTTCCGCCGTCGGTGCATGCTGCTTCAGCACCTGTAGGCGTGCCGAGGCTAAAGTCCGCAGTGTTGCCGGTGGCGGTGTAGAAGGGAGTATTGAAGGTGAGAGTCTGGTTGCCTTCGTTTTCCAACTTGACCGGCAGAGCGCCGCTGGGGGTGCTGAGTGCCCAATCGCCGAAGGAATCGGTGATGCTGACGCGATTGATTTCGTAAACGGCAGAGTTAGTGGCATCGGTCACGCAGAGGTCGCCGATTGGATCCAACGCCAAACCATAGGGCGCGGCGACTCCAAATCCGACTTCGATGGCGTCGTTGGGATCGAGCGCTCCGGAGATGCTGGGAATGCGGAGAACGGTGTTTGCTCCCTGATCGACGACGAAGAGGCTGCCGGATGCATCCGTGGCCAGCGCGGAGGGATTGCTGAAGCCCACGGCAACCAACTGCTGAACTCCCTGGCTGACTGGGTACGGCAACTCGTCAATCTGACCGTTGCCGGAGTCGGCTACATAAAGGTTGCCGTAGGAATCGACGGTAGTCGCCAGCGGGGCGGAGAAACCGGAACCGAGAACCATTGCACCGGCCACATTCCAGCTTCCGTTGAAGGGCACGTAGACGATGCGGTTGTTGCCGGTGTCGGCGATGTACAGATTGCCCTGGCCATCGACCGTGACTCCGGCGGGCGCGCTGAGCACCGCACCGGCAATCGCCGTCGGAACCTTATTGCCCTTGCTATCCAGGACGAAAGGTGAAATCGTTACCTGATCGGCGTTGGAGAGCAGACCGTTGACGACCGGCACTTCGACGATTTGATTGTTGCCGGTGTCGGCGATGATTACATTGCCTGCGCCGTCGACGGCCACGCCCAAAGGTTTGCTGAGTTTATTGCCGATCGATACCGGCGCGGAGGAAGGCGTGGCAATGTAGAGCACTTCGTTCTTGCCGGAGTCGGCAATGAAGCCGCCGGCGTAGGTGATCGCGACCGATTGCGGCGAAGAGAAGCCGCTGCCAACTGAAGTGACCGTGCCCGGATCCAGCGTGAGGCCGGCGCCCAGACCCGTGCCATAAAGATAGGCCGTGGCCAGCACGTTGTTGCTGGCGTCGATCAATTGCAAGCTGCCGTAGACCGGTCCGGGGTACGACGGAGCAAGTTTAATATTCACAGTGCAGCTTGATCCGGCTGCATACGTCTGCGCAGTGCAAGTGCCGCTGCCGGAGTTCGTGATAGCGCCGCTGCTCGAAATGACAGAAAAACTGGCTGGAGATGTTGAGGCATTGAACTGCACATGAATTGTTGTGGTTGAATTGGCGCCCACGGCCGCTGAGGCAAGTTGGGCGGAGTTGACCGTCAGTTGGCTGATCACAGAACTAAGCACGGAATCGAGATTGCCTTGAAAATCGATGGCAACTCCGCTTGGAGCTTCGATGGGGTCAGACGCGCCTGTACCCTGGGCAAAGATGTAGGTATCGGCCGGATTCAAGGCCGAGGTGGATCCGCTGGCGGTCACGGTGGTTTCATACGGAATCACAGAGATCGTCGATGTAATGTACATCGCGTTGGCGTAACCATTCAACCCGTACCAACCGTTATTGCCCTGATCGGTGATATACAGATTCCCGGCTGCGTCTAGAGTGAGACCAACCAGCGAGGTATAACCGGTGGCGATTTGGACTGGCGTTGCGGCGTACGAGCCTTTTGTCGACGATGTCGCCGGGGTGTAGGGCAGCTCATAGAGCGTGTTACTCAAGCCATAGAAGAGATTCCCGTTCAAGTCGACAGCGAGTGCATTTGGAAGCCCGCTCAAGCCGCTCAACAACGTGGTTTGCGTCGTTTGGTCGGCGGAGGTTTCGATGATGTTACTGCCATTCCAGGACGAAAAGAAGATATCGCCCGCAGCGTCGGTGGTCATGGCACCGGCCGCCCACCAGCCACCGCCGGCGTTATTGGCGATATCCACCAGCGAGCCTGTCTGCAGGACGCAGTTCACGATGGGAATCCGCGCGACCTGAGCGGAATTTCCGCCAAATCCCTCCGATATATATGCATTTGCCTTGGCGGAGTCGATGTAAATGCTGATGTCGCCGGACCAATTGTATGCCCAGCCATTGGACATCACATCGGTCGCTGCTCCGCCACCGGCCGGCGTCTCATAGACATTGCCTGTGCCTTGCTGGATGGAATACATATTTCCGCAGGCATCCAGGGCGAGGTTGGTCTGGTTGCTGGCGAGCCCCGGCGAATTCACCGTCAATATTTGACTGGTAATCACTACAGCCGGCACATTCGAGCTGGCCAAGGCTGTAAGCGGCAGCAGCAGCGCAAGCATCATCAATCCCATCGCCCGCCGCGTCCAACTCTTCATCCAATTATTGTTCAACATTTCAAGCCTCCAAAGTGCGGCTCTCTGCCGCGTGTTGCCTAACTTCCTATTCCGTCTGCCGGACTCAATCATCTCCGCCGACCCGATTCCCTCTGTCGCCTGCCGGGGGCGCGGTCCAGGCCGCGCCCCCGGCCGATGCGGCTAGAAGGAGTACTTGAGGGTAAGCTCCAGAATGCGCACGCCATTGCGGTACGAGGTGGAACCAAAGGTGTCGGCGTTGGTGAAGAACGCATTTTGGATGGCCTGCTCTGGCGTTGTGTAAGTGCAGGTCGAGCAATCGCCGGCCTGCAGGCTCAGGCTGCCGAGATTGTTGTTGTTGAACGATGTCAGCGGATGGTTCAGGAAGTTGAATGCCGCGAGCCTGAACTCCACCTCCTGACGATCATTGATGGCAAAGTGCTTGGACAATGTCAGATCCGACTTGAAGTAAGCGGGACCATGCACGTCGGGCAGGTTCCACTGTCCTTGCGTTCCCACCGCAGGCAGAGCGAAGCAGTTGCCGTTAACGAACTGGTCTTTCTTCAATCCTCTGCGCGGGTCGCAGGTGACCAACGGCTGGAGGGTGTAATCGCCCGACCCAAGCCACTCATCGCCGCCGACGGGAATGCCGATGGTCGTCGTTCCAACCTTGTAGTTGACGCCGCCGCCAAGGTTGAAGCTGGTGCTGTTATTCAGGACCGCAAGGTCAGCGCCGCTGACGATCTGCGTCTTGCCCGAGAGCTCCCAGCCGTTCAGGGCCAAGCCGAGTTTGTTGTTGCCGTGATACCTCTTCCCTTCCTGGTAGGAGTAGGTAAAGTTGATCGCTTGCGGCCGGTCGAAGGATACGATGCCGTAATCGTGATGCGGATTTACCGGATCGCCAATATAGCCGGTATCATAGTTGCCGCGCACCCCCAACGCCTTGGACCAGGTGTAATTGACACCGTAGATCAACGCGCCTGTCTGCCGGTTCCATTGGGCCTGCAGCGCGTTGTAGTTGGACCAGACTACATGGTTGGGAACGTTGATCGACTGATAGTTCGGGTAAGGGCGGTAATCCGATTTATTGGTAATGTTGTTGGGCGCCTGCAACTGGCCGGTCAGCGGATCGGGCTGGAACTCCGCACCCAGCGGAATCACGTTCTGATTTTGCAGACCGCCGAGAGTCGACAGATGCGTGCTCTGGTTACCGATATAGGCGACTTCGAAGGATGATTTCCACGGCCCCTGCTGATCGATGGTGACGTTGTAGTTGAAGGTGAGCGGCATATTGTCATCCTTCGGATCCATCGCGCTGATGGAGAAGGGAGTGACGCTGCCCGGAGTCGAGGAATACGCGCCGCAGGGAACATACTGCGTGGTGAAGAGCTGGCCGAAGGTGCAAGTGATGTTGCTCGGATTGCTATACGATTGCAATCCGATAGCCGTCGACAACGCGCCGCCGGCGATGCCGGTCGAATCGTGGGAATAATACATACCCCAGCCGCCGCGGATGACCGTCTTGCCGTTGCCGCGGATGTCATAGGCCACACCCGCCCTGGGCCCGTAAAAGAGCGCCCTGGTAGGTACGCCGGCATTGGGAATGCTGTGATTGATTGCATGCCAACTGATGCCGGGCCAGGTTAAATTGGAACCGCTGTCGCTATAGAGCGTATGCTGCGTGAGCTTCGACGGATCCCAGACGGCCAGACCCACGCCATGCGAGTCCGTCCACGGCGTCATGTGAGACAAGCGAACGCCCATGGTAAACGTCAGGCGGGAGTTGTACTTCCACGTGTCGTTGGCGAAGCCCTCGATGCTCCAGTAGCGCAGATCCTGAGTAGGATCGCTATTGTCCTGGTTGTAACCGAGCGGGCAACCCGTCAGGAAGGCGCCGAAGACGTTGCCCATATTTGTCTTGGCCGGAGCAGTGGGATTGACAGTGGACGCAGCCTGGTTGATATAGCAGGTATCCCAGCGCATGAAGGTCAAAGTTCCGTTTTCCTGGCTGCCCAGCGTCACGTTGTTGTTTCCCGTGTCCTCGATGTAGACGCCCGCCTTTATCGTATGCGTCTTGTAGACCTTGGTGAGATTGTCGGTGATATTCCAATCGAACTTTCTCAGGTACTCCGACGTTGCCGGGACGTAGCCAAAGCCAAAGCTGGGAAGACCGGTGCCTTCATAGTTGAGAATGCGAGGCCACTGCGTTTGGCCAAGCGCGAGATGTCCCTGGGAGTAGCCGGCCGAGGCCCACGCGGTGCCTGTACTCTGGTCTGCGGCGCGATTGCCGAACTGCTTCGGCTGGTAGTAGTAGACGCCGGATGCCACCAGTTCATTGGTGAGCGAGGAACCAACCGACTTGATCAGATTCAGGGTGAGGTAATGCGAGCGGCCGTGCGAGAACTCGGCCGATGGATAGGGAACCACATCGCCAGGATTGTAGTAGATGTTGTTCAAGGGAGACTCGTCGTTGACCTCCTCCCAGTTGTAGGTCCCGAAGAGCTTCAGCGTGTCGGTGATGTTTTCATCCACACGGGTATGAAATTGGAATCCATTGTGCGTCGCCATAACATTCTTGGTGTAGTTGACGCCATCGCTCCAATACTGCGTCGTCCCAGCGGTCACCACCGGTTGCGGGGTGCGGTTGGCCGTCGGCCAGAGATTGAAGATCGCACTCACGCCCGGATCGATGTTTAAGATCTGCCCGCCGGTCACCGTCGCTCCCGTCTGGTCAGTGGCCCCATTGGGCGAATAACAGAGGCCGCCGATGTCGCTGTATTTGGCCGAGACGCTGTAGTCGGCCGAGCAATTGGCGGTCATGCCGGAAACCGGGTCGTCAACAGAAACGTTGAGTGCATGCGCAATAGTTGCTTGACTCAAATCTCCGCCACGCATGAAGGCATTGGGAATAAAGGAGGTGACAAAGCTGTCGGGAGCATACTGGTCGTAGTACTCGTACCCCACGAAAAAGAGAAGACTCTTCTTGGCGTTGAAATGCGTGTGAGGGATCTGGATCGGTCCGCTCAGTGTGCCGCCGGGATAGAAGTATCTGAACTCAGGCCGTGCATCGCCATAGTAATTCGAGAGCCAGTCGTTGGAGTTCAACGCAGTGTTGCGGAAGTTGGTATAGACGCTGCCGTGATACTTGTCTGTGCCGGACTTGCCCACGGCGTTAATGACGATGGGCCCCTTCGCCTGATCCGCGCCGAAGTTGGAGGTCTCAACCTTGACCTCCTGCACCTGGTCCATATTGACGTTGGCGGTCTGCCCGCCCATGTCTCCGGGATCGATGATATTGGCGCCGTCCGAGGTAACAGCCACCAGGCCCTGCTGTGGAGCCGCGCCGTTGGAGCCCCAGGAACCCATCTGCGCGCTGCCGAAGCCCATGTTCTGATAGCCGTAGAGTCCGCCCGCACCTTCGTTCTGGACATCAGTACCCGCATTGACAGTAAAGCCGGGCAGGATGCTGACCAGCTCCGCCACGTCGCGGCCCGTCGTCGAGAGCCGCTTGATGTCGTCGGCTGTGATCAGCGTGCTGTGCTCGGGCGAATCGAGGGTAACGCCGGCGGCCTCAGCCGTAACCGTGATCGAGGTCTCGGCATGGCCCACCTGCAGTACGATTCTGGGCACAGCGATATTATCGCCGGGATGGACAACGATGCCGGTGACGGACCAGCTCTCAAAGTCCTCATGGCTGATGGTCAACGAGTAGGTTGCCGGCATGATCGCGGCAAAGTTGAAGAAGCCCTGGCCGTTGCTCTTGGAGCTCCATTGCGCCTTGCTGGAATCGTTGGTGAGCACGATCTTGGCCCCCGGTATGACCGCGTTCTTGATGTCCTGAACGGTGCCGGAGAGCGAGGCCGTTGACTGCGCATGGGCGACGGTTGCCAGCAGAAGCAGGATCGCAACCGCAAGCACCCTGCACGAAGTCGTTTTCAGCGCTCGCATCATCGATGCGCGAGCGTTCAGTTTCGTAGATATTGACAAGATGTGCCTCCAAATCTTTGAGGTCCGGCTGCCCGGTTCCTCCAATAAATCAATGGTTTGCCCGCAGACTTTGCAACAATCCTGTCCGGGCATCCGTCCCTGCATTGCTTTTCCGTCGCCACTCACTCTGCCCACCGGAGTCGCCGACAAGCGCTTCCCATGCCAGAGTCAAGGAGGCCAACTGTACCAATCCAAGCGCCGAACTTCCTCGGTACCGCGAATCCGGGGGACCTGACCGGACCGGTCTCTGTTCGGCAATCCTAATCTGGAACAGTCGCAATGCTTTATTCCCGCAGTGGAAGAAGTAAAGGTTAAATCTGAACATTCGTGTACTGGCCCATTAGAAAACGGTTACATAGTATGTACGTTATTGAAAAAGAAATCGATAGCCAGATTCTAACCATTTGCGCCCAGACGTGTTGCAATTGCGTACAGGAGACGGCTATTATCGACGCACAGGAGTTCTTCCTTGTCCAACGCCCAGCAGACCGCACCCTATCTCACTTCATCCGACTTAAAAACGGAGGAGCGCCGGGAGCTGGAAGCTGTATCGGCGGCGTTAGGAAATTCTTCCCGGCTGCTGCGGTTGATCACCTATATTGGAGAAAAATATTTTCAGGGTGATACGGATAATCTGCACGAATACGAAATCGCAACCGAAGTCTTCGGGCGCTCGAAGGAAACCTTCAATGCGGGCGAGGATGCGATTGTGCGGGTCGAAGCCCATCGCCTGCGCAAGCGGCTGAACGAATATTATGCCGGCGCGGGCAAAGATCATCCGGTCCAACTGACGATTCCGCCGGGGACTTATATCCCTGTCTTCACACACCCTGCCGCGGCTCCGGCACCACTCGACAACGAGCTCGTACTTGCGCCTGCGGGCAGACAGCGCTGGTTTTATGGGGTGGCGATCGCGGCCTTTGCCGCAGTCCTTCTCGGCGGATACCTCCTCTACAGGAATGCCGGCGGAAGGAAAGAGCCCCCCGCCGCGGCGGCATCCAATCCGCAGCAGGCCGCCCCCGCCAACGCCGCCTACGCTCTGGTTCCCTTGCGCATTCTCGCCGGCTACAGCGGACATCCGCAGATTGACAGCATGGGGAACCTCTGGCAATCCGACGACCAGTATGTCAGTTATGGGGGCAGGTGGAATCAGCCGGGCAGCACTGTGGCGCGAACCAGCAACCCAATTCTCTACGAGCACTGGCGCAACGGAAGTTTTTATTACAAAATTCCACTGCGGCCCGGCGTTTACGAGTTGCACCTCTTCTTCGTCTCCATTGAGCCGGACTCCAAGGGGCCGATCACATTTACCGTTACGCTGAACGGGCTGCCGCTGCTTGAGAGCTTCGATGTCAATATGGATGCCCTGGGGCCGAATGTCGCCGACGAGCGCGTCTTCCGCGATGTCAGCCCTGGAAGTGACGGATATCTGAATCTCAACTTTACCGCCGAGCGCGCCTTGGCGACACTGAATGCGATTGAGATCCTTCCCGGAACGCCGAAACGGCAGCTTCCCATCCGCCTGGTGACGCAGCAGGCCTCTTATACCGATCACAGCGGCCAGTTCTGGCGTCCCGACGACTACTTCATGAATGGATACACCGATACCAAGCGTACGCAAATCTCCGGAACAGCCGATCCCGATCTCTTCTCATCGGAGCGCTACGGGCACTTCACCTATGCCATTCCGGTTGACTCGCGCGACCGCTACACGCTGATCCTTCACTTTGCGGAGTTTTACTTCGGGCCTAACGCCTCAGGAACAGGAGGCGCGGGCAGCCGGCTTTTTCGCGTCCTGTGCAACGGCAGCACGCTGCTGGACGACTTCGATATCTTCAAGGAAGCGGGCAGCCTCAATGCCCTGACCAAAACCTTTACCCACTTGAAGCCCAGCGCGCAGGGCAAGCTGAACCTGACCTTTGAGCCGATCTTGAACAATGCCACGGTCTCCGGCATCGAGGTCATCGACGAATCGGAGTAGGGCCTATCTGCCGGGGATGAGCACAACACTCTCCGAGGTAGCCGGAACCGTAATCGCAAAGCTGTTTCCCAGGCCACCCAATATGCTCTGCTGCGGGCCCGAAGTGGGCCAATTGCTGCTTGCGCTGAAGTTGGCGCGGCCAAAGTCGTAGCGCGTGCCGGAGGCGGCCAGAGGCGCGTCGGGGATCGTCACATTCACCAGGAAGGACTGGTTGGGATGCTTGTTGATGAGCACGATCGCCAACCTGCCGTCCTTGCGCCGGATGGCGTGCACCGAGAGCATGGGAGAGCTGGATTGCGCCTCCACCAGCCGATCCCCCGGACGCGCCGCGAGCGAAGCCATTTGCATTCCGTAGTAGGCCTCGGCCGGCGTCTCGTCCGGAAGCTCCTTCTCATTCTCCGAGAGGAAGCCGGAGTGCAACTCCAGCCAATCGACATTGAAGGCTCCGGCCTCAAACCAGGTCAGATAGGTGTCGGTAGCGAAGAGGGCGCGCGCGGCTCCGCTGCCGCCACCGCTGGTCTCGGTAACGGCTATAGGAATATTCCTCAGCGCGGCGCCGGCAAAGCGAGCAACCTCCTGGCGCAGCGCGGCCACCTGGGATTGGATCTCCCCAGTCACCGTCAGATCGGTGGCGCTCTCCTTGGGATACCAATGCACAATCACAAAATCGATCTTGTCTTTGACGGCCTTGAACAAGGCTTCGTTGCCGATTCCGGTGTTTTTATCCGGCATATCCACACCCACGCCGATCTTGATCGCCGGATCAACCGCTTTCATCATGCGAATGAACTCCAGCGCATTCCTGCCATAGGCGGCCTGCGAGAGCGCTGGATTGCCTTTGCGATTCGGGCCCTTCGGGTTGGGCGCATGAAGATCGTACTCCCACTCCGGGCCAAAGAATCCATTGCCGCCAATCTCATTGCCGATCTCCCAGTAGTGAATACTCCATCGCTTCTCGACATTGGCATAGCGCACCCAATCGGCGGCCTCGGCCGGATCGCCTCCGCCCGTTCCCGCCGCATTTGAGCCGTAGTTCACCGTTATCACCGCCTGCGCGCCGGCGGGCAGAACGTCCTTGGTCATGAAGTTGTCAAAGGTGTCGTTGGCATTGATGTAAATCTGCGAGCCGGTGGTGCGCGAGTGGCTCTTCCAGTGATAGATATCCGAGTACGATCCGCCCGGATAGCGCAGCGCGGTTACGCCCGCGGTCCGCAACTTCGCGGCCAGATCGGCCGGCGTAAAGTTGTTGTCATAGACGCTGGTGTGGACGCCATAACCGGCCTCGGGCACTTGGGCCAGCTCCGTCTTCAGATTCACCTGCACCTGGGCCGTCTTCTGGCCCCAGAGCGAAGCCGCCGCCAGCGTCAGAGCTGCCACACCGGCCCATCCCGGCAGATATGCGCGCAGGGAGCGATGGTCCATGAGCGATCGAAAACTCACCTTGCCGCCTTCCTTTTCGTTCGTTCGATAAAAACACACTCATCGACAAACTGCAAGCGCAGCCCTGGCTTTGGTATGCTCTTGAAGTTATCCAGACGGCGAACTTCGCCCGGCTCTGGAGTAAGAAGGAGTAGAGGATGATGCATAATCGGAAGAGAGAATTCAGTGAACCGCGAGCGAAGCACTCGTGGAGCTTGCTTGCGCCGCTCGGCGTTCTCTGCACCCTGCTTTGCGCTTCGGCAGCCGGGCAAAACCGCGCCAATGTATCCATCGACATAAGCAGGGCCGTGAGCCAGTTGACCGATACCTCTCTCGGCGTGCCCACCTCCACCTTCGATGGCAACTCATTCAATGTGGACGGCGCCATCTATCTGCGCTCGGCCGGAATTTCTCTGGCGCGCTATCCGGGCAACCACGGAGTGGCGGATCTCTATCACTGGTCCACCAAGACCACGACGCGCTACAAGGGCGCCGATACGGGCTACTTTGCTCCGGAGAGCAACTTCGCCAGCTTCGCGCTCTTTGCCGAACGGCTCGGCCAGTCCGTGATTGTCGTCAACTACGGAGCCAACCTGGACGGCACCGGCGGCGGTGAGCCGGCTGAAGCCGCGGCGTGGGTAGCCTATGCCAACGCGGACCCGGCCAGCACGCTCACCCTGGGCAAGGACTCCACCGGCCAGGACTGGCAGACCGCCGGCTATTGGGCCTCACTCCGCGCCCAAGCGCCGCTGCCCACCGACGATGGCCTGAACTTTCTCCGCATCCGTCATCCGAAGCCCTTCGGCTTCAAGCTCTGGCAGATCGGCGACGAGGTTTATAACAACGGCTACTTCGGCACGGATCACACCGGCACTCCCGATCTCCATGCCGCCGCGCCCGCCGGCCCCAAGGATCTTGGCAAGCTGAAGAACGACACCAAACTTTCTCCTGCCTCCTTTGCCGCCAACCTGAAGGCCTTCGCTCTGGCGATGAAGGCCGTCGATCCCTCGATTCAGATTGGAGCCGCGCTCACCTCGCCTCCCGATCCCGGCCTGCGCACCAGAACCTATTGGGACTCGACCGGCGAGCACTCCGACACCCTGGCCTGGGCGGCGGTCCAGTGGGGAATCGAGTGGAATAAAGAGCTCTTGAAGAGCGCCTGCGCCAACCTGGATTTCGCGACGCTCGAATGGTCGCAGAATCCCCTGCTCCCGCCCGACTACAAGACCTTGAACGAGGCCGATCTGCTGGCCTCATCCAAGGCCAACTTCAATACGCTTGTCACCGCCATGCTCGCCGATTACAGTTCGTATTGCCCCAAAGGCCATACCCTCCCGCTGGTCTTTGCGCCGGTCGGCTTCGAAAGCTGGCCCAAGATCGAGCACCCCGAGGTCAAGGCCCTCTGGATCGCCGATTTCTACACGACACTGATCGAATCACGCACCCTGAGCACCAGTTGGAAGGAGATGTACGGCGATTCGATGCTTTCGGCCGACCGCAAGAAATTCGGCCCCGCCTTCTACGGCTTGCAGATGATCCATATCATTGCGCACAATCCCGGCGACCTGTTGCTGGATACGACTTCCAGCACGTCGCTGGTGGGCGCGCATGCCACCTTGCGGCGCGACGGGTACATCGGGATCATGCTGGTCAACAAAGATCCGGCAGGCGCGGCCAGCGTCAAGCTCACCTTCAAAAACGGTGGCGTCGGCACAACCGGCAAGCGATTCGATTATGGGAGCGAGCAGTACAAGGCGGGCGCGCCGTTGACCGCCACTCCCTTCACGGCAACGGGCAACGAGATCACCGTTACGATTCCGCCATACACGGTGACGGATATTCTGCTGCCCCGGCAAAACTAGAGAAATCGACTTACTTAGTTCCCGGCGTCGCCGGAGCCGTGGCGTTGCTCTGTTGGCTGGGCGGCAGCGGCAGCGCCACCTCCAGTGAGCCGGCGTGGTGGCTCCCGGGGTCCACTATCGCCAGCCGCAGAGTGGCGGCCTCGACCGGCAGCTCAACGCGCAGGTTGTGGAACATTCCGCTCTTCAGATTCTGCTCGTAGACCACGGGCGGAATCGACGCCGCAAGATTCTGCCGCGTGCCTCCCAGCCTTTGCCCATCCGCCGCGTATGCATAGATGGCGATCTCGAGCGCCGCATGGTGACGCCCATCCGGCGATACCGCGAAGTGGAGCTGCTGCGCCAGGATCGCCAGGCGAATACGGTAGGGCTGCACCATGCCGGAGAGAAGCTGCGGCTTCTTCGATTTCTTGCCGCTGTTGTAGGCGGATTTCACTGCCAGCGGCGACTCGGCGGCCGCCATTACCGGCGCGCCATCCGGATCGATCTGCGCCTTGAAGAGCAGCTCCTGCGCCTCTGGGCCGCCATGCACCATCGCCGCGGCAAGGCTGTCGTTCTCGACCGACGCGGGAGTCACCGTGGCTGGATCAACCGCGTAATAGGCGCTGCGATAGGCCAGTTTGCATCCCGGCTTGTCCACGGCCACATGAATCGAGCGCAGTCCGCCGTCGAAGTTCAAATTAGAGGGCGCGTAGACCAGCGTGTAGTAGGCCGAGCCGTCACGGACAGCCTCGGCCGCAACCTTCGCCAGCCCATTGGAGTTCATGAAGGCATGACCGCCGGTGGCCTCGGCAATCTCCTGCATGGTGGCGTGAGCCGCATCCATCGACTGCATCCAGTCGTTGTGTTTGTTCACACTGGCCGGAGCGCCCGGAGCGCCATTGCGCATCACCGGCATTCCCGGCGTGCCGGACTGGCCGCGCGGATTCGCCGGCTGGCTGGCAGACGCAGCCCCGGCGGAAAAGCCTGGGTCAACCGCCAATCCCTGCACATCGATCGGATAGACGGCGGTCTGGCTGACGGCCAGCGCCGTGGCCACCTTGCGCATCAGCTCGCGCAGCACGACCATATCGCCGGTGGTGTGGCGGAAGTCAGAGGCCGAGGCATTGGAGGAGCCCGTCATGGAGCCCGGCGAATACGCATTGTCCATGTTCATCGCAGCTCCCGATCCAGGCATCGGGCCGCCCTGACCATCGCCGACGACCAGCGTTCCCTGCTCCACATCCTCGGCCTTGGGCAGCACCAGCATGGCGAAGGACTCGGAGAACCAGAGCAGGTTCTTGCGCCCCTTCAGCGTCGCCAGAAAGCCGCCGATCTGCTGGAAGGCATCCAGCGTGGTTTGCGCCTTCTGCACCTCATCGCTCTCGGCCGTCATGCGCAAGCCGGCACCCTTGGAGCGCATGGCGGCCAGCAGCCTGCCGGTATCCGTGGTAAAGCCCTGCAGCAGGCTCAGGCTGTCGCCCAGAGCATAGATGGCCACCTCAGTCGAAGCCGGCTTGTGCTGAATGAAATCCACAATCTGCGCATGCGCATAGGCCTGATCGTCGAGCGGCGTATTCAGAAAGTCCAGCAGCACGACCACCGGAGGGCCGCTGGCCGGCGTCTGCTCCAGATTCACAAATGTGTTCGTGGGCAGCTCGGCCGGAGCCGGCGGCAGCGGGCTGCGGTCCTGCTCCGGAGTGTGAACCTCAAAGGCGCGCACCGACTGAGGTTTATGCTCCTCTAGAACGGTGAAATCCTTCTGCGTCAACCCCTCGACCGGCTTGCCCTGGGCGTCTGTCACCACTACATCCACCACCACGCGCCGCGTGACAACATGGATGACTGGTACAGCTTCCTCTTCCGGTGATGTACCGGGCTGCACCGTGAAGGATTGCGGCGCCTCATCCTGCGGTGCGGCGGCTCGCACTGCGGCGGGCTGCGCAGGCGCGGCAGTAGCCGGACCCACCTGAGCCATCGCACTGGCCGAGAGCAACAGACAGACTCCCAACGCAAGAACCCAATGCAAACGAATACCAGCCGGTAACTTCAATTGGCACCTTCTACGGTAAACATTCTGCCACAACCGACTTCTCCAGTCAGTGATCTCATCATAAGGCCTTGTGCGACGCCTATTGCAAAACCACGACAGGTGTACCCAGAGCAACGACCCTCAAGTGTTGTTTTCCTCAAGAAAACAACACAATGGAATACGACATAGACAGAGGAGTGTACACAGTCCATCAATCTCTGGAAAGACAATGACAAATCGATTGTTAACAAAACGTGATACCCGCTGCAAACAGATCCAGCGTGAATCTACCAGAGTTCCCACGCCTGCCAACAGGGAGGCTCAATCGATGTCCGTTGGCAGTTCTAATGCTGGATCGTTTCAAAGCGTATAAAAAGTTGCAACGGAAGGAGCGGCTTGAGCCACAAGGGATCCTGGAACTGTCGCATTCGTTCTTGCAAATCCTCTATGCTGGAATTTAATTGGTGGACCTGGTCGGGATCGAACCGACGACCTCTTCCATGCCATGGAGTGCATGAAAACGCAAATTATAGACGGCACAACACTTACAAACCGGCACAACCGGCAAAAACGGCATAATTGGCACTATTTGCTGCCAAAATGCTGCCAAAATTACCCAGCGGGCCAACGGGCTGATCGTGTGGGGTCGGCCCAAAGCATTCAACCAGCATAGCGATTTTCAACTCAATAACGCCCAATGTGGGGAACCGAAGCTACAACCCTTCAGTTAACAGTGATGCTTTCTGGTCTCGATGGCATTGGTGTTGTATATTCACCGCCGGGGTAGAGATTAGCAGCTTCATATGAATTCAGTGTTGAGCGGCTTTCAGCGCACAGAGGCTACATACAGAATTAAAGTAAATCTTCCATGGCCAGCCGATAGTGAAGATGCACCTCGTGGCGAATCTTCCGATCCTGTGTTTAGCGGATTCAACTTTCTTCACTGAACGCAATCGGCCCAACCTGTGCTGTACCCAATTGCCGGTCTTTGCTTCTTAGCAACAGGCTCAACGCAGCGGCACTCAGGATGATGGCGGCCATTGCGAGGATGAACCGTGCATCGTACCCACCGGCTTGATCGTAGACGTAGCCCATAGCAAGAGGACCTGTCGCGCCGCCGATTGCATAGGCGGTCCAAGTTAGTCCGTATAGCAGGGAAAAGTGTCGTCGCCCGAAATATTGTGCGAGCAGGTATGGAGCTACATCCGCCTCACTGCCAAAGCCGATCCCAAGCAGAGCCGCTCCCGCAAGCGCGGTGGCGGGTGTGGCTGCGTATGCCAGCAAGGCGATCCCGGAAGCAGAAATGAGCAGAATGATCGTCTGGATTCGTTGTGCGGAGAAACGGTCAAGAAAGTAACCGACGGCGAGGCGGCTGACAATACCGGCGCCGCCGCGCGCTGAAAGAGCCAGCGCGGCATAGGCCGACGCGACGCCGTGTCCGGCAAGTATAGCCGACAAATTCGTGATCAAGCCATTTTCACTGAATGCTCCCAGCAGGATGATCAGGGCGAGAATCCAGAAGGCTGTGCTGGCCATCGCCTCGGGAACGGTTGCGCCACCGCCCTGTATCCTTTCATGAACGTGCGATGCCTGCACAGGCCGGTTGCGCACCAGCCATGCAGTGAGTGGAAGGCCCAACAGCGCGATGGCACCGAGCATCTGATAAGCGTCGCGCCAGCCATGCGTGGAGATCATCCACTGGGTCAGGGGAGGAATCAGCAGCGACCCAGTGCCGCTGCCTGTGAGAATGACCGCAAGCGCCAGTCCGCGTCGCCGGTCGAACCACGTCAATACAGCGCGTGTATAGGCGAACTGCGCTGTTCCGTTGGCCACCAGCCCAAGCACAAAGTAAGTCACGAAGAAGCGGCTGATCGATGGTCCCAGTCTACTCAGCGAAGCCAAGGCAGCGGCAAAAACGAGAATGGCCGGCAGCAGGATGCGACGTGGTGGAAAGCGATCAAGCAACAGGCCGATCAATGGCGAGACCAGCGCGACCGTCATCGCCGCAACCGCGAAAGCTCCGCTCATCGCCTCGCGCTTCCATCCGAATGCCTGGTGCAGTGGATCGAGAAAGAGGCTGAAGGTATACGGAACGATGGCCGCGAAGCTGACCATGACGCCAATAAACGCAGCACCAGCCACCTGACAGCCTTCATATCGAAATGATTCTTTTAGGCGGTCCATCTCTATTCAATCTCTGAATTTGTGATGGCGGCAATTGAAGTTTGCGAAGACTGGATGTAGCCGTGTTTTGCCAAGTGCCGGCCCATGTCGATGTACGCTTCATCGGCTTCTGGTTGAATGGTGGCCAGACCGTCGACATAGCGGTTGTACATACAGAAAGCCGCGGCAATCAGGACGGTATCGTGGATCTCCATGTCGGTGGCGCCTTCAGATCGCGCCGCGGCGATGTCTTCCGAACTCACATACTTGCCACCGCGCTGGATCTGCGCCGCGATGCCCAGAAGTCTTTTCAATTTGGCGGAGATGGGCGCCGTGTCGGGAGACACCTTGACCTGCCGGACAAACTCGGAGTTCCCCAAATGGCAAGCGGCTGCCGCACCGTGGCTGGCCTGGCAGAATTGGCAACCGTTCAGGGAGGAAACATAGGTGGCAATCAATTCCCGCTCCCCTGGGGTAAGGCTGTTCGGTTCGTGGAGCAGTACATGAGCCAGTTCGCGAAGCGGTTGCGCCGTTTCCTTGCGGAAGGCCATGGCTGCGCTGATGCCGGGCAATTCGGGGGGAAGTTGAATATGCGGCAAGATCATGCCTCCTTAAGTTGCGGAATGTAGTCGCGGCTCGCCAAAGCATAGCCATCGCGGGCCGTCTTTTTGGCGCGCTCGCGGTACAGAGCCTCTTCTTGCGGTTGCCAGGTTGCAAGTCCGTCGACGTAGCGGTTGAACATGCAGAATGCCGCGGCTATCAGCACAGTATCGTGAATTTCGACGTCGGTGGCGCCCTCTGCGCGTGCTGCCGCGACGTCTTCCGGGGTCACGTTCTTGCCGCTGCGCTGGACTTTGCCGGCAATCACCAGCAACGTCTTGAGTTTCGGAGATATGTCGGCGTGCGCGAAATCAGCCTTGACGCACTTGACCAGTTCTTCGTCGCCATTCAGATGGACCGCGGCTATTGCCCCATGCACGGTTTGGCAAAAATAGCAATCGTTCAAATAGGAGACATACGTTGCGATCAACTCTCGCTCTCCTGCCGAGAGAGAGTTGGGCGCATGCAAGAGCGCATCGGCGAGTTCGTTCAGAGGCTTGGCTGTTTCCGGGCGGAAGGCAAGCGGGCCGCGAATCCCTTGCAATCCCGATTGAAATTCAATATGTGGCATGACTGATGCGGACCTCCTGAGCGATGACTTTATCGAACGGTTGGCAGATGAACAGCTCTGCTGCCGGGATGCTCTCGTGGGTGCATCCCGACCGGCTTGGCTTCACTGAACAGGATGGTATTGACAGAAAGCGAAAAGAACCTCATTCAAAAGTTGGAGCAATCGCACAGTCAATTGGTGGACGACAGTCAGCGAGTAGTTCTGCAACACTCTTGGCGGATTCGTATGTGCCAGTCAGGCTTCCCCGCTTCGGCACCTCGTTCCAAACCGCTGAACAAAATAAAAGGAGTGGAAACCGGATGAAAAAGCTGGTGTGCGTGACGATTTGCCTAGTATGGATCAGTACAATTGCGAATTTGAATGCGCAGGTGTCGACCTGCGGCTTGAATGGCATCGTGACCGATCCGAGCAATTCGGTGATTGTCGGCGCCGCGGTGAAGGCTGTGAACTCCGCACAGGGCGTGGAACGCGCAACAGTGACCGGCAGTGGCGGGTTCTACAACCTCTCGGATCTTCCAACTGGCTCATATCGCGTGCGCATTGAGGCCAAGGGCTTCAGCGGAAGCGAGTTCAACATGGTTGAACTGGAGGCGGGTGCAAAAAAGACCCTCGACGCCCAACTGAAGATCGAGGGTGGATCGACCACGGTGGAGACAAGTACAAACACGACCACCATCGATCTGACTCAATCGATGATCCAGGATCATGTGACGAGTGAAAATATCGCGAGCCTGCCATTGAATGGACGCAATTTTTCTCGAACTTGCATATCTGATCCCCGGCAACCGTCCCGCGCCAACCTTTGACCCAACGAAAACGAATACACTCGAGGTCAGTTCTGCCGGTGGATTTGGCCGTGGGGGAAATATTACCGTTGATGGCGGCGACAACAATGATGAAGTCGTCGGCGGCACACTGGCCAATTTCCCCGAAGACTCCATTCAGGAGTTTCAGATAGCGACGGCGCGCTTTACGGCTGAAGTTGGCCGCTCGGGCAACAGCATCATCAATATCATCACCAAACCAGGCGGCAATTCGGTGCATGGTTCAGCATTTTTGTTCGAGCGCAATCGCAATTTGCAGGGTTTGCCGGCCACCTTCAACCGGAGCCTGCCGACGCCTCCCTTTGATCGCGAACAATATGGCGGATCGATTGGCGGACCGCTTCGGCACGACAAGGCATGGATATTTTCTTCGGTTGAGTATCGCGATCAGAATGCCGCCCTGCAAACCGGTGCGCGCAATTTTACCACCGATACGATTGTGAACACATCGGCTCCAGCGCCATTGCGCGATGTACTCTGGTCGTCGCGCTACGACCAGCAACTGAATCAGAAGAACAGTTTGCGGGTTCGCTACTCCTTCAATCGCTCAACCGATACGGGCGAGGCATCGCCATCGGAAAGCACGCCTTCCTTTACAGCAGCGGAGCGGCAGAACTCGCTGAATCGATTCAACTCTGTTTTGGCAGGTTGGACGAGCGTACTGTCGACAAAGCGTGTGAACGACCTGATCGTTCACTACGACAATTTCTACAATTTTATTCCGCCCTTTGGCCAGAATGCACCAACCACCAACCCGCAACTGAACCTTACCAATGAACTGATCTTTCCCGATCTTGCCGACGGAGCAAACTTCAATCTGCCGCAGGCTACGCATTTGAATCGCATCCAGGTACGCGATGCGCTCAACTGGACTCTGGGCAAACACGCGCTTACCTTGGGCGGCGAGTTTCAGCACTATACTGCCCATGGCGAAATCAATGTCTTTGGCAGTGGAACTGAGGTGTTGGTTTCGGATTTTGGATTCGCCGATTTGAATGGCGATGGCGTCATCAACGATCTCGACATTCCCGTCGCCGTAGGCCTGAGGAGCAGCGCGCCTGTGGTGCCAGTACCGATCCCAACCGTTTTTGACAGCTATACCGCGTTCTATGCCCAGGACGATTGGAGAATCAACCGCCGGTTGACTCTCAATCTGGGCTTGCGCTGGGAATATGATTCTAATTTGACGGGCAGCTCTAGCGCCCATGATCCCTGCCCCAGTTTGACAAGCCAACCGACCTCGCCCTGCACATGGATGGCGAATGTCATCGATCTTAAGAAGACTCCCGACAAAAAGGACTTTGGTCCGCGCATCGGATTTGCTTACGATCTTGGAGGCAAAGGGCAGACAATCCTCCGCGGCGGCTATGGGATCTATTTCGATCGCATCATTCTGGAAGCCGGATCGGAAGAGCTGGTTCAGAATGACCGCGCTCTGACCGTAACGGCCTACGGCGGATCAACCTGCACTTCGCCCTATGTGCCCGGAGGCGCAAGCCTCGATGCCTGCTTCGCGCCGCTAGCATCTTTTACCAAAGGCAGTCCCACCTTCGCATCGCCTTTCAGCGGACCACATCAGACGGGCGGCGTTGGCATTCTTGCCATGGGCCCCAATGCACATCATCCACTTGCCCAGCAGTTCTCGCTTGGACTTCAGCAGCAGTTGGGGGATCACTGGTTGTTGAGTGCCGATGGGCTGCATGTCTTTACCTATCGCCAGATCATTGGACATTTTCTGCGCAACACAAATTCGACATCTCCCTATATCAACTGCCCCGGCAGCAATGCACCTTGTTCGATCACAGATCCTTTGAGCGGAATTACCGACAACATCACTCTGTTGCAGTCCCAGGCGAAATCCTGGTACGACGGTCTCATCTTCAGCGCTGCTCATGCGCCTGTTAAGCATGGACCGATTCAGTACCAATACCGAGTCAACTACACGCTCTCCAAAACCTTTGATTATTCGGACGACGATCAGCTCGCCTCAACATCCACCGAGCAGCTGGATCTGGTTGAGGGCATCGATAGCCTGCGTAGAGAAAAGGGCTACGCCGTTACGGACGAACGTCACCGCTTCACGCTCTATGGTGAAGCATCATTGCCTCGTGGCTTCTCTATTGCGCCGCTGTACACCTTTGGCTCCGGTGTGCCCGCGGATACTTTTCTGCCCGGTACGGGCAACATCAACGGCTCGTCGGGCTCGCGCCTGCCGCTGTTGCCGCGCAATGCTCTCGGACGTGAAGTCAAAAACAGCAACCAACTGAATGCTGTGATCAACCAGTGGAATGCGCTGAATCCATGTCCGGGCAGCAATCCTTGTTTGGCTGGCGGAAAGATCGCCAACGTTCCGGCCAACATCAAATTTTTCAGCCCATTCAGTTCATTCGACCTGCGCGTAAAGAAGTCATTTCACTTGGGCGAACATTGGACGGGCAGTCTGACTGGCGAGAGCTTCAATCTGCTCAATCAGACCAACATCCGCGGGTCGTCGAATACGAATTACGTCGGTCGCAATATCTCGATAAATTCCTATTCGAGTTCCGCTCCGGTGCAGACAAATTTCTACTCGCCCGTCAGCACCGCAGGCGGCTTCTTTGGCTCAGGCGGCCCGCGCGCTTTTCAATTTGCGGCTCGGGTGGAGTTCTGAAGTGGCGGCAAAGAACCTGACTTTCATCAACGAAGAGCCGGCGTCTGAAGAGGTCGCCGGACTCTTCTCGTACTACAAGCAACAATTCAACCGCGAAACCATCCCCGGCATTCTGCATTCCTTTTCCACGCATCCGCCACTCTTGCGCCACATGATGGACCTGGCGGAAGAAATGCTTTTCGTCGATGGACATTTGTCACGCCGCGAGAAGGAGATGATCGCAACACTTGTCTCCGCGCAGAATCACTGCCCCTATTGCGCCAAGAGCCATGGCTCGTTTCTCTACGAGATATGCGGATCGCAGACACTACTTGCCGCAATGATGCAGTGTGACCTTCAGGGCGCAGGACTTCAGGGCAACGAAGTTGTGCTGCTGGAGTTTGCACAAAAAGTAAACGGACAATCGCAAGCTGTCGATCGGGGTGATGTTGAGAGGCTGATGGCGGCTGGATGGTCCGAACTGCAAATTGCCGAGGCAATCCATATTTCTGCGCTCTTCGCCTGCTTTAACCGCATCGCAAACGCATTTGGCCTGGAAGCACAGTGAGGTTTGGAAACTGAAAATGTGCAGTGTCGTGCGTCCTCAGTTTACCCAGGATCACAGGACGCAGATACACGTCCATCGAAGCGTACGAGGCCGATCAGCTTAGCAGAACCGGATGGAATTCTGTTGATTGTATTTGTTGAAAGAACGGAGTCTGTCCTCCAAAAGGAGGATAGATAGCTCCAACCCTGCGCCGATCCACACATAGAGTCGAGCAGAATAGCATAATTGGCATCAATCCAAGTATTGAGGCCATTCTATGAAACGTATTGTTGTGTTTTTCTGTCTTGCTTTGAATATAGCGGTTCTGCCAAATGCCGCGGCTCAAAGCGCAACCGCCTCTTTGAGAGGCGTCGTTACAGATTCGACCAAGGCTGTTATACCTGACGCTGAAGTCGTAATCACGTCGATCGGCTCAGCCCAGCAGCATGTCGAGCGAACCGACAGCCGCGGCGAGTTCTCGTTCCAGGAGTTGTTTATTGGTGACTACCGGGTCGAAGTGCGGTCTTCGGGCTTCGCAACCTGGGTCAACACGCGGATTCACCTCGATGTAGGAAACCAGTCGCAGATTGCCGTGCAGCTTGTTCCTGCAACTGCCCAGCAGACCGTGATGGTAAGCGCCGAGGCCGCTGGACTACAAACCAATGAGATCGCGCAAGGGGCCGTGGTGAGCGAGACCGAGATTGCGAATCTGCCGCTCAATGGACGCAGCTTTGCGCAGCTCGGCATTCTTCAGCCTGGAGTGCGTCCAACCTCTGCGGGTTTGACCGTGCAGAACAACTTCCGTCGAGTCGGCCAAAATTATGAAGTCAACGGCATGCGTCCGGAGTCCAACACCTTCCTCGTGGATGGCATGCGAGACGTCAACCGCATGGATGGAGGATACGCCTATCGTCCGCCAGCCGACTCGATGGCCGAGTTCCGCATTCTGACCACGACCGCGCCGGCCGAATTCGGCGGAACCGACGGCGGCATTACCACCATCGTTACCCGCTCTGGCACAAATCAGTTGCACGGTACGCTGTATGAGTTCCTGCGCAACGACGTGCTCAATGCCAACAACTACTTCGCGCCGCGCAAGGAAGAGCTCAAGCAGAACCAGTTCGGCGGCACAGTCGGCGGTCCCATCATACATAACCACGCCTACTTCTTCATGTACTACGAAGGCCTCCGCGACAATCAGGACATCACGCATGGAGTGGTGGTGCCGACGATGGCCGAACGCAGCGGCGACTTCTCGGCCGATGCGCCCATCCTGTTGAATTCCACCCGAACGCCCTCCGGCAACGATTTTTCCGGTCAGATCAACGCGATCACCGCCAATTACCTTCAGTACTTTCCCCGTCCCAACACGCTTGAAAATCCACACCTGGCCCAAACTACAAACCTGAGCCAGTACGACAGCGACCAGGGCGGCGCAAAAGCCGACTGGCTGCTGCGGAGCGCGGATTCTTTGAGCGCGCGCTACAGCTACTCGGTAACGGACCTTCGCAGCCCGTACTCGGAACTCGGCGCTGATGTTCCAGGGTTTCCCGTTGGCTACTCCGCCAACACACATTTGGGCGGATTCACTGAAACGCACACCTTTTCTCCGTATACGGTGTTGACTGCCAATGTCAGCTTCTTCCGGAACCACGTCATCCTGGATAAGCGCCACTCCGGCTTCAGCCCTGAGGCATTCGGCTTTGGATACGCCTCCACATGGGCCTCGGCCACGGGCGCGCCTCTGATCATGACCCAAGGCTACTCCAACGTGGGCGACCCGATCATCAACCCGCGCGACAGCACACAGAACGACTACGCTTTCAGCGCCAACCTGGCACACACGCAGGGCAAGCATGTCACCAGCTTCGGCGCTCAGTTCCGCCGAGAACAACTCAACGGCTACCAGGCAAACTTTGCTTCGGGCACCTTTTCCTTTACCGTTCAGGGCTACACCAACAACTCGCTGGCTAACTTCCTGCTGGGCAAGCCGGATATATTCACCCAAGCCGGGGGCGACTTCACGCGTGATCTGCGTGGCTGGGAGTTGGGCTCCTACGCGCAGGATGAGTACCGCATCAGCTCGACGCTTACTTTGAACTACGGCGTGCGCTACGAGATCACGACGCCGTTCCGAGACATTCACAATCGCATGATGGAGTTTGCGCCGGGCCACCAATCCACCGTTTACCCTAACGCTCCAAACGGCCTTCTGTTTCCCGGCGACTCCGGCGTACCCGACACTATTGCGCCCATCTTCAAGGGTGACTTTGCGCCGCGCGTCGGCTTCGCATGGGACCCGTTCCGGAATCGCCGCACTGTAATCCGCTCAGCCTATGGCATCTTCTACGATGAATTGCTGAATGGCGTTGGCATGCCTTTCCGCGCCACCAGCAGCGCGCTTCCACAGACCGTCGTCCGCACTCTTACCGGATACACAAAGATCAACTACGCCAACCCGCTCGGCACCGTGGCCACACCGTTTGCTCCCGGCCAGTTTGCTCTGCCCGCGTCCACCTTTACTATCGATAGCCACCTGCTGCCTCCCTATGCGCAGGACTGGAACTTTACCATCGACCAGAGCCTGGGCAAGCAGAACCTGTCCATCGGATACATTGGGTCCAAAGGAACTCGCTTGCCACGTTTGGTCGAAGCGAATCCTGCAATCTATCAAGCCGGCGCCACTTTCGCGAACTCTCCTCGGCGGCGGCTCTACTCCGGCTGCACGCTGACCACTGGCACCTGCACGCAGGGTACCGCCGGGCTGGTGGAAGGAAATGCAAACTCGACCTTCCACTCCGCACAGGTTTCACTGACTCGGCGCGGCGCGCAGGATTTCAATTACACACTGGCCTACACGTTTTCCAAGAATCTGGATTACTCATCGAGTCTTCACATGTCCGGTCCCGCTCCCTGGATGGTGCTGGGAGAGCTTGACATCGCTCAGAACAACCAGGATCTGAAGGCTGAACACGGACGCTCGCTCTTCGATTCGCGCCATCGTTTTGCCGGCAGCGTGACCTACGCAATTCCCATTGCGCGCAGCTTCACGGGTCCGTCTCGCGTTCTTCTGGATGGTTGGCAATTCAGTGCCTTGTTGGCCGTAAATTCCAGCACTCCCTTCACGGTCTACGATTCTGCGAATGT